>OFGE01000793.1_pt1 | contig 32678 bp, 28 predicted proteins | sample 1521681 | NCBI WGS metagenome assembly OFGE01 (sample SAMEA3504093, study PRJEB24116) | mouse gut metagenome | biome: mouse gut; feature: mouse-associated habitat; material: faeces | place: Denmark | collected 2011
GATCTCCGCCGTCTTAATCAGAAAGTCAGTGCTTTCCAGCACGCCGAGGCCGCTGGGACCCATGATGATGCCCGCCAGCAGAGCGCCCACCACCTGGGGCAGGTGGACGTGCTCGGTGAGCAGTCCGAAGACCTTTGTGGACAGCAGAATAATTGCCAGCAGCAAGAGATATGTATAGGATTCCATTTCATTCTCCCTCCAGAATAATAGCCCGGGTTCTCCGGGCGTCCCTGTATTATAGCACCGTGATGGGGGAAGTCAATGGGCAAAACAGCGGGAAACCCCGAAGGGCTCCCGCTGTTTTTGGGAAAACCGTCGAATCGGCTGAAATTCATCCGCCCAGCGCCTCCAGCGCCCTGTGATAGGCCTCCAGATCGGCGGCCCAGTCCGGGTCGTTTCGGTCGGTTTTCAGGCTGGGACAGCGCTGGGTCAGGATACCGGCAAAGTACCGGGTGAAGCGGGAGGCCCCCAGGGCGTCCAGATGGTGCTCATCATAAAACGTATCCTCATTCAGGCCGATGGCGGCGTAGTCCTCGTTGAAATCGTGGAAGGGGACGCCGTGCCGCTCCGCCGTGGCCTCCACCGTGTTCAGTAAGGCCTTCTCCTCCAGCTCCAGATTGGAGGGGCTTTTCACCAGCCACAGGGCGACGCCCTCCTCCCGGCACAGCTTGATGATCTCCTCCAGCCAGTACTGGTTTTTCTCCAAAAGGGGGTCGGCCCGGGTCACCGCCTCGATGGCGGGCCGGGGGCGGGGAGTCTCCTGGGGCTCCAGCATGACGAAGCCCTTGTAGGGGTCCCGGGCCTGGGAGCGGCGGAAGGTAAGGTCGCTTTTGTTCAGGTCGCTCCAGCGGTCGTGATACATCATAAAATTGAACAGCGCGGATACCCGGCCCTCCAGGTCGGGGGCGGACTGGAGGGCCAGCTCCACCTTGTTCCACGACAGAGGCAGGTCGTCCATATAGGAGAAGGTGACCGGAAAGGTGTCCTTCTCGTTGTAATACTCCTTATCCCCGAAGGCCATGCGGCACTCCACCACCACCAGGGCGGGGGACTGGGTTTTCAGCGCCTCTTTAACATAGGTGTAGGTGGCCCACAGGGGCTGCTGCTGGGTGGCGAAAACGTAGCTCTTCACCCCCGTCTCCTCCCACAGCTCCAGGGGGCTGAACGCGGCGTAGGCGTGGCTGGGGCCGAAGAACATCACCTCGAACTGATCGGGCTCCTCGTTGTAGAAGCCGGCGATCTTGTTGGTCATGTCCCAGGCCCCGGACAGAGATTTTCGGGCCAGGACGCGCTGGAGGGGGACCAGGATCAGCCCAAGCAGGAGCAGAAAGGCCAAGGCGGAGCAGAAAAATTTAGCTGTCTTGTTCATCTCTCCGCCTCCTAGAACTGGAAATAGGTGAAAGCCCTGGCGTTGTACCCCGGACCGTAAATGCCAAAGATCAGCACCGTCAGCACCGCGCACAGATAAAGGGTCCAGCGGACCGGCAGGGCCCGGCGGGTGATATAGGGCCGCAGAGGGCCGTACCGCTCCTGGAGCAGGTCCGCGGCCAGAAGCACCCCCAGGAAGAACAGCGCGGCCAGGAAATTGGGGGCGTCCAGATCCAGGGCAAAGAGCTGCCCCGGCAGGGCGGACAGCTCAAAATGACGGACCGCGTGGAGGATCATCCCCCGAGCCGCGGAAAAGGAGGGGGCCCGGAAAAACAGCCAGGCGAAGGTGACCAGGGCGAAGGTCGCCCCCCGGCGCAGGACGTCAAGGCTTCGGTCCTGGGGGACGGGCGGCCCGCTCTGCCGGACGGCCAATACGGCGCAAACCTGGTAGAGGCCGTGGATGCCGCCCCACGCCACAAACGTCCAGTCCGCCCCGTGCCACAATCCGCTGAGGAGAAATACCGCCATGATGTTGAGGCATTGGCGGGGCAGGCCTTTCCGGCTCCCCCCCAGGGGGATGTAGACATAGTCGGTGAACCAGGCCGTCAGGCTGATATGCCACCGCCGCCAGAACTCCCGGACAGACCGGGCGGCGTAGGGCGTTTGGAAGTTCTCCATCAGCTCCACGCCCAAAAGCCGCGCCGTCCCCCGGGCGATGTCGGAATAGCCGGAAAAGTCGCAGTATATTTGCAGGCCGAACAGCACGGTGGCGGCGATCACCTCGGGGCCGCCCGCCGTGCCGGGGGCGGCGTATACCCCGTTCACCAGGGGGGCAAGGCCGTCGGCCACCACCACCTTTTTGAAGTATCCGGCCAGCAGCAGCCATCCCCCGGCGGACAGCTGGGCCCGGGACAGGCTCCGCTCCCGGCGCAGCTGGGGCAGCAGGCGGCCGGACCGCTCGATGGGCCCGGCCACCAGTTGGGGAAAGAAGGAGATGAACAGCGCGTAATAGCCGAAGTGCCGCTCGGGGGCGGTTTGGCCGCGGTATACATCCAGCACGTAGGACAGGGACTGGAAGGTATAAAAGGAGATGCCGGCGGGGAGCAGCAGCCGCCACGCGGGGCTTCCCCCGGCCAACCTGGCGAAAAAGCCCGCGTATTTGAACAGAACCAGGCAGCCCAGGCAGGCCCCCAGCGCCGCGGCCAGACAGGCCGCCCTGGCTGCGGGGGACCTGGCCTGGGCCGCGCCCAGCCCGCACAGCCAGGTAACAAGAATCACGGCCACCAGCAGCAGCCCCGCCACAGGCTCCCACCAGAAGTAAAACAGCCAGCTTGCCGCCAGCAGAAGCATCCAGCGCAGCCGGTGGGGCAGGGCCCAGTGGAGGGCCAGCACTGCCGGGAGGAACAGCAGGTATTCCAGGGTGTTGAAATTCATTCCCCGCCCCCCTTCCGGCAAAGGCCGGCCAAGGCGATGGCCGCCACCGCCAGCGCCAGGGGCAGCGCGTCCTCCAGCGTCCGGCCCTGGAGCAGGGCCAGCAGGACGCCCCCCGCCATACACAGCGCGGACAGCGCCGCCCACAGCGGGGACAGCCTTTTATGAAAGACGGCCAAGGCGGCAAAGGCCGCCGACCCGGCCCCGATCCCCCACCAGAGGGCGGGGGAAAACAACAGCTCAGCCATCACATGCCACCAATCCATCCCGGGCCAGGGCGTCACATTCCGATCTCCTCAAAAATATTGTTGATTCCATTGCATATGTTGGACCACTGGTCGCCAAGGATGTTGTAGTAATTTTTGTCCCGCTTGAGATAGTTTGTGGCCGTCAGGGTTGGTTCATAGCGGCAGGCCATGGAGTAGTTGGTGATGCCGGCATCAATGATAACAGAGAACAATTTGTTCAATATGCCGTCGTATCGCTCCTTGTTATCGAACTGCTGCGGCGGAATAAAATATTGAAGCTGCCCCAGCTCCCGGAATGTTTCGTAAAGCGTATCCAATACGCTCTCCGGGGAGGAGGCATCAAACATAGGCGCCAGATCCTGGATAGATATGTTTTTCTGCCGGTACCGCGCCGCAAAGGCGGCAAACGCAACGCAAATCGTCCTGGCGTTATGGGCAAAGGATATTCTGGCGCTGGCGTTGGGCATGGCGCTGTTTTCCCGGTCAAAGCTGCGCTGGTACACGGTGCGGAAATAATGATCCATGTAGAGCAGTTCCCTGCACAGCTTTGCGATCTGCGATTGATTGCCGTTAAATATCGGCTCATAGTACTTTTCCTGGTAGAGGGAGGAGGGCTTGGCCCGGCTGAGGCAGGGCGCTTGAAAAATACCCGCCAGGCACAGCTTGCCGATTTCCACCAGATCCGAGTTGAGGTAAGGCATCCGATATGCGCGGGGTACTGCTTCGCCCCGTTTGGTTTGGTAGAAAATCCCGGCCTCTCGCATGGCCTGTACAAAGCGGACCTGTTCCGGTGAGTTTGCCTTCAGGTCAACAGGCTTGATGGCTTTTTGGGAATTGGTGGCTTTGGCGATGGACAAGGCGAAGCGGTTTTTGTCGTCTTCCGCATCGCCCGCAATTTTGATAATTTTGCAAGGCAGGTACAGGTCGTTGCCCATGTTTATGCTTGTGCTTTTATGGAGCATATAAGTGGTCTGGCCGCCATTGACAATGGAAAAATTTTTCAGCCTTACATCCTTGCCGTCAATCTCAAAATCGTCGCAAATCACGGTAATGCCGTTGTTCTTGAGCCAAAATGAGTCCGGGTCGCTGGCAATGGTTTCTTTGATGGCGTTGTCGATGTCGCGCCCGGCCACATGATAGCGCAGGTTGCGGGCAAGCAGGTTTGTGTTATGCCGGGCATACAGCTGCTTTATGGAAAAGGCGGAAACGTTGACAATCGCCGCCCCGTCGCCATAAAGCAGGACGTTACCTCTTTTATCAATTTGGATTTTTCCGGCTTCCACGGCCGGGCGCCTGGACTCGGATTCCTTGATCTCGTCCACAAGGTCATCTGCGAACAAAATGGACACTTCGATGTTGTTGGTTTCTGTGAACTGCTCGCGGAATTTTTTCTCAATTCTGTCCCGGTGGATCCCGGACTGGGGGGCGCTTGTGTAGAATACAAAACGAATCTTTGATTCATCGCCAATATCAGACAGCAGCGTCATAAACCTGCGCTGCACCGTGGGGTTTACCTGTTCATACTGGCCGCGAATCATATCTTTATAAAACAGCGCCATCTTAGTCATGGCGTTCAGGACATCGTCATACTGGATGGACGTATAAAATTTTGACTGCCCGATGACAAGGTCCGCCCCTTCGGCATTGGGATCGCTTAACAGGATGTCAACCCCGCCGTCATACGGCCCGTCTACTATCATGTCGTCAAAGTCCGATTCATTGAGGACCAGGGCAGGGTTTTTATAAAAGTTTGATTTGATGCATAGCGCGGAAAATGAATATGCGTCCGGCCTGCTGCGCAGGGAGGGGTAAGCGTCTTTGATAGCACGGATTTTTTCTGTGATAAACTCATATGAGCGCTGAGTTGTCGGCATGTGAAGACCCCCAATGCTGTTTATTGTTCAAATTTTCCCAGGGAAACTTGAACGGTCGATTTTTGCTGAACGCAGGATACCATTCCTAATTTATCATATCATTCAGATTTGGATAGTTCAAGACAAATATCGACATTTTTCACCATCGGCGGTCCATTTGCGCAAGGAACGGTTGTTGAGGAGAGGGGAGGTGTGTACAATAGGGGAGAAAAAACAGGAAGGGGAAAAGGTATGGACAGGTATATCGGGGAAAAGGAGCTGGCGGCGTTTGAAAAGCACCTGCGCAGGGAGGAGCGGGAGGCGGGGACCATTGAGAAATACCTGCGGGACGTGCGGGCGCTGGCGGCGTGGCTGGACGGGCGGGCTGTGGACAAGGGGCTGGCGGTGGCGTGGAAGGAGCGGCTGGTGGCGGCGGGGTACGCGGCGGCCACGGTCAACTCCATGGTGGTGGCGGCCAACCAGTTTTTCCGGTTCCAGCGGTGGGAGGGGCTGCGGGTGAAGACCATGCGCTTGCAGCGGCGGATGTTCCGCAGCCGGGAGAGGGAGCTGACCAAGCAGGAGTATGTGCGGCTGCTGGAGACCGCCCAGGGGCTGGGCAGGGAGCGGCTGGCGCTGCTGATGGAGGCCATGTGCGCCACGGGGATACGGGTTTCCGAGGTGAGGTACATCACGGTGGAGGCGGCGCGGCTGGGGCGGGCGGAGATCGCGCTGAAGGGGAAGATCCGCACCATCCTGCTGCCGGGCAAGCTGTGCAGGAAGCTGCTGAAATACGCGAAAAAACAAAACACCGGATCCGGTGAGATCTTTCTCACCAGGTCCGGGAGGGGGTTGTCGCGGCGGCAGATTTGGGCGGAGATGAAGGCGATCTGCGCAAAGGCGGGGGTGGCGTCCACCAAGGTGTTCCCCCACAACCTGCGCCACCTGTTTGCCCGGACGTTTTACCGGGTATGCCGGGACGTGGTGCAGCTGGCGGACGTGCTGGGGCATTCCAGCGTGGAGACCACCCGGATTTACCTGGCCTCCACCGGGGTGGAGTACGTCCGGCGCATGGACCGGCTGGGTCTTATTTTTTAGCGGAGACAATCACAAAATAAACAGTTTGCAGTCTATTGAAGGAAAATCAAACAGGGATATAAAAATTCCCTGCAAGCGTTCCTATTTTACTACAGATATTGTCGGATTGCAATCTCTATTTTGACCAAAATGCCCATGAGAATATGGCTGATTGAAAAATCAGCTTATTTTGCCATGCCTTTTTCAGCGCCGGAGCTCACAGGGCCGGCGCTTTTTTGCTTGAAAAGTCTCCTTTTCCCCCGCTCAAAAGGCCAACTGTTTATTCTGTGATGAGGGCAGGGAGTGAGCCATGCGGGGACGGGTACAGCGGAGCGGGGCGGCGGGAACGCCGCAGAAAAGCGTCAAAACAATTGAGATGAGGATGCCGCGAAGCCGGAACGCGGTCCCCCTGACGCCGGAGACCATAGGGGGCTATCTGGAGCATTTGCAGGCAAAGGGGCGGGCCCAGGGGACCATAGACAGCTACAGCCGCAAAATAAAGCGGCTGTACCGGGAGCTGCCCGAGGACGGCAAGATGATCCGGCAGGGCACGCTGCGGGTATGGCGGGAGGAGCTGTCCCAGGCCGGGTGCACCCCGGCGGCCATCAACCAGTTTATCGTCGCGGCCAACGGTTACCTGGAGTATATGGGCGCGCGGGAATTCCAGGTGGTGGACAAGCTGGATGCCGTGCCGGACCCGCAGCCCGAGCTGACCCGGGGGGAATACCTGCGGCTGCTGTCCACCGCCCGGTCGCTGGGCCGGGAGCAGGTGTACCTGCTGGTCAAGCTGTTTGGGAACACGGACCTGCCGGTGCAGGAGCTGGGCCATGTGACGGTGGAGGCGGTGCGGGCAGGCATGCTGAGCGTGAGCTACAGCTGCTCAAAGGAGATCATCCGCTTCCCGGGCTGCCTGTGCCGGGAGCTGCTGGACTACGCGCAGTCCAGGGGGATCCGCACCGGCCCCGTTTTTCTCACCCGGAACGGGAAGCCCATCGACCGCACCAACGTGACCGTCTCCATCCGCCGGCTGTGCCGGGCGGCGCAGCTGCCGGAGGAAAAGGGCAGTCCCCGTTGCCTGCGCAAGCTGTACCAGGCCACCCGGGAGGGGATTGAGCGCAATGTCACGCTGCTGGTGGAGCGGGCCCAGGACAGGCTGATGGAGGAGGAGCAGCTCCAGATCGGCTGGGATGGGTGAGGGATGGATATTAAGCTTTTTGTGTGCTGCCACCGGCCCTGCGAGGTTCCGGGCCATCCGCTGCTGGTCCCGCTCCAGGTGGGGGCGGCGCTGGCGGACGGCCATTTTGCGTGGTTCGTCCACGATGATACGGGGGATAACATTTCCCGCAAGAACCGGTCCTACTGTGAGCTGACAGGGCAGTACTGGGCATGGAAAAACGCTGAAGCGGACTACTACGGTTTTTTCCATTACCGGCGCTACCTCTACCCGGATCAAACCGCAGGGCGGCCCTACCGCATAGAGGGGGCGCCGTCGGGCAGGACGTTGGACAAGCTGTGCTTTTCGGATTTGGAGGGGCTGGTCCCGGGATATGACCTGATTGTGCCCAAGGGGGAAAATATGCATGTCCCGGTGCGGGAGCACTACGCCCGCGCCCCCTTCCACCACGGCGGGGATCTGGAGCTGGCGGTGCAAATACTGGGCGAGCGCAGCCCTGGGTATTCCCAGGGGGCGGAGCGGTATCTTTCCGGCACAGTCTGCCTCTTCGGCAACATTTTTATTATGAAGAGGGAGCTTTTCCTGGACTATTGCAGCTGGCTTTTCCCGATTCTGGAGGAATTCGACCGCCGGAGGGATGTGTCGGGCTATTCCATCCAGGAGCGCAGGGTGGACGGCTATCTGGCGGAGCGGCTGCTGGGGGTATATTCCTCCTGCCGCCAAGGGATCAGGACGCTGGAACTTCCCAGGGTGCATTTTGTGCCGGGGGCTGCCGTGCGGTGCGGGAAACGCGCGCTCAACGCGGTTTTGCCGCCGGGGAGTAGAAGAAGGGCGGCCATAAAATCTTTGGGAAATCGGATCGGTTGAAAATGGTATGGATGAGAAACCTGTCGTCAGTGCGCTTTTGATTACGTATAACCAATCCCGGTTTGTTGGTCAGGCACTGGAAAGTATACTGAAGCAGCAGACATCGTTTCCAATTGAAGTGCTGGTGGGAGATGACTGCTCTACAGATGAAACCTACGATATGATTGCCCCATTTGTGGCGGATCCCAGGGTGCGGATGTTTAAGAGGACACACAACTTGGGAGCGACAAGAAACCTCTATGATCTTCAAATGCACGCAGAGGGGCGGTATATTGCCTACCTGGAAGGGGACGACTATTGGAAAGACCCCCGTAAATTGCAGCGGCAGGTGGAGTTTATGGAAAGTCATCCGGCGTTTATCGGCTGCACGCACCGCTGTGAAATTGTGGATGAGAACGGTGATTTATATGGGAGGCAGCGCCTGAATTGGGTCTGCCGAAAGCAGGTCTATACGCTGGGGGATTTCAAGGGCCTCATGCTGCCGGGACACGGAAACGCCCTGATCCATCGGAACATTTTCCGCGAGTCGCGGGGGCGGTATGAGAAAATCATTACATTAAATCCTCTGATCGCAGATCGATCTTTGATCCTATTGCTGGCGTCTATGGGGCCGATTTTCCGCTTTTCCACTTGCATGGGCTGTTACCGCATCGTTCGGACGGGGGAGGGGAAGAACGCTACGGCGCTGGCCTATTCGGAAAATGATAGCTGTGTGTGGGATGATTACAGGTATACCAAGGCGCTGGAAGCCTGCGCCAAAGAGGTTTTGGGCGTGAACGGCGGCTTTGAGTTCCATAAAAAAGACTTGTTTGTCAGCGCGGTCTACCGAGCCCTGCGCAGATCGGACGAGGGGGATCGGAGGGTAGTCAGGGAGATATGGAGCGAGGGGAATCAATTGTCCTACTTGGCCTATTTGCCTGCCGGATTTTTCAAAAAGGCGCTGAGCAAGCTGCTACGGAGGTATGCGTAAATGTGCGAGACGATTCCGGTTACGCGCTCGTCAATGCCGGACTTTGAGGAATACATAGAGGAAATCCGGCCCCTATGGAAGAACCGATGGCTGACCAATATGGGCGAGAAGCATCAGCGGCTGGAGCGGGAGCTCTGTCAGAAGTTGCAAGTTCCCTATATGGCCCTGTTTACCAATGGGCATTTGGCTTTGGAGAGTGCACTCCAGTCGCTGGAGCTGTCCGGCGAGGTGATTACATCGCCGTTTACGTTTGCCTCCACCACCCAAGCTATTGTACGCAGCGGCCTGACGCCCGTGTTCTGCGATGTGACGGAAGAGGACTTGACGCTGGATCCCAGTAAGATTGAGGCGCTTATCACCCCCCGCACCACGGCCATCCTCCCGATCCATGTGTATGGGAACATCTGCCGGGTGGGAGAGATTAGGGAAATCGCCCGAAGGCATCATCTAAAAGTGGTTTATGACGCTGCCCACGCATTTGGCGAGGAACTGGATGGTCAGGGCGTGGGGAATTTTGGGGATCTCGCCATGTTCAGTTTCCACGCAACCAAGGTGTTCCACACAATCGAGGGGGGTGCGGTGGCTTGCCACGATGAACGGGCCAGGCAAAAGCTTTCTGCGCTGAAAAACTTTGGCCAGTACTCCCAAGAGGATGTGGGCGAGATTGGCGGAAACGCCAAAATGAATGAGTTCCAGGCCGCGATGGGGCTGTGTAACCTCCGCCATGTGGACGGGGAGATTGCTTTGCGGAGGCGGGCGGCTATGCGCTACCGGGAACGGCTGGATGGCGTACCGGGGCTTCGGTTGCTACCGGAACAAAAAGGAGTAACAGCAAACTACGCCTACCTGCCCCTTTTGATAGACGGGAAAGTCTTTGGGGAGGATCGGGACGCGCTATGCACACGGCTGAGGGGGAAGGGGATTTTCCTTCGGAAGTATTTTTACCCGCTCACTAGTGACTTCGGGTGCTACGCGGGAAAGTTCGAACGCCAGGAGACGCCGGTGGCCTGGCGCGCCGCGAAAAGCGTAGTTACTCTCCCGCTTTATGCCGGGCTGTCGCAGGAGGATGTGGATCGTGTGTGTGACACGGTGATGGAGAGGCGGGATTGAGGCAGAAACACTTGTGCGGTGGGGAAGGCGCACCCCCTTTTTAGAATTAAGATTGGGAAAAGAGGATGGCAATGGTGTTGGAGGAAACGGAGAGGGTTTGGGCGGTGGATATCGCCAGCTACGGGGTGGAGGCCGCCCGGGAATCAAAGCCGGATCTGGGCGAGGGGATGACGCTGACCGAGCAAAAGGCGGCGGAAAACGACGGCACCCTGGTGACGGTGGTGTGTATCACCTACAAGCATGAGGCGTTTATCGCCCAAGCGCTGGACAGCTTCCTGATGCAAAAAACCGATTTCAAATTCAAGGTGTTTGTGGGTGAGGACTGCGGCACGGACGGCACGGCTGACATCGTGCGGGAATACGCCCGCCGCTATCCCGATGTGATCGTCCCTTTCATTCGGGAGGAGAATATGGGCGCCCAGCGCAACCTCATCGACCTGTGCCAGCGGGCGACCAGCCCCTATATCGCCTTCTGCGAAGGAGACGACTACTGGATCGACAAGTACAAGCTGCAAAAACAGGTGGACTACATGGAGGCGCACCCGGAGGTGCGGGTGTGCGGCATGGAGGCGGAGATCGACGCGCCGGAGGACTGGCATTTGAGGTCGTGGTACCGGCAGATGGACGACGGGAAGCTGCTTCTGCCCAACAGTGTTCCGGGGTTTCGGCTGAAAGGGAAATACCCGCCGGCTTACATCATCAATCTGAATGTCGCCCACACCTCCACGCATTTTTACCGCTGGAATTACGACCTGGAGATCCCGGAATGGTATTACCGGGGAATGATTGGGGATACGCCACTGCTGCTGCTCCAGCTGGGGACCACCCAGCTTGGTTTTCTGCCGGAGGCGGCATCGGTGTATCGGATCAACGAGGGCAGCATTTTTTTTGACAAAGACCGGGAGGACAACTTTCTGCGAACCCGCGTAGATTATGTCCGCTATTTGACCGGGCTGGCGGATTACGCCAGGACGCATTTCAAAAACTACCCTATTACCGCGGCGGAGAACCGGGTCAAGCTGGAGGCGGCAAACTACCTGCGCGTTCTGGTGGACCGGGAGGACACCGACGCAATCGCCCGCTTTTTTGCCGAGTACCCGGAGGGTGGGCGGATCGCGCTGAACGCCTACCTGTCCTTCTACCGGGATCAACGCCTTTTGACCGGCTGCTACGGCTGGGACGGGTATAAAACCGCTGTGCGCGACAAGTACTGCCGCAACCTGATCAAGCCGGTGGTCAGGCGCTATCAAAAGATGAGGCGGTTCAAAAATAAAATCAAGCGGGTCAAAGCAAAGATAAAGGGGAAGCTGAAAAACCTTGCCTCCTGGTTCCTCTACTGGAAGAACACTTTTGTCAAAAAAGACCCCTCCCTGTGGGTGTTTTCCGGTTTCAACAAAAAGGGATACATGGACAACAGCAAATATCTTTACGAATATGTGCTGGAACACTATCCCGAAATACAGGCTGTTTGGCTTACGCTGGACAAGGCTGTTTTTGAGCGGCTCACCGAAGAGGGCAAGCCGGTGATGATGATGCGGACAAAGGAATGCCGCAGGCTGGTTGCCCGGGCGTCCATCGGGGTCACGGACCACTTCAGGATGTCGGATTACGACGCGTTTTCCGGGTTGAACGACCGCTTGAAAATCGTCCAGCTCTGGCATGGGGTGGGTCTGAAAACCATTGGCGACTTGAAAAATACGAATGTGCCGGGCGTAGTGTTCAGCGACGATATCCTGCCCCGGGAGGGCGATGGGAATTTCACCAGAAGGATTAAGAAAATCAAATATTTTCGCCATGCCTATTACCGGGAGCTGTTTGAAAAATATTTCATGCTGGTCTGCCCCGGACAGGAACGGGTGGAGCAGATTGCGAAGCCGTGGAATATCCAGCTGGAGAGCTGTTTTGTCAGCGGCCACCCGCGCAACGTCAACCTTCACCGGGATAGCGCCGTATCTTGCGGGCGGAACATCCTGTATGCACCCACCTACCGCTGGGATGCCTGGAGCGAGAAGAATCTGGTCAGGCAGATTGAAAAGGCGGGGGAGCAGATTGAGGAGGCATTGGAAAGGACGGACGCGAGCCTTATGATTCGGCTGCACCCCCACACCTGGAGGAATTACGGCAAGATTCTGGAGCGGATTGAGGAAAAATTCGAGCGGATCAGCGTGGACCGGGAGAAGGATATCTATCTTTCCCTTGCCCAATATACCATCGTCATCACCGATTATTCCTCCATTGCCTACGACTTTATTCTGCTGGACCGCCCGGTGGTCTTTTTCAACTATGATTTCAAGAGCTTTGCGGACAGGGAGGTCAAGCTGAACTACGATTACGAGGAATATTCCCCAGGAACTAAGACCAAAACCTGGGAAGAGACCATGGACGCGGTGGAGGAATACCTGGAGAACCCGGAGAAGGACGGGGCGTGGCGCAGAAAAATCCGGGACGAGTTCTACGATATGGCAGTGAACGACGAGAACAACTCCCAACGCATTGTGGAAGAAATCAAGCGGCGGCTGGCGGCGGCTGAGACGCAGGCCGGATAGGGGACGGAATATGAATATAGCGGTCATATTTGCCGGGGGAACCGGGCAGAGAATGAGAAATACGGCGCGGCCCAAGCAATTTCTGGAGCTCTATGGGAAACCCATCATCATTTACACTCTTGAGATTTTTCAAAAGCACCCGGAGATCGACCAGATCGTCGTCCCCTGCGTGGCGGGTTGGGAGGAGCGGCTTGGGACTATGGCCGAGAACTTCGGCATCACAAAGCTGACGCGCATCGTGCCGGGCGGACGGACCTCCCAGGATTCCAAGCTTTCGGCGCTGCGTGCGCTGCGGGAGGTGTGTCGGGACGATGACATTGTTCTGATGCACGACGCCGTCCGGCCGTTGATTACCGAACAGGTTATCACGGACAACCTGACCTGTGTGCGGGAATTCGGCAGCGCCATTACCGTCGATCCGTTTACCGAGACAGGGATCGTCAGTGAAGATGGCGAAACAGTGGAGGATACCATCGAGCGGCAAAAGCTGTACATCGCCAAAGCGCCCCAGTGCTTTTATTACAGCGACGCTTTGGAGGCCCACGAGCGGGCTAAATCTATGCCGGACACCACCACCATCGACACCTGCACCATCATGACAGCCCTGGGGAAGCCGCTGCACTTTGTGTCCTGTGAATGCGCCAATATTAAAATCACCACGCCGGAGGACTACTACATATTTAAGGCGATCCACGATCTGCGGGAGAGCCGGGCGGTGCTGGGGTTTTGATGGGGAGAGAGAATATGAAAAAAAGCTACACAGGTGAGTTTGACCTCTGGAAGCTGATTGCCGCTATTGTTATTGTGATCCTTCATTCGGAATATCTGCCGGTGGAGGCTGAGCGGACGTATTTCCACGGCGGCTCCATTATGGTGGAACTCTTTTTCTTGGTTTCCGGGTTCTTCTTGGCTAAAAGCGCGTTGTGTGGCAAAGACTTCCCCAAAAATGGAACGAGGGGGGGGTGACACATGGAACTTTTTTGTGAAGAAAATCGGGGGAACCTATCCATATCTGCTGTTTTCAATAATTATAGGCGTGATTGTAAAGACGGCTTTTTACCATCAGGATTTTTTGCAGCTGATCAAAAATGGGGTGCGGGCATTGACTGAGCTGCTTTTCCTGAAGTCTGCCGGTTGGGCCAGCGGCACTTTCGTACCTCAAGGCTGGTACTTGTCCGCCATGATGCTGTCTATTTTGATCCTCTACCCCTGCATCCGGAAATGGGGCCGCAGCTTTGTGCAGCTTTTTTGCCCTGTGGCGGCGGTGCTGATCCTTGGATATCTGTTCCACAAATTTGGGCACTTTAGAAACCCAGACGCATGGTGCACATTCTTTAATAAAGGGCTGCTGCGGGGATTTGCGGAGATTTCCCTGGGCTGTTTCTGCTTCATCATGGCGGAGCGAGTTCAGGAAATCCGTCTAACGCGGTTCGCACGGGTTTTGTGCAGCGTGGTGGAGTATGGTGCGCTGGCGGCGATTATCCTCTATTCCAATACGGAGTCGTGCTGGGACATGGATTGCGAGAGCGTTATCCTGATGGCTGTTGCCGTTATTATTATGGGCAGTAAGGCCAGTATTTTGTCGGAGGTATGGGATAAGGTGCCCGTTATGCCTTGGCTGGGGAAATTCTCCATGATGCTTTATCTGAACCACATGTACTGGGTGTGGATCTTTGCTGTGATCGGTCTGGAAATGGAATATCCCCCGATGCTGGCGCTTTACTATGTGTGTTCCTGTCTGTCTGCCCTAGTGTGCTGGTGGGTGGTGGATTATATACGAACAATGGCGCGGCGGTGCAGGGTGCTGCTGGTTGAGGAGCAAAAGGACTATGTGGCTTGAAAACAAGGTGTTTGCGGAGGATATGGGATTGATTGCCTCGGCGCCGTTTATCTCCTGGGAAAAGCTGAGAGGGAAAACGGTGCTGGTGACCGGCGCTACAGGTCTGATTGGATATGCCTTGGCTAGCGCCCTGCTGTACCGGGGAATTTCGGTGCTGGCGTTGGTGCGGGATAAGGAGCGGGCGAGGATAAAGTTTGCAGCGCAGTTGAGGGAAGGTCGGCCCCTCTCCTTTTCGACAGGTACGGTAGAGGGGTCGGGGGGCATCGATGGGCCGGTGGATTACATTGTCCACTGTGCCGCGCCCACGGGCAGCCAGTATTTTGTAGAGCACCCTGTGGAGACCATAAAAACCGTGGTAAATGGGACAGGAAATATGCTGGAGCTGGCGCGGGAGAAGTGCAGCCTTGGGATGGTATTCCTGTCCAGCATGGAGGTATATGGACAGGTTCCAGATAGGACAGCCCTGACGGAGGCTCGTCTAGGGAGCCTGGATCTGCGATTACCCAGGAGCAGCTACCCAGAGGCCAAACGGCTGGCGGAAAACCTGTGTGTATCCTATGTATCCGAGTACGGCGTGCCCGCCCAGACTGTGCGTCTTGCGCAGACATTTGGGCCCGGAGTAGACCGGGAGGACACAAGAGTGTTTGCCTACGTGGTTCGGTGCGCCCTGGACGGCAGGGACGTTTTGCTGAACACTGATGGGACAAAGGAAAGTATGTATCTGTATACCGCCGACGCCGCAACGGCGATTTTGACGGTGTTGCTGTCGGGGAAACCAGGCGACATCTATAACGCGGCAAACGAGGGGACCTACTCGTCCGTCAGAAAGATGGCACGGACTGGGCTGGACGCGCTGGGACGGTCGGATTTAGCGGTGCGCATAAACGTAGAAGGACAGAGAACAGAAGGCTATCGGCCTCCGGGATGCCTTTACCTGGATGCGTCGGCGTTGAAGGGTTTAGGTTGGGAGGCGAAGTTCAAACTGCCTGATATGTTTGTTAGAATGGCAGAAGGCTTTAGGAAATAACGGAGGGCATGACGTGCAAAAGGTTCGGGTATTGGTTTTCCCATGCGGGTCTGAGGTGGGGCTGGAGTTGCATAACGCGCTGAAGGACATTTCGTTTATCCAGTTGATCGGCGCTTCCAGCGCGGAGGATCACGGGAGGTTTGTCTATCAAAATTATGTAGGGGAGATCCCCTTTATTGATGAGCCAGATTTTCTCGAACGATTCAATGCCATGCTGGAGCGGGAGCGGGTGGACTACATCTATCCGGCGATGGATCAGGTGCTGTATGAGCTGTCCCGAAAAAGAGAGGAGCTGGAGGCAGAGCTCCTTGCTCCTGGCCACGATGCTGTCAGCATCTGTCGGAACAAGGCCCGCACCTATGAGCATCTAAAGGGGCTCCCCTTTGTGCCCAGGAGCTACCAAAGTCCTGAGGAGGTGGGGGAATTCCCGGTCATCATTAAGCCGGAAGAGGGTTATGGGGCTAAGGGGTTTCAGATTATAGGGACGAAGGAGGAGCTTATCCGTTCGCTTGGGGAAAGCCCGGTGTCCAATGTGATCTGTGAATATCTCAGCGGCGAAGAGTATACGGTGGACTGTTTTACCGACCGCCACGGTGCGTTGCGCTATGCCAGCTGCCGGAACAGGAGCCGGATTCGGAACGGGATTAGCGTCAGTTCCACCCTCCAGAGTTCGGACAGGTATATTGATGAGATGGCGGAACAGATATCCAAACGTATTCCCATGCGGGGTGCGTGGTTTTTCCAACTGAAGCGGAACGGACTAGGGGAGTACAAGCTGCTGGAGGCCGCCACGCGGGTGGCGGGGACCATGTGTTTGGAGCGGGCGGTGGGGGTAAATCTGCCGCTGCTTACTGTGTTCGACGCGATGGGATACGACGTAGAAGTTGCCCGTCAATTCGACTGCGCTCAAGTGGATCGGGCTCTTTACAATACATTCCGCATTCCAAAGCGGTTTAGTGAGGTCTATGTGGATTTTGACGATACAATTACTGTTCATGGGAAAGTGAATTGCCAGTTGATGCGTTACCTCTACCAATGTGTCAATGATGACGTCCCAATAAGGCTGGTGACAAAGCACCAGGGAAGTATTTTGGAAGTTCTAGAAAGGTTTCGGATTTCTCCGGGGCTCTTTGAGGAAATTATTTCAGTAGGCCAGACAGAGAGAAAGGCAGACTTTATGAGCCCTAAGTCAGATGCTCTCTTTTTGGATGATTCTTTTTCCGAGCGCAGGGAAATTGCGCGGGCTTTTGGGATTACGGTGCTGGGCACGGACAGCGTAGAAGCGCTGTTAGATTGGCGGCAGTAATTCTTCTCTGGGAGGTTGGCAATGATCCGATGGGGGATTTTCCTCAGCGGCGCTGGGGTGACGGCATGGATACTCTGTGCTTTATGGAAGCTGTCCTGGAGTCGCCAAAGCAATATGCTACGGGCTGTGGGCGCTATGTTGGGAATTTGTGCTATTCTTATTTCTTTTGCCGGCGCAAATATTTTTCCGGTGCCTAAGCGGATAGTGGAGCTTATGGCGCTGAACGAAAAAAATGAAAAGGGAGAGGGGACGGAGATATACCTCATCGGCTTTACCTTGGATGGGAATGATGTGGGGATTCCTCAGGAGCCGGCAGCCGGACAGTGGGTATGGCATAACGGGCGTTATTGCTGGTTTAAGGACGGAGACAAACGGCAACAGGAGGGGATGACGACAAAGGTTGCGTTTGAACTGGATACCGCGTGGGACAGTGAGGTGAAATTTCTCAGCAACAAGTGGAAGGGCCGGCTTCTAATCCAGATGGACGGGCATGTCGTTGAGGTGGATACGTTCTCCGCCCAGGAGGATGGAAAGACCATGGCAGTTTCACTGCCCAGACCATCCGCAGGGATAATAGTGAAAGCAATTTTCTTTCCTGTGATAGGCTATGCCCTGATTTTGACTGCCCTGTGCATACTGTTTTACATACTGGGAAAGCAAGGAAATGGGCTGGGGAAAAAGCTGGCAGTCTGCTTGCCAAAAAACAGCTTGCTCCAAAAGATGTTGGGATATCAGTTCTTGTTTGAGGAACTGGTGAAGCGGGACTTTAAAAAGAAATACAAGCGGACTGTTTTAGGCATGGTGTGGAGTGTGCTGTCGCCTCTTTTGACCTTAATCGTAATGAAGCTGGTATTCACGCAGTTCTTTGGGCGTAATACATCGCACTACACCATCTATCTCTTCTGTGGCAATTTGGTGTTCTCCTATTTCAACGAATCTACCAGCCAGTGCATGACCTCACTAGTGGGGAATGCTGGAATTTTTACCAAGGTAAATGTGCCAAAATACCTGTTTCTGCTCTCCAAAAATGTCCAAACACTCATCAATTTTGCCTTGACACTGTGTGTATTTTTTGTGTTCTGTGTGGTGGACAATATCACCTTTACCTGGAAATTCGTCTGCCTGTTTTATCCGATTTTGATGTTGATGCTCTTTAACATAGGAATGGGCCTGATTCTTTCGGCGCTTTACGTTTTTTTCAAGGATATTCAATATCTTTGGAGCGTGTTTACGATGCTGTTGATGTATATGTCTGCTATCTTTTATACCATCGACAGCTATGGGGTTATAATTCAGAACCTGTTTCTACTCAACCCGGTATACTTGTTTATCCGTTATTTCAGAAAGATTGTTATTGAGGGAACCATTCCCACAGCATATTTCCATTTGTTGATGCTGGCAGATGTGGTAATTGTGCTGGGATTGGGCTGCTGGATATACAAGAAGTATAACCACAAATTTCTTTACTATGTGTAACGGAGGGCAGGCCATGAGTGTTCTGGAAGTACATGATGTGTCCATCCGATATATCACCGGGGATTTCAAAGATATCGGCTTAAAGGAATATGTGATGAAGAGGCTCAAGGGAGAGTACCGCGTTACAGAATTTTGGGCAGATCGAAATGTAACCTTCACGCTGGAGCATGGAGAGATGTTGGGAATTATCGGAACCAACGGGGCAGGTAAATCCACACTGCTGAAGGCGGTAGCCGGGATTATGGAGCCAACCATGGGGCAGGTAAAGCGAACGGGAAGTATTGCCGCGCTGTTGGAGCTAGCCAGCGGATTTGATGGGGATCTGACGGTACGGGAGAATGCATACCTCCGGGGAGCCATGCTGGGATATACCCGTAGGTTTATGGATGAAACCTATAACCGTATTATTGATTTTGCGGAACTGGAGGATTTTCAGGACAGGCCGTTTCGGCAACTTTCCAGCGGAATGAAAAGCCGCCTGGCGTTTTCCATCGCGTCCCTGGTCCAGCCGGACCTCCTGATTTTAGACGAGGTTTTAAGCGTGGGGGACGGTGCGTTCCGAAAGAAGAGCGAGGAAAAAATGCGGGAGATCATATCCAGCGGGGCGGCCACCATTCTGGTAAGCCACTCCGTCCAACAGGTGCGGGAGCTGTGCACAAAGGTGCTTTGGCTGGATAAGGGAAGGCAGATTCTGCTCAGCGGGGACACGGAGGCGGCCTGCGTTCTATACCAGCGGTATTTGGATAAAAAGCTCAAAATAGAGGATGTCCAGCAGCCGCTAGAAAAAACTGACGCGAGGTAAAGCAAATGGGGAAAGCGAGACAATTGTGGGAGGACTATCTGGGGCTTTGGAAGAAGCTGTCCGGATGGAAACTGTTTGTGTTCTACCTGCTGCATTATACCGTATTCTTTTTACTCCTCCAGCGGTGGGTGTTTTCAGATTTTTATGAGACAGGAAAGAGCTTTATCTGGCAGACGGATGGCATATCACAGTATTTTCCCCGAATGGTTTACATCAGCCAGACAATTCGAAATGGAATACAATCCCTGTTGCGAGGCGAAGGATGGACAATTCCGCTGTATGATTTCCGCCTTGGGGCGGTAAAACCCCAATTTAGCGTTGAGCCGATTCAGCTGCTGGCTGCTCTTTGTCCGTGGGACCGAATTGATGAGCTGTATGATATCCTCCTCTTGCTCAGACTCTATTTGGCTGGGGCTGTGTTTTCAGCAATGGGGTTCTACTTTGGGCAGCGTCCTTTGCCGGTTTTGATCGGAGGGACAGCTTACGCTTTCTGTGGGTATTCTCTGTACTTTTGTATACTTCACCCGTTCTTTGCAGGAGCGATGGTGCTTCTCCCCCTGCTGATCATAGGAGCTGAAAAAATATTGAAGGGGGAGCGGAGTTGGGAATTTCCCTGCTGTGTATTCCTCGCTATGCTTGCGGAGCTCTATCTTGCCTGTATGCTTGCGGTTCTCATTATCCTTTACTTTTTTGTTCGATACCTTTGTGCGTATGCAAAAGGTGGGATGGTAGGGTTTGGGAAGCTGGTTGGTAGGATGGCTCTATGGGGTGGATTGGGAATCCTCCTCAGCGGCGTTGTGTTAGCTCCGTCTGCGGTGCAAATGCTTGGGACGGGGCGGATTGGGAGGGACGTGGGCGATCTACTGCGGTATGAGGACGCCTATTACCAAAGGTTTTTAATGAATTTTACGGTGGTTTCCGATGGAGTGCTGAAAGAAGGCTCCCTGGGTTTTTCGGTTTTAGCTGTTCCCTGTATCGTCACACTGTTTTTAAAAGGACGGGGAGAGAGGACCCTGCGAGCGCTGCTGGTACTCTCCACCGGGCTGCTCATGGCGCCGGCGGCAGGCTATGTATTGTCTGGGTTTAACAACATCATTAACCGTTGGTGTTTTGGGTATGCGCTGTGCGTCTGCGCGGTCATCATGGCTCAGGCACCCAAGTTTTTGGAGCTTGACCGGCGGGAGGTGGCGCTGACGCTGGGCGGTTCCCTGGTATATGTCGTTTTATGCCGCTTTGTAATTGAGCGGAAGTATTACTGGGAAGAACCTCTGGTAATGCTGCTTTTGCTGCTTGCGTATATGGTGATTTGTTATGGAGCGGGCCGAAGTGGTCGCCGCTACTTGCTGCCGGCATTTCTCGCCTTTACCTGTCTTTCCGCATACTATGGGGCTTTTTTGAGGTATGATTCTTCCATGGGAAATGTCACAAAAAGCTATGTGGAGAAAAATTTCGGATATGAAACCCTGGGACGTGGGCAATATGCGTCGTTGGGCAGCATGGGGATTATAAAAGAAGATGAAACGTTTTTTCGTGTAGCCGGAAGCAGCCTCGCCCATTATGACAAGATGTGGTCTTTCTACTATGGATTAAATGGCACCTCTTTTTACTCGTCTGCATTTTTTCCCAGTTATATCAATTTACAAAACGAGTTGGAGGTTAAACGGATCGGGGCATTTAATGCTAACTATGGGAACGATGCCCGGGCACCGCTCCTGGCGCTTAACAGCGTGAAGTACTATGCCGCGAGGGAAAGCAACAAAGCGGCAGTACCCTATGGGTTTGAAGAGATTGGACGCATAAAAAACGGAACGAGTACCGATGTTATTTTGAAGAACGTATATGCCCTTCCGGTCGGATATACTTATGATTCCTACTTAAACAAAGAGGAGCTTTCCCAGCTGACTGTTTTAGATCGGCAGAGCGCCATGCTGCAGGGAGTTTTAACGGAGACAGGAAATGCGGGTTTTTTGCCGGAAACAGAGTTTGAAGCGACGGCGAAAAAAATCTCTGTGAAGGGTGCGGAGGGAAACAACCTGAGCTGGAAAGACGGGAAGCTGACGTTTGCTAAGGAAAAGGCGACGATTACCTTGACTTTTCAGGGCCTGCCAAATGCGGAGACGTATTTGCGGATTGTCAGTTTTGATCCCACCGAAGGCAATAACGGCGAAAGCTGGGATTCGTCGGTATGGGATATTTCCGTTATGACGGACAGCACACAGAGTACGGCCCGGTTTGTTGCAGATAATTATGTCTATGCCCACGGCGTCAAAACGCAGCTGGTCTATTTGGGCAACTCGCCGGATGGCTACACCAGCTGTACCATTACATTTCCGAAGAAGGGGACGGCCCTCCTCTCAGGTCTGGAAATCTGGTGCCAGCCCATGGATCATTACACGCAGCAGGTCGAGGCCCTGCGGGCGGAGGCGTTGGAAAACGTGGAGACCAATTGGCGTGGGCTGACCGGCACGATTTCCACCAGCAGGGACAAGTTCCTTTGCTTCTCCATTCCCTATGACGAAGGCTGGACCGCCTATGTGGATGGAGAAAAGGCGGAACTGGTGCGGGCCAACATAGGCTTTATGGGCGTGGAGCTTCCTGCTGGGGATCATGAGATTGAGCTGAAATATTGGCCGCCGGGGATGACAGTGGGTATTATGTCCAGTGGCGTTGGGATAGTATGGGCGGTTATGCTGGTACTTTGGCAGCGGAAGAAAAGGGGGGCGAGTTGAATGTGGCTTTTTAACCTGTATTCCTGGGTGACGAATATTGGCTGGTTTTTGTTGGACATGCTGCCACAACCGCTTCGAAATGTAATATTCAAAATTATATTGGAAGAATATGGATGCGGGGGGGGGGGGGGTGACTATAGATTATAAAACATATATTCGTTACCCGAGAAAAGTCTCTATAGGGACCGGGAGTACGATCAACCGCGGCTGTCGGTTTTACGCTTCCCACTATTACAAGGATGTACGGATTCGGATTGGCCGGCATGTGGCGGTAGCGCCGGAGGTGAGTTTCTTTGCGGCTGGGCACGACTATAGGGAGTTGGGGTTACCGGACACGGGGGCCAGTATTACCGTAGGGGATCACGCTTGGATTGGGGCGCGGAGCATAATTCTTCAAGGTGTGACCATTGGCGAGGGGGCAGTGATAGCGGCTGGGTCGGTGGTGACAAAGGATGTTCCGTCCTGGACGGTGGCGGCAGGCGTGCCAGCCCGCATTCTAAAGACAAGGAAATTGTCCGGGAATGTGGAACATGATGTACGGATGGCAGATTAGCTGGCATATGGGTCCGTTTGAAAGGGGCGGGCAAAATGGGAAAGAAAAGGAGTGGCAGTGGATGATTCCGTTTAATATTCCGCCCCATGTGGGAACGGAGGAGAAATACATAGCCCAGGTCATCGCTAACCGCAAAATATGCGGGGACGGAGAATTCACCAAGAAATGCTGCGCATTTCTTTCTGCGTGCTTTGGCACGCAGAAAACGCTGTTAACAACCAGCGGCACAACAGCACTGGATATGGCGGCGCTGTTGTGCGAATTTGAGCCGGGAGACGAGGTGATTCTTCCTTCGTTTACCTTTTCCAGCACAGCCACCGCCTTTGTGATGGCGGGTGCTAAACTGGTGTTTGTGGATATTCGATCGGATACAATGAACATTGACGAAAGCAGGTTGGAGGAGGCAATCACTCCAAGAACAAAGGCGATTGTAGCAGTTCATTATGCCGGGGTGGCCTGTGAAATGGACGCGATTATGGAGCTGGCCCGTCGATACAGGCTGATGGTGGTGGAGGACGCCGCCCAAGGAGTGATGAGTACTTATAAGGGCCGGGCACTGGGGACCATCGGGGATTTTGGCTGTTACTCCTTCCATGAGACGAAAAACTATTCCATGGGGGAGGGCGGCGCTCTGTGCATTAGAGATCAAAAGTACAATGAGCGCGCTGAGATTCTGCGGGAAAAAGGGACCAACCGCTCCAAATTTTACAGGGGGCAGGTGGACAAATACACCTGGGTGGATATTGGGGACAGCTATCTGCCCAGCGAGCTGAATGCGGCATATCTGTGGGCACAGCTGGAAGTGGCGGAACAAATTAACCAGGCCCGCCTGAAAACATGGAATGCGTACTATGAGGGCCTGAAACCTTTGGCAGAGGAAGGGAAGCTGGAACTGCCCCACGTACCCAAGGAATGCGTCCATAACGCGCATATGTTTTATATCAAGCTGCGGGATCTAGAGGAGCGAACCAGGTTCATTTCACACATGAAGGAGAACGGAGTTAACTGTGTATTCCACTACATACCCCTCCACTCCGCCCCGGCAGGGCTGAAATATGGCCGATTTCACGGGGAGGATGCCTATACCACCAGGGAGAGCGAGCGGCTGGTGAGGCTGCCGATGTATTATGGGATGGAAAGTAAGGACATTGATAAAGTATTATCTGCGGTCTGCGACTTTTGGAGAGTAAGGAACCGCTTTCGGGAAGGGGAACAATTTAATGAAAAATCCATTTAAAAACTTGAACAACCAGGGAGGGGAACTCACCGGCCTGGAGCTTATGGGCGACAATTTGCGTAAGACCTTAAAGTTTTGTGGAAAGGATGTTGTTTTATACCCGCTATGCAAAATGATCCGCTCGGAGCATGCGGAGATAGACGACGGCTGCCGCATTTTGGACAATGTGTTCATTGATGCAGGGAAGTCGCTTAAAGTTGGAAAATATTCAATGATCACATGGTTTGTGCTGATTGAAGGCGGTGCAAATACACGCATCGGGGATAGGGTTTTTGTTGGGCCAGGCACAAAAATACTAACAAGTACGTATAAGCTTGACGGAGTTTATGCGGCGGAATTTGTTCCGAACGAATGCCATGAGATTGTTTATGGTGATGTAATCTTGGAAGATGATGCTTACATTGGCGCGAACTGTACGATTATGCCAGGCGTTAAGGTGGGGGAAGGTGCCGTTGCAGGGGCAAATTGCCTCGTTAACAAAGATTTGGAGCCATGGGGAATTTATGTGGGCACACCATGCAGAAAGGTTGGCGTGAGGCAAAAACCGAGCCAAGAGCTCAAGAACAAACTAGATGAAGCAATCAACTGGGAAAGGCACCTATAATGCTTGAGCTTCAAGAATGGGTAGGGAGGAAAACTTGGTGGATATCTCGGTTGTGATTCCGGTCTATGGGTGCCCAGCGGCGCTTTCGGATCTATATAGGAGGTTGACTCGGACTCTACAGGATATGACGCAAAGTTATGAAATTATTTTGGTTAATGATGCCTGTCCCAAAAATTCTTGGGAGATAATTGAGCTTATTTGCAAAGGGGACTCTCATGTAGTCGGACTGGAATTATCCCGCAATTTTGGACAAATCAAGGCGACAACGGCAGGCCTGGATTATAGCAGTGGAGATTGGGTTGTTGTGATGGACTGCGACCTGCAGGATAAGCCAGAGGAAATCCGTGCTATGTATCAGAAAGCACAGGAAGGATACGATGTTGTCTTTGCTCGGCGTAAAAATAGACAGGATTCTAAAATTAAAGTTATGATTTCCAAGTGCTTTTACAAGATATACTCCTATGCAGCCGACACAAAATATGATCCGGCACTATGTAATTTTAGTATCAGTAGCCGCAAAGTGATAGATGGGTACTGTAGCATGCGGGAGTTGCACCGCGCATTCATAATGTATATTATGTGGATGGGCTTTCGCCAGGCTGTAGTTGATGTGGAACATGATGAGCGGTATGAAGGGAAGTCTGGCTATAACCTGAAAAAGCGAATTAAAATGGCAGTCGAAATATTGACTTCACAATCGGACAAAGTGCTGAAGTGGACGGTTTGGATGGGCTTTTTAATCGCCCTGCTTTCCTTGGCATCGGTCATTATCCACATTATAAAATATTTCAGCATGGACATTCAGCCGGGTTACTCTAGCCTGATCTCAGCAGTTTTTTTGATGGGTGGGCTGACCATTATGACAATAGGTGTAGTAGGGATTTATGTGGGAAATATCTTTATGGAAGTCAAACGCCGTCCCCTGTATTTGGTGCGTACAGTATTAAACGGAAAAGGAACTCAGACAAAGGATGTTGCAGTAGAATGTGTGGGAAAAACTTGGCAGTTGTAGGAGCCAGCTACTTACAATTACCTCTAATTGAAAAAGCAAAACGCTTAGGGTGTGTAACCCATGTGTTCGCTTGGGAAACGGGCGACATAGGCGAACAGACTGCGGATTTCTTCTATCCTATCAGCATTGTGGAGAAGGAAGCAATCCTACATAAATGTCGCGAAATTGGAATTGACGGTATTTGCAGCATTGCCTCCGATTTAGCGATGGTTACCGTAAATTATGTGGCGCAGCGGCTTGGGCTTGTGGGAAATTCGCTGGAGTGCACCAAAAAATCCACTAATAAGCATGAAATGCGGCGTTGTTTTGAAGAAAACGGGGATCCGTCCCCTCAGAGTATTTTGCTGGACAGTTTGACGGACTTAAATGGGATTGCACTTTCCTATCCGGTGATTATAAAGCCTACAGACCGCTCTGGAAGCCGTGGAATTACCAAGTTGGAGGACAGCGATGGACTGACAGAGGCATTTACGCGGGCAAAGGATCTGAGCTTGGAGGGATGTGTGCTGGTAGAGGAATTTGCAGAAGGACAAGAATACAGCGTTGAGTGCATTTCTTGGCGGGGAGAGCACCATTTTCTTGCGATTACGCAAAAGTATACGACAGGCGCACCCCTGTTTATTGAGACCGCTCACCTACAGCCCGCGCCGATGGCGGAGGAGTGCCTGAAGCGGGTGAAGGCTGTGGTCTTTCACGCACTGAACAGCTTGGGCATACAAAACGGCGCCTCCCACAGTGAACTGAAAATAGCCCCAGACGGAAGGATTATGCTGATTGAGATCGGCGGACGTATGGGAGGGGATTTTATCGGCAGTGATCTTGTATATCTGTCCACCGGGTTTGATTTTGTCAAGGCGGTCATTCAAATTGCCTTGGGAGAAAGGCTGGAGTGTTCAGTAGGACAGACAGGGGCGGCAGCGGTGCGGTTTGTGCTTGGCCCGGAAGATATTCTGAGTTTTCACAGAATTCGGGAGGAGCATCCGGAGATTATTGTACGGCAGAATATGACAGAGCGTTTTGACCGTCCTGTAGTTGACAGTGCATCTCGATTCGGGTATTACCTTCTCCGCAGTGACAACGCAGATTTGTTATGCGGATATATGCCGAAAAAATGACCGAAGGGGAAGGGCGATGAAAGAAAAAAAGGTTCTGGCAGCATTGCACTTTATGCTGATGTGCTATTCCCTATCGGGCGTTTTCAGCAAGCTAGCATCCTCCCAGCCCTTTCTCAGCCCGAAATTTTGCCTATGCTATGGTGGCATCATCATACTCTTGGGATTGTATGCCCTCGCGTGGCAGCAAATCATGAAAAAGATTCCACTGACCACTGCGTTTGCAAACAAAGCAGTGACTACTGTGTGGGGGCTTATCTGGGGAACGATTATCTTTCGAGAACCGCTCACCGGGGGAAAGTTGGCAGGGGTGGCCTTAGTGGTGACGGGGATAATTCTTTTTTCTCAGGCAGATAGGAGGGTGCTGGAGACATGATTGGCTATGCGAGTGCATTGCTTTTAGGAACATTTCTGGCCTCAATTTCGCAGGTGATGTTAAAAAAAGCGGCCCTCCAGACATACGGAACAAAACTAGGGGAATATTTAAACCCTCTGGTGATATTTGCCTACGCCATTTTGTTTGGAACCACGTTTTTGAGTATTTTCGCCTATAGGGGAATTCCCCTTTCTATGGGGCCGGTGCTGGAGTCCACGAGCTATATCTATGTAACCTTTTTTGGAGTAACCTTTTTCAAGGAAAAGCTGAACGGGCAGAAAGTGTTGGCTCTGCTTCTGATTGTGGGAGGAATTTTGATATACGCGCTGCTCGGCTGAGAAAAAGAGAACAGGTGATATGAATGAAAGGTATTATTTTGGCCGGGGGATCTGGCACACGGCTCTACCCGGTTACAAAAGGGATTTCTAAACAGGCACTAGCTATTTATGACAAGCCCATGATATACTATCCCCTATCGACACTTATGCTGGCAGGGATTCGGGAGGTGCTCATTATCTCTACGCCTAGGGATATCTCCACGTTTGAGAATATCCTGGGGGACGGCAGCCAGTTGGGAATGCGTTTTCAGTACACCGTCCAGACACAGCCCAACGGTCTGGCAGAGGCATTCCTTATCGGAGAGGAGTTTATTGGAAAGGACGCAGTTTGCCTAATTTTGGGAGACAACATTTTTTATTCCAATGGTTTTTCAGAGATGCTGAAATCCGCCAAGCTAAAAATTTTTGATGAAGGTGGAGCAGTGATTTTTGGATATCGTGTCCCAAACCCCAAAGAATTTGGGGTTGTAGAATTTGATAGCAGTGGAAAAGTTCTCTCTATTGAGGAAAAGCCGGAGAATCCGAAATCGAATTACGCTGTGCCAGGCCTATATTTCTATGATAATGACGTAGTTGAAATAGCTAAGAATGTGGAACCGTCTGTCCGAGGAGAGTTGGAGATTACGGCAGTAAATAACATGTACCTAAAAAATGGAAGACTTCGGGTACAGGTTTTTGGGAGAGGCATGGCGTGGCTGGATACCGGGACATGCGAAGGGTTGCAGGAGGCGTCTCAGTTTGTGAGCATTATTCAAAGACGCCAGGGGCTATATGTCTCGTGCATTGAGGAAATTGCATACCGCCGGGGCTTTATCGACCGGGAACAGCTTCAGCGGCTGATTCAGCCGCTGATGAAAACACAGTATGGTGAATACTTGAAAACGGTAGCGGAGGAGGGCGGTATATGAAACGAATCTTAATAACTGGCGGGGCGGGCTTTATTGGATCAAATTTTATCCGATATATAATAAAGAGCCAAAAAAATTTTGAACTGCTTGTGAATTTGGATTTGTTGACCTATGCCGGGAACCTGGAAAACTTGCAGAGCATAGAGTCCGACTCCCGCTATATGTTTGCAAAAGGAGATGTTCGGGACAGGACGTTGGTGGAGAAGCTTTTTGAAACGTATGACTTTGACACGGTGGTCCATTTTGCGGCGGAGAGCCACGTGGATCGGTCTATCATTGAACCTGAACTGTTTTTGACTACTAACATTGTGGGAACACAGACTTTGCTGGATGTGGCAAAGCGGCATTGGAACCTGTCTCCAAAAGATAAATATAGCCAGGAGTACCGCGCTGGTGTGCGGTATCTGCAGGTTTCCACCGATGAAGTCTATGGGGCGCTGGGAACAGCGGGGTTTTTCACTGAAACAACTCCGCTATCCCCCAACAGTCCCTATTCTGCATCAAAGGCCGGTGCAGATATGATTGTGCGGGCCTATTACGAAACATACGGACTGCCCGTGAATATTACGCGGTGTTCTAACAATTATGGGCCTTACCAGTTTCCGGAGAAGCTGATTCCGCTGATGGTCCACCATGCGCAGAGGAATGTGGCCCTGCCAGTCTATGGCGATGGAATGCAGATCCGTGATTGGCTTCATGTGTCGGATCATTGTTCAGCGATTTGGACAGTATTGGAATCTGGCCGAGTGGGTGAGGTCTATAATGTGGGCGGCAATAATGAGAGAACTAACATTGAAATTGTAAAGTGCATTTTGAGAGAATTGGGAAGGCCAGAAAGTTTGATTGAACATGTGAAGGACCGCCCGGGCCACGATAGGCGCTATGCCATCGACAACACAAAAATTACAACACAATTGGGGTGGAAACCGTTCTATACGTTTGAAGTAGGCATCCATGAGACAATCCAATGGTATCTGAATCATCAAACGTGGGTAGAGCGGGTTACTTCCGGAGCGTATCGGAAATACTGCCAGGAAATGTATGGCTAGGCGGTCAGTTTACGGTCAGTTGGGTATGATGACAGTTTCCAAATAAGCCCTAGAGAATATAGCAGCGTTAAAACCTGTTTTGGGAAAGGACGAGGACGATGAAAAAGAAGCTGGTAAGCATGATGGTTGCGGGGGTGCTGGCGCTTGTGCTGGCGGCGCCTGGGTACGCGGCGCGGACGTATACGCCGGCGTGGCTGGAGCGGGATGCAACGCTGGAGGGGGCGCAGAACGCGGGGACGCCGCTGACGGCGGTGAACAAGGGGGGCAAGTGGGGGTATGTAGACTGGCGGGGCCGTATGGTAGTGGCGGCGGAGTACGAGTACGCGCTGGAGTACAGCGAAGGGCTGGCGGCGGTGGGGAAGGACGGCAGGTCCGGGTACATCGACGGGAGCGGGAAGGTGGCCATAGCGCTGGAGTATGAGGAGGCGGGGAGCTTTTCCGAGGGTCTGGCGGCGGTGGGCCGCGGGGGCAAGTACGGGTTCATCGACAGGTCCGGGACAATGGTGGTGCCCGCGCGGTATGAATATGTGTATGGGTTCAGCGGCGGGTACGCGATGGTGAGCGACGGGAAGAAGTGGGGGTACATCGACAGGACCGGGAAGACGGTGGCGGCGGTGGAGTACGACGGGGGCTACGGGTTCACGGCGGACGGGCTGGCGCTGGTACATAAGGACGGGAAATGGGGCTACATCGACGGGAGCGGGAGGGAGGCCGTGGCGCTGGAGTACGAGCGCGGGCTGAGCTACGCGGAGGGTGTGGCCGCGGTAAAGAAGGACGGGAAATGGGGCGTGATCGACAGGACGGGGGCCGTGGTGGCGCCCATGGAATATGAGACGGTAGGGCCGTACCGGGACGGGCTGGCGCGGGTGTGCCGGGACGGGAAATGGGGGTACATCGGGAAGGACGGACGGGAAGCGGTGCCGGCGCGGTATGAGGCGGCGGGGAACTTCTCGGAAGGGCTGGCCGCGGTGAAGGAGAACGGGAAGTGGGGCTACATCGACGGGACGGGGGCCACGGTGGTGGCGGCGAAGTACACGTCGGCGGGCAGCTTCTCGGAGGGCCTGGCGGCGGTGAAGAGCGGGGGGAAATACGGCTACGTCGACAGGACGGGGAAGGAAGCGGTGGCGCCGGCGTACGGGCACGGGGCGGACTTCCGTGAGGGCCTGGCGGCAGTGGAAAAGGACGGGAAATGGGGGTTCATCGACAAGGCGGGGAAGGTGGCGGTGCCGCTGGAGTACGACCTGGTGACGGAATTCCGCGGGGACACGGCGGTGGTGCGCCGGAACGGGCAGTACGGGATGCTGAACAAGACGGTGGGGGGCTTTGGGGACGTGCTGGCCAGCTCGCCGTACGCGGAGGCGATCGACTGGTCCGTGGGGGAGAAGATCACGAAGGGGACAAGCCCGGGGGTGTTCTCGCCGGACCGGAAGTGCACGACGGCGGAGATCATAACGTTCCTGTGGCGCGCGAAGGGGGAGCCGGAGGCCGGCGGCGGCGCGGGGCAGTACGCGGACGTGAAGGAAGGGGCGTACTACTACAAGGCGGCGGCGTGGGCGAAGGAGCAGGGGCTGGCGGCAGGGGAGCGGCTGGACCCGGACGGGCCGTGCACGCGGGGGACGGCGATGACGTACCTGTGGAAGCTGGCGGGGAGCCCGGCGGCGCAGGGGAGCGGGTTTACGGACGTGGCGGCAGACGCGGCGTACGCGCAGGCGGTGGCGTGGGCGGTGGGCCGCGGGGTGACGAACGGGATGACGGCGAACACGTTCGGGCCGGAAAACATCTGCACGCGGGGGCAGATCATGACATTTTTGTACCGGGACCTGAAGAAATGAGGGGGTACCTGGGAAAGCCTTGAAAGGAGGTGAGAGCCATGGGCGGGAAGCGGGGATTCCTCAACCGTGCGGGGCTTCTGCGCAGCTTGTTGGTGCGCGGCCCCCCGGGAGGATAGGGCGCACCTGCGGCAAAAGCGCAGCCGCACATGAAACCAAAAAAATGAAACAGTTAGGAGTAATGCAATTATGAAAAAGCAAACCATCGCGAAGCTGCTGGTCCTGGTCATGGTTCTGGCCATGGTGCCCGTGACCATCCTGGCGGCCAGCGCCACCGGCAGCAACGGCGGGTACTACAACGTGTACGAGGACACCACAGTGCGCGTGAACGACACCATCGACGGCGCCATCGAGGCGACTGTGGTGGGCGGCAAGGCGACTGTGGCGCTGAACGCGAAGGCCGTGGAGAGCCTGGCTGACCAGGTGAAGGACGGCGTGATCACCCTGGAGATCAAGGCAGAGGGCGCGACGAAGATCGACGTGAGCTTCCCGGCGCAGGCGCTGACCGCGCTGGCGAAGGAGACGGGCGCGGACCTGACGATCAAGAGCAGCGTGGTTACGATCACCATCCCCAACGAGGTACTGAGCAACGAGTTCGCCAGCTTCGGCAGCGTTCGGATCACCGCGGAGAACAGCGACAACAGCGTGGGCTTCTCCATCCAGGCGGGCGGCAAGGCGCTGAAGAACACCGCGGGCATCAAGGTGGAGTTCTAAATACCTGAAAAGCGCGGCCGGACGGCCCGGAAGGGGCGGCGGGGCGCGCGCAGCAACGGGAAGGAGGGGGCAGGGCCCCCTCCTTTTCCCAAATGCCCGGCTGGGGACGGGGCGGGCGGTTGGGAAAGGGAACAGAAGGAAAGGGAGGCGCGGGGAAATGGGCGGGAAAACGGGACGCAGGGCGCAGGCTGGGGGCAGGGCGCGTGGACTGGGGGACGCAGGGTGCGCCCTGGCGTTTTTCATGGCGGTGTGCCTGAGCTCGGCGGGGACGGCGCGGGCCGCAGGAGTGGTGCTGGGGCTGGTGGCGCTGAGCGGGGTGCTGTTCCACTACGGGCGTGTGCGGGGGCGGATTCGGGGCCCGGTGCTGGCGCTGGCGCTGGTGGTGGTGGTGGACGGGCTGAGCTGCTTCTGGGCGGTGTCGGGGAAGTTCGCGCTGTACGAGTACCTGAAGGTGTTCGCGGCGTTCTGCGTGACGGTGGCGGTGCTGGCGTTCACGGAGGGGGAGGGCGCCGGGCGGCGGGTGTGCGCGATGGTAGAGGGGTGCGCGGCGCTGGCGGGGCTGGTGAGCATCGACCTGATCTCGACGCGGTGGGTGAGCGGGGCCGTGCTGGGGGTGCTGGGGTGGTTCACGCCGGACTACGCGCAGCTGCAGGCGGTGGAGGAAGGGGTCCGGATCACGTCCATGTTCATGAGCCCCAACGTGTTTGCGGGGTGCATGGGGCTGGGGGTGCTGCTGTCGCTGGGGCTGGCGGCGACGGAGGGGGAGCGGTGGCCGCGGGCGGCGCATACGGCGTGCCTGGCGGTGAACGCGCTGTCCTTCGTGCTGGCGTTCAGCATGGGCGCGTGCGCGATGATCGTGCCTGCGTTTGTGGTGCTGGCGGCGCTGACGGGGCGCGGGAAGCGGACGGGGCTGGTGGTGCTGATGGGGGAGACGCTGGCGGTGACGGCGGCGTGCGCGTTCCCCATATCCACCACGTCCATGACGGCGTGGGAGGGCCCCCGGCCCATCCCGCTGGCGTGCGCGGCGCTGGGGGCGCTGGCGCTGTGCGCGCTGGACATGCTGGCGGGGCAGAGGCTGGCGGGGAAGCTGGCGGGGCACGGGAAGGGCGTGGCGGCGCTGGCGGG
>OFGE01000794.1_pt1 | contig 32653 bp, 31 predicted proteins | sample 1521681 | NCBI WGS metagenome assembly OFGE01 (sample SAMEA3504093, study PRJEB24116) | mouse gut metagenome | biome: mouse gut; feature: mouse-associated habitat; material: faeces | place: Denmark | collected 2011
CCTGGCGTAGAACAGATGCCCCGGAAGAACCGGCAACAGATGATGGATACTGGGTTCACACACTGCAGATTGTATTTGAGGAACTTGAGGCCTTGGGTCTGTCAAAACCGATACCAAAGCCAGCACCCAAGAAACGTGGCCGTAAACCCAAGCCCAAAGATCAGTATGAGCAGAAGCCAAAGCGCCCACGTGGTCGCCCTAGAAAGAATTCATCCCAGTCTGTCAGTACTCTATAGTCCGGCAGATTGGGAAAGTATTAATACAATACCAACATACTTTCAGGTATGAATTCTCGTTGTTTCCTTATTTGAATATACCTTAATGGACGAAGTCCACCCGCCCGAAGGGCCTGCATTACGGTGTGCCCTTGGGTATACATTTGGGAACACTTTCCGCAAATACTCTATGTATTCGTCTGACACACTATACAGTTTAAATTCTTCCATTCTAGCCCTTTCTAAAAAAAGAGGGAGCATTACTGCTCCCCACGAGTTTAAAATCTTCCACTATCTGGCAGGAACTCTCCAAAGATAGTTTCCTATCTGTTTTTATTATATGCAATTATATCACAAAAATCAACAAAAATATTACACAACACTGAGTACCTTCTGAGTCTGCGTATCCTGCTCTAGGAAAACACACAAAAACCTCTCATTCACACTCTGAATCCGCCTTGCAACGACGGTACGTATCTCATTCGCTCTCGAAGGACTTACTGCGTTATATAGATTTTCTTCTTCACTTAGCCGCTTAATCTCAGCCAATGTCCTATGTTCTTCTAAAATCATGATCACAGTCTGGCGGATCTCCCTGTACCACAGATAATCCTTGGTTCTACATGGATATCTTTGATTTAAAACATTTAATTCAATCATGTATTTTCCTCACTGATTGTCTTTCTTCAAATAGATCCTGGCTTAAATACTAACAAATCCTGATAATCTGCTCATACAGCAAGATTTCCTTATTCCCAATATTCTTATTATCATGATAATGCCCAAAGAACCATTTCCGATACCGGCACATCTCCTTAATCTTTTCAAAATACCGGGTCAGAATATTCGGCTGGTACATCCCGCCCGCAATCCGCTCCTGAGTACTGCTCGCACAGCAATGGGAAAAAATAAAGTCCACGTCCCAATCATTCCGAATCAGGTTCCTAAGCCCCTCCGCCAGCTCATCCTCCGAGGGCATCTCTTCCTTCCACCAGCTTACATGGTTAATCCGGTACAATTCATTCTTTTTCTCAAGCTTCCTTTGCTTCGCCTTCAGATTCGGGTCAGAAGCCTCCAATACCCCTCCCGAAATATCGTGGCTCTTAGCGCCGCCGAACGTAAAGACCCTATACCCCTCTATATCATAGATCTGCCCGCGCATCAGGTGTATGACCGACGGCATGATATACTGCACCTTTCCGCCGTGCCACTGTACCACCCTGTGTTTTTTCAACAAATCATAATTCTCATGATTCCCATCCACCCAGAGAGTGGTAAAGGGCTTGCTATCCAGCCATTTCAGCCAATACTTATGTTCCTTCGACTCATCCCAATAGCCAAAATCCCCACAGACGATAACATAATCGTCCTTCCCCATCTCCTTCTGCTCCGGGAATACTGCCGTGCTGAATCTCCGGTAATCCCCATGGCAATCTCCGGTAACATATATCATATTCCCAAATCTCCCTGCCTTCGTCTCTATCTGCTTCTATCCTGAACCTTCCGGCCTGACTAACGCCTTCTTTTGTCTCTTTTCTCTTCTAATCTAAGATTCTACCATCTTTTGTCTCTTCAAGCAACGAATTTCTGAATCTCCTGTCAACCTCCTGTCAGCATTCATAAAAACGGAAAAAGCAAATAACATAATATAAACGATGTTTCATCAGACTTGAAATATCCATAGCTTTTGCATATAATAGGTAGTATCAATCGGAAAGCAGGTATTTATATGAGTGATAGAGAAAGAATATATCAGTTGTTAGATGTTGTGCCAGAATACAAAATAGGCTATGTAATAGCCTATTTACAAGGTATAACCGAGGGTGAAGATGTAAAGCCAAATAGAGAAACATTGGAGGCATTTGCCGAAGCAGACCAGATGAGACGGACGGGAACAGGGCATCGATTTGACAATCTTGATGATTTATGGAACAGCTTGGAGGAATCATAATGCTAAACGTTATTTACACTGGACGCTTTAAAAAGGATTATAAAAAATGCATTAAACGCGGTCTTGATATAGACTTATTAAAATCAGTTGTGAATATATTGGCACTTCCGGCAACATTACCTGTAAAAAATCAGGATCATGATTTGAAAGGAAATTATAAAGGACGCAGAGAATGTCATATTACGCCAGACTGGTTATTGATTTATGAAGTTGACGGGAACGACTTGTATTTAGACAGGACGGGGTCACATTCAGATTTATTTGATGAATAAAAAAAGGGGCACGCTTGCGGAAGGATTCCTTGTGACAACAGCCACCGCTACGCCGCCGAAAATCTGCCTTGCTGAAGAACGAATATTCCGCGGAGTTTCGCCAGATATAATGCAGACTATTGTGCTCCATTGCCTACACCAATTAGGAAATGGAGCCAAAACACATAAAATATGTTAATACTGCTTGACAATTAAAATATATCATTTCGTAAAGATTTTCATATCTGGAAATCAATTTCCTCTATTTTTTAACCATTTCACATGAATGACAAAAACGAATCGTGCCTTTACAGACATATTTATATAAATGTACAGGCAAACTTCGCTTCAAGTAAATATACCTTGTTGGACGAAGTCCATCCGCCCCGTCAGGGGCATGCATTACGGTGTGCTCTTGTGTATACATCTCAAAATAATATATATTAAAATTATATATACATTGACATTATATATTATATTTTATATAATATACTCACAAAATATATATTAAGAAGGTGAACCGAGATGATTTTTCCAATGAACGCTCCTATGTTCGACCTGCTGGTATTATCAATCACAGAGAAACAAGATGCCTACGGCTATCAGCTGAGCCAGGTCATCAAGCAGGTGTCCAACACAAAAGATTCCACACTCTACCCGGTTCTCAAGCGGCTGCAGGAACAAGGATTCCTCACCGTCTATGACCAGTCCTACCAGGGACGGAACCGGAGATACTACCGGATAACCGAATCCGGACGGCGGCAGTACCGGATGCTGTCAGAAGAATGGGGTTCCTACCGGGATGCGGTAGACCAGATTGTTAAGTCAGGAGGGATGGCAGATGAATAGAGACGAATACATGAAACGCCTGGAATACAGGCTCAGAAGGCTTCCAAAGGAAGACTATGACAAGGCAGTGTCTTACTTCACGGAATACTTTGAAGAAGCAGGACCGGACAAAGAAGCGCAGGCAATCGAAGACCTTGGTTCCCCCGAGATGGCGGCAGACCAGATCATACGCGATTTCGCAATGGAGAATGCGAACAGGCCTGTGAAGGATGTACGGCGCGGCATTTCCGCCGTATGGGTGGGAATCCTTGCCGTTTTCGCAGCCCCAATCGGCGTCCCACTGGCATTGACATTTGGGATATTGGCCCTCACATTCGTGTTCGTTATCCTGATGCTCGTATTCTGCGTATTTATACTGACACTCTCCGTCGCTGTTTCCGCAATTCCCTGCATCGTCATCGGTGTGTGGATGCTGTTTACCTCATTTGCAGACGGAATCGCCACCATCGGAATCGGCCTGCTGGGTCTTGGGATTGGATACTGGCTGCTGATAGGAAGCGCCGCGCTTGGGAAAGGAGTCCTTCGTCTGATGACCCGCCTGTTCGGCAAAGCAGCGGAAGGGAGAAAACACTATAGCGAAAGGAGAAGCATACAATGAAAAATAAAAGATTTTGGATTACTGCGTCAATCATCTGCATTATACTGGGAATCATCCTCACGGCGGCAGGACGGCTGATGGGAGGCCATGCCGGATTCTACATTGACCAGAACGGCGTCCATGCTGCCGGCAATACCGAAATGGCAGAACCCATACAGGACTCTATGGACTTAAAAGAATTTGACAGCCTAGAGATCCATGCAGATTACGCAGACGTGGAACTGATTCTTTCCGACAAATTCTCCGTCGAATATTGTCTCAGGGGAACCAGCGGGAAGCCCGTCTGCGAAGTCAAGAACGGCAGGTTCATCTTCCAGGAATCCAAACGTTCCCACTCCTTCAATATGGGATTCTTCACAGGCACGATGGGCGTGGTCTTTCATGAACCCCGCTATTTTGTAAAAGTGACGATTCCCAAGAAGACAAAGCTGTCCAAAGCAGTATTTGACATAGAAAGCGGGGATCTTGCCATTTCCTCTATTCAAGCAGATACGCTAAAAATTGACGACGAATACGGGGATGTCAATCTTGAGCAATACGATGGCAAAGCGCTGGATATCCGGCTTGAAAGCGGCAATCTTTCTCTTGGCACGGTAAATGCAGCACAGGCAGACCTTCGCAATGAATACGGAGAAATTAAGATATCCGAGGCTGCCGGCAACAACCTGACGGTTCAGATGGAATCATGCGGCTTGAAAGCTGACCGTATCAATTTCTCCGACACAGAAATGTCCAACGAGTACGGCAGCGTGACAATCGCAGACGCCGCCGGCGACCGCCTGACCATGCGGATGGAATCTGGGGACTGCAAGATTAAGCAGATGGATTTCTCCGACACAAAGATTACCAATTCCTACGGCGATGTCTGCTTAGGGATTTCCGGGAAGACGGAAACCTACGGGCTTAACCTGAAAACAGAGTACGGCGATATCCGCGTCGGAAACCAAAGGATCGGAGACGACGGCGACGAGATCATCTACACATCGGCCGGAGACAGCCCGAAAAAAATCGCGGTATCCTGCGAGAACGGAAATATTGAAATTCAATCTGCCAAATAAGCAGGAAGGGAATGCCGGGAAATGAGGTTTTTACATTTCCCGGCATTCCAAGCAACAGTAAGCCGCAATTACAGCATCTCAATAAACGCCGCAATCCTTGTATTTAACTGTCCGATATCTGCCTGAGAATAGTCTGTCTCCACATTGATATATGGAATTTTCTTCTTCTCATTCACGAACCTGCGGATGGACATTGCCTCCACATTATATGTATGGCATGCCTGAAGCGTCATCTCAACGACACCGTCCACCTGATACTCATCAATCAGCCTGTCCAGAAGATCCAGACGGTTCGGATTCGGGGTCATGACAGAACAGCCGATATTCAGGTAACGTCTTGCCAGCGCATCATAGATGTCCGGATTCTCCTCATCCACCAGCTTGTCGATGGATTTTGCACCGTTGCAGTTCTCGTAAGTCACTACCACGCCGCCGTTGTCCTCAATGGCCCGGATGACCTTCTCCGTTGCGCCGCCCACCGGACAGCCGCTCACCAGAATACGCGGCATCTTCTCTAACATCTTGCCCTCCGCATACTCCTTCTCCACTTTGTCCGCCAGGGCATTCACCTCCGCCGGGATGGCCTTCCTGTCAAACTTGAACGTACTTCCGTACAATACCTTGAACAAATCCTGCCCCTTAATCGGCACCGGATCATGCTTCATGACCTCATAAAGCCTTTTCAGTGATCTGCGCACTTCATTATTGGTCTTGACTGCACCGCGGATATCCTCCTCCGTAATCGTGACGTCAAACTTCTTCTCCAGATATTCCTTGAAACGGATAATCTCGCTCTTCCACAGCTTCAGCGCCTCTTCGCCCTGGGTGTTCGGCAGCTCCATCAAGAACACATCCTTAAATTCCATCATATACTCATACATCTTCTTCTTCCCGTCGCAAGTCGTTTCCCCCACGACCACGTCGGAAAAATAGAAGAACGGGCATTTATCCGTCTTTGCAAATCCATAGCTGGACTTAATCAGCGGACATAAGTTCTTAGGCAAATCCTTCTCCGCCTCTGCAATCGTCTCGTCAGACGTAGAACACAGCCCAACGGTCGCCGCTCCCATCGCCATCGCGATTTCCTGCGGGAAATATGTACAGTAAGCGCCGACTACCGGCACTCCCTTATCTTTCAGCTCTTTCATTGCAAGAAAAGACTTCTTCCGCTGCTCCGCAAATTCTTCAAATACTTCTGGTAAATCCTTGATAATTTCCATATGTTTCCTCCTTAGCGTTTCGCCATATTTGTCCTACTACATATCATACCACTTCTAAGGAGTATCATAAAATTGAAAATGATGATAAACTGCTATATATATAGTTTTTTTCTATATCTATACCCAAGGGCACACCGTAATGCATGCCCCTGACGGGGCGGGTGGACTTCGTCCAATAAGGTATAATTTAGAATTTCGCGCGCTTACATATAAAACCTCTCGTTATTAACCCCCTCAACGCCGCAAAACCCCCGCATAATGCCCAAATGCCGACGGAATCGGATACGCCTCCTCAATCTCTTCCGGCCGGATAAACAAAAACCCTCTCCGGTTCGTCTTCTCTAACTCATCCACAAGAATCTCATACCCCGTCATATGCCACTCAATATGGCTGAAAATATGTTTCGCCTCGCCAAGTTCCCTGATCCGTATCGGCGCAAGTCCTATCTCCTTACTGTAAGCCGCCGCATCCTCCATGCTCATGCACCCCGGTTCACTGGGAAATTCATATAATCCCGCAAGCAGTCCCTTAGAAGGCCGTTTCCGAATCGCAATCTGCCTCCCGTCCCGGAACACGAAGACAGTCCTCTCCTCAATCTTCCTTGCCTTCCCTTTGCTTTTGACCGGTATCTCTGCAATCACTCCCCGCTTTCTCGCCTCGCAGAACCCAGCCACCGGACACTCCCTGCACTTAGGTTCTCCGTTCGGCACACACACGATAGCTCCAAGCTCAATCAGACCCTGGTTAAAATCCCCCGCCGCATCTTCCGGAATCACCTGTTCTAACGCATCCTCCATCTTCTTTCGGACACTCTGTTTCATAATATCCTCAAAACTCCCCGTAAGACGCGACACTACCCGCAGGACATTGCCATCCACGGCAGGCTTAGGGAGTCCGTATGCAAATGCGCTGATTGCCCCGGCCGTATAATTCCCGATTCCCTTTAAGCCACGGATCTCCTCATAGGTTTCCGGGAAACGCCCCTGATAATCGACCATAATCTGCTGCGCCGCCTTCTGCATATTCCGTACACGGTTATAATATCCCAAACCCTCCCACAGCTTTAACAGCTTGTCTTCCTGGGCCTGCGCCAACTCCCTGACCGTGGGCAGTTCCTTTAAGAAACGCTCATAGTAAGGCTTCACGGCTTCCACCCGAGTCTGCTGCAGCATAATTTCCGACACCCATACCCGGTAGGCGTCCGGGTTCTTGCGCCAAGGCAAATCCCGCTTATGTTCCCGGAACCAGGCAACTACAGGTTTTACAATATTACGCAATACATCTTCCTGTCCTTCCCCTTCCGGCTCCTTCAAGCCCCCAAGTTCCTGCCCCTGCAGGATCACCGCTACCTGCTCTGCAATATGAATCGAATCCTTTTCCACATCACAGTCATACGCAATCACACGGACGCCGTTTGCAGCCGCATCTAAAAGAGACTCTCCAAAAGCCGGATGTGTATCCATGTTCGGCGTAAAATACCTGACGCCCTTCATCTGCACCACAAAGAACACATAGGCTTCATACCCTTCTCCCACAGCCGCCTTCAATTCCTCCACATGTTTCACGGCCCGCTCGCTTGGCGCGTCCGGAAACCGCACAACACCGTCTTCCTCCAGCGTAACACCCTTCACCTCGATAAATATCTTCTTTCCGTCAGCCTCCACATACAAGTCAAAACGAGATTTGCCATAGGTATATTCCGGCTGTATTTTCGCAATATCCCCAAAAAGATTCCCCTCTTCAAGCCACTCCTTCACAAGCTTATTCGGAACCTGGGAATCCATATTCACAAGCCGACCGCCCTTCCATACAGCAATTAGGTCCCATCCGGTCTTCCTCCCTGGACTGTCCGCCTCCTGCACATACACGATTGCCCCCGGTGTAAGCAGCTCGGCGCACCGCCCCGTATTTTTTACATGGACAGTCTCCCTCTTTCCATCTATGTCCACATACGCAATAAACCGATTGGGGCGTTCCCGAAACGTCCCCTGCCGGATGTTATCATAATTCATCCCATATCTCTCCTTCTATACCCAAGGGCACACCTTATTGGACGAAGTCCGCCAGCCCGAGCAGATAATCCACAGCCCCCAAAAGCTCCTTCTTCTGCCCCAGAAGCACCCCCTGAACCGTAAACTCATCCAAAACCGTCGTATCCTCAAACAGGCAGTCCGTAACCGTAAGATTCTCAATCAACAGCCTTTCCTCCCGCAAAATCTCCTTAGGCGTCATCTCATCGAACATTCCTGCCTTAGCTTCTTTATAAAGAGGCGTACCCTCCCACAGCTTCAATTTCAGGCACCAGATATTGCGCGGATGCACCTGATTTAACAGCCTTGCCGTCTCAATCGCATGAAGCCGCGAAAAACTACGCCCTCCAAGCCCAGGAATCACCGTCACATAATAATCAATCCCCGCCCGGTCTAGCCTAAGCAGAGCTTCTGCAATCTGCACCGAAGTAACCCCTTTCTTCCTCGCCTCAAGAATTGAGTCGCTCCCGCTCTCCACCCCGATATGCAGCGCCTGAACACCTTCCTTTGCAAGCCGCAAAAGCTCCTCGTCCGTCTTTCTGAGTATATCGTCAATCCTTGAATACATGGCATACTCACTAACTTTCGGCATAAACTTACGAACCAGCTCCATAATCCGGAGAATCTGATCCGCACCCATGCAGAACGCATTCTCCCCAAGGAAAAACAGGCGCGTATCGTCCGGGCGGAGCTTAGCAAGAATCTCCAAATCATGTTCAATCCTCTCAAGCGGATGAATCCGAAACGTATCCTTTGCAAAATCACAGAACGTACACTTATGCCAGCTACAGCCCAGCGCCACTTCCAGCGCCGCCGTCGCCTGTTCATGGGGCGGCAGGTAAATGGTATCATGTGTGTAAATCGACTGGTATAACTCTTCTCGCGTCATAATAAATCCTCCTTAGGGAATTTCACATTCATAGCAAATGTCTCCACACATCCTAGATTATCATAAATACCCGCCAAAAAAAAGCACAGAAAGAAAAAAGCCCGAAACTCCTTACTGTCAAGGAAATTTCGAGCCTTTTCCATCAAACCCTAACCAAGGGCACACCGCAAGATTACTTCGTAATCAACTCCACCTCTACCGGAAGTGACTTCTCCACCGCTTCCCCGGCAATCAGTTTAATCGCCGTCAGAACCGCAGTCTCTCCCATAAGTTCCGGCTTCTGCGCCACCGTAGCCGTCATCTTCCCGGCATTCACCGCGTCTACCGCGTCATCCGTGGCGTCGAACCCAACGACCTTGATATCCTTCCCGCTGGCCGCAATCGCCTGCAGCGCCCCGAGAGCCATCTCATCATTGTGGGCAAATACACCCTTGATAGAGGAATCCGACTGGAGCAGATTCTCCATTACCGACATTCCCTCCGCACGGTCGAAATTCGCGCTCTGGCTCGCCACCACGTTAAGAGCCTCATCCGCCGCTTCATGGAAGCCGGCTCCCCGGTCAATGGTCGCAGACGCCCCCGGCACGCCCTGAAGCTCCGCCACCTTTTCGCCTTCTCCAATCTGCTCAATCAGATATTCCGTAGCCATCTTCGCTCCTGCCACGTTATCAGACGCAATCTGGCAGTCCACATCGACGCCATTTACCACACGGTCAACCGAAATAACCTTAATACCTTGGGAAACAGCATTCTGCACCGCAGGTGCAACCGCGTCAGAATCCACCGGATTTACAATCAGCACACTCACATTCCTGGAAATCAAATCCTCAATATCATTCTGCTGCTTCGCGCTGTCGTCGCCCGCATCTGCCACAGCCAGCTTAACTCCCTCTTTTTCTGCCGCTTCCTCCGCCCCTTCTGCCAGGGATACGAAAAACGGATTGTTAAGCGTGGAGACCGACAGCCCGATAGAACCATTCCCGGTACTCTCCGCCGCCTCCCCTTCACCGTCAATGGTGATTGCATTACATCCGGCAAGCCCGAACATCATACACAACACGATCATGATACTTACTATTTTTTTCATGCTTTTTCTCCTCTTTTCTTAATACTATCCATTTGCCGCCGCGCGTAATCCTACCGCTTCCGGTCTGACAATACCGCCACCAGAATTACCAATCCCTTAATCACATCCTGATAATAAGAAGACACGCCGAGAATGTTAAGCCCGTTATTCAGCACAGCGATAATCAACACACCGATAAACGTCCCGTAAATCTTACCGCGACCGCCGCTCATACTCGTACCGCCAAGGGCTACCGCCGCAATCGCATCAAGCTCGAACCCTTCCCCAAGTACCGGCTGTGCAGAGCCAAGCCTTGATAACAGAATCAGCCCGGACAACGCTGACATAAATCCTGAAATCGCATATACAATAATCTTCGTCTTATGGATGTCAATACCAGCCAGTTTCGCACATTTCCAGTTGCTGCCCGTCGCATAGACCGCACGCCCGAAGGTGGTCTTATTCAGCAGGAAATAGAATCCGGCAAAAACTAAGAGCAGCAGGATTACCGGAATCGGGATACGGTAGAAATTCCCTCTTCCCACCAGCTTCAGCACAAAGCTATCCCCAAGGTTCGAGATTGGCTTCCCGCCTGTGAAAATCATGGTCGCGCCGCGGTAGACCGTCATCGTGATCAACGTAGCAATGAATGCCTGCAATCTGCCTTTCGTTACCAGCAGGCCGCTGATTGCTCCAAGGCCCGCGCCGATTACCAGCGCCGCCAGCATTGCCGCCCCTGCCGGGACGCCGTTTGAAATCATGCCCGCGCACAGCGCCGTACTAAGCGCAAGGACAGAACCTACCGACAAATCAATAGCGTCCGTCAGGATAACACAAGTCATACCAAACGCAATCAGTCCATTGATGGACGACTGGCGCAGCAAAGACAAAAAGTTGCTCCACGTCCGGAATTCCGGACTTACAATACCGATTCCCACGACCAGCAGCACCAGCGCAATCAGCGCCCCAAGATCCTGCATATGATCTGTAATTTTCTTCTTATTCGCTTCCATTAAATTGTACCTCCCGTTGCTAACGTCATAACATTTTCCTGATTCGCTTCTTCCCTATAAATAATTCCCCTGACCAGTCCTTCACGCACGACCATCACCCGGTCGCTCATGCCAAGCACTTCCGGCAGTTCGGAAGACACCATGATAATCGCCACCCCTTTTGCCGCAAGGTCGTTGATAATATTGTAAATCTCCTTCTTCGCACCGATATCCACACCCCGGGTAGGTTCATCCAGAATCAGAATCTTGGGGTCTGTATAGACCCATTTCGCAAATACCACCTTCTGCTGGTTTCCGCCGCTTAGATTATTACACTCATGGAATGGTCCAAAGCACCGGATACGCAGTTCCTCAATCCCCTTTGTGACCAGTTCTCTCTCCTTCTTCCGGTCAATTACATGGTTCTTTGAAATAATCGGGAGGTTGGCAAGAGAAATATTCTTTTCAATGCTTTCCTCCAGCATCAGCCCTTCCACCTTCCGGTCTTCCGTAATAAAGCCAATCCCATTCTTCATCGCCTGAATCGGAGACTTAATCTGCACTTCTTTTCCGTCAATCTCAATCTTTCCTGAATCATAAGGGAGATTTCCGAAAATCGCCTGCATGATTTCCGTCCTTCCTGCTCCCATAAGGCCGGACACCCCAAGGACTTCCCCGGCTTTCACCTCGAACTCCACATTCTCGAACACGCCCTTTTTGGTCAGCCCGCTTACTTTCAGGACAGTTTCCCCAATCTTACAGTCTCGTTCCGGATACCGCTCCCCGATTTCACGCCCAATCATCAGCTTCACGATATCGTTCATGTTCGTCTCCGGGATATTTCTGGTTCCCACATATGTACCGTCCCGCAATACGCTGATTCTATCGCACAGCTCGAAGATTTCCTCCATTCGGTGGGAAATGTACACGATGGACACTCCCGACTTACGAAGGGACTTTATGACCTCGAACAACACCACCGTCTCGCTCTGGGTCAGCGCGGCAGTAGGCTCATCCATGATAATGACCTTAGCGTCCACCATCAGCGCCTTACAGATTTCAATCATCTGCTGCTGCCCTACGGACAGGTTGGACATGACTTCTCCCGGGTCGATCCGCACGCCCAGACGCCCAAGGGCCTCCGTCGCTTTCTGCCGCATTGCCTTCTGGTCGCAGAAACCGAACTTTTTCTTGATTTCCTTCCCCATGAACAGGTTCTCTTCCACCGTCAGATCAAACAACACATTAAGCTCCTGATGGATGAACACGATTCCCGCCTTCTCTGCCTCCTGAGGATTCTTATAATTTACTTCCTGGCCGTCCACAATGACAGTCCCCTTGTCTTTCGTGTAAACGCCGGTCAGAATCTTCATCAGGGTAGATTTTCCGGCGCCGTTCTCTCCCATGAGCGCATGGACTTCCCCATGCCCAAGGACAAACCCGGCGTCTTTTAGCACCTGATTCGTTCCGAAGGATTTGTCAATCCCCTTCATCTCAATCTGCATTTCTTTTCCTCCCTTGATTTCTTAAAATAAACATGCGGACTGTAGGATGATGTTGGCGTATGGCGTTGTCTCCCCCGTCCTGATTACCGCTTTGCATGTCTTTGTCTGTGCTTTCAGCTTTGTATGGGATACATATTCCACACTGCATTCCGTATCCATCTTATTTACAAGCTCCAGGATTTCCTCGTGGATTTTCGGGTTCTTCTCCCGGATTTCCTCAGCCAGAACTACTTTTTCAATCTTCATTTCCTTTGCCACTTCTTCCAGCACTTCCATAAAGGACGGGACGCCGAGCTTTAGCGCAAGGTCGATGCGCTCCGTCTCCTCGGGGATTGGCAGGCCGCAGTCTCCCACGGCAAGAGTATCCGTATGCCCCATGTAGGAAAGCACCCTTGAAATATCTGCATTTAAAATTCCGTTTCTCTTCATTGTCCTTATCTCCCCATCGCTTCTTTTACTTCATCGTAGGTCGGCATTCCGCCCTGTGCCCCGAACTTTTCCGTAGACAGCCCTGCCGCCGTATTGGCAAATGCAAGCGCGTCCGCAATATCCTTCCCTTCCATCAACGCCACCGTAAACGCCCCGTTCAGCGTATCTCCTGCTCCGGTGGTGTCTACCACATTCGCCTTTCTTGCGGGAACAAGGATGACCTCCCCACTCTTTCGGCATGTGCTTACCCCCCGGGAGCCCTGGGTGATGACCAGCTTCTCCGGATACTTCTTCATCATATCCTCAAAGGAAATACCTTCCCCGAAAAGAATCACTGCCTCGTGCTCATTGGGCGTCAGGTATGTAACCTTCTCGAGAATCTCCTGTTTTACCGGCCTTGCCGGTCCCGGGTTCAGGACTGCTTTTACGCCGTTCTTTGCGCACAGCTCAATGACATATTCTACCGTCTCCTGCGGGATTTCGTGCTGGAGCAGGACAATCTCGCACTCAAGGAGAGAATCTTTGATTTCGTTAACATAATCAATGTCTACACAGTCGTTCGTTCCTGCAACTACAATGATGGTATTGTCGTTCTCTCCCACCGTAATCATTGCAAGCCCGGTAGGCACACCTGCTACCGTCTTAATACACTTCGTCTCAACGCCCATATCCTGTAGGTTCTTCACAAGGCTTACCCCTGCCGCGTCATCCCCAACACATCCGAACATCTCAACCTTAGCGCCAAGCTTCGCCATGGCGACCGCCTGGTTCGCGCCTTTTCCGCCCGGGATGTACTTCAAGTCTTCACCTTTGAGCGTCTCGCCTTTCAGGGGGATTCTTTCTGCTTTCACAGTCATATCCATGTTGATACTTCCGACTACTCCAATCTTTCCCATAATTTTTACATCTCCTTTTTTGAACTTGTTTCATGTGGCTTTCGTTTCCCACGAATTCTCTTCCTCATGATTTTCGTTTCTCGTGACTTCCTTTTATGTTTGCATTTCTTGTATTTCACATTATAAACTTTTATATAAAATTTTCAATAGATTTTCATATATTTTTTACCCGTAATTCACGATTTGTTTATTATATATAATTTAACATTTTTATTTTTGTGCATATTGCACATATTTTATTTTCTACATCTAAGTCATTTTAAAACTTTCCAAACTCGATTAATAAATCAATAAATAAAGTTTTATATAAAATTTTATATAAAAGCCATACTTTATTCCATTTTCTGCATCAAAAAAACTGCTGCCGTGCAGAACATTCATCTACACCCGCAACAGCTCTTCCATTCTCTTTTCACTCTTCACAATTTCCTAATATCCTTAACGCTGCCCCTCTCCACAAATTCTGCGCAGACCTGAATCTTCACCTTCGCCCTGCCGTCCTTCTCACCCATAGCCAACAACTCACGGACTGCCCGCGCCCCAAGCTCCTGCTTATATACATGCATCGTAGACAAGGGAGGGTCTGAAACCTGGCCATAGGCGACGTCGTCAAACCCAATCACAGAGATATCCCCGGGGACGTCATAACCACATTCTTTCATCGCCCGCATACACCCGATGGCAATCACATCATTGTCCGCAAAAAACGCCGTCGGCAGCTCCTTCGCCCCGGCAAGATACTCTTTCATCTTCTGGTACGCCGTCTCAATCCTGGTTCCTACCGTCGCAACATACTCCGGTTTTACCGGCAATCCGCAACGCTCCATCATACGGTAATATCCCGCCTCACGGGAACGAAACGCCTGAATCCGGAACTCTCCTTGCAGGTAGCCGATCCGTTCATGCCCCTTCCCGGCAATGTATCCTACCGCCTCCTGCGCCGCTTCCGTATCATTTATCAGCACACTGTCAAACCCATATCTATCGCTGCGCCCATCCAGCAAAATAATCCGGTTTTTCGCTCTTTCATAAGGAGCGTAATCCTCTTCCATCATCTCCGTCCCGAGAAGAACCACGCCGCTGTGCATATCCGACAGAATGTCAAGAAGCTGTTCCTCATAATCCGAATCACTGCTGTCCACGTAACAAAATACAGTTTCATACCCCATCAGCTTCGCCTGACGCTCCACGCCTTCAATCACGGCCGGGTGGAAAGAACTGTCGTCAATAATCATCCCATTCTTCCGGAATATGACGAACCGAATCTTGGTGATCTCTTCTTCCACCCGATATCCCAGCTCCTCCGCCGCCTTCCATATCTTCTCTGAAGTATTTCTGTTGACTCCCTTTTTATGGTTCAATGCATTGGATACCGTAGACATGGAAAACCCTGTTATTTCGCTGATTCTACGTATATTTACCTTCATATCTTTTTGTCCTCTCACATCAAGTATGTTTTATTATAGCATACTGATGCGAATTTTTAGATAAGAAAGATAAAATTTTATAAAATTTTTTTCAGATTATGGCACGCCGTAAAATGATGTTCCCCTCTATCCTCAAGCTGCGGTGTTTCCGTCCTGCACCGCTCAGTCGCATAACGGCATCTGCTGGCAAACCGGCACCCCGCCGTGCAATTCATCGGGCTTCCGACCTCGCCTTCCAGCGGAATCATAGATTTGTTCCGCTCAATCTGCGGGTCAGGAATCGGAATCGCAGATAACAATGCCGTTGTATACGGATGTATCGGATTCGCATACAATTCAGCGCTAGACGCAATCTCAACAAGCTGCCCCATATACATAACACCGACCCTGTCGGAAATATGCTTTACCATTGACAAATCATGTGCAATAAACAAATATGTAAGCCCAAGCTCTTTCTTTATTTGAACACTTCTTCCGTAACAATGCGAAGTGAACATTCCACATATACTTTTAACAACTCAATACATGACTGCAGATCATCAAGATTGATAATGCTGTTCGGAGAATGGCCGTACCTTGTAGGAATCGAGATTCCCACTGCCTTTACTCCCCGGTAAGATTTATTGATTGCCCCGGCATCGGTTCCTCCGTTCACCAGCACGTCGAACTGATATGGAATCTGATGTTCCTTGGCACATTCGACCATCTGGCCTACCATGTCTTCATCACAGGTTACACAGGCATTGCTGATACAGATTGCAGCCCCCTTTCCCAATACCGCGTTTCCATGTTTGTCTCCCGGTACGTCAAAAGAACCTGTAATATCGATTGCGATTCCAAGATCTGGCTTTATTCTTTCCGCCGATGTGGTCGCCCCGAAAAGCCCTACTTCTTCTTGCACCGTAAATACAAAATAGACGTCGTGATAAGGGGTTTTCATCGCCTTTAGCGTTTCCAGCTGCACATAGCACGCGCTTCTGTCGTCAAAGGCTTTTGCCATCACGTTTCTTCCGGCAAGTTCCTGATAGTTTCCTTCAAACATCGCGCAGTCGCCCACCTTCACATACTTTTCTGCCTCTTCCTTTGAGCCTGCGCCGATATCAATATACAGTTTATCTATGTCGCCGCTTTTAAAATCTTCTGGTTTCTCATACGCCGCCACAGTTCCAACCGTCCCGTTTTGGAACACCACCCGGTTCATAAACGAACAGTGGGCAGAAACCCCTCCGACTTTTTTCACTTTCAGGAATCCTTCATCCGTAATCTTCACAACACACAGCCCGATTTCGTCCATATGCGCCGCGACCATAATTTTTTTCTTATTTTCTCCGTTTCCCCTTTTTAACACAATCAGGTTGCCCACAGCGTCTCTAACGATTTCATCCCCATGGGCTTTCACCTGTTCCAGGATATAATCTGAGACTGTTTTCTCATAACCTCTTACACCCCAGATTTCCGCCAATTCTTTCAGCATATTCCTTCCTCCTTCGTTATATAATCCTATATGTCTTGATTTCATATGGCTTTAATATAATTTCCGCCAAACATCCGCTTATGGGAATTTCTCTTTCATTGTCTTCCAGAAGGTTACACTCATACATCCGGCTGACCGTTTCCGGAAGGGAAATCTCCGTCTTCGTATACCTGTTTCGGTTCTCATACATACGGATAATCCTGCCGTTTTTATCTTCTGCCTGCTTTATGACCTCGATGAAGCAGTTTTCGGCTTCACATTTGATAAATTCTTTTCCGGCTTTCCCACCTTTGTTACGCCCCTGCAAAACCACCACCGGCGGCACGTTTAAGTTGTACGCCATTTCGATTGTTTCTGCTTCCTGCCACCTTCCCGCATGGGGATAAATCGAATAAGTGAAATCGTGTTCTCCTATATCTTCATTTTCATTGGGATAAATACCTGCTTTTATGAGCGTTAAAGACAAATTCCCATCCTTAATTCCATAACCGTATTTGCAGTCGTTCAAGAGGGTGATTCCATTATTTTCTTCTGATAAATCTGCCCATTTATGTCCGCACGCTTCAAACTTTGCAGTATCCCAGCTATGATTATTGGTCGTCTCCCTTTCTATATTTCCAAATTGAATCTCATACGCCGCTTTTGTCGTATTGACTTCAACCGGGAAATTAACCCTTAACAGGACATTATGCTCTCTCCAATCTACATGCGTCTCGAAATCAATCCTGGGCACATCATAGTAAAGGTGGATTTTCTGTATTACTGTGGAATCTGCAAACTGTTTTATGATTTCCAGAGTCTTCCTCACCTGCCCGTCTTCTAAGACCCGCACATCAGAAACCTTATCTGCGTAATAGGGTTTTTTCTTGTAAAAAATGTCGATATCCCAGTTATCCCAATTCATAGGACGGTCTTCATATGTTATGATTTCATTGGCTTTTTTGCCGTCCTTAATAAGCTGTTTTCCCGTCTGCTTTTCAATCAGAGACACAATCTCCATGCATTCGTTAAAAGTAACGCTGTAGAACCGGTTTTCAAAATGTCCGTCCCACTGACACGAATGTTTTTTCTCATCGCCTGCTGTATAATAGAAAACCTTACAGCCAAGTTTCGGTATCCCCTCTGCATAAAATACAATTTTGCCGTCAGAAGTCCTCTGGAACGCAAGCTCTCTCCCGTCTTCCTCTGTAACCTTTTCAACCGGCACCTGTTCGAGCCCCTCTACAAAAATGACGTCGTTCCTTACATATCCCTGCGTATGATATACAACAATCGCATGGTCCTGTGTATCCACCGTCTTTGCTCCTTTTTCAGCAATTGCCCTTAAAGTTTCTTCCCCTCGTTTCTGTATTTCTTCATACTCCTGATCACTTTGGCGGTAAACCGCTTCAATACAGCTTCCAGGAATAATATCGTGAAACTGGTTTAGAAGAAGTATCTCCCATCCCCGTTCAATCACCTCCGACGGATACGCAACCCCCTGCTCCCGCAGCATAGACGCCAGTGTTTCTAACTGCATATATAAAATTTCGTTTTTCCTGTTATACCGCTTGTTTTTTGCTATAGACGTCAGCGTACCCCTGTGGTACTCAAAATACAATTCTCCATTCCATTTCGGCATATCCGGAAGCCCTGCAACCTTCTCGTAAGTCCGGTCAAAAAACTCCCTTTCAAACTCCTGTTCAATCCTGGGAATGCCAGGTATGCCGTACCGGAGCCTCTCTGCATTTTCAAGCATCTCCTTTGTCGGGCCGCCGCCTCCGTCCCCAAATCCAAAAAGCATGATCGTGTTTTCCGTCAGGTCACGGTTTTGGAATCTTTTAAAAGTTCCAAGCGCCATATTCGGGTTAATGATTCCGGTATACGTCGTCGTATTTCTCGTATCTGAAAACGATACGTTCATTCCAAAAGTTTTATCGAAATCACATGCGGTAGGCATAAAGACAAATACTTCGCTTCCGTCTATCCCCTTCCACATAAAGGTGTCGTTCGGGAGCTGATTGTACTGGTTCCATGCAATTTTTGTCGTCATAAAGTACGGGATGCCTGAACGTTTCAAGATCTGGGGCAATGCCGCCGAATACCCGAACACGTCCGGAAGCCATAACGCCTTGCTTGGGATTCCAAACTCTTCTTTAAAAAATCTCTCTCCCTTTATGATCTGCCTGACCAAAGATTCTCCCCCGACCAGGTTGCAATCTGCCTCCAGCCACATGGCGCCGTCTGTCTCCCAACGCCCTTCTCTTATCCTCTGCCTGATTTTTTCATACATTTCCGGCATCTGTTCTTTTACAAACTGATAAAGAATCGGCTGGCTCGACATAAACTTATAATCCGGATACTGTTCCATCAAGCGCAGTACGGTCGAGAAACTCCGAAGCACTTTCTCCCTTGTCTGCTCCACCGTCCAGAGCCACGCAACGTCGATATGGGTATGTCCGATTGAGCTTACGACCGGGGCTTTTTCATCCACTTCCGTGTAGAATTCTTTGACAAGCAATTCATCAGCGGCCGATAAGGAGCCATAAAACAACGGACTGTACGGTTTCCTCAAATCAATCCTGCCTGCCGCCCCGTCTAATTTTTGAAGAATCCTCCTGCAATTCTCTTCATCGCTGTTTTTCAAAAGCCTTGCGCTCTCTAGCGGGACGGAAAAATCATAATAGAATTTCTGGACCGCATCGTCAATTACGATAAGATTGCTTCTTAATATCAAATCTCCCGGAACCGAGCCGCTGTAAACCAGCATGGCAATCTCGTATACTTCACCGGCTTTGGCGTCGAAAGAAAGTGTAACCTCCCTGTGATTCACATCTACCCCTTGTGCCAACTTCTGATTCACATAGAAAAGCATCTGCGGGTTCGTCGCATCCCATTGCCCTTCCCTGCCGGAGATTAGCTGCATCTCTACGTGCCTGTGATCCATCTCTTTTGGAATCACTACCGTCGTCCGCAGCCATCGGTGCGAATCCAGGGTATTCCACGGCGTATCGATTTTATAATCCTGCCACTTGGTCACATCGCATTTTTCCCCGCCTTCCAGCTTTCCTTCATACATTTTGTAATCACGGATTGGGATACAGATTGGATACCTTAGCTTTTCGATATCTTTTATTAACCGTTCCATTCTTTCTAATTCAAACAATATACTCATCCTATCCTCCTCAGCTCTCTGGTATGATGACACATTTTCTTTCGGTCAACTGTTCCAACGCACCAGTAATTAAATCTATTTTTCAAAGCTATATGCTATATGCTATAATATAGGTTGTGTCATAAATGAAAGAGCCGCTAAAGCTCTTTTATTTCTTTTATTTCCCTTCTCAAAATATTCTTATCAATCTCTATCGCCTTCCTGACATCCCGCTGGCACAGCGCCTGATACAATTCCTCATGCAACGGTATCGTCTCTGTAAAAGGGCTCTCCATATCCAAAGGAAAATTCCACATTGAATTCATCTGATTCGCCAAAAAAGCCAAAAGCTGTTCCAACACATCCCAATGACACATCCGGTATAGCTTCCGATGGAACTCCTCGTCTTCTTTGTTCTGTCTTTCGCCGCGATGGTATTTTTCCATCAGAACCTTCACAATCCCGCCTAACTCATCTAATTCTTCCTGCGTACTGTTCTGTACGACCAACTTGAGCATCTCTTTTTCCAGGATAAGACGTACCTCTAACATCTGAACAAGCGATTCCTGCTCTTTTACAATATCAACCTGATTATAAAGGGCTTCCTTGAAATTCTCTTTTACGTAAACGCCCTTCCCATTCTTTACCTCTAAAACGTCTTTGGCTTCTAACGTCTTGATTGCTTCCCGCAATGCAGTACGGCTTACCCCCATCATCTCAAGCATCTCAGCCTGTGAGGGCAGACGTTCTCCTGCTTTTAAATTATGTTCCTGTATATAATTCTTAATATAAGAAATAATTTCATATTGAAGAGACATTCTCTGTATTTTTGCCATTCTTTTTTGCCCCTAACTCTTATCCACGTTCTATATCCTATCATATAGCATAAAAATTGTCAATATTTGTATTATTTTTATCTTTTTTTAGTCATTTTGCACAATTTAGCTCCAAAATTTTTATCACTTTCCACCGCCTACTCCCTCCCAGAGACATAATTCGGATTCTCTTTGAACGCCTGCAGCAATTCCTGCCTTGGTTCCTCCTTAAAAACCTTCTTCCAGGATTTCAACAGATTATCCGACGTAACGCTGATAGATTCAATCCCGATAAAAGAAGAAACCGGCTGGTTCAAGACCGATTTCGCAGCCGCCAGCGCAATCGCCTGCCCCTGCTCATAAGGACACTGGGCGCTCAGCGCCTTAATCATGCCGCCCTTCGCCATGTTCAAGGCGTCCGCATAATCCAAATCACTGGTCACAATGGCAATATCCGTCCTGCCAAGCTCCGTCAACGCAGAGATCACCTCCATCGCCGGCCCGTCCCAGGAAATATAGAGCGCCTCGATTTCCGGATACCTTTTTATCAGCTCACCCGCCTTTTTATAAACCTCGTCCTCTTTCCCGAACCTGACCGTCTCGCACAACCGGAGGGATGGGTATTCCTCGCTCAACACCTGTTTTGCCGCGTTATCCCTCTGGGCCGTGGCATAAAAATCCGCCCCATGGACAATCATGCCATAGTTTTTCAGATTATGCCGCCGCATATATTCCCCCAGCCCATGCCCCATGTTCTGCCCGTGGGAATGTTCATTAATCGACACACAGGTCACATAATCCCCTGGTCCAAGCCCATCCGGGACATTGGAAATCAGAATCAGCCTGATGCCGCACTCCGTAATCTTTTGGAACGCCTCTGCCGTAATCTTCTGGTCGGTTGGAATGGCAATCAAAATATCCGGCTCTAACATCCTCAGGCTCTCAAGCTGCCTGCACTGAAGCTGTGGGTCAAAATGGGCGTCCGTCGTCCCGATAATGGAGATGCCCAGATTATCAAAAATATTCCTGATTCCTTTCAAATGCAGCTCCATCCACGCTTTTCCCGCATAGTGGAAAGATATGACCGCCGTCGCCTTTTTTGACCGGATACTCTGTACCTCTTCCTCCGACAGCAGCAATTCATTCATAGAAGAAGCCTTTTCCCCAAAAGGTCCCCGGCCGATTCCGCAGGTAGACGAACGCACCATAAGCTCCATAGGCAGCGTAATGGCCTGATAAACGTCTTTACAGGCAGGCATATTGGCGCACTCCTGATTCCCAATCCTCTTCATCAGCACAGAAACCGCCCGCCTGGCGAACTCTGCCGTATCAAGCTCTACCGTCGTAAGCGCCGGCGTATGCAAGGACGCCCAGTCAAAGCTGCCGAAACACACGATGGAAATATCCGCCGGGCATGTAATGTTGTGGGCGTCGATGTATTTTAAAAACGGAATCGCAACCGCATAGTTGGCAATCAACAGCGCCGTTGGCGCCTGCTCCCCGCCCAGGAGCTTATCCAGCACGTCGAACACATCCTGCTCCTTCTGCAAAAACGGATGAATATATTCCGGCGTCTCCAAAATACCATACTCCCCAAGCGCCTTCTGAAATCCGGCCAGCCGCCGGGGCGTCCGTCCCCGGCTCCTCCCCAGAAATCCGATTCGCTCATGCCCCTTCTTAATCAGATGTCTGGCGGCCTTATATGCGCCGTCCATCGTATCCGAATAAACCATATCCGCCATATAACCCTCGACTTCCCGCCCCAGGATGACTGCCGGTATCTTTGCCTCCGCCAAGATACCGCGCAAGATAACATCCTTTTCATCCGGAAAGACCAACGCCCCGGCTACCCCGTTGCCATCCAGCAGTATCCGGAAAAAAGCCTCCATTTCGGAAACATCTGAATTACACGCTACCGTAATCAAGGTATAGCCCGTATCTTTCAGATGTTCATCGACTTGCTGCTCGATACGGCGCTGAAAATCACTTTTTTTATCTGCAATCACCATCAAAATATACTGTTTCTTCGCCTGCACCGTCTGGGCAGACGCCTTTTTCACGATAAAATTCGGCAAGTCGTCCAATTCCCGGATTGCCCGTTCTACCTTCTCGACTTTTTCGGGGCTGACATATCTGGTCTTGTTCACCACATGAGATACGGTTGACGCCGATACGCCGGCCATTTTTGCGATATCATTAATCGTAGCCATAATCCAAAGTCTCCTACACTCTTATCATATCTTAATTATACCTTCCAGCGGAAAAAAGTCAATCTGCCGAAATTCATTATCGCACAACCAAAAGGCAGGAACCCGTCACATTACAGGTTCCTGCCTCTCAATTTTAATCTTCCACTTTTACCCACTGTCTGGTATCCGCCGATTTCATGACCGCGTCACAGACTCTCTCCACACGGTATCCAGTTTCAAAGCTGGTGCTTGGCTGGTATTCTCCGGCAATCGCCTTGATAAATTCGTACATTTCGATTGTCTTCAATTCGCCGTATCCAATATTCATTCCCGGAATATTCCAGGTAACTTCCCCATGGAAATGAGCCGGGCCGGTATAAATCGTCTTAAATCCCCTTCTGTCGTCCGGGTCGTCTGCAAAGCAAACCTGCAGTTCATTCAGCCTTTCATAATTGAACGCAATGCTGCCCTTTGTTCCGTGAAGCTCCACGGTAATGAAATTGTTCCTTCCCCATGCATTGCGGGTTGCCTCGATACTTCCCACTGCCCCGCTCTTGAATTTTACAAGAAATGCGTCCTCATCGTCCACGTCCACTTCTTTTCTTGGCGCTTCCGCCCCGAGCTTCACCGTTCCAAGCAGGTCTACGCCGCCTTCCTGCACCGGCCTTTCCTTGATATAAGTCTTCACCATGGAAACCACCTCGTCAATGTCGCCCGCAAGATACTGGGCAATATCGATGACATGGGAAGCGATGTCGCCCAAAGTCCCAGCCCCGGCAATGTCCTTCTGGAATCTCCATGACAGCGGAGAATCCGGGTCAGCCGACCAGCTCTGCAGATAGGTACAGCGGATGTTGAGAATATCCCCCACCGCTCCTTCCTCAATAAACTTCTTCGCCAGGTCAATTGCCGGAACCCTGCGGTACTGATAAGCGTTCATGCTTACAATCCCCTTCTTCGCCGCTTCCCTGGCCGCATCTGCCATAGCCTTGGCGTCTTCAAGCTTTGAAGCAATCGGTTTCTCACAGATAACATGCTTGCCCGCCTGCAATGCCGCAATAGCAATCGGGGCATGGGAGTCGTTAGGCGTACAGACGCTCACAACGTCAATCTCAGGGTCATTGACGATATCATGCCAATCCGTACAGCACTTCTCAAACCCGAACCTCTCTTTCGCCTCCTGCGCAATAGACGGCTCAATATCACAGATCGTCTTCAGTACCGGTACAGCCGGAGCCGGCCAGAAAAATTTCGGCATGTTAGAATATGCGACCACATGTGCCTTTCCCATAAAACCTGCCCCTACCAGACCTACATTTAATTTTTTCATGATTAACTCCTCCTACTTATTTTAATTTTAATTACTCTTCTTTCTCTGGCTCAAATTACTGATTGCCACCGCAAGGATGATGATTCCTCCCTTAATCATAGTCTGCTGCGCAGAACTCAGATTCGCAAGGATAACCGCGTTGTTCATCATCCCCATAAGCACAGAGCCGAACAACGCCCCGATGACTGAGCCGGTTCCGCCGGACATTGCGGTTCCGCCCAGCACTACCGCCGCGATGACGGACATCTCATCGCCGTCGCCATAGGAATACCGTCCCGCCTGCATCCGCGCCGCATACATGATTCCCGCAAACGCCGCGAATGCGCCCGACATGGTAAATGCGATGATTTTCACCTTCACCGTATTGATTCCACTGTAAATAGCAGAATTTTCATTTCCGCCGGTGGCGAGGATATGCCGGCCGAAGGCGCATTTATTAAAAATCAAAATACCGACGGCGTAGAACAGCACCGTCCACAACACGAGTACCGGAATCCCTGCCACGCTTCCGATTCCAAAAACTGTACAGAAGGCCTTGTTGTCAATGGGAACCGCCGCCGTATCCGTAATCCACATCGCCGCGCCCCTTACCAGTTCCATCGTACCCAAGGTGGCAAGAAAAGCCGGAAGCTTTAATTTTGTGACCAGCAATCCGTTGATACAGCCAACAGCCATGCCGAACCCAAGGCCAACAAGCAGCGCCAGCAGGATGCTGTTGGTCGCCTGCAGAACAAGAGATACCAGCATCGCCGTCATAGCAGTGACCGCCCCCACCGTCAAATCAATCTGTCCTGCCGCCATGACGAAGACGCCTGCCACCGCCATGACCGAAATCATTGCAGTCTGCCTCAGAATATTAATCAGGTTCCTTGGCTGCAAAAACCCTTTATTCCCAAGAATGACCGCAAACAGAATGAATACAGCGGCAAATATGATGTAGACCATGTATTTATCCCACTGTATGCTCTTTTTATTTTTGCTGAATTGCATATTGTAACTCCTCCTCCGCCTTTATGTCGCTCCGGCCGATTTCTCCTGTGATTCGCCCGTCGTATAAGGTAATAATCCGGTCGCAGACCGCCATCAGCTCTGCCAGCTCCGAAGATACGAACAGCACCCCTTTCCCCTCATCGGCATAAGTCCTGATAAGGTCGATGATTTCCGCTTTTGCGCCTACGTCTACGCCCGCCGTCGGCTCGTCTAGCATCATGACCTCTGGCTGCATGTTCATCCATTTGGCAATGATGACCTTCTGCTGGTTGCCGCCGGAAAGCAGGTTGATTCGTTTATGGATGTCGTCCGTCACAATATTGAGCTTGCTCACATTGTCGTTTACCATTTCCACCGCCGCTTTTTCATCCACGAAGATTCCATTTTTTCTCATCTTCGCCACTTTGGGCAGAATCGCATTCTCCTTGACCGAATGAATCAGGACAAGGCCCTTTTTCCTTCTGTCTTCCGGAATCAGTGCAAAACCGTTTCGGATTGCCTCCCCGGGATTTCCCATCTGGACGGCTTCCCCGTTAAGCATGACGGTCCCGCCTTCTCTTCTCCTCAGCCCAAACAGCGTTTCTAAAATCTCCGTCCTGCCGCTTCCCATCAGTCCCGCAAACCCAAGGATTTCTCCCTTTTTCAGGTGAAAGGAAATGTCTGCGATCCGTTCATTGACTTTCAGGTGTTCCACACTCAGCAAATCCGGCCCTGTCTGGTCGTAGGTTCTTGGAACCCAGTCGAATTTCTTCCCGGTGTTCTCACCCATCATATGCGCAATAATTTCATCCATCGTAATATCTGCAATCCGCCCCGTATGTACGATTTTCCCGTCCCGCAGGATAGAGATGCTGTCCGCAATCTCCATAATCTCACTCATACGGTGTGAAATGTATATCATGGAAACCCCTTTTTCCTGAAGCTCCTGCATCATCTTAAAAAGCTGTCTCGTCTCTGAGTCAGACAAGGAAGCCGTCGGCTCGTCCAGCACAAGAATCTTGGCATTCTTTTCCATGGCTTTTGCGATTTCCACCATCTGGCTCATGCCTACGCTTAACTTCCCTACCACCTCTTTGGGATTTACGTCAATTCCCAGCTCCTCTAAGACTTCCTGGGAGCGCTCCGTCATATAAGCTGTCTTTCTAAGCCCTTTTTCAACAACCTCTGCGCCAAGGAAAATATTTTCCTCCACCGTCATGCTCTGGACAAGGGACAATTCCTGGAATATCATTCCAATCCCATTCCTTTTTGCGTCGTGGGTATCCTGGATAGACGCTTCCTGCCCGTTGACTAAGATTTCTCCTGCGTCCTTTGTATAAACGCCTGTCATGATTTTCATAAGCGTCGATTTCCCGGCTCCGTTGCCCCCCACCAACGCGTGGATTTCTCCCTTTTTCAGGGAAAAATCCACGCCTTTGAGCACTCGTACCCCGAAGGATTTTTCAATCCTCCGCATCTCAAGCACGTATTGGTTCATCATGTCCTCCTTATTTGCCAGCCGCTTTCTCGAGCCAATCCGGCGCTGCCGCATGGTAAACATCCTCGTAGGCTTCCAGAATATTCGACTGCTCTACTCTCTTTGCCGAGACTGCCACATAGGTAGGAGCCTCTTTTCCCAGCAGGGAGTATGCGGCAAGTGTTGCTTCTGCCACACCCTGGTCATAGGGAAGCTGCGCCCCCAGCCCTACTACATTGCCTTCCGCAATTTCTTTTGCAATATTGTTTCCCAAATCTATGGTGGTCAGCTTTACTTCTTCGCTGGTAAGCCCTGACGCTTTGACAGAAGAAAGCACGCCTTCCATCGGAACGTCCCAGCTTGCATAAATGCCGTTAATCATGGGATACTGAGTCAGGATTGCATCCCCCTGCTCTGCACAGCCGTTCTCATCCGTAAAGCCCTGTTCCGTTACAATCTCGATATCAGGGTATTTGTCTGCCATGGTCTTGCGGAATCCCTCGTCCCTCTGGTTGGTCACGAAGAAATCTGCGTCATAATACACCATTCCAATCTGTCCTTTTCCGTCCAGCGCTTCGCCCATCAGCTCCGCAGCAACACAGCCGTTTCCATAATTATCTGCCGACACACAGCTTACATAATCCTCTCCTGCCGTCATGCCCGCCGGGACATTGTCCATGAACACCAGCTTCACCCCGTCTTTTGCAGCCTTTTGGAATGCGTCTGCGGTAGCCGTTGCGTCTGTGGGGATACTGACGATGACATCCGGATTTTTTGCCATGATTGTTTCGATATCGGATACCTGCTGCTCCGCCGAAAAATCTGCATCCGTAGTTGCCACCAGCTCGATTCCAAGCTCCTCAAAGGTTGCCTTTAACCCTTCAATCTGGGAGGTCGCCCAATCATTTCCGCCGTAATGCAGTGAGATTGCCGCTTTATACCCGCCGCTGCGGATTTTTTCCTTCTCTTCATCGGTCAGTGTAATCTCAGACGCAGGAGTCGCCTTCTCTCCATTAGGGCCTGTAGACATAATGCCGTTTTCATCTGCAGACGGCGCCTCTGTCTCCTCCTGCTTATCCTCATTCTGAACCTCTGACTGTGTTTCGCCGGGCGTCGCCCCTTCTTCGCCTGCCCCGTAGCTCTCGCAGCCGTTTAAGAGTACGGCCATCATTGACATTGTTAACAGAATACTTCCTATCTTTCTTTTCATGGTTTTTCCTCCTGTCTCTATTTTTATTGTTTAAAAGATCCTTCCTTTCAAGAATTCATAGGAGGTGCGGCATGCGTACAAAGAATCTCCGGCATAGCCGTCTACCTCTACGAGATAGTCCCCATCGTACTTTTTCTGCTTCAGGAAATCCAGCACTCCGTCAATATCCAGCCTGCCTGTGCCCAGAGGAGCAAATCCATTGTCGTCCAAATCCTTTAAGTGTACGAAGGAAATCCTGTCGTAGTATTTCTTTATGATGTCCAGCGGATTCCCGCCGCCAGCAGCCAAATGCGCCAAATCCGGGCAAATCTTGATGGAGGTCTTTGAGAACAGCTTATCGATCTGCTCCGGCGCCTCTGCCATGGAACCAAGATGTGGATGGTAGCTTGCTTCTAACCCATACTCCGCGAATATCTTTTCCGCCATATCAAGGCCCTTACCCAGCAGCGCGTAATCTTCTTCCTGAATGCCCTTCCCCCGGATTGCGCCGCCGCAGATTCCGATGTAGGTCACGCCTACTTCCTTTGCCGCTTTCGCCACCGTTTCCATATGGAACATCTCGTCTTCCAGCGCGTCCTGATAGATGAAGTTCGCCCCGACACAGACGCTCATCATTTCCGCCGAGTACTTTTGCAGCATGTCTTTCAGGACGGAAAGGTCGTTACAGTACTTTGTAAGGTTTCCCTCCAGGACTTCTATACTTTTGAAGCCGGTTTCCGTAATGCTTTTCAGGATTTCTTCGTCATTGCCCATCGTCAGATACCGGATATCCTTCACACTTGTCACTCCGGCGCCGTCCCCTACCAGAGGGCCAAAACCGTTTGTCATATAACCAACTCTCATCATTTCTTCCTCCTTGTTCGTTTTATGTATTTGCGCAAATTTTCTTTCGTGTTCATCATATTTCATTTCATCCTCTATGTCAATACGACTTTTTGCATAATAATGGGCATTGCTTTTTGTCTATTTTTCCTTATTGACTTTTATTTCGCATTACTCCATAATAGTTCTACAAAATATTTGCGCAAATTTTGCGCAAACAATAAAACATAAGAGCAGAAAGGAGCTTATTATGAAACTTGGATTTATCAGTTCCATCCTTGATACCTCTTCTTTTGAGGAGGTCATCGACACCGCCGCCGAACTTGGCTATGAGTGTGTCGAAGTCGCCTGCTGGCCGAAAGAAAAAGCAGCCAGACGTTATGCCGGAATCACACATATTGATATTGAAGCGCTCACCGAAAGCAGGATTGACTCTATCCTTGAATACTGCAGTATGAAGCATGTGGAGATTTCCGCCCTTGCCTATTATCCCAACACACTGTCCGAAGACCCCGAACAGCGCGAAAAGGCGGTCGGACACTTAAAAGCCATGATTGCCGCCGCGCCGCAGTTAAACGTCCATACAATAACCACTTTTATCGGCCGTATCCAGACCCTCACCGTTGAAGAGAATCTGGAAGTATTCAAAGAAGTATGGACTCCTATCATCCGGCTTGCCGAAAAATACAAGGTAAAAATTGCCATCGAAAACTGCCCCATGCTTTTCGGTGCAGACCAATGGCCCGGCGGACAGAATCTGATGACTACGCCCGCAATCTGGCGCAAAGCATTCAGCCTGATTCCAAGCGAATATTTCGGCCTGAATTACGACCCTTCCCATTTTGTATGGCAGCAAATGGACTACATCAAGCCTTTGTATGAATTCCGGGAAAAGATTTTCCATGTCCATTACAAAGACATCAAGGTCTACCATGATAAACTCAGCGACGTTGGGACCATGGCGTATCCTTTGGACTATATGTCTCCAAAGCTCCCTGGGCTTGGGGATGTAGACTGGGGAAAATACGTGTCTGCCTTGACAGATATCGGCTACAATGGCTATAGCTGTATCGAGATTGAAGACAAGGCTTTCGAGGATTCTTCCGAAAGAGTGCTGGACGCGCTCCGGCTTTCTTACGGTTATATAAGACAATTTGTTATCTGAAAGGAGAAAACACATGAACCCAAAGAGAATTAACATCGGACTCATCGGCGCCGGATTTATGGCAAAGGCACACTCCATCGCATACGCAGGTATGCCCATGTTCTTCTGGCCTGCCCCGGCGATTCCGGTAAAGAAAATGATTGTAGATATGAACATAGATATTGCAAGGGACGCAAAGGAGAAGTTTGCCTTTGAGTCTTACTCTGCCGACTGGCACGACATTGTCAGCGACCCGGAGATTTCGGTGGTGGATATCTGTACGCCCAACAATGTACACGCCGAGATTGCAATCGCCGCCGCAAAAGCGGGAAAACATATTCTTTGTGAAAAGCCCCTTGCGCTGACCTCCCAGGAGGCAGGGGAAATGTACCGGGCCGCCGCAGAAAACGGCGTGAAGACTATGGTGGCTTTCAACTACCGCAGAACGCCTGCCGTACAGCTTGCAAAAAAATATATTGACGAGGGGGCAATCGGAGACATCCTCGATTTCCGGGGAACCTATCTGCAGGATTGGTCTGCCCATCCGGACTCTCCTCTTTCCTGGCGTTTCCAAAAAAGCGTCTGCGGAAGCGGAGCGCTTGGGGATATCGGAACCCATGTGGTAGACATGCTTCGTTTTCTGGTAGGAGATTTTAAGCGGGTCAACGCCAGGACGGCGACTTATATCAAGGAGCGCCCGCTGCAATCCGGCGCGGCGGATACCCTTGGGAATCTCCGGGTAGGGCAGGACGCCCCGAAAGCGGCGGTGGATGTGGACGACCAGTGCATGTTCATGATTGAGTGTAAGAACGGGGCTTTCGGGAGTATCGAAGCGACCCGCAACGCATGGGGGCGCAATAATTATATTACTTTCGAGATTCACGGGACTAAGGGGTCTATTTACTTCAATTACGAACGGCGGGACGAGCTGCAGGTCTGCTTTGCCGACGACCCTGCCGACCGCCGGGGATTCCGGACGGTATACACAGGGCCGAACCATCCGTATGGAGAGGGATTGTGGCCGATTCCGGCGTTAGGCATCGGATATACCGAGACGAAAATTATTGAATGTTATGATTTCTTCCGTGCTTTGCAGAATGATACGGAGGCGTCCCCTAACTTCCGGGACGGATATGCAGTGGAATTGATATCGGATGCCATTCTGGAATCCGCAAAGAACCGTGAATGGGTGGAGGTAAAAGAAATCGTCTAGGCGAAACAAAGAGGGGGGCGGGAAATGCTATGTAGATTCAGGCCCATATAGCCATGATCAGCGTTCCAAGCACCATGAATGTAAGACCGACGGCTGCTTTTTTAGACAACTTTTCCTTGAATACTATATAGGAAAAGACCACGGTAACAAGAATGCTCAGCTTGTCGATGGGGACAACCACGCTGACTACGCCGTTCTGAATCGCGTAATAATAACATAGCCAAGATACGCCTGTGGCAAGGCCGGAGAGAGAAATATAGAGCAGCTCCCTCCGGTCAATCTCCCGAACCTGCCCCAGCTTTCCCTTTAACAATACGATTAACCACGCCATCACGAGAACCACCCCTGTGCGGACCGCTGTCCCCAGATTAGATTCCACACCGCTGATACCAATCTTTGCAAGAATCGCTGTAAGAGCGGCAAAAACCGCAGACGCGACAGCATATGGCATCCATATCCCATTCCCCTTTGCGCCGTCCGTCTCCTTCTGCTCAATCATCAGGAAAACACCCAGTGCGAGAAGCACAGTTCCTCCCAGCTTGACAGCCAAATGTTCTGTTTCGCCCAGCAGGAAAATAGCCATCAAAACAGAGAGAATGGTACTGGACTTGTCGATAGGGACTACTTTATTGACATCTCCGGCTGACAATGCCTTGAAGTAACAGATCCAGGACGCTCCTGTGGACAGCCCTGACAGAACCAGAAAGACGAAAGATTTCCCACTTATCTGTGTTATCGTCCCGCCAGAACCGACGATGGACACCATGATCCACGAAAACAGCAGAACCACCACAGTCCGCAATGCAGTCGCAACATCAGAATCTGTCTTTTTAATCCCACACTTTGCAAGAATTGCCGTCACCCCGGCAAAGAATGCGGAAAATAAAGCCATAATAAGCCACATAAAATCTTCCCTGTTAATCATGTTTGTCTCCCCTTTTTCGTTTCACTGCCTCTTGCCTAATCTGGGGCATTTCAAATGCACTCTTTCCGAATTTGCTTACTTTTCATTTCTGGACTCATTATACTATGATTCCCCGCCAAATACAAATATTTCTAAAATCCCTGCCTTATTTCCTGCAAGTTTCTTTCTGTAAAAGCCCTTCGGGCTGCTGCTCATATTCCTGTTCCCGCAAAAGCTCTGGCGGAGTTTTATGAAGCGCATATTCCGTAAATTTATCATCATAAACCCAGTCCTCCAATTTTCCAGTGCCGTCTCTGCTCTGGCGTTGATCAGCAGTCCTTTCTTCTGATACTGCGGGAATCCCCATTGCATTTCTGTAAGTTCCAATGCCGGTGAATTTTCCGCTGCAGAATCTGCTGATAACGAATTTTTCTGCTGGCTGTGGCAAGTCAAAATACCGGCAGACTGTGATGGGTAAATATCTCCTGTACACATTTTCTGTATCCGCAGATCTACTCCCCGGATTACCCGTTCAATTTCCTTGGCTGTCCCCTCATCTACATAGAACCTTCCGCACATAATTTTTCTCTCCTTTT
>OFGE01000808.1_pt1 | contig 32205 bp, 28 predicted proteins | sample 1521681 | NCBI WGS metagenome assembly OFGE01 (sample SAMEA3504093, study PRJEB24116) | mouse gut metagenome | biome: mouse gut; feature: mouse-associated habitat; material: faeces | place: Denmark | collected 2011
CTTGAAAATCACTGTTTTTGGAGGCTTTTGAGAACTCCGGGGGCGGTGGTTTTTTTGTGTGGAAATAGCGAAAAGTTCTTTTGGGTTGTCAGAAAAGGAAATTAACGATATAATAGGGTAAGATATCTTACCTTTTTAACCGGAAAAGTTGTGAAAGGATAAAGAGAATATGGTTATGATGACGGTTCCATGGCAATCAGAATTGCGGAGTATGCATTTATTGTTGCCAGGCAATTTGCAGCATGGGATATTGGCCAGGCAACCATTCCAATGCCGAGATTTTCGGTTATTTATATCAAAAGAACAGAAAAAACACCGAAAGCAACAAGGATTACATTTACATTTCCAGATGGACAGGAAGTGAATTATGTGTCTGAAAATGTAATTCTGGAGGAATTTACAAAGGAACGTATTGTTGAAAAGAGATTGTTTCCCTATATTCCTTTTTATATTGCCAGGTATGAAAAAGATATTACTTCGGAAAATAATATAGAGAATGTTGCAGGAGATTTAGAATATCTTAGAAATGAAATGGTTCGGCTGCATAAAAAAGGGAATTAGCAGATGATGAGATGATAGATCTCATGGGATTTGTAAATACCATTATTACCCATATTACAAATGGAAATAAAAGTGAAGAAAGGCTGGTGAATATTATGGGCGGGACAGTCATTGAGACAGCATCTGAAAAGTTGGTTCGTAAAGGAAGGGAGGCTGGAAAAGCGGAAGAAATTATTGAAATGGGGCAGGAGTTTGGTTTGGACGACGCGGCTATTTTAAAAAGGCTGCAGGAAAAAATTGGATTGTCCTTAGAAACAGCGGCAGCCTACTTGGAGCAATATGGAAAGCAATTTGTGTAGGCGGCACTTGAAAATCACTGTTTTTGGAGGCTTTTGAGAACTCCGGGGGCGGTGGTTTTTTATGTCTTAGGAAAAATATAAAAAAGGAGACAGAAGATTATGGAAGCTTTATTTTATGCGGAGAACAGAAGAGTATTTGCGGAACACATGGAGACGGGGGAGCTGGCAGTTTTCCTGAGCGGTGAAACCTTACGGAAATCAGCGGACGACGATTATCCGTTCTATGCAAGCCGGAATTTTGTCTATTTAACAGGAATCGAGCAGAGGGATAGCATATTGATGCTTTACAAGGATGGGGACAGCTTTACAGAGAAGTTGTTCATCCTTGCGCCGGATGCGTTTGCGGAGCGGTGGAACGGAGCCCGGATTAAGCCGGATGATGCAGCGGGAAGATCCGGGATGAAGGATATCGCGTATGTTGACGAGTGGCAGGCGTACCTTGCGGAAATGATCCGGAAGAACCATATCCAAACGATTTACCTTGATCTTGACCACAAAGAAGACCGCAGGAATTGGAACGGAGCGGACTGGATGCGGCAGTACATAATGACCGGATATCCGCAGATGAAGGTGAAAAATTCGCTGCCGATTTTAAAGGAAATGCGCCTGATTAAAAAAGCATGTGAGATAAAGGCGTTAGAACAAGCGGAGCGGATTACAAAGGCGGGCATCGTGGCAATGATGGAACACTCAAGGCCGGGAATGTATGAATACCAGTATAAGGCAGAGTATGATTATGCGCTGGCTCAGTATGGAGTATTGGAACCGGGATTCTCATCGATTATCAGCGCCGGGAAGAATAATTTCTGTATCCACTATGACAGCTACCGGGGGCAGGCACAGGACGGGGATATTGTGTTGAATGATGTGGGCGTCCGGTGGGACTATCTGGTGACGGATGTTTCAAGGGCTTGGCCTTGTAACGGGAAGTATACGGAACGGCAGAAATTGTTGTATGAGTGTGCGTATCGGACTTCGCAGCATATGTTTGGAATCTTGAAGCCGGGAATTCCTATGATGGATGTGGATAAGATGATAAAGGAATATAATTTCGGGCAGCTTAGGGAAGCCGGGGTATGTAAGTCATTTGATGAGATTGGGACTTATATGTGGCATGGCGGCGCACACCATATCGGTTTCGATGTGCATGATATGGTAGCGGCGCGGGATGCTATGACTGCGCCAGGCATGGTGTTCTGTGTGGATATCGGGATTTACCACGAAGAGTGGGGAATTGGGTTCCGGTTGGAGGATAATTGCCTGATTACGGAAAATGGATGCCGGAACCTGTCGGCGGATATTCCAAGGACGGTGGAAGAGATTGAGGGGATTATGAAATAGAAAAGGGATAAAGAAGAGACTGTCAGCAATTTAGGGAAGCCGTGTATGGCAAGCCGTCAATCGCTGGCAGTCTTTTTGCACCAAATCCTCAGCGTCTAATCTCCATAAGGAATCCTAAGAACCTGCCCCACATCAATCAAATCACTGGTCAGCCCATTCAGCCGCATAATCTCTTCAACCGTAGTCCCGAACCTCCGTGCCAGCAGCCACAGGCTATCCCCTGCCTGCACGGTATACTCCCGATACCCTCCTGTCTGTGAAACAGGAATCCGCAGCACTTGCCCGATATACAGCATATCCCCCGTCAGTCCGTTCAGCCGTTTGATTGCTTCAACCGTAGTCCCGTACCGCCTTGAGAGAAGCCACAGCGTATCCCCAGGCTGAACGGTATACTGGAATGTGTCGGATTCATCCGGTATCTGCGGCGGCACATTCTGAAGAATCCCCTGATAAGTGTCGTACAGTGCCTTCCACGTAAGCGGTCCCACCACGCCGTCGGCATTTAATCCCATAGCCTGTTGGAAAGCAATAACTGACTGCCGTGTCCCGCTGCCGAAGATGCCATCCTGGGCAAGCCCTGGAATCTCCGGATAGTATTCTGAAATGAAATCCAGAAGATATTGCAGCGTAATTACGTCCGGCCCGGAGGAGCCTTGCCGTAGTATGCTGCTTGGGGGAACGGTTCCGATTCCAAGGGAGCCGCCCTCGCTGTCTAGTTCCGCCAGTCTTGTAACAGCCGTATACAGGCTGGAAATCTTATACCAAGTAGATTTTCCCACAATGCCATCCGGGGTAAGATTAAAAACACTCTGAAACTTTGTTACGGCCGCCCTTGTGCTGTCCTGAAACACTCCTGCCTCATCTGTAATGGCAGGGATTGCCGGGTAATTTCTGCGGATACGGTTCAGATAAGTCTGTATGGTCTGGACGTCAAGCCCTGTACTGCCGACCCTAAGCGGTGTCCCCGGGTAGGAGGACAGGATGCCTGTAACAATGTCTGTCTCTGCAATCTCTATATCGCTCGGATAATAAGAACGGAGAATCTGTATCGGCGTAAGCCCCTGATTTGCCAGCGTCACAGTCCCCCATTGGGATAAGCCCTGGCAGGTGGCAGTCGTCCCGTTGCAGAAGGAGGTGAAATAAGGCGCCTTATGTCCCTTCCTCCGTACATACTCGTTGAAAATTCTGTCCACAATTCTGCTGATAGAGTCATAAATTGGGCGTCCCTGCACGAAATACTGGTCGTAAGCTGTGCTGTTGGTAATGTCGAAATTGTAACCTCTGCTTCGATACCATTCGGTATAGATTCTGTTCAGTGCAAACGTAATAATCGCGTAAATATTTGCGGTGAGGGACGCTTCCGGCCAGGTGGGATAGATTTCGCTACTCGCCACATTTTTTACATATTCCGGAAAAGATACCTGAACGTTCGGCGCATTAGAACTGGGCGTCCCCAGATGTACCGTAATCGGGTCTGGGATTACGACTTGGCGCAGAATGCGTGGTTCCATATAGGTTCCTTCCTGTTCACTGGTATCCCGCATGGCAACGGCAGGTTTCCCGATGGAAATCTCTCTTGTAACGGGCTGCCGCTGTGTCTTTCGCATGGGGGTAAGTACGATTGGCAGGACGGCAGTTTGCCCGTCAAAAATAGGAATATCCGTAACGAACAGGGAATCGAAGCCAAAGCTTTGCGCAAGCACGGAGTAGCTTGTAAAAGGCAGCCCATTATAGTATGGAGTCTGTGAGAAGCTTTTATCGACAGTTTCAAGTGAAACCACGGGTGTTTCCCCGTTTTCGTCCGTTGTAAGTACATAGAGCGTGTTGGAGTTCGTGTCCGTAATCCTGACTTGTGCGCCGGTTAAGGGGACTGCTCCGTCGGCGGTTCGCGCCTGTATAAGTAAATGTCCGATAGCCATAGGCTTTATGCCCTCCTGTTTCCATATGTCCTTATATCATATAGAATATGAAAATATATAGAAATTGTTGAGGAATTGCGTGAAAAACCTGCTATTCATGTGTAAAGATAGAAAAAAATCAGCGGTCGTTAAATGATAGAATTTGTCGAATAGAAAATTAGAAAATAGTTCTTTAGGAAGGATAAAAAGAATAGAAATCAATCACATTTATAATTGACAAAAAGTTTAATAAGAGTATAATTAATTCAGCGCATGAGTTTAGTAAAAGAATATTTTTGGTTTAGGAATAATTTCTTGCAGGAAGCAGAGGAGCATTTTATGGAACTGGAATATGTGAATGAACACATTGGGAACAAAATCAAGGATTTGAGGAACCGGAACGGTCTGACGCAGCAGGAGCTCGCCGACAGGACAGAGCTGACCAAGGGATTTATCTCACAGTTGGAGCGGGGGCAGGTATCCCCATCCATTGTGACGCTCCTTGACCTGATTGAGTGTCTGGGGACGACTGCCTCTGAGTTTTTCAAAGAGACGGAAGAAGAACGGGTCGTATTCTCGGAAGAGGGATTTTTTGAGAAGGTGGACGATGCGGGAAACAGCATCCAGTGGATTGTCCCCACTGCCCAGAAGTACCATATGGAGCCGCTGTTGGTGGTAATCCAGCCTCACCAGACGTTGGAGGAGGATAAGCCTCATGACGGGGAGGAGTTCGGGTATTTGATGTCAGGAAGGATTAAGCTGCATTTGGGGGACGCGGTCTATACGGTAAAAGCCGGGGAGAGCTTCTTCTATCCGGCAAAGCGGAAACACCGGATTGAGAATCCGGGCAGCAGGCCGGCGAAATTTATATGGGTCAGCACTCCGCCTACATTTTGAAAAGCAGATCTATAGCAGACCGTTGCAGGAGGGCTGAGAAGAAGAGGATTCATATTATATATAGAAGTTGGGGGATGAAGATGGGACAGACGACGAATATTATTGAGTTAAAACATATTACCAAGACTTACGAGGACGGCTATACGGCTGTGTCCGACTTTAATCTTGAGGTGAAGCAGGGGGAATTCATCACATTTCTTGGGCCTTCCGGGTGCGGGAAGACGACGACGCTGCGGATGATTGCCGGGTTCGATATCCCGACAGAAGGAGAGATTCTGCTGAACGGCACGCCGATTACCAGCCTGCCTCCGAACAAAAGACCGATCAATACGGTATTCCAGCGGTACGCATTATTTCCGCATATGAACATCTATGAAAATATTGCCTTTGGGCTTAGGCAGAAGAAGACGCCGGAGAAGGCGATTGCAAAGAAGGTAAAGAAGGTGCTGGAGCTGGTGGATCTGGAAGGGTTCGAGAACCGCAGTATTGACACGCTGTCTGGCGGGCAGCAGCAGAGGGTGGCAATTGCCCGTGCGGTGGTCAACGAGCCGCAGATTCTCCTGCTCGATGAACCGTTAGGGGCGCTGGACTTAAAAATGCGTAAGGAGATGCAGCTAGAGCTAAAGGAAATGCACCGGGAGCTTGGCATTACATTTATCTACGTGACCCATGATCAGGAGGAAGCCCTGACCATGTCGGATAAGATTGTGGTCATGTCGGAAGGGAAGATGCAGCAGATTGGTACGCCGGAGGATATCTACAATGAGCCGATTAATGCGTTTGTGGCAGACTTTATCGGGGACAGTAACATTTTCAACGGCATTATGACAGGGAAACTAAAGGTAAGGTTCTGCGGCGGGGAGTTTCCTTGCGTGGACGACATTGAGGAGGGAACCCACATTACGGCCGTGGTACGCCCGGAGGATGTGAATTTGACTGCGCCTGAACAGGGAAGGATACGGGGGACTGTGACTTCTGTAATCTTCAAAGGAATGCATTATGAGATTACTGTAGAATCCGGGAAAAATGAGATTGTTGCCCAGTCTGTCCATTCTGCTAAGGTGGGAGACCGTGTCGGGGTGCAGGTGGGACCCGACAACATCCATGTCATGATTGCGGAAGACCATACGAATATTTTTGCGGCGGAGATTAATAAGAATTATGAATTGGAGTACAACGGCACGGTTCTGGATGTCAGCCTGACGGATATTGTCAAGGGAAGCTCCATGTCGGAAGACGGAAGCTGGGTGGATGCCAGAGGGCTTGAGCTTGACCCTAAGAAGGTGCGGATTAAGATTTCTATCAAGCCTCAGGATATTGAGCTGACGGACGATCAGGACGAAGGTCTGGTGCAAGGGTATATCAGCAACTTAATCTACAAGGGCGACCACTACAGTTATGTTATACACACGGATTTGGAGCAGGATTTTGTGGTAAATGACGAGTATCTGTGGAATATGGAGGACCAGGTCGGTTTGCTGATGCCTGTGGATAAGATGATATTTACGGTGAAGAAGTAGGAGGCGGATACATGAAGAAACGTACATTTTCCAGAAGATATCTGGGAATTCCATATGCGCTTTTTCTGGCGCTTTTTGTTGTTGCGCCTTTGATCGTGCTGCTTTACTATGCGTTTACGGATGGACAGGGGCAGTTTACCGTCCAAAATCTGACGGGATTTTTTTCCGACCCGAATACGCTGGGGACGCTCTGCTACAGTTTCGGCATTGCAATGGTTACGACCATCGTGTGCCTGCTGCTTGCTTATCCCTTGGCATACGTCCTTGCGACAGGGAGGATGAAGGGGAAGACGGTGATTGTGTTGATTTTCATAATGCCCATGTGGATTAATTTTTCTCTGCGCATCACTGCGCTGAAGGAAATCCTCACATGGCTTGAGGGGAATCTGGCATACCACCCGTTTCTCAATACGGTGCTTGGCATGAGCTATGACTTCCTGCCGTTTATGATTCTGCCGATTTACACGACAATCTCGAAGCTTGACGGGGCGCTGCTTGAGGCGGCGCGGGATTTGGGAGCAGGAGAGGCGCAGACGTTTTTGAAGGTAACGCTGCCGCTGTCGCTGCCGGGGATTTTAAGCGGCGTATCCATGGTCTTTCTGCCGGCTATGACCAATTATGTGGTGCTGGATATGCTGTACAACAGCACTTACATTATGGGCAGCTTGATTGGAAGCTATTTTGCGGCGTATAACTGGAACGGAGGTTCTATGATTGCGCTGATCCTTCTGGGAATCATCTGTCTGTTCACGCTGCTTTCCGGCGGGATGGAAGAGGAGAATACGAGAGGAGGTGCGCTGCTGTAATGAGAAAAGCGTGGAAATGGATGATCATTATCATTGTCCTTTTGTTTTTGTACCTGCCGATTTTGGTGCTGGCGGTGTACAGTTTTACGGATGCTGCGAATATTGGGGCAATCCGTGGATTCTCTCTGCGTAATTATGTGACGCTTTTTACTACGCCAGAATTGGTGCATATGATTATCGGGACGGTGGCGCTTGCCCTTGGCTCGGCTGTGATTGCCACATTCCTTGGAACGATTGGGGCAATCGGTTCCTTCTATTCCAAAAAGAAGATGGCTGCGGCGATTATGACGATGAATCAGGTGCCGGTGGTAAATGCGGATGTGGTGACGGGATTCTCTATCTGCATTCTGTTGGTGGTGGTGTTCGGTGTCAGTAAGGATACCTTTATTCCGCTGGTAGTGGGGCATGTGACCCTCTGTGCGCCGTTTGTATTTTTATCCGTGATTCCGAAACTCAAGCAGATGGATTCCAGTATCTACGAGGCGGCGCTGGATTTGGGGGCGACTCCGTTGGTTGCGCTGACAAGAGTGGTGATTCCGCAGATTTTTCCGGGAATCCTGTCTGGGTTCGCTATGGCGGTAACGCTGTCACTGGATGATTATTTTGTGGCGACTTATACAAAACCTGCCACATTCGACACAATCAGTACCTACGTGGTAAATGCGACAAAAGGCGCCCAGACTACGATTAAAACAGCCTTGTGGGCGCTGTCAACTGTGATTTTCCTACTGGTGGTAATATTTTCTCTGGTGATGAATCTCCGTGCCGTAGGGGCGGAGCAGGAAAGGAAGGCGGTATGAAGGTGAGTCAAATGTGTTCCGTGAAAAATATGGCCGCAGGTATAGCGGGAATTCTGTTTATCTTAGCTTCTTCTGTCTCTATGACGGTCAATGCGGCAGGCAGCGGAGGCAAGGACAGTGCCAAAGAAGTTACCCTGCGAATCTGCAACTGGGAAGAGTATATTGACCTTGGGGATTGGGATGAGGATGAGACGATAGGGCTTGACAGCGGGGATATTATCGGTGAGAATTCCATGATGGATGATTTTGCAGAATGGTACTATGAGACATACGGGATTCGGGTGAAGATTGAATATTCTACATTTGGGACGAATGAAGACCTGTACAATATGCTGACGTTGGGAGACACCTACGACCTGGTATGCCCGTCGGAGTATATGATTATGAAATTAATGACGGAAAATCAGCTCGTGCCCTTGTCGGAGGAATTTTTTGACGCCTCCAATCAAAATAACTACTATATTAACGGTGTTTCTCCTTACATTAAAGAGATCTTTGAAAAAAATGAGATTGACGGCAAGCCCTGGGGGGACTATGCGGCGGGGTATATGTGGGGGATTACCGGGATCGTGTATAATCCGGAGCTGGTCAGTGAGGAGGATGCCGCAAGCTGGAAGATCCTGAATGACCCCGCATATCAGAGAAAGATTACGATTAAGGATAATGTCAGGGATTCTTATTTTGCGGCAATCGGCGCGATTAAGTCGGAGCTTTTGACTTCGGAGGAATTTATCAGCGCGCCGGATTATCAGAAGCGTCTGGAGGAGGAGATGAACGACACATCCGAGGAAACCATTACCAGGGCGCAGGAGTATCTGCAAGATGTGAAGGATAACGCGTATTCCTTCGAGACGGATTCCGGTAAAGCGGATATGGTCACGGGGAAGGTGGCGGCAAATTACCAGTGGTCCGGCGACGGAGTGTATACGATGGATCAGGCAGATGAAGATGGGATTGCCCTTGCGTTTGCCGTTCCCAAGGAGGCTACCAACGTTTATTTTGACGGATGGGTGATGCTAAAAAGTGGGATTCAAGGGGATGCTGTGAAGCAGCATGCTGCGGAGGCGTTCATTAATTTTATTTCCAGGGCGGACAATGTAATTCGGAATATGTATTATGTTGGGTATACTTCCGTGATTTCCGGCGGAGACGATATTCGTGTATTTGAATATGCAGACTATTGTTATGGAGCCGGGGAGGATGAAAAAGATACGACGGATTATGATTTGGGATATTTCTTTGCAAAGGAAGCCGGGGAGGATTATGTGATCACGGCGCCGTCGGATCAGGTGTACCGGCAGTTGTTTGCACAGTATCCTACGGGAGAAGCGATGGAGAGGTCTTCGCTGATGGTGTGTTTTGATGAGGAACAGAATAGGGCGATTAACCAGATGTGGATCAATGTCCGGTGTTATAATATCCATGACGTGCCGGTATGGGCGTGGGGGATTGCCGGGATAGTGATAGGTATTCTGATGGTACTCGGGGTGCGGAAGGTGAAGCGGTAAGGGATGGCCTTCCCTTACCATTTTCTTAATCATAATTTAATCTTTTTTCTATGTTCATCAAACGGAAAATAATGTATAATAATGTTCATTACCACAATTCGGGAGACATATATGTATAAGCCAGTCTTAGGAATTCCGCAGAATACCATAGAGATTCTGCAGAAGTATAATTTTTCATTTCAGAAGAAGTTTGGTCAGAATTTTCTGATTGATACCCATGTGCTAGAGAAGATTATCCGTGCGGCAGACATTCATGAAGATGATATGGTGCTGGAGGTCGGTCCGGGAATCGGGACGATGACACAGTATCTTGCAAAGGCGGCAGGAAAGGTCGTAGCTGTGGAGATTGATAAGAACCTGATTCCAATCCTTTCAGAGACGCTTGAGGGATATGGGAATGTCAGGATTATCAATGAGGATGTCTTGAAATTGGACATCCCAAGGCTCGTGGAAGAGGAAAATGGAGGGAAGCCCGTGAAGGTGGTGGCGAACCTCCCGTATTATATTACGACGCCCATCATCATGGGACTGTTCGAGGAGCATGTGCCGATTGAGAGTATTACCGTTATGGTGCAGAAAGAAGTTGCGGACCGGATGCAGACCGGACCGGGGAACAAGGACTACGGCGCGCTGTCGCTGGCTGTACAGTATTATGCCAGCCCGTATATTGTGGCGAATGTGCCGCCGAATTGTTTTATACCAAGACCTAAGGTTGGCTCTGCCGTGATACGGCTGACTTGTCATGAACATCCTCCGGTGGATGTTGCAGACGAGAGGCTTCTGTTCGATATTATCCGCGCTTCATTTAACCAGCGGAGGAAGACCCTTGCAAATGGGCTGAAAAACTCGGACAGGTTGGATTTTCCAAAGGAAATCATCATGGAGGCGATTGAAAGGTTAGGCAAGGGCGCCAGTGTCAGAGGGGAGTCTTTGACATTGGAAGAGTTTGCAAAGTTGAGTAATTATCTGGCGAATTCTTGTGGAGCGATACGAAAGTAACTGTGAGAAAGGAGAGGTTTGTATGGATAAAAAGAAGGAGTTTTCCCTGTTCGAGGTGACGCCGGAGATTGAACATTTTGCCCGGTTATGTGACCAGAATAATGAGATTGATAAGGAATTGTATACAAAATACGATGTAAAGAGGGGACTTCGCGACCTGAACGGGAAAGGTGTGCTTGCGGGACTTACGAACGTTTCAGATGTATGCGCGAAGAAGCTTGTCGATGGGGTGGAGGTTCCTTGTGCAGGGAATCTGTATTACCGGGGATATAATATCAAGGATTTGGTGAAAGGTTTCCTTGAGGATAAGCATTTCGGCTTTGAGGAGATTGCGTATCTCCTGTTATTTGGGGAGCTGCCGGATGCGAAGGAGCTTGAGGTATTCCATGATACGCTGGTTGAGCGGCGTACCTTGCCCCCGACTTTTGTCAGGGATGTAATCATGAAGGCGCCGAGCCGGGACATGATGATCAGCCTGTCGCGTTCCATCCTCAACCTGTACTCTTATGATGACAAAGCAGATGATACGTCGATTCCCAATGTGCTTCGGCAGTGCCTGAACCTGATCAGCGAGTTCCCGATGCTGATGGTGTATGGATATCATGCATACAATTACCGTCTGGGCGAGGATTTATTCATCTATGCGCCGTCTCAGGAATTGTCTACGGCTGAGAATATCCTGATGATGTTAAGGGAAGACCGGAAGTATACAGAGCTTGAGGCGAAGATTCTGGATATGGCGCTGGTGCTTCATATGGATCACGGCGGCGGTAACAATTCCACGTTTACGACCCATGTTGTCACATCCTCCGGGACGGATACATATTCTACGATTGCGGCGGCTCTTGCGTCCCTGAAAGGTCCCAAGCACGGCGGCGCCAATATCAAGGTGACGCAGATGTTTGAGAATATGAAGCAGGTTGTGAAAGACTGGAAGGATGAGGAAGAGGTACGCCGGTATCTCTGTGACCTTCTGGAGAAGAGGGCGTTTGACCAGAAGGGATTGATTTATGGAATGGGACATGCAATCTACTCCGTATCTGACCCGAGAGCGGATATCTTCAAGGTGTTTGTAAAGCAGCTGGCCCAGGAGAAAGGCTGCGAGGAAGAGTATGCGCTCTACGAGATGGTGGAGAATATGGCTCCGAAGGTGATTGCCGAGAAGCGGAAGATTTACAAGGGCGTCAATGCTAATGTGGACTTTTACAGCGGCCTGGTGTACAGTATGCTTGACCTGCCTCCGGCATTGTATACGCCGATTTTTGCGGCGGCGCGTATCGTAGGATGGAGCGCCCACAGATTGGAAGAGTTAAGGAACGTTGACAAGATTATCCGCCCGGCTTATAAGCCGCTGGCTGAGCATAGAGATTATATAAGGATGGAAGACAGATAGAGATGAAGAAGGAATTTTACTATCTTTCCAGAGATGGGAAGACACAGATTCATGCCGTGGAGTGGCTGCCGGAGGATGCGCCTAAGGGAGTGCTTCAAATCTGCCATGGGATGGTGGAATATATTGAGCGTTACCATGAATTTGCCGAATATCTGTGCAGGCAAGGGTATTATGTGACAGGGCATGACCATTTAGGGCATGGCAAGTCTGTGAAGGATGAGACGGAATATGGTTATTTTCCTAAGAAGAACGGGAATCAGTGCGTAATCGGGGACATTCATCAGCTCCGCATGATTACTTCAAAGAAGTATCCCGGCGTACCGTATCTGATGCTTGGACACAGCATGGGGTCTTTCCTTTTAAGGCAGTATTTGACCGGGCATGGGGACGGCCTTGCAGGCGTGGTGATCATGGGGACAGGATACCAGCCCATGGCCGTACTGGAAGCGGGGCAGTTGGTATGCCGTGTGACCGCCTGGTTCAAGGGATGGAAATACCGCAGCAAATTTGTGGACAATCTAAGCTTCGGAAGTTTTAATAAGAGATTTGAGCCGGGCGAGACGGGCAGGGAATGGGTCACGTCGGATTCGGAACTTTGCAGAAAGTATGTGGAAGATCCGCTGTGTATGTTCCGGTTTACGGTTGGCGGATATTACCAGATGTTTGAGGGAATGAAGGTACTGGCGCGCCCAGAAAGTATGGCGCGGATTCCAAGGGACTTGCCGGTTCTCTTTACCGCCGGCGCCGACGACCCGGTAGGGGCGTTCGGCAAGAACGTCATGAAGGTGTACAAGAAATACAAGTCTTCGGGAATGCAGAAGGTTGCTGTGAAGCTGTACGCAGGAGGGCGGCATGAGATTCTGAATGAGACAATCCGGGAACAGGTGTATGAGGATTTGTATGTCTGGTGTGAGCGGTGTGTCAGGATGAGCAAAGGAAGATAGAAGAAATCAGCCATGAAGAAATATTTTAACTTTATCCGAAAAAGCATTATAAGGCATAAGGCATTTTTGGTACAGGGTTTGGGAATGATTTTGTTTCTGACGATGCTGCAGGCAAGCATCCCTCTTGCCATGCGTAAGATGATTTCCGAGGTGACAGTACGGCAGTCCGTATTATTCCTGACAGTGTGCGTGCTTATTTACTGCGCGGTTCTCTTGCTCTATAACGTTATAGACGTAATCTGGATGAAATATCTGGACAGGCTCGGCGGCAAGATTCTTCTGGAAGTGCGGGAAAAGCTCTATGCCGCTATCAGCAGAGGTGATTATGAAGAGCTGCTCTCAGTTGGAAAAGAGAAAATAAAAAATATATTATACATGGATACCCTGAACGTCTATAGTTCCGTAGCCTGTTTCGGGATTCAGATTGCGGCGAATACATTTCTGCTGTTCGTGTTCTTCGGAGTTTCCGCAAGCGTGAACTGGCAGCTTTCCATTGTGCTTATGGTTGCTGCGGCCGCCGGGTTCGGGATTTCCTACCTTTCAAGGAGACCGATTGCCAATGCATCCCGCCGGGTGAATTTGAAGATGAAGGAGGATAACGAGACGCTGAACGAGTATGTGGACCGGATGGAGCTGACGAAGACGAACCATCTGGATACATATTCAGTGGGGAAAATGAAGGAAAGCCTACAGAATTTTATTCAGACTTCCTTGAAGAGCGACACGGCGCTTATATTCCTAAGGAATGTGATTTCACAGTTTCACCAGATTGTTTCCTTCGCGATTGCAGCGTTTTTGTCTATGACGGCAGGGGAGTCTTCGGCGGCAGACCTTGTATTCTATCTTTGCGTCGTGGATTTGATTCTTGCTACAAGCCAGAATATTGAGTCGCTTGTGTACTCGCTCATAAAGCTGCTTCCTGCATATGAAAATATTGACCGCATTTTAGAGCTGGATAGGTCGGATACCGGGGAGAGAATCGGTCAGATCCGGGAGATTGAGTTTCGGAATGTAGGGTTTTCCTATCGCGGAACACAGCAGAAGATTTTTGAAGAAAAGAATTATCAATTCCGGCAGGGAGATATTGTCCGGATTTCCGGTGCGAATGGAAGCGGTAAGTCTACCTTTGTGAAGCTCTTGACCGGGCTTCTCCGACCGACTGAGGGAGATATCCTTCTTAACGGAATCCCGGGGAGGGAAGTTTCATCGGATTCTCTGAAAAATGAAATTTTTTATATTAGCCAGGATGAGATTTTCTTAAATGATACGGTTCATAACTATATGGAAGCAATGTTGAACCGTCCGGTCAGCGGAGAAGAACTGCAATGTGTCCGTGAGAAAGTGCAGTTAGATGCTTCGGTAACGGAGATTGCCAACAACGGTCTGTCCATGTCAGGGGGACAGCGCAAGAAGCTCCTGATGATGCGGCTTTTACTCGGTTCACAGAATGTATCTGTACTGATTTTAGATGAGCTTGAGGCAGGGCTGGATGCAGAGGCAAAAGCACACCTGATTCAGTTAAAGAAGAATCTGGTGGAAATGCGGAAGGATGCCATTATATTTATTATCAGTCATGCAGAGAATGAGGATATACCTTTCACGAAGCGGATTGAATTGTAAAAAGAAAACAGGATTCAAATGATGTACGCGTCACGGCTTAGGCCGGGCGCGTATTTTGCTGCCATTTTCTTTTTGTGTACACAAATAATAAAGTTTTTGTAAACAACTCGGATGATTATATGTAATTATCGGATAATCCTATGAAGAGAAAAACTCAAAAATCCTATATAATTAACAATAAATACAGATGAATTATTATTATAATCTGTAAATTTGCACAATAATTGTAAGGAGGAAAAAAAATGAAGAGAAGAGTTGTAGCGGCGTTGCTTGTTACAGGCATGATGGCATGCCTGCTTAGCGGATGTGGTTCTAAGGACTCGGGGTCAGGGGATTCAGGCTCAGGCGGTTCCGGAAAGGGTGAGAAGCTGAATCTTTGGATGCCGACCTTTGCATCTGCGGATGGAGAGATTACGGATGAGGAATTCTGGACAGAAAAGGTAAAAACTTTTGGAGAAGAGAATGACTGTGAAGTCAGCGTGGAGATTGTTCCGTGGGACAGCTATGAGGAGAAATATCTGACCGGGACAACATCAGACGACGGTCCGGATGTTGGATATATGTATATGGAGATGTTCTACGACTATATTGACATGGGGGCGCTGGTAGATGTAGACCAGTATTTCTCAGACGAAGAGAAAGAGAATTACATTTATTATAATCTGGGCAACATTCAGGGAGGACAGTATGCGCTTCCGGTAGTCGTAGGGAATCCGAGAATCCTGGCGGCGAATATGGATATCCTAAAAGAGGCCGGAGTCGAGAAAGTACCGACTACGTGGGACGAGCTGGTAAGTACGTGTGAAGCGGTGAAAGAAAAGAAACCGGATGTAGCGCCGTTAATTCAGGATTGGGGAAGCCCGCACTATGGTTCTCTGAATGAAATTTACTGGCCATATTTCTGGAGCGCCGGCGGTGAGATTGTAGATGCGGATGGCAATCTTACGATTGATACCGATGCGGGACTTGAAGCGACCCAGTTCTTACAGGGGCTCAGGGAGGATGGAATCCTGCCGGATTCATGCACGTCCAACGACGATACGGTAGAAGCGTTTAAGAACGGTTCCGCAGCTATGGTCATGGTAGCATCAAGTAACCTGTTAAAATGTGACGGAGTAAATTGGGACTTTGAACCTGTGCTTCAGGGACCGAAGGATGCGAAGACATTCGTTGCGGCCGATTCACTGGTTATGTTCGAGAAATGCGAGAACAAAGAACTTGCTGCGAAGTTAATGAAATATATCACAAGCTCAGAGGTAATGTCGGACTTCCATAAGAGAGTAAGCGAACAGCCGCCGATTTCCAAAGATGAGGAATATTCAGGCGATGAGAGATATGCGACCCTGTTCACGGACTATGCGGACAACTTCCAGTCGCTTCCGGTATTTAAGGGGGCAAGTTCCATGTATGATACGCTGTTCAAGAACCTGCAGTCTATGATGCTTGGCGAGATGACGCCGGAAGAAGTGTTAAAAGAAACGACGGATTATTACGATACGAACCTGAAATAATCCTCGGATTGAAACTGAATGATATGTACAGCTATAATCGGAAGAATCGGGTAATCTGGTTCTTCCGATTATAAATAAGGAAGGAGTGAGAGTGTGAACAGGAAGAAAAAAGAAGCGCTTCAGGGATTTATCTATATATTGCCGAGTTTTATCCTGATAGCATGTTTTAGCGTTTTACCAATCTTCATGTCCGGGTATTTCAGCTTTACCAATTATAATGTCATGAATGATCCAACATTTGCGGGGCTTGAGAACTATGCGAAGATTTTTAAGGATGCGTATGTGGCGGATGCGATTAAGAATACGCTTGCATATGTAGTAATCACGGTTCCGATTCAGACAATCCTGTCTCTGGTCTTTGCGGCGTTTCTTGCCTATAAGATGCAGAATAAGACGGGAGGTTTTTTAAGAAGTATCATGTTCATTCCGGTCATTGCTTCTGCAGTGACGGCAGGTACAATTTGGAGAATCATCCTGAATACGGACGGAGGGCTTCTGAATAACCTGTTGGGCGTATTCCACATCAGTCCCGTGAACTGGCTCGGAAGTACCAAGACGGCGCTGATTAGTATCTGTATCGTAGCAATCTGGAAGAATGTAGGATATTTCCTGGTTATTTACTATGCGGGTATCATGGGCATTTCAAAAGATCTCTATGAGGCGGCCCGTGTTGATGGCGCGACAAACATCCAGCAGTTTTTCAAGATTACGATGCCCATGTTAAAGCCGATTACCTATCTGGTCGTTACGCTGGGGATTATCTGGTCATTCCAGGTGTTCGACCTGTCCTACCAGATGACCGGCGGAGGCCCGGGAAGGTCTACGGTCACAATCGTTATGGCTATCTATAATGCGGCGTTTAAGCAGTACAAGATGGGATATGCGTGCGCCATGGCGATGGTTCTGTTGGTAATCGTTCTGATCATTAATGGATTAGAGAACCTGTTGTTCAAAGAGAAGGAGGCGAGATAAGATGAAGAAGAAATCCTGGACGCCATTGTCTGTACTTGGGATGCTGGTCATGGTGCTTTTCGCCATTATCTGTATCGCCCCGTTCATCTATATGATGATTATGTCATTTACTCAGTCTACGACGCTGATGCTGCATTTTGACGAAATTGATTTTACTGATTTTACGAATTATTCCTATGTATTTGGCAAGAGTGGATTTTTAAGGGCGCTGACCAACAGTTTGATCGTAGTAATCAGCTCCTGTCTGTTCAACTGTATTATTTCCTCCATGGCTGCCTATGGGTTCGAGAAGAAGAATTTCCCCGGGAAAGAGAAGATTTTCAAGGTCTATCTTGCCACGCTGATGATTCCCGGACAGGTTACGATGATTCCTGTATTCATTATCATGAGGAAAATGGGCGTGCTGAATACATATTTCTCACTGGTGGTCCTGATTCTGAACGCATTCGGTGTGTTCCTGATCCGCCAGTTCATGTCCAGTGTGCCGGACGAGCTGTTAGAGGCGGCGAAGGTAGACGGATGCCCGGAGTACAGGATATTTATCCAGATCGTAATCCCGTTGATTAAGCCGGTGCTGATATCCTTGGTGGTATTCACATTCGTTTCATCATGGAATGATTTCCTGTGGCCATTGGTGTCTACGACGGATTCCGATATGTATACGCTGACGGTAGCGCTGTCGCTGCTCAAGACCCAGTACCAGACGAACTATGGGCTGATTATGGCAGGCGCGGCGGTATCCTTCATGTTCCCGTTTGTTCTGTATATCTTTTTGCAGAAGCAGTTCGTGGAAGGTATTGCATTAAGCGGAGTGAAGGGATAAAATACAGATAAAGATTTGCGGATAAGAAAGAGAGGTTGTTATGGAATTTCAATATAAGATCGTATCGTCTATGTGTAAAGTATTTCCAGACGGGGAGAATGGAAAAGATTTGGAAGAAAAGCGGCTGACAGGCCTTAATGGGGAAACGATGTCATTCCAGATTGCATATTACTGGGGGGGAGATAGAAAGGAAAGGGGCAGCGTGTCTGTGCTGTCCCCGATTAAGGACAAGGTGCATGTCCGTATGGTCAATTTAGTGCCATGTGAGTACCCGTGCCATATGAAGCGGGATGAGGGATATCTTGCCGTGGAGCCGGGGATGTACCCGGATTGGCTCAGCGAGGTTCCAAAACTGGGATTCCCGTTAGTATCCGGACAGTGGAGGTGCCTGTGGGTTGACGTGGAACCGGACGATACGGTGGAGGCAGGGGAATATCCTGTAAAGCTTAGGCTTGAAAAAGACGGTGAGGTTCTCTGTGAGCCGGAGATTACTTGCGAGGTTCTGGGCGTTCGGCTTCCCAAGCTGCCGATTCCGTATACGGAGTGGTTCCACAGTGATTGTCTGGCAGATTATTATCAGGCAGAGGTATTTTCCGATAGATTCTGGGAGATTGTGGAGGAATTTGTCCGGTCAGCGGCAAAGCATAAGTGCAATATGTTGCTGACCCCCGTGTTCACGCCGCCCCTTGACACGGCGATTGGAGGAGAACGCCGCACGGTACAGCTTGTGGATGTTACGGTTACGGAAGGAAAGTATCATTTTGAGTTCGGGAATTTCCGGAAATGGGTTCGCATGGCTTCTGGCTGCGGGATTGAATACTTCGAGATTTCCCATCTGTTCAGCCAGTGGGGCGCGAAGGCGGCTCCCAAGGTAATGGCGGTCAAGGATGGAACCTATCAGCAGATTTTCGGATGGGATACGGATTCAGCAGGAGAAGAGTATCGGGATTTCCTGCATCAGTTCCTTACTGCGCTGAAAGAAGAGTTGAAGGAGCTGGGGATTGAAGGTAGGACGTACTTCCATATATCGGACGAGCCAGAGAAGGAGCATATGGAGAATTTCCGCAATGCGTGGGAAGGCGTGGCAAAGGATTTGGAAGGTTTTCAGGTGATGGATGCCTTGTCAGACTATGATTTCTACAAGGAGGGGCTGGTGCGGCAGCCGGTTTGTGCCGTAAATCATATTCAGCCGTTTCTTGAGGAACGTCCGGAGAAGCTCTGGGGCTATTACTGTACGGCGCAGTGCGTGGATGTGACGAACCGGTTCATCGTGCTGCCGGGATGCAGGACGCGTATCCTTGGGGTGCAGTTGTATAAGTATCGGCTGGACGGATTCCTGCATTGGGGATATAATTTCTATAACTCGGAGCATTCCCTCTATCCAATCGACCCTTACCGCTGTACGGATGCAGGCGGGGCGTTCCCGTCCGGAGATCCGTTCCTTGTATATCCGGGGAAGGACGGAAGACCGGAAGGTTCTGTGAGACAGATGCTGATGGATGAGGCGATGTCGGATTATTGTGCGTTTCTGGCGTTGGAGAAGCTGGCAGGAAGGGAGAAGGTGCTGGAGCTGATTGATGAAGAGACGGTCACTTTCGATGAATATCCGCAGGATGAGGATTATTTGCTGGGACTCCGTAAGAAGGTGAATCAGGCGATTAAGGACGCCTTGCCATAATTGTAAAAGTATGCCGTTGAATTCGCTGCCGGATGTTGTTATACTAAAACAAACAGCCGGGAATGTAGGTCGGAAGGGAGATAAGATTTGTATGGAAAAAAAGAAAAAACTTCCGATAGGAATCGAATTTTTTAAAGATTTTAAGCGAGATGGTTTTTATTATGTGGATAAGACGGCGTTTATCCGTGACTTTATAGATTTAAGGGGCAGTGTGAATCTGTTTACAAGGCCAAGGCGGTTCGGGAAGAGCCTCAATATGAATATGCTGAAAACTTTTTTTGAGATTGGGGCAGACCCCTCTCTGTTTGATGGCCTGGAAATTTCAAAAGAGGTTGAGCTGTGCCGGCAGTACATGGGGAAATATCCAGTCATTTCTATCAGTTTGAAGGATGTAGGAGGAATGGATTTCCAGACGGCATATGATATGCTTGGAAGCGTGGTCTGCGAGGAGGCGGGACGGTTTGATTTCCTTTTGGGAAGCGGCAGGCTGACACAGGCGGATAAGAAGAAATTGAATGCACTGATAGATGAGGAGTTTGATAAGGCGGCTAATCTTCATAGAAGCCTGAGGGTATTGACACAGTTACTTTTTAAACATTATGGGATTCCGGTGATTGTCCTGATTGATGAGTATGATGTACCTTTGGATAAAGCATATCAGAATGGATACTATCAGGAGATGGTCAGTCTCGTCCGCTCCCTGTTCAGTCAGGTGTTAAAGACGAATGAAAATCTGTACTTTGCCGTTCTGACGGGATGCCTTAGGATTGCAAAAGAGAGTATTTTTACAGGGCTGAATAATTTCAAGGTGAGGACGATTTCAGATGTAAGTTATGCGGAATATTTTGGATTTACGGAATATGAAGTAAGGGAGTTACTGGCTTATTATTGCCTGGAAGATAAATTTGACGTGCTGAAGGAATGGTATGACGGATATCGTTTTGGGCAGGCGGAGATGTATTGCCCTTGGGATGTAATCAATCAATGCGATAAATTTCTGGAGAAGAAGAATGCGCCGATGGAGTCTCACTGGGAGAACAGCAGCAGTAATGGGATTGTGCAAGATATTCTTGAGACGGCAACAGAGACGACGAAAAGACAGATAGAAGAATTGATTTCCGGTGGGACGGTAGAGAAAGCAATTATTCCTGAATTGACTTACACGGATTTAGACAGTGAGGATGAAGAGGTACGTCAAACTTATTTGTGGAGTGTGCTTTTGGCGACAGGATACCTGACGGATGCCGGGGAGCCTGAAAATGGCCTGCACAGGCTTGTAATTCCAAACAGGGAAGTATTGGGAATCTATGAGAAACGGATTCGTTCCTGGTTTAAACTGAAAATTGTCGGTGACACAGAGAGGTGGAAGCATTTCTGCGAGGCTGTGAAAGCGGGCAAGGCGTTAGAGGTACAGCAGTTATTCAATGAATTCCTGTCTGATTCTATTAGTATCAGGGATACGTTCGTAAGGAAAGAAATGAAAGAGAACTTTTATCACGGAATGCTTTTGGGGTTGTTGCGTGCAGAAGGCAGTTGGGGGGTCAAGTCGAATGTAGAATCAGGCGTAGGGTACACGGATATCCGGTTGGAAGTCCCTGCCTTAAAGACAGGATGTATCATAGAGGTTAAATATGCGGAGAACGGACGGTATGAGCAGGCATGTGACGAGGCTATGAGACAGATTGAAGAAGATGGGTATGTTCAGGTTCTAAGGTCTGACGGGATGCGGACGATTCATAAGTATGGGATTGCGTGTTATCGGAAAAGCTGTAAAATAGCATATTCTCTGGAAAATGAGAATAGAGATTAAGGGTTAATCAACTTCCATGAGGGGGGGGGGCGTTGTTTTTTGGCAGCGCCCCCTTTAGATTATGGCACGTGCCGGAGTTACCGCATCAAGATTATTTTCCGTAAAAATCTTTGTAGAAGAACTGTACTCAGAGGGAGACATCCGGGTATATTTCTTAAATTGCAAAGAAAAGTACTGGTAAGACGAGTAATTCAGTGCATTTGCAATCTCCGTAAAGGAATAGCGGTTCTCCCTTATCATCATCTTGGCGGTATCAATCTTGAGGCGTGAAAAATATTCGATGACTCCGCAGCATTCATATTGATGGAACAAGTGCTGGAGCTGGGATTTGCCGATAATATTGTCCCGGCAGATATCGGAAACGGTGAGCCGTTCACGGACATGCTTGTTCAGATATTGTACGATCTGGTTCATCCGCGTCATATCGCTGTTCTGGGAATTCATCGGGGGGGGTGGAAGGGGCAAACTGAGTATTATCCCGCGGAGCCAGACGCCGGAAGATGTTAATCAGCATCAGTTCCAAAGAAGTCTTAATAATCTGCTCGCTTCCAAAGGTTGTCTGGGAATAGCGGTTCAGCTTACATATCAGCGGGTTGTTCAAAGGCGTGTAAAAGGTTCTTTTGGCTTCGGCAATCAACTGCCCCAAATAAAAGTTCTCGTTATTGTCAATGGTGATTATCTGGTTCTCGAAAAAGTGCATGCAAGGGGCGTCGCATTTGAAGGAAATGACGATGAGGTTCGGTGCAACCTTTCCGTCCGCCCGCAAGGCATGGAATTCATTTGGTTTGTGAAAAATCATCTCGCCCTTTTTCAAAGGAATGGTCTGTGTATTAGCAGTGACTTCAATGCTGCCGAAGTCAACGAAAAGCAGCTCCCAGAAGTCATGGGATTCTCCTTCGTATATGAAATCCTTGGAATATTCAAAATAGTGGATGGAATAAATATCCTTAATGGATAATTCTTCTCTTAATGTTATGCTTTCGTATTGGGCTAAGTTGGTCATGGTAAATGGCTTCCTTCCGTAATGTATATGATGATTTTACAGAAAAACTGAAAGATTGGCAAGTACAAAACAAATCTGGAAGTTATTTACAAGGAGTTCCTTAATTTTTTCCTATTGCCGCCGATATAAGTAATATAAACATATATAAGATTTTCTTAGCACGCTAGTGCAATGCTGTACTAGATCAAGAGAAGAAGAAAAGGAGGAAATACTGTGAAAATCAATGACCTTTATTATCAGAATGTCCAGGCGACAACTGGATATACTTCAAATGCGAACAATGTAGCGGCGGCAGAGAAGGCAGCACAGGAGCAGAATAAGGATGCGGTGAATGCCGTAGATAAGAAGAATACGCAGGCTAACACAGACCGTGTAGAATTTAGCAAGGACACGAAAGTAACGAACAAGATGAGCGATTCCGAGAGGGCTTCACTGGTGCAGAGCTTGAAGGCTGATCTGGATAACCAGATGGCACGCTTCACAAACATGATGACTCAGATGTTCCAGAAACAGGGAATTACCGGCATGAGTGCGAATGGCGACGACATGTGGAGAAGGATTGCCAGCGGCAACTTCACGGTAGACGCACAGACGAAGGCAGAGGCTCAGCAGGCGATTTCCGAAGACGGATACTGGGGCGTAAAGCAGACTTCACAGAGAATCTTTGATTTTGCTTATGCACTTGCAGGAGACGATTCGGAGAAGATGAAGGAGATGCAGGCAGCAGTAGAGAAGGGCTTTGAGCAGGCGACCAAGTCATGGGGCAAGGCTCTGCCGTCTATTTCTCAGGAGACTCACAGCGCAATCGGCGATCTGTTCGACAGCTACTACGAGAAGGCCGGAGTTTCCAAATAAGAAGATTGGGTTGGAATATTGCGAAGACACAAGGGAGCGGGAAGAAGATACCGTTCCCTTTTTCCGTATTTGCGTTAATTTGAAAAAATATCGGATGAGAGGTTAAAACATCTGTGTTTGCGCCGATATGTATTATAAGAGAATCCGTATCAGAGTTGTTTTAAAGAAGCAGCAGCAGAGGGGGATAGGTCATGCCAAGGGTCAAAGAAGCGGGCGGGGATTTGAGCCTGCCGACGGCTGCGTCTGTGGCAGCAGAGAATAGGATGGCGAAAAAGATTGCACAGATGGAGGCTGGGCAAGTCTTGATTACCGAAGCTGCCAGACACGCGGCGGAGGCGAAGGAGAATCTGGAGAAGGAGCGTGCCGACAGAAAAGCGCAGCAGGAAGAGGACAATGGCAGAAACCGTACGGAAGAGAAACGGGATACACCGGAACTTTCCAAGCAGAGCAAGTGGTTTGGAATCGAGGGGAAGCTTCTGGAGGAAGCTGATGTCAAGTGGACTCTTGAGATGGAACAGGAAATATGGGAGGCGTTTCTTGCATGGATGCCCTCAGGTGACACCCAGCTTTCGGCGCAGCTTAACGAATTATCCAAGCTCTATCTTGCACTTTTGGAGGCAATCCTGACACATACATTGGGAGAGGAGCAGGCCGTTCAGATGGAACGGCTGAATGAAGTCCTGTCTCAGAAGTTGAACCTTTTACTGGAGGAAGATCTGAATGAGCTTCTGGAACTGTTGGAGAAATCCGGACAAAGAGAGGCAGTTAAGGTCGTTAAATCCAGCGTATATAAGCAGACGACGGGCGAGTCGATTTCTCCTGGGGCTGCGGACAGATTTTATACACGGGGCACCATGAAGACTGGGGGGAACACCCGATTTTTCATGCCGGAAACACAGATGCAGGAAGCACGGGGCGGCAGGGGCAAGAAAGGTATGTATACCGCTTCTGTTACGAATGCATCTTCCGGGAATCTGTCCGCATCATCTGAGGAGGAAGGAAGAATCTACAGTGTGACGAAGGGCAGGAATGTCCGAATCAGTCAGGAGTATGATACCAGGAGCCGTTCCGGAGAGCAGCAGATCAGCCAGAGAAACCAGGCCATAAGCAAAGCCGGAAAAGAGGCTTCCAAAACACCGGGCATCACGGTGGGGAGGGCGGCAGTGACCGGAAAAGAACTGGAAAGGGCGAACAGCTTTGCCGCACATATGGGCGGGAGCGGAAATCTGCTCAAGAATCCGGGTATCAGCGCCAAGAACGAAGAGGTGACGGGGCTGATTGCGGCGCTTACGTCTATCAAAGGACAGGTATATGCAGAGAGTTCCGGGAAGAACAGCGCATTGAAGGTTCCGGTCAAGAGCGCTATTAACCAGATGGTAGACTATTATCTTGCCCAGAAGGGCGTCTATAAGGTATACCATTACACGACGAATATTTACGAGAAGACGAAAAGTCCCCAGAAAGCAGCGGAAGAGGGGCTTCAATATGCATATAAGATATTCATAGAGAAAAAAGGGGATTCCGTATACCGGCAGCAGGAGGCGTATTCCGAGCGGGCGGGGTTCTTCCAGATGTTTCTGAAAAACCAGAATATACAGGCAGATCTGATCAGAGGGATGAAACTCTTAGAAGGGAACTGGCGGGAATTCCTGAAATCTATCGGAGAGAGCGATAAGAAAGGGATTGCGTTTACCATGCAGAAGCATAGTCCTTGGGCGATGTTGATGGAACCGGAGGAACTGAGGAAAGACGGGAAGAAGGGCAAGGAAAAAATCATTCTGGCGGAGGCGGCCTGTGTGGCGGTTATGGTCGTCGTATATCTTTGTTACCGGCTGTTTTTCGGGTAGCGATATAGTGGCTGGTTTATGGCAATACTGAGTTAGAGAGAATAAGAAGCAGGAGAGACAAAAATAAATGGAGCGAGAAAATTTAAAAATTTTTGAAGAATTCCGTTCACATGCAAAGCCAGAGATGCTAGAGGATATCCGTTTATTTCTTGGAGTGGAAGACGGAGTGGGCGAATGCCGCGTCGAGACGGATGACAGCCAGAAGATTTATGTGAACATTGTATTGGAAAAATTTTCCTATCTATTAGCAAAAAACATTTTTTTACATCTTTCAGAGTTCATGCGGCACAGCTATTTTAACGTCTATGCCTGTGAAGAAATGGAAGAGCGGGTATGCTATCATTTCATCACAGGCCTGAGCGGAAAAGACGGCGTTAAGATGGAAGTCGCATTTCACTAATGGCACATTCCCCGCTACCTCTTCAACCCGTATTCCCGCACTAATTCAAACGGCGCCGGTCCCACATCAAGTACTGCCTTATGGAATTTCTCCTGAGAAAAATCATCTTCCCACGCCTCAAGCGCTTCTTTTTTCATCTCAAGAAATTCCACATAGCCAATATAATATTTCAGATAATTCGCCGGATCGGCAATGATCAAATCATAAATCTTTTCTATCGTATCCGTATCGGTGATTCCATAGCTCCGAAAGAAAGACACCGCGTCCAGAAGCGTCCATCCTTCATAGTGGATTCCCATATCGGCAAGGGCATAAAGCCCCAGAATCACAGAAGTGTTTTTCTGCATCAGCGTTGCCTGTTCCTTAGAAACAGGGGCGTAGTAATAACTCATCATCTCACTGTAGGTCGCCCAGCCTTCTACATAACCGCCGTAGTTCAATAGAGTCCGGATGGGATCTGGGTTCCGGCTGGCGTAGTAGGTTGTCTGGTATAGATGTCCGGGATACCCCTCATGGGCGAGAGTCGTAAAGAGCGACAGGTCATCCGGCAAATGTCCCTGATTGATGTAAATCACATTATCGGAGGAATTGTCAATCGCAGGTATCATGTAAAAAGCCGGGCTTAAATATTCTTCCATGGATTTTTGGACATATTTGATTTCTGTGTTGACTTTTGGCGGTTTTGGAAAATTGTCCGCTAATTTTTCTTCCAAGTCCGCCAGGATTGACGCCGGGTCAGGGTTTTCTAAGAGCGTTCCCTGTGTCTTGAACAGGTCGGAGGAAACCGAAGCCCCTTCTGCGGTGGGAGAAAGAATTTTCTGCATATCCGTAAGGTCTGTGAACATCTGTCCTTGAGTCAACCGCTGCAATTCCGGGATAGTCCTTGAGGAACCGGTCTCGGAGGCGACAGTCAGTTCATAGTATTTTCTGCCGTCGGGCAGATGGCAGAGTCCGTTGTTATTCTTTCCGGTTTCCCGTAATGCAGTAAGTCCGTCTTTTAGCTCAGCATAAGCCGGAAAAATGTAATTTTTGATATGTTCGGAGTTGGCTTCTATGTAGGCGTTCTTCGTTTCATCTGGCAGTTCTACAGCGGCGAGCCGTTCTGCAAAGGAGGAATAGAGATAGTTCTGCTCCCCCATATCGATGAAAGACTGGCACTCCGCTATGATGGCGTCGGCAGAGTAAGATGCCATGAACAGACCGGATTCAGACTTTGCCTGTTCAAATTCCAGAATCGAGTGAAAATACTCCGGGGCCTTGGTCAGCAGTTCCAGATAGGTATCGATATCGGACTGCCCGTAGAACTGATATTCCGACAGCAGTACGGGAAGCTGTGCCTGTGTCCCGGTCATGGGCGCCAAAGGTTCTTCGTAGAGTGCGTAAGGGGCAAGCGCATGGGCGGAGGACATATAATTTTCAAGAATATCGTAGGTCAGCTTATTTTTTTTCGATAGACGGTTTCGGTCAAATGAGTGAAGTACGGCAATTGCGTTTTCCGCAGAGGCGCAAATCGCCGCGGTGTCTGTGGTGCAATACCCGAAAGTCACGGGTGCATGGTCAATCCCATAGGCTTTAGGGTTCTTTAAGGTATAATGTAAAGAAATCGTGCTTCCTGCTACTTCCTGGCAGAAAAGCTCTTTCGTGTAGGTTTCAAACCGCTGGTTTTCATTTCCGCTAAAATGACGGAATAAAAAGACAGACACAATGAGAGCCGCCAGAAACAGGGAGGCAATGATTACAGAGCGTTTTTTTGACATAAGGAACCTTCCATGTTTTTTATATGTATATGCAGCAAATGTGAAAGACATGCAGGATTTTTGGACAAACCTAGTACTAGTGCTGCTTGTAAACCAGAAAAAATTTTTTTATAATAGAGGTGTAATGGAGTTCCAGCTTTATTCTGGGCGTATTTTTTAGAAAGGACGGCTGCATGAATATAACGTTAATGGAATATTACCGGGAATTAAAGGGCTATACATATGAGAAAATTTCGGAGTTGACAGGCATTCCGATGGAAACGATACGGAAGATGTTTAGCGGTGAGATGGAAACTCTGGATTCTGAAACCTTACAGGCGTTGGAGGAGGCGCTGAAGCCGAAACAGTATGGGAATGAGGTAAGGGAAACAAGTGTATATCAGGTAGAAAAGAAAGGCTATACGTTGGAGGATTATTATGCGCTGCCAGACGAGCAGAGGGTGGAACTGATAGACGGAAAGTTCTACGATATGGCAGCGCCGACGACCGGGCATCAGGACGTGATTTTTCGGGTTTCCAGACAGATTGCAGATTATATCGATCATCAAAAAGGAAAATGCAGTGTATGGATTGCACCGGTAGACGTGTGCCTTGACAGAGATGACAAGACGATGGTACAGCCGGATATATTGATTGTCTGCGCCAGAGATAAGATTACGAAAAGGTGTATTATGGGCGCGCCGGATTTCGTTATGGAGATTCTGTCAGAATCGACCCGGAAGAAAGATATGTGTCTGAAACTTCACAAGTATGAGGCGGCTGGCGTAAGGGAATATTGGATGGTGGATATAGAAAGGCGTATTGTGATTGCATATTTCTTTGAAAATGACGATTTCCCAACGATATACGGCATGGGAGAGAAGGTTCCGGTGGGGATTTTTGGCGGCGGATTACAGATTGATTTTAGAATTATAGAAAAGGCTTTGGCGGATATTGGGCAATAAATTAAAAACCGTACTTGACAAGCTAAGCCGGAGTGTGATAGGATTTTGAACATAATTAATGAAAGAAAAAGCGATGAGGAAGAGAGTAAGCTTTTTGAAATCTTACAGAGAATTCCCGGAGAACTGCAAAAGACGGCGAGAATCGTTTTGGCAGTTTGGAACTATGGTTCAAATGCGGCAGTGATTGGAGCATGGGGATGCTGAGAGGGATAGAGGGAGAATGGCTGAAGATGGCTTCTGAGCAGCGCACCGACTATGGGATATCTGTGTAGGACAGTAAAGGAATTCTGGAAATTTCGGAACTGTCTGAGTATCGTCCGATATAGGCTGCGATGGGTTCGCCCGTTATAGCGTAAGAGTGTTGCCGGGTATTGCAATGGCTGCACTTAGCGAGGTTCTGTCTGTGAGGGCAGGGCGAAATAGAAGTGGTAACACGGTAAGATTCCGTCTTCTTGGTATATTTGATAATATACTCGGGAGGACGGTTTTTTTATGATTGTATGCCTTGTCGGGGCGGGCGGACTAACGTCCGACAAAGTTTAGAGAAAGGAGAGAAAGAAAATGAGTGAAAGACCAAAGTATTATATGACGACGGCGATTGCCTATACGTCAGGAAAACCCCATATCGGGAACACCTATGAGATTGTCCTTGCGGACGCGATTGCGAGGTACAAAAGGAGCAAAGGATACGACGTATTTTTCCAGACCGGGACAGACGAACACGGTCAGAAAATCGAGTTGAAAGCAGAGGAGGCGGGGATTACGCCCAAGGAATATGTGGATCGCGTGGCAGGGGAAATCCGCAGGATCTGGGATTTAATGAATACCTCCTATGACAAATTTATCCGCACGACAGACGAGGAGCATGAGAAGCAGGTTCAGAAGATTTTCAAGAAATTGTATGACAAAGGGGATATTTACAAGGGGCACTATGAAGGAATGTACTGTACGCCTTGTGAGTCTTTCTTTACGGAATCCCAGCTTGTGGACGGCAAATGCCCGGACTGTGGGCGTGAAGTCCAGCCTGCGAAGGAAGAGGCATATTTCTTCAAGATGAGCAAATACGCGGATCGGCTGATTGAGCATATCAATACCCATCCGGAATTCATCCAGCCGGTATCTCGGAAAAATGAGATGATGAATAATTTCCTGCTTCCGGGACTGCAAGATTTGTGTGTATCCAGAACTTCGTTTACATGGGGCATCCCTGTGGACTTTGACCCGAAGCATGTGGTCTATGTGTGGCTGGATGCGCTCACGAACTATATTACAGGAATTGGTTATGACTGCGGCGGAGAGGGTACGGAGCAGTTCCGGAAGGATTGGCCGGCAGATTTGCATCTGATTGGGAAGGATATCATCCGGTTCCATACCATTTACTGGCCGATTTTCCTGATGGCGCTGGATTTGCCGCTGCCTAAGCAGATTTTCGGGCATCCGTGGCTTTTGCAGGGAGACGGCAAGATGAGCAAGTCCAAGGGAAATGTGCTGTATGCGGACGAGCTGGTGGATTTCTTTGGGGTGGATGCCGTGCGTTATTTTGTGCTTCATGAGATGCCGTTCGACAATGACGGTGTGATTACGTGGGAGCTGATGGTGGAGCGTATGAATTCCGACCTTGCGAATACGCTGGGAAATCTGGTGAACCGCACGGTTTCTATGACCAATAAGTATTTTGGCGGCACGGTGACGGATAAGGGTGTGGCGGCGACGGAGGAAGACACAGCCGTGGATGCAGATTTGAAAGCGGTGACGGAGAATACGCCTAAGGCTGTGGATGCGAAAATGGAGAATCTGCGGGTTGCAGATGCGATTACGGAGATATTTAATCTGTTCAAGCGGTGCAATAAATATATTGACGAGACGATGCCGTGGGCGCTGGCAAAGGATGAGGCGCAGAAAGAAAGGCTGGAGACGGTGCTTTATAACCTGATTGAGAGCATCAAGGCAGGGGCGGTGATGATTGAGCCCTTTATGCCGGAAACCTCCGGAAAGATTCTTGGACAGTTGGGCGACGGTAAGGTGACGGAGAAGCCGGAGATTTTATTTGCCCGGTTGGATATCGAAGAGGTGATGAAGAAGGTGGAAGAGCTTCATCCGCCTGTGAAAGAGGAAGCTGGGAAGGATGGAGAGACAGCGGCTCAAAAGACAGAAGACGCTGTGATTGATATTGAGGCGAAGCCGGAGATTACATTCGAGGAGTTTGGGAAAATGCAGTTCCAGGTCGGCGAGATTATTGCCTGTGAGGAAGTGAAAAAGTCGAAGAAACTATTGTGTTCCCAGGTGAAAGTAGGCAGTCAGGTGAAGCAGATTGTGTCAGGAATTAAGGCGCATTATAAGCCGGAGGATATGGTCGGGAAGAAGGTCATGGTTCTTGTGAACCTGAAACCGGCGAAGCTGGCTGGCGTGTTGTCTGAGGGGATGCTTCTGTGCGCTGAGGATGCGGATGGGAATCTTGCGCTTATGACTCCGGAGAAGGAGATGCCGGCGGGAGCGGAGATTTGCTGATTATTGGGGGAGCGTGAATGCTGAAAGGAACAGATAGTTGATGGAGCGTGAATGTTGAAAGAAGCAGATTGCTGATGAAGTGTAAACGCTGAAAAAAGAAAGAGGGATGTCGCATTATGGAGAAAATTAGAATTGGAATCGTCGGATATGGAAATATCGGCAGGGGTGTGGAGCTTGCCATTGCCCGCAATGAAGATATGGAATTGAAAGCCGTGTTCACGAGACGGGAGCCGGCTTCTGTGAAAATATACACGGAGGGAGCGGCGGTTCTGCATGTGGACGATATGCTGGCCATGAAGGACGAGATAGACGTCATGGTGCTTTGCGGCGGTTCTGCAACGGATCTGCCAGTGATGGGGCCGCAGATTGCGGCGAATTTTAATACGATTGACAGTTTTGATACCCATGCCAGAATTCCGGAGTATTTTGGCAATGTGGACAAGGCGGCGAAAGAGGGCGGAAAGATTGGGATTATTTCGGTGGGATGGGACCCGGGAATGTTCTCGCTGAACCGTCTGTATACGGAAGCGATTCTGCCTCAGGGGAGCACGTATACGTTCTGGGGAAAAGGCGTGAGCCAGGGGCATTCTGATGCAATCCGCCGGGTGGATGGCGTGAAGAACGGCATTCAGTATACGGTGCCGATTGATGCGGCCATGGAGCGGGTAAGGAGCGGAAGTGAGCCGGAACTGACCACGCGGGAGAAGCACCTCAGGGAATGTTATGTGGTTCCGGAAGAAGGCGCCGATTTGCAGGCGATTGAGAATGAGATTAAGACGATGCCTAATTATTTTGACGAGTATGACACAACGGTATCATTTATTACGGAGGAAGAATTGAAGGCGCAGCACAGTAAGATGCCTCACGGTGGGTTTGTAATCCGCAGCGGTGAGACTGGGGAAGAGGGAAACAGGCATGTTATCGAGTATTCCTTGAAGCTTGATTCTAATCCGGAATTTACCTCATCTGTGATCGTAGCATGCGCCAGGGCGGCGTACCGCATGAGCCAGGAAGGGCAGAGCGGATGCAAGACGATTCTCGATATCCCGCCGGCATATTTATCATCAAAAAGCGGCGAGGAGCTTAGAAAGGAGCTTCTATAAATATGACAGAGGAATTAAAAAATAAGCTGAAAGAAAACGGAGTGGATCTGAATGCCACGATGGCAAGGTTTATGGGAATGGAAGCAATGTATAAAAAGTTTCTGTTCCGCTTTACGGACGATCCGAATTATGGCGAACTGAAGAAGTGCATGGAAAGCGGCGATGTGGATAAGGCCTATGTGGCGGCCCACACCTTAAAGGGAGTAGCCGGCAATCTGGGTCTTGGGGACCTCTACGCGAGCTCTGCAGCACTGGCTGATGTTCTGCGCCAGCGCGGGAGCGGGACGGAAGAGCTGTTTGCGAAAGTTACAGACAACTACCATCAGATCTGTGAAGTAATCGCAGCACATAAAGCAGATGCCTGACGCATCAGGAGCATAGGGAAACAGTATGGGAACATAGGCGGGG
>OFGE01000809.1_pt1 | contig 32192 bp, 33 predicted proteins | sample 1521681 | NCBI WGS metagenome assembly OFGE01 (sample SAMEA3504093, study PRJEB24116) | mouse gut metagenome | biome: mouse gut; feature: mouse-associated habitat; material: faeces | place: Denmark | collected 2011
CTACGGGCAGCTATGCGGCTGCCCGGAAATCCTCAAAAAAAGTTGTAATTTTTTTTGTCGTGGGCTTGACATACGGGTGCCTTATATCGTGAATGCGTATAAAAGGAATTTCGGCTTTTTCAGCTCCACGACGCATATTGCCGCGAATAAGGCTTTTTGTATAGATAAACACCCTATTATCTGGTTCAAGACCGTATATTTTAGCTGTATAGGCTTGAATCTCCTGCATAATGGCATCTGGCATGGTGATAGTGCGAATGCCGTTGTCGGTCTTGGGTGGCGTTATAATATCGCCACTTGCCTTGTGCTGCAGGGATTTGGTAATCTGTATAGTATTTGCCTTAAAGTCAAAGTCTGCCAGTGTGAGGGCGAGAAGCATCACCAAAACGCATACCAGAATAGAAAAGGAGCTGCAGGGCAGTATGAGCGCTTATATCGCTCACATATGGGATAAAGCTATTGTATTGTTCAATTGTACAGAAGTTCATATAACGGGTACGCTTGCCCATGTGGCCGGCTCTAACACATGGGTTTGATGGCAGGTTATAATATGTGACCGCATAGTTTAGGATTGTGATCATCACATTTTGAATGCGGTCTAGGTATGCATCAGAATAGCCCAGGTCTATTTGCGCATTCTGCCATGCTCTGATGTCTGTGGGCGTGATGGCATTTATCGGCTTATCCTTAAAGTATGGCAGTATGCGGTTCTTGAATACGTTCTTTTTGCCGTCTATGCTGTTCTGCCTAAGTCTGTGGCTCATATCCTCTATATAGAGGTCATAGAGCGCCTGGAAAGTCATGTCAGGGGTGCCCTGCAGCCGCTCCAGAAAGGCACGCTCCCACTCCTTGGCTTCTCGCTGAAGCTTAAAGCCACGCTTCTTTTTCTGCTTTTTGGCTCCCGTATAGTCTGTATAGTAGAACTTGCAGTACCATGTCTTGCTTGATTCATCATAATATGATGGCATTTTTATCATCTTCCTTTCATAAAATGGGTGCATTTTATAAAGGGTTATGATATACTGTGTTTGGGTTAAGGTGGTATATCATAACTCTTTATGGTATCTATCTGAAAGGCTCTGGCGTTGACGCGCTGGGGTCTTTTCAAATTATGGTTGAAAAATCTGTGCACATGGCATATAATACATTTAACAGGACAGCCGGAAGGTGAGTGCAAGTCACCCGACCCAGCGAAGATTTATAACAAAACTATTAAGAAATAGCCGTCTACTTTTCCAGGAGCAGGACGGCTATTTCTTATTTTTCAAATTCAGAATTGCAACAATTAGAAGTCCTATAGTTAAAAGCACCATAAATTCCTCATATGTACTCATAATAATCACCACCCTCCGACAGGATACTTGGATTGGGTGAGAGCACGTCCCCCGGCTGCCTGGTTAAACATATTATATTGTCATGGTGCAGTAGTTCCCCGATTTGAAATCGGAGAACTAAGTGAAGATTAGTTACCCAGTTGAGCATTGTAGAAAGTTTCTACTTCGTGCCTTTCCGCTTTACTCGCCGTGAATGGCGAATACTGCCGACCACAACCATTTGTCCGTGGTTAGACCCATTTGGGTCTTAGTGAAGGACATTTGGCTTTTATCCCTGCCGCTGATTAGACATACTCAGCGCAATCCTGCGCTGACTCTCGGACAACCCGTACCTGAAGGTACGCTTTCAACCTCTGCAAGTGTGCCAACTTGTTGGTATGGTTGGTTCTAGAGTGGTTCATCAAAGAAAGCATCATCATGTTTTTTCATTTTTTCTGTAACCTCTATATCCGTACGCTCATGTGCTGCATTTGGAAGCAAATAATCCTTTTCGGGGGTAAGTTCTTTTGAAAATTCCGCTGTATTGGTTTCTTTCTCATCTTTTTTTGTGTATCGGGGGAGTTCGGTTAGTTCATTTACTCTTTTTTTAGCTTCTTCTTTTCCAGATATATTTAATTTTCTATAATCAGAGAGCAGATTACTTTCTCCCAATTCTTCAATTGTATTTTTTATGCTTTTAACGGATTCATGAAGGCGAGAAAAACTTTCTTTTGTACGTTCTATATAGTCAGCGATTTTTTTTTGTTCTTCCTTCGTAAGGCTTTCGCCTGATGCCTGTCGCTTGATGAGTTTTTCTGCTTCTGTATCTAATCTTTCTCTTTCAGGGTTCGGATTAACCCGAATACTTCCATCAAAACCCCTTAATTCATAAAGAGGTACATCAAGAGCATTTGCTATCTTTTGGAGTGTTTCAATTTTGGGAATCCGCTTCCCGTTTTCATATTGTGCAAGATTTTGAGGAGTTGTTCTTAACTTTTCAGCTAATTGTTTTTGGGAATGTTTTTTTTGTTTACGGATTCTTTTAATGTTTTCTCCTATATTAGACATAAATTTATTCCTCATTTTCTACTTTATAAATTTAAGAATATCATACAGTGAAAAATAAATCAATCAAAAGATTAATAATAATTTTACAAAAAAGCATTGATACAAGTCAAATGATTGAATATAATCAATCAAAAGATTTATAAAGGAGGTAAAACATATGGAAATAATAAGAATCGACAGAATCAAACTCATAACAGAGCTTGAAAAACGTGACATGACGCAGAAGCGGCTTGCAGAATTGTCCGGCGTATCGAGAGCCACAATTAACTACATTAAAGGCGGCAAACGCTGCACTGATGAAGTTGGCCAGAAGATTGCAAAGGCTCTTGGTGTCGATGTAACTGAAATCATTGAGGACTAAGAAAGGAGAAAACAAAAATGGCAAAGGTAGTATTTTGTGATTATTACATGGTAGACGAGGAGAGAATGAAAGGCTATACAGTGGCGAATGTATCCTTTGGAATTAATGCAGCAGATTCTGGGATGCTAATTGAGCTGGAGCTGGAAATTGACAACGTGGTTCTGGGCATTGATATTCTTTATGACCCCGACCATGAGGAACTGGAAGAGCCGTGCCAGATTTCTCAGGAGTATGTGAAGCGCATTCAGCAGTAAGCGAGGTGGTATCTATGTTATCAAGAGAAGAATTAGACCAAATAGCGGCAGCAGACGAAGCGTGTCTTGGTGTGGGCAGTAAGGAGTTCATAAACCCTAGAAGCGAAACAGGCAGCGGGCAAAATTGAGAGGATTGCACTTGGCCGCAGTAATTTTTACGGGGCGAGGCGGCTGTTCTTTCATTACCTGGACACTGCATTGAGCGAGATATACAACCTATAAGAGTGGTACTAAAATGGTACTAAAAAATCATGCAGACAGAAAAATCAGAGGAAAAAGACGCGCAAAAGCATATAAAATCAACGAAAAATAGGGTAAAAATGAGGACAAAAGATTTTGAGCGTCGGGGAACGACCTTCTCCACTACTCGCCGCGCGGGGCACGTGCAGCAAAGCTGCTAATTTCCTTACATGCCCCTGTGCATAAAAAATTGAGCGCCAGCGCGCTCAATCTGCAAAAAGCGAAGCTTTTTGTTTGAATAATTTTTGTATTCGCAATTTCCTATTATATTAAAAAGGGGCTGCCGCAAGATACCTTTCTTAATGCGGCCGCCCCAAATATTATTTGATATTATTATAATCTCTTCAAAAGCGCTTCTCTTGCTTCTTCATAACCTGGTTTCCCAAGAAGTGCAAACATATTTTTCTTGTAGCTTTCTACACCTGGCTGATTAAATGGATTTACACCAAGTAAATATCCGCTCAAACCACATGCAAACTCAAAGAAATAGAATAATTCTCCCAAATAGAATTCATTTACTTCTGGTACATTTACCATCACATTTGGAACTTGTCCATCTGTATGTGCAAGAATTGTACCATTCATAGCGCTCTTATTTACAAAGTCTACGGACTTTCCTGCAAGATAATTGAGTCCGTCTAAATCTACAGGCTCTGTACCAATCAAAATTTCTTCTCTTGACTTCTCGATATTGAGCACTGTTTCAAACATAATTCTGGAACCATCCTGAATAAACTGTCCCATAGAATGCAAATCTGTCGTAAAATCTACGCTTGAAGGATATAATCCCTTTTGATCTTTGCCCTCTGATTCTCCAAAAAGTTGTTTCCACCACTCAGAAACATAATGAACACTTGGCTCATAATTGCAGAGAATTTCAATTGCTTTTCCTTTTCTCAAAAGAATGTTTCTAACTGCTGCATACTTCATAGAATCATTTTCTTCATATGGAAGCTCTAGTGCGCTCTTTCTGCCGCTTGCTGCACCTTCCATCAGCTTGTCAATATCCGCACCGCTCACTGCGATAGGAAGCAATCCAACTGCTGTCAGAACAGAGAAACGCCCTCCTACATCATCAGGAACAACAAATGTTTCATAGCCTTCTTCTGTCGCAAGATTCTTTAAAGACCCTTTTGCTTTATCTGTTGTCGCATAGATTCTCTTTGCTGCGCCTTCTTTTCCGTATTTCTTTTCCATCATTTCCTTGAATACACGGAATGCAATTGCAGGCTCTGTCGTTGTGCCTGACTTGCTTATCATATTGATAGAGAAATCTCTGTCGCCAATAACATCGATCAAATGTTTCACATAAGTAGAACTGATTGAATTGCCTACAAAATAAATTTCAGGAGTTTTGCGGATACTCTTGTCCACCATATTATAAAAGCTGTGACGCAGGAATTCGATTGCTGCTCTGGCTCCAAGATACGATCCACCAATTCCAATAACCAATAATACTTCACTATCGTTTTGGATTCTTTTTGCAGCTTCTTTAATTCTAGCAAATTCTTCTTTGTCATAATCAACAGGCAGATTTACCCAGCCCAAAAAATCATTGCCTGCACCGGATTTGTTTACAAGTACCTCCTTTGCATCAAGTGTCAGCTTTTTCATGTAATCTACTTCATGATCACTGATAAACTGTGCTGCCTTTGAATAATCAAATGTTACCTTGCTCATTTGTTCTCTCCTTTACTATGATTGTCGTTTCACTTAATTTTGCATTCTTTTACAGAAACTTTACATTTTATATATTAACAAAATTTTCCATATAAATCAATTATCTATTCAACTTTTACACTTTATTTCCTATAATAGAACGAAGCAGTTCTTCCAGCTCATGTGCTTCCTCCTGCGAAAAAACCGACGTCTTTCCATCTAATTTTTCATCATCAAAAAGCTCCTCATTTTCGTTCTCTTCTATAGAATCCAACTGCGCCTTGCTGCGTCGCTCTGCCTTGGCATTTTTCTCCTGCGCAAGCTCCCACAAAAGTTTTTCTTTTTCCATGATTCCATGCTCAAGTCTCTGCGCTACTGTATTTTCCAAATAATCTGTCAGATTTGTCTTTAGCATTTTTCTGCGGTTTGGCATGTCCACAATAGACATAACGCTTAGATACAGATAAATACCAAACAAGCTGATAATATAAAATGGAAGTAAATCTATCAGTTTTCTGCCCTCCACGATACCACTGCAGACACCAAAACCTGCCACAAAAACCCCAGCCAACATCAGTTGTCCAGATAAATGTTTCATAAAACTGATACTCATTCCCAAAATACGTATGCGATTGATGTATTTGTCTACAAACACTGGTATGTTGGCAACTCCGCCATTGAGCTTATAACAGTTTACAAAACGTTCTTTGCATTGATTTAACAGTTTATTATCCATTCCTGAAAGTGTATCTGCCTGGTGAATCATTCTTTGGTATATTGCCCCTATAGCAATCTGATATAAAATACCCATAGCCATAAAAACAATTGTAAGTATCAATATTGTCATTTCCTTCGTCATAATGATGTCTCCTTCCTTGCAATATCGTTGTAACAATCATATAACTGTGATATCAGTATAATCTCTTACAATCCGCACCACAAGACGTTTTGAGGCAAAATCGTTCGACAAATTCACACAGGGTACGATTCCTATTTTCCCTGCTCGACGGTATATTCTTTTTTCTGACAGATTGCGTATGGATTCTCTCGACCGAAATATCATTCTACCAAATCTGAAAGCGGCAAAAATGTATATCCCATCTCTTCCCATTTTGTGAGAATCTCATCTAAAATTTCTCCATTTGTCTGAGAAGTATTGTGCAGCAGAACAACGGCACCAGGATGAATTCGTGCCGTAAGCTTCTTTATGGCTTCTGCATGACTTGGCTGCTTTTCTGTATCCCAATCCACATAGGCAAGACTCCAAAAAATTGTCGAATAGCCTAATTCCTCTGCCATTTCTAAATTGGCAGCATTGCATTTCCCCTGTGGCGGACGATAATACATTGCAAGGTCTGTACCTGTTATCTCATGAAAACGTGCGGATACATCATCAAGCTCTTTTTGAAAATCATCGAGCGCTGAAATCGAAGCCATATCTGGATGATGATAGGTATGATTTCCCACTGTGTGTCCGTCTTCCACCATACGTTTGACCAAATCCGGTGCCGTTTCCAAAAAATGTCCCACCACAAAAAAAGTTGCTGGAACTTGATGCTTTTTCAATGCGTCCAAAATCGGTTCCGTATTTCCATTTTCATATCCACAGTCAAATGTCAGATAAATGACTTTCTCACTGTCCTCTCCTACATAATATGACTGATATGCTTTGAGATCTGCTGCCGAAGCATTTCCAACTGGCTGTGTGCCTTCCTCACCAAAATGAAGCCCCCAATCTTCCGAAGCAAGAATCAGTTCCTTTTTTTCAATCTGTTCTGTTTCTTCTGGCTTGGTTTCTGTATCAATATCTGTAGTATTCTCTATGTTTTCCTCATTATCCAAGTCTATCTCTTCAGATGGGGAAATTGTTTCGTCTATCATAGATTCTGATTCTTCCTGTGAGAACTCCTGTTCGACTTGAAAACTTTCTAACTGTTCAAACGAAACACTCTCTACCTCGTTCTTGCTGCAACCTGTCAAAAGCAGCAGCGCTGCTGCCGCCCCAAATAATAAAATACCTTTTATATGGTTTCTTCTTTTGTTTTTCATTGATTTCTCCTATTTCTGTTTTTTTATGTCTTTAAATTCTCTTGTACTGACACTTGTGATTCATTTTATAAAAATGTATTCCAAAATTTCCTAGCACTCTCCTTATAGAACTATTTTATAATTAGTATAATACACATTTGCATCAAAGTTGTAAAAAAACAGGTACATACACTATTGTTTTTTATTTCCATATGTTATACTATTTGCATTACCTAAATAGTGGTTTTAAATCCAAATACATAGGAAAGGATGATTTAATAATGTTTACCTTTACAGAAGACTGTAAAATTGGAATCGAACAGATCGACGACGAACATAAGTATCTTTTTGAGCTGTTAGATAAAGCATATATTCTAGTAACTACCGATTACCACAGTGACTATTATCAGCAATTAAAAGATATTATAGCAGAACTCGACGATTATGCAGAACAACATTTTACACATGAAGAAGCTTATATGACACAAATTTGTGATCCGGAACTCATACTCCAGCGTTCACAACATGGATTTTTCCGAGAAAAAATCCGTGAATTTGATTTTATCAATATTGACAGAGAGGAGGACCAGCAGCGTGTTCTCTCAGAACTTGTCGCTTTTCTGGCTAGATGGCTCTATCGGCATATTCTTAGCAGTGATATCCTTATTGGAAAACTTCCGCCGCTTGAAGAATGGATGATAAAAGAAAATCCCTGTGAATTCACAGAAGAATATCTGACTGGCATTGATTTTGTTGACAGAGAACACAAAGAACTTTTCCGTATTGTTGACAACGCAAATCAACTGGTAAAATCCTATGATACCTCTTCAAGCTATGACAAAATTATTGATATCTTAAATGAATTAAAAGATTATACCAAAGAACATTTTGGCGATGAAGAAGAATATATGGAAAGCATCCAATATGAAGGACTTCCGGCACAAAAACGTGCACATGAAGCATTTATTGACAAAATGGAAAATATTGATTTGGAGAAAATCGAAACAGAACCACAAGAATATCTCCAGCATCTGATTGAATTTCTTTTAAGCTGGCTGATTAATCATATTCTATATACGGATAAAAAAATTCCATTGGTGGAAAATAGTATGACAATTGACTGAATCGAGTAGGGAAGTTTCTTTCCCCTACTCGGACGCCCGTGTTCATAAAAAAGATTGAGCGCCGGCGCGCTCAATCTGCAAAAAACTTCGTTTTTTGTGAAATGATATTTTTTCTTTATCTAATCAATGCTCTTCTGTACTTACTTTTATTGGATGTTTTGCCATATAAACAAGACATATTACTGCTGCCGCAATAAAAGGAAGTCCCGACAAAATTCCTGTAGGAGAAGGTCCGACAAAATAATTGCCTCCGTCAAAAGTAAATAAAATTGCCTGTGACATCATAATATTGACTGCACTGTGTGCAAACACCGATGGAAAAATACTGCCTGTACGCAGGCACAAAAATGAATAAATAATTCCTGTTACCATTCCAAACAGACACATTGCAAGAATATTTACAACTGGAAAACCTGCATTGCTGTTCCCATAATAATATCCCATTGCTACCAAAGGTGCATACCACAATCCTGATATCAACCCACTGACAATCATAGAAGGAATTGCACCTATTTTTCGAAACAATTTAGGAAGAAGATATGCACGGAATCCCCATTCTTCGCCAAAACTATTTATGATATCAAGAATTGCTGCAGTAAAAACCTTGATAAGCAAATCGGTCTTATAAGCTGCCACAATATCAACTGTATCTATCTGCGTAGCAGCATTTTGTGCATAAGTTGCTGCAAAGTTTGTCATATTGGGATCAAAATTATTTCGAAAGATAAGAAAATACAATGCTGCTCCCAAAAATGTAAGAGCGGTCATTCCAAACCAGCCAAACAAAAATAAAAATTTATGCTCCGCAAGATTAAACTGAAAACCAGATTTCAAAAGTCCTTCCTTTGTGGCAATTCTTGCAACCAAGGCTGCCAGTGCAGGCGTTATCATAACCTGTGCCAACATATCCACTGCTGCCTTTGCCGTATCTGGATTTCCGCTCTGATACATTGGAATAATCCCAAAAATCTCCATGACCCATGCCACACCAAAACATAATACCAAAAATATTATCAAACGTTTTGTTTCAACTTTCTTGTCTGTGACACCCACAAGTTCCTTCTTTTTTGGCTGCTGTGCCTGTGTTTGCGTATGTTTAAATCTCTTGGTGATATCAAACGCATCTTCCGAAGGAACATCAATGATATCTTCCTCTTGCGTTTGCTGGTCTGATTCTGTTGTTTCCATATTTAATTTTTCATCTGTCTTTTTTTCTAAATCTGCCATAATCCTTCTCTTTTCTGTCTTTTTTCCTACTTGATTTCATTTGCCATTTGATAAAAATGATGATAAATTCCGCCAAGTTCCATGAGTTCTTCGTGGTTTCCTTCCTCCACAATTCCCTCATCTGTCAAAACCAATATTCTGTCCGAATTTCTGATGCTTGAAAGCCTGTGTGCAATTGTCAGCGTGGTGCGTCCCTTTGCCAGTTCATTCAAAGATTTTGCCACTGCATACTCACTCTCATTATCAAGCGCTGAGGTTGCTTCGTCAAGAATCAAAATTGGCGGATTTTTGAGAAACACCCTTGCGATACTAATTCTCTGCTTTTGTCCTCCAGACAGCTTCACACCACGTTCTCCGACGTATGTATCATATTGATCCTTCAAATCTCTTATAAATTCATCTGCTCCAGCTCTTTTTGCCGCTTCTGTCACCTCCTCATAAGATGCGCCCGGCTTACCATAAGCAATATTTTCATATACAGTTCCAGAAAAAAGATACACATCTTGCTGAACAACCCCAATACTTTGCCGCAGACTCTTTAATGTCAGTTTTTTAATATTTTTGCCATCTAATGTTATTTCTCCCGCTGATACATCATAAAATCTTGGAATCAGATTGCACAGGGTTGTTTTACCGCCTCCTGAAGGCCCTACAATCGCAAGTTTTTCCCCTGCATGAATTTGTAAGTTTAGATTGGAAAATACCTTATTGTGGTCATCTGGATACTCAAAACTGACATTCTTAAATACAATCTCTCCCTTTGGCTCTACAAGATCCTTGGCATCTTGTTCATCAAAAATCTCAATATCTGCATCCATAATCTGTATAAATCGTTCAATTCCTGTGATACCGCGCTGAAACTGTTCTGCAAATTCGATGATTCTACGAATCGTTGCTATCAGTGTTGACACATACATTACATATGCAACCATATCACCAGGAAGTATTTTTCCATTCATCAGGAAAAAACCGCCGCCGATAATAATTGTTAGATACATTAAGCCGTCAAAAACTCTAGTAGAAGTACTGAAAATACCCATTAGATTATAGGTGTATGTCTTTATTTTCAGAAATTCCTGATTACCGTCCTCAAATTTTTGTGATTCTAACTCTTCATTTGTAAATGCTTTTACTACCTTTTGTCCAAGAAGGCTGTCTTCAATCTTTGCATTCAGCTCACCTATCTGATTCCTCTGTCTGCTAAATGCAGTCCTCATTTTTTTGTTAATCATTCTGCACACAATTGTCATAATTGGTACAAACACAAAAATCATTAAAGTAAGCAGCAAATGAATCTGTGATAAAATCGCAAAGGAAATCACAATTTTGATTCCCGCAATAAAAAATTCCTCTGGACAGTGATGTGCGAATTCTGTCACTTCGAACAAGTCATTTGTAATTCTACCCATAATCTGACCGACTTTTGTATTATTGAAATATGTGTTTGACAACTGCTGCAAATGCGCATACGCATCACGACGCATATCTGTCTCTATTTTGGCGCCCATAATATGGCCTGTATCAGCCATATAATAATTTGCCAATGCATCAATAATTCGAAGTACAAAATACACCAACGCTAAACCTACTACCATGCGCACTGTCAATAGCGTCACATCTTCAAGCGCTGTATTTGTAATTTTCCGAATAATCAACGGCAGCACAATTTCACAGACAGTTGTGAGTGCCGCACAGAATAAATCCACATATAATGTTTTATAATATGGTTTAAAATATGGTAGAAAGCGTTTGATTAACGTTTTGGTTGCATATTCATTATTCTTATTTTGTTCCATTTCTAGCCTCCATACTATACTATGTACTCTCGCAATCTCCCTGTATCTGATATTGCAAGAATACATTCACGAGTAATTTTATTTGTTTGATTCTATATTGAACCGCGAATCAGCTTCATCATGAGTGCACTTGCAGGCTCCATTTTATCTTTCGTAATCAGCAAAATACGATATTTCAAAAATGGATTTAGATTTTCTATCGCCTTTGCAGTATCCAAAACAAAATACTGCTGTTTTTCTAATTCCTCATAAGTGCAGTCAATAAATATCAGAATTGCTCTGCATCTGGCATGATAAAGCTTCAAATATCCACAAAGCTGATCAAAATTTCGTGATTTATCCACAATTTCACCAATATTATCCTCAGAATCTTCAAATGCCTTTCCCATCTGGATAAATGACATTGGCATTACTTTTGTAGAAATACTGCTTCCCCAATAAACCATATTGCTGCGCATATTTTGAAAAAGCTTATCATGTGATTTGAGCGCAGTTACCGCATCTTTTATTGAGTTGTCTATTTCTTGGATATTGCCTGATATGTCCGCCACAAAAGCGATTTCCAGCGGATGTCCCTTTATCGGTGTATTGGAAGGCGCACAAAATATTTTATCGACTCTTTTATTCAATTCCAGTTTTTGAAGCTGTGTCAATGCCATCTGAAAAACCTCTCATTTTCTTTTGTTCTGCTAAATGTTGGTTTACAATCTTTTCTATGGATTCTCTTGATATTGGATAATGAAATTCTTTTATAATCTTATCCACTGTATATCCATGATCCGCTAAATGTCTGATTGCGCCTCCATAGGCAAAATCTTTTGTAAAATTGGATAATGCTTCCTCAAAATATCCATGATTTGCTTCTTCCATAATCATCATCCCCCTCAAAACGATTTTATATTTCATCCGCAGACTCCACACCCTTAAGGCTTTGCAGCAAATTCAAATACTCTTCTTTCTTTTTTCCCCTTGGTATCTGAAAGGTTGTCACAATCTGAAAATGCTGCCCTTTTGCTTTTGGCTTGTCCACATAAAAAGTATCTACAAAACAGTGGTCCTCTTTGAGTTGCTTTGACACCTGAGTTATCGCTTTGCCATTCTCGACCTCAATAAGAATTGTCATATAGCGCGTATATTTATAGATTCTATCTTCCACATATGGAACTAGGTGTACACTGGCAAGCCAAAATACTGTGAGTATCACTGCTCCATCAATAAACCCGATTCCTACTGCAAGACCAACGCATGCACATGTCCAGATACTTGCTGCAGAAGTCAAACCTTTTATCTGATGGCCAGATATCAGTATGGAACCAGCGCCCAAAAATCCAACCCCACTGATGACCTGGGCAGCGATTCTTGAAATGTCAAACCGTTCTGGATAAAGTTCCTCAAAATACTGTTCCATCAACATTACCATCGTTGCGCCAAGACATACCGTAATAGTAGTTCTTGCACCGCCGCCGCGCCTTTTAACACCGCGATCAATTCCTATTACCATGCCAATCACAGAAGAGATAACAATTCTTATCAAAATATTTATCCATGACCATTCTGAAAATCTGTCCGTAAACATATGTATTTTTCTTTTCCTTTCACTGCTTTTTTGTCACAATTTCATCGGAATCTAACAAGATGGTAAACGGTCCATCATTCAAAAGAGAAACTTTCATATCTGCGCCAAATGATCCCCGCTTGGTCTGAAACCCTTTTTTCTGAATCTCACGAATAATATATTCGTACAATTGTTCTGCCTGTTCGGGCTTTCCTGCCAATGTAAAAGAAGGACGGTTTCCTTTTCGACAGTCCGCATATAGCGTAAACTGTGAAATAATTAGAAATTCCCCATTTACATCCGATATTGATAAATTTGTTTTTCCTTCTGCATCGTCAAAAATACGCAGTTTTGTCAATTTATCAATCATTTTATCTGCTATCTGTGTATCATCACTGTCCGCAACGCCTGCAAAGACCAAAAGACCATGGCCAATTTGTCCTATAATTGTTCCATCTACAGAAACGCTTGCTTCTTTTACACGCTGTATTACAAATCTCATAACAAAACCCTTTCTTAGTCGTACTTTTTGCATACATAGAAACGGCGATCAGAAATCGCCGTTTCAACTATGCATTATAAATCAGATTTGACAAAATTATACGAACCACCAAGCATCTTATTGAGATCAGCATCTGCCTGCTCATATGTTTTGAATACAATTCCTTTCATGCCAAGCATTCTTGCTGTTTCAATATTTTCTTCTCTGTCATCAATAAATACGCATTCTGAAGCTTCCAATTGATATTCTTTCATAAGATGCTCATAAATATCAGCATTTGGCTTAACCATTTTGACAAATCCTGAAACAACCTTTCCATCAACCTTATCAAGAAATGGAAAACTTCCGGCATTTGCATGGAGCGCAAATACATCTCTTGGATAATTGGACAACAAATAAACATTAAGGCCACATGCTTTAAGATGTTCTATCCATGTCACACAATAGGCATATGGTTCTACAAGCTTATCCCGATTGTCCCAAACCAAGTTAAACTCTTCTAAATAATTTTTGTTTTCTTCGCGGAATTTCTCAACAATTTCAGATTCTTCGTATATACCATGATCGAGTTCCCCCCACCATTTACTGCCAAATACAGTATGCTGAAATTCCTCTTTTACCTCTTTTGAAAGCTTCAAATCCTCCATAAGATCACGCCATCTAAAGTCAACAAGTACATTTCCTATATCAAATATCACATTTTTTATCATAATTCTACGCCATTCTTTTTCAAAAGTGCTTGTGCGCTCTCCACAGAATCTACTCCTGTTTTGTTTTTAATTGGTGCAAATTCATAATCTCTAACAATTTCAAATGACAGGCAGTTATCCAGCAAATGAATCATATCCAGAACCAAAAGTTCAAATTTATATCCATTTGGTGTCTCCGGCTTGATATATTCGCCATTTTCATTGATATAAGGAATCTTTTTCTCAACAACATGTACTGGCATCTTTGTACTCAAAATTTCTTCAAGCTTATCTACTCGGAATAAATAATTTAAGATTACACCAAAATTATACAAAAGTTGTCCAATTTCATCCTTGGAATTGATAATTTCTTCTGTCATTTCATAATACTCAACAATTGAAGGCTTGCCATCCTCTAAACACAAGACGCCTATCTTCTCCTGTGGATCTGCTTTTCGAACAACCTTTGCACCACTCACACAACCAGAATCAAGCGTTGCTCCTACAAAAACAGGGTCTGCAATTCGTTGAAGTACATTGTCCACTGCAAAAATATTGAGCCATTCAACCCCTCTTGCCTTGACATCCTTTAACACGCCTGTCACAGACATCGAATAAAACCAGCCGCCGTTTCCATTTGGAGAAAGAGACAACGAATTTTCAGATTCCATATAAAGCTTTCCATCAAAATCAACAGAAGGCGCCATCTCCTGTTTAAAAAATTTCACAAAATCTTTCGGATATCCAAAATATGCTTTTTCCTCAAAAAAGGCAATCGTTTCATCATTATTTTTGTCACTTGTCATCACATACAAGGGCACAAAGCACCCTGCTTTATCTGTGACATCCAGTAGATTTCGAATCAAGCGTTCAAAAATAAACATATCTTTTGTGATACCAATATTGTATTTTCCCTTTGGTCCATCTGAACCAAGTCTCGTTCCCTGTCCGCCTGCTAAAAGTACAGCGCCGACTTTTCCTGCTTTGATAGCTTCCAATCCCTGCTTTTCATATTTTTCTTTATTTGCTTGAATTACGTCTACTTCCAATGCTGACAATGGCTCAAGTTTTCCTCTTTTTTGCGTATGGTCTTTTTGGCCTGCTATGGATACAATAGACCAGTCAATTCGTTCTATTTGCGCTGCCAGCTTTTCTTTACCTGCATTATCTAATTTTTTGTATGCCTCAAAAATATGCTCCTGTCCATGTTCTTTGAGTACGTTGAAAAGTTCATTCTCTCCCATCTTCAAAACCTTACCTTTCTCTGAAAAATTTGTTTTCCGCATAAATGTCATGCAGGTGCTTCTTGTGTTACTGTTATTTATACTACATTTTGCATATTATTGCAAATACCTTGTCTTATTTATTCAAAATCCTTCAAATATACCTCCATAGAACGGTTCATTTCTTTTGAAAAGTCGGACTCATATTTCCTTTTCCAAAATGCTTCCATCCAGTCATCATATGTTTTTGTACCTGTGCTTTTTGCAAACATTGCACGAATCTGCTCACTATTTTTACTTTGGTAGGTATTCTCGCACACAATATCAGAAAGAGAAAACCGTTCTGGTTTTTCACGCTCTTTCTGCTGTTCTGTGGCATATCCAAATACCAGCATACATGCAGGATATACATATTGCGGCAGTTTTAAGAGCTGCTTCATCTCTTCTGCATGTTCCATCACATCCCCGATATAACAAGAACCGATTTCCAGGCTCTCTGCTGCTGTGACAGCATTTTGTGCTGCAATGAGTGCATCTTCAACAGCCAAAAGCAAATCACCTGCACCAGGCTTTCTAGGAGAAAGTCCTGCTTCTTCATAAAAAGACAGCCACTTCTTACAATCTGCACAGAAAATCAACACCATTTTTGCTTTTGCAATAAATGGCTGATGATCACAGAGTTCTGCCAATGTTTCTTTTTTATCCTGATCGGTAATATCAAGAATCGTATAAAGTATCTGACAGCCGGCAGATGGCGCCTGCAATGATGCATTCAAAATACGTTCCTTATCTTCTTTTGCAATTTCTTTTTCCGTAAAAACACGAACAGATTTTCTTAAATGGAGCGCTCGTAAAATTTCATTCATATTTGTTCCTCATTCTTTTATTTTCTCATTTTTTTTTATTATAACACAAATTGAATTGTTGCGTAAAATTAATTTTATTATGACTCAATTATAGACAAAACTAAAAAAATTTTGTAGAATAAAGAATAGAAACATTACAACGCTTAAAAAGGAGTTTGTATATGGATTTTTTCTCAAAAGATGAGGCAGATGTAATTGGTGAAATCTCTAATATTTCCATAGGCTCATCCGCTACAAGCATGAATAAAATGTTAGGGCAGCCAATCAAAATTACAACGCCGGATGTATCTCTCGTTCACAAAGATGAAATTTTAAAAGATTATAAAAATTCTTGTATTCTTGTCAGAGTACAATATACTCAGGGTCTCTCTGGTAACAATATGCTTATTCTCAAGGACAAGGATGCTAAAATTATCACTGATCTTATGATGGGTAATGATGGGACAGGGGAGTATTCACAAAGCGATATCACCCCTTTACATATCAGTGCTATTTCTGAAGCCATGAATCAGATGACAGCAAGTTCTGCTACTGCAATGAGCAAGATGTTTGATAAAAAAATTGATATCTCGCCTCCTATCGTACAGCAGGTTGTCGTTGAAAACTATGTATTTCCAGATGATATCTCTGATGAACTTTTTGTTAAAATCAATTTTTGGATGAGAATCGGAAAGCTCATAGATAGTACAATTATGCAATTATATCCTTTTGATTTAGCACACTCTATTTATAATTTATTCCAGAGGAGGAACTGAAATGGCAAAGAATGTATTAATTGTCGATGATGCTGCTTTTATGAGAATGATGATAAAGGACATTTTGACAAAAAACGGTTATTCAATCGCCGGTGAAGCAGAAAATGGAAAAGTAGCTGTAGATAAATACAATGAGACAAAACCTGACCTTGTTCTTATGGATATTACGATGCCAGAAGTAGATGGTATACAAGCATTAAAGGCAATTAGAACGATTGATCCCAACGCAACCGTTATTATGTGTTCTGCAATGGGGCAGCAGGCAATGGTTATTGAAGCAATTCAGTCGGGCGCCAAAGATTTTATTGTGAAGCCCTTCCAAGCCGAACGAGTCATTGAAGCAGTAAAAAAAGTTATCGGATAATCAAAAATGTATTCTTTATGAAAACCGGAGCAAAAGTTCCGGTTTTTGTTTTAGGTTGAACTGTTACTTTTAGGTATCCATATCAAGGAAAAGGTATTGTAATGTCAATATATTTATATTAAGATAAAAAAAGGTAGTCAAAATTATGTCCTTCTCATATAAACCCCTATGGAAATTATTAATTGATTACAATATGTCATAAAAAGATTTAATGAAAGAAACAAATATTTCTAAGCCTTCTATGGATAAAATGAAACACGGAAAACAAGGTTTAATGGATACTATTGATCGTCTTTGTAGCTACTTTGATTGTAAATTTGAGAATGTTATCCAACATTATCAAGATAGGGAGGATGTTTGAGTGGATAAAATGGATTTTGAAAATATTCATTTATACTGTGGTGATGCGATTAAATTATATAGTACATGGGAAACGCCTGTTGTCATAATTTGTGATGGGCCATATGGTGTAAATGGATTTCCAGGTGATTTAGTTTCATATAAGGGGCTTGCGGATTGGTATGAGCCACATATTAAAAAATGGAGTTCTTTTGCTACACCACTCACAACATTATGGTTTTGGTGTACCGAGGTTGGTTGGGCGACTGTTCATCCAGTGTTAGAAAAATATGGATGGGATTATGTTTCCTGTTGTGTATGGGATAAAGGAATGGGACATGTGGCAGGAAATATAAATACTAAAACGATTAGACATCTACCTGTAGTTACAGAAGTGTGTGTTCAATATGTAAAAAAGCCTATCTTTATAGTAGAGGGAACACAAATGACAATGAAAGAATGGTTGCGTTATGAATGGGAACGTACAGGACTTCCATTTTCAAAAACAAATGAGGCTTGTGGTGTTAAAGACGCCGCAACAAGAAAATATTTTACAAAATGTCATTTATGGTATATGCCGCCTGCAGAAGCTTTTGAAAAAATTGCAATATACGCAAATACATATGGATCAGACAATGGAAAACCATACTTTTCTTTAAACGGTAAAACTGTTATATCAAAAAAAGAGTGGGCACAGATGCGTTCAAAATTTTATTGTCCTATTGGTATGACAAATGTATGGCAGGTACCACAATTGAGAGGACGCGAACGCCTAAAAATTAACCAAAAGGCAATCCATCTAAATCAGAAACCTTTAGAATTGATTAAACGTACAATAGAAATGGTTTCTGATGTTGGCGATGTGGTTTGGGATCCATTTGCTGGATTATGTACAACAGCGATTGCTTCAACTGAGTTGGAACGAACTTGTTTTTGTGCAGAAATAAATCATGATGTATACAATATAGCAATAGAACGAGTAAAAAACAGTTTACAGGATGGTTTTCAATGCGCTCTCTAACTTTTTTTCATCTTTTGAGGATAAAGTTTCACTCCATTGTTTAATGGTCATTCCATGAAAAACAGTGTTTAAAACGCGGGTTTTAAATTGTTCAATTCCCTCATGTTCTATACGGTCAATTTTGGCATAATTTGTATCAAGCCTATAAACAAATTGTCCGTATAGAGTTCTTAGAAGCCGTTGATATTCTGGAGCAGGACTGTACCTTTGGGCATCTTTTCCCCATGTTTCAACAACAGAGGATGCTGCTTTGGCATCACATTTATCTGATTGTAATTTATAACCATTTGTGTTAGTTTGCTGTAGATTAGCAGTACGTTTTGAGGTGTCCTCTGGCTCAAAAACAAGGTAGTCGGGTGGTCTATGGTAATGAAAATCTCTCGCTTCTGCGACGCTCTTACCACTAACTACAAGGACATCAATAATTTGAGGTTTTCCCCAAATAATATTTTCTGGCAGCCATGCAATTAATGCCATATCTATATTATCCTGTGCAAAAATTGTTATGCTATCTTTGAAACGTGCTGTAATTTCTGTTGCAAATGGGAACCAGGCCTTAATTTCAATACCAGGGTTTGGTTGAATTATACTACTTTTAAAAAGTGCATCAGGAAATCCGGGATCTTGTCTTATCCATTCACCCATACCATTCCAATCATGCTCATTTAACAAATCAACTGTAGAAAATTCAATCATATTTCCTAACAAGGGAGAGAGTTTTGAGATGACTTTTGCGAGTTGCTTTGCGTATGCTAAAGTTGCTGGACGTTTGATTTCCAAGACATCAATTAAATGGCTATCTAAAGAAGTTAATTCTTCTTTGGCAGCATTAAGAATATCTCTATTGTTCATTCAAAATTACTCCTTTCGACAATTAACCGATTTTAATACTTCATGGTTAATAGCAACAAAGAACACGCCAAACCAAAACCATATCTTTTTGGCATCTGATAACAATTCAACCACAAAATCAACAGAAAGAGATTCTTAGAGTACATTTTTACAATAACGGTGACAATATTTTTAATGCGGACTGCATTATTTTATTTCCAATAGGTCTCTTTACCCATTTTTCCAAACTCATTTCTTCACATTGTATAAGCGTCTTCAAAAAATCTTCTTTCATATCTTTTATCGCATCCATTTCACTCAAAAAAACACCGCATTCATAGTGAAGATAGAAACTTCTATAATCAGTATTAATTGTCCCGCAGATTGCACATTCATCATCTGATATGACATTTTTTGCATGGATAAAACCTGGCTTGTATTCATAAATATGCACACCTGCTTCCATAAGATTGCCATAATTGGATACATTCACCATATAAACATACCATTTGTCATAGACTCTTGGAACAATAATCCGGACATCAACGCCGCTCTGTGCAGCACTTGTGAGATCATCACGCATACTTTGATCGAGCACAAGGTATGGCGTAGTAATATATATATAATCTCTTGCCTTGTTAATCATTCTAGTATAAGCGCCTTCTGTAGGATTGTGGGGATTTCTGTGCGGTCCCCCCATAAATGGCTGTACATATCCCGATTCCGTGACAGAGACATCTGGTTTATAATCTTCATTGCAAATTTCTGTCTCTTGGCCAACACGCCACATATCCAGAAAAAAACAAGTGAAGCTATATGCTCCCTCTCCATAAAGACGAACACCGGAATCTTTCCAATGCCCGAAGCGCTGAATATAATTTGCATATTCATCTGCAAGGTTAAAACCGCCTGTGTAAGCAATATTTCCATCAATGACTGTAATTTTTTTATGATTTCGATAATTGAATGCCATGCGTGCCATGTCACGGTGAATCGGATTAAAAATACACATATGAATTCCACGATTTTTGATATCTTCCCGAAATGTATGTGTATTAATTCTAAGCGTACCAAAATCATCAAACAAAAGTTTTATTTCGACGCCTTCTTTTGCCTTCTTGGTTAATTCTTCTAAAATATCACTCCAAACCCTTCCATCTGATACAATAAAGTATTCCATAAAAATAAACTTTTTGGCACTCTTAATATCTTCTAGCATTGCAGATAAAACATCTTCACCGACTTTATAATAAGTGGCTTTGGTATTGTTATATATTGGAAATCCCTCTTTTCGCAAGTATCTGCTAATCTGCACTTTATTTGGGTGTTGTCTTTCCAAATCATGAACAACACTTTCATCTTGCTTTAGGCTTTGCATCATCTGATTATCTAGTTCTCTCAGCCGTCTGAAATAGCGAGAATTTACTCTTTTTCTTCCCCACATAAAATATAGAAAAAGCCCTGCAACAGGCAAGACAAGGATAATAATAATCCAGCTTAATTTATAAGATTCGGCATTATTGACAAGAGTAAATACTGTAAATACGCTTACAAGTTCCAAAACAAAATAAGCATAAATAGAATATCTCATCAAATACACTGCAAGAAAAATAATGATGCCAATTTGTAAAAAAAATGCAATTCCTACTGTGAATCCACGTATAATTCCATAATATTTGCTTCGTACTATGCCCATTTTATTTCATGTCCCTTCATCATATCAACAATACATTCCATACGCTTTTAATATAATTACTATATTTTACCACGATTTTACATATTTTCAAGAAAGAATATTAAAAACTACATTTGTTTGGCAATATGACATTTTAATCTTTACTATTATCTGATACACTAATATAAATATACAAACCTTTATCAAATACACACAAATTCATAAAATATCTTTCTCAAGAGGAATGTATGAGATGAAAAATACAATTGATCAAACTCTTTTTTCTGAAGCTTGTTATCAGATGATTGGTGCACTGCAAGGACAAAATGGAATTGGGACACTTCAGGAAAAAACAATACATAGTGTTTTAAAATATTATTATGCCCCCAACCCTGATTATCATGAAGTAAAAATTGGTCCCTTTGTAGCGGATATTTGTATTGATGGCGAATTGTTTGAAGTGCAGACACGCAATTTTCATAAAATGAGAGAAAAACTTTCTTATTTTTTGCAGGAATATGATGTCACAATTATTTATCCTGTTGCACATACCAAATGGTTGTCTTGGCTTGATATGGAAACAGGTGAGCTTTCACCAAAACGCAAATCTCCAAAAACAGGCACACTCTACCAGATCGTACCAGAATTATATCGTATCAAAATGTTTATCAATAACCCAAAACTGCATTTTATTATTAGTCTGATTGATGTCGAGGAGACTAGATACTTAAATGGATGGAGCAAGAACAAAAAGAAAGGTTCTTCCCGCATGGATGGTATTCCTGTTGGAATCTTTGACGAGATACGAATAGACACGCTGTCTGATTATAATAAATTTCTGCCAGACATACTTCCTGAATCCTTTACTTCTGGTGATTTGGGAAAAGCAGCTAAAATTTCACAGAAAACTGCTTCCACCCTGTTAAATATACTATTCGAAATCAAAATTGTAGAACGCATTGGAAAAAAGGGAAGAAGCTATCTGTATCAAAAAAATTGAACAACTCTGTAAAAATTAATTCAAAAAATATAACAGTTCAGCCATACCCGCTCACATAAATATGTGAACGGATATGGAAATCGTTTGGTACTGCACATTTGTTAATTTTACCATAACGATTGGTTTTGTTTTGCTTTTATTGAGATATATTGGTATCTTCCTGATTATCAGAAGTACTTTCTTCTATGATGTCCTCTGACAATTCTTCTTCCTCTATCTCCTGTGTGCCATCAGAAAGCCTTTCTCTAACCTTGGCAATCTTTGCCACCTTCACAGAATCATCATCCAGATTAATCAGCTTCACACCAGAGGTATTTCTGCCATAAACAGAAATATCACAAACAGGAATCTGGATAATAACACCCTCTGTTGTGATCATCATAAGCTCATTGTCATTTTTGACAGCTTTGACACCGACAACATTTCCTGTTTTTTCTGTAATACGATAACTTTTAACACCTTTGCCGCCGCGCTTCTGTACTGTAAATTCATCCAGGCTTGTTCGTTTGCCCATTCCCATCTCAGAAACAATCAACAGCGCATCTCCTTGGGTATTTAACTGCATTCCGACAATTTCATCGCCATCGTCAAGATTCATGCCAATGACACCCATTGCAACCCGTCCCATAGATCGTACGTCAGTTTCTTTAAAGCGAATACACATTCCGTACTTCGTAATTAAGAAAATTTCAGAATTTTCATCTGTCGTTTTTACCTCGATAAGTTCATCATCATCACGTAATGAAATTGCAGCAAGCCCATTTTTTCGAACATTTGAATATTCCATAATTGGAGTCTTCTTTGCAACACCCTTTTTTGTCACCATAAAAAGATGCTTGCCTTCTTCAAACTCACTAATAGGAATCATGGCAGATATTTTTTCACCCGGATTTAACTGCAAAAGATTGACAATTGCAGTACCTCTTGCTGTTCTGCCCGCTTCTGGTATTTCATAAGCCTTTAATTGATAAACGCGCCCAAAATTGGTAAAAAACATCAAATAATGATGGGTTGTTGTCATCAGCAAATCTTCAATATAATCATCCTCTATTGTTGACATGCCCTTGATTCCACGGCCACCTCTGCGCTGGGTTTTGAAATTATCCACTGTCATACGCTTGATGTATCCTAAACTTGTCATGGCAATCACTGTATTTCCACGCGGAATTAAATCTTCCATGCCGATTTCAGATTCATCATAAGCAAATTTTGAACGTCTATCATCACCATATTTATCAGAAATTAACATGATTTCATTTCTGATAACGCCAAGTAACAGTTTCTTGTCTGCCAAAATTGCTTTATACTCCTGAATTTTTTTCAAAAGCTCCTCATGCTCCTGCTCAAGTTTCTCTCTTTCAAGACCTGTCAGAGCACGAAGTCTCATATCAACAATTGCTTGTGCCTGCACTTCTGAAAGGTCAAATCGTTGAATCAGCCCTTCTTTTGCAGCCTGTGTATTTGCACTGCTTCTGATAATGCGGATAACTTCATCAATATTGTCAAGCGCTATCAATAAGCCCTGTAAAATATGATCGCGTTCCTCAGCCTTGTTTAAATCATACTGCGTCCTTCTGGTGACAACATCTTCCTGATGCCGTATATAATAAGTCAGCATATCCTTCAAATTCATAACCTTTGGCTGATTGTTCACCAATGCAAGCATAATAACGCCAAAACTATCTTGAAGCTGTGTATGTTTATATAACTGATTCATGATGACATTTGCATTTACATCTTTTCGAAGCTCAATACAAATACGCATTCCTTCTCTGTCAGATTCATCTCTCAGATCTGTAATGCCATCAATTCTCTTTTCTTTTACAAGTTCTGCAATTTTTTCAATCAATCTTGCTTTATTGACCATATATGGAAGCTCTGTGACAATAATTCTGCTTTTGCCATTCGCCATTGTCTCAATATTTGTCACACTGCGGACTTTAATTTTGCCGCGTCCTGTGCGATATGCTTCTTCAGTGCCGCGCGTACCCAAAATAATTCCGCCTGTTGGAAAATCAGGCCCTTTGATAATCGGCAAAAGTTCATCAATCTCTGTATCTCTGTCTTCATTGACGCGGTTATCTATCATTTTGACAACCGCAGCAATCACTTCCTTTAAATTGTGTGGTGGAATATTTGTAGCCATCCCTACTGCAATTCCCTGCGTACCATTTACTAGCAAATTGGGATAGCGGCTGGGAAGTACTGTCGGCTCTTTTTCTGTCTCATCAAAGTTTGGCACAAAGTCAACTGTATTTTTATTGATATCAGCAAGCAGCTCCATTGAAATTTTGCTAAGTCTTGCTTCTGTATAACGCATGGCAGCAGCTCCATCACCATCCACAGAACCAAAGTTTCCATGACCATCAACTAAAGGATAGCGTGTAGACCATTCCTGTGCCATATTCACCAGAGCACCATAAATAGAACTGTCCCCATGGGGATGATATTTACCCATGGTATCGCCGACAATACGCGCACATTTTCGATGTGGCTTATCAGGGCCATTATTCAACTCTATCATTGAATATAGCACCCTTCTTTGTACCGGTTTCAGACCATCTCTGACATCAGGAAGCGCACGAGAAGCGATGACACTCATTGCATACTCTATGTACGATTCCTCCATAGTTTTCTGAAGGTCAACTTCCTGTATCTTGTCAAATACTGTATCATCCATAATAATCCTCCATATCACCAACAACCCGCAAATTAGGCGTCAGCACAATATTACCAATCCGAACAAGCTCGTTTCTTCTCACGTAACAATTCAGCCTTCGGCTTCCTGTTACTGGCATCAAGCCATGCAAAACCACTTCGTGGTGGCTTGATGCATCTCAACTACTATGTTTTCTTACGGACTTTGCAGCGTAGTGCAAAGTCCTAGGCTGAACTGTTATCTTTTCACAACAGTTACTAAAAAATTAGATATCCAAATTTTTTGCGTACTTCGCATTTAATTCAATAAATTCACGTCTTGGCTCAACCTTATCACCCATAAGCGTTGTAAAGGTAAGGTCTATTTCAGATTCTGCCTCTTCATTCATAGAAACCTTCAAAAGAACACGCTTTTGAGGGTCCATTGTCGTATCCCAAAGCTGCTCTGCATCCATCTCACCAAGTCCTTTATAACGCTGGATTTTGTTATTCTGATCGCGTCCTACCTCATCTAGTATCTTTGCAAGCTCCTCATCTGTATAGGCATACCAAACCTTCTTATTTTTCTCCAATTTAAACAAAGGAGGCTGTGCCAGATATACATGCCCCTGTTTGATTAATTCGGGCATAAACCGATAAAGGAATGTGAGCATCAGCGTAGCAATATGCGCTCCGTCAACGTCTGCATCGGTCATGATGATAATCTTGTTATAGCGCAGCTTTGTGATATCAAAATCCTCATGAATTCCTGTTCCAAATGCAGTAATCATAGCTTTAATTTCTGCATTTCCATAAATTTTGTCAAGTCTTGCCTTCTCCACATTCAATATCTTGCCTCGAAGCGGAAGAATTGCTTGTGTTGCACGGCTTCTAGCTGTTTTTGCACTGCCTCCGGCAGAATCACCCTCCACAATAAAAATTTCACAGTTTTTAGGGTCTTTATCTGAACAATCTGCAAGCTTGCCTGGCAGCGTCATACCATCAAGCGCAGTCTTTCTTCTGGTTAAATCTCTTGCTTTTCTGGCAGCTTCCCTTGCTCTTTGTGCAAGAATAGATTTTTCGCATATCTGTTTTGCAATGGCAGGGTTCTGCTCTAAATAATACGTAAGCTGTTCACTCACAATGCTGTCAACAGCGCCTCTTGCTTCGCTGTTTCCAAGTTTTTGTTTTGTCTGTCCTTCAAACTGAGGATCTTCTATCTTGATAGAAACAATTGCTGTAAGTCCTTCTCTGATATCATCGCCGCTCAAATTTGCTTCATTGTCTTTTAATAATTTTGCGCCTCTTGCATAATCGTTAAATGTTTTGGTAATTGCATTTCTAAATCCTGCAAGATGTGTTCCGCCTTCTGGCGTATTAATATTGTTTACAAAACTGTATGCACTTTCTGTATAGGAATCATTGTGCTGCATTGCAACTTCTACATACACATTGTCTTTTTTTCCTTCAAAGTACATGATATCATCATAAAGCGCTGTCTTACTGCGGTTTAAATATACAACAAATTCTTTGATCCCGCCTTCATAACAAAATTTTTTTTCAACAATTTGTTCTTCGTTGCGCAAATCGCGAAGTATAATTGTGAGATTTTTTGTCAGAAACGCCATTTCCCGCAATCGCTGTTTCAGCACATCATAATCAAATATCGTTTCTTCAAAAATAGTGTCATCTGGCATAAATGAAATTTTAGAACCAGTCATTTCAGGATCGCACGTTCCAATTACCTTTAATGGGTAGCAGACATGCCCTCTTTCATACCGCTGTTTATAAATTTTTCCCTCACTGCAAATCTCTACCTCAAGCCAATTAGAAAGCGCATTCACAACAGACGCGCCTACTCCATGCAGACCGCCTGATACCTTGTATCCCCCGCCGCCAAATTTACCGCCGGCATGAAGAATTGTAAATACTACCTCAACCGCAGGTTTTCCTGCCTTGTGATTGATTCCTACAGGAATTCCACGTCCATTGTCTATGACTGTTACAGAATTGTCAGGATTGATGGTGACGTCTATGGTATCACAATACCCTGCTAATGCCTCATCGACTGAATTATCTACAATTTCATAAACCAAATGATGCAGACCTCTTGAAGAAGTGCTGCCGATATACATGCCAGGTCGCTTTCTAACAGCCTCAAGACCTTCTAATATCTGAATTTGGTCAGCTCCATACTCAGTACTCATATATTTCCTCCCATTCCTGATTTTCAGTTCTGCCGCATTTGTCAAAAACACCTGCGGTAATAAATTTAATGTTTCAGTTTTGACTCGTTTTCTTTGCATGATGCATTTGAAACATAAAAAATCTTATTGATTTCAAATCTATTATTGACAAATTCTTCCAATCCAGTACACGTAATAATTGTTTGAATATCGCCAATACTATTTAGCAGATAATTCTGTCTGCTGCTGTCAAGCTCTGACAATACATCATCAAGCAGCAGCAAAGGAGTATCTTTTGTCAGCTTTTTCACAAGCTCTATTTCTGATAATTTTAATGATAGCGCTGCAGTTCTCTGCTGCCCCTGAGAACCAAACTTTCTGATATCAATACCATTTATCATAAAAGAAAAATCATCTCTGTGAGGACCTTTTGAAGTTTGTTTTAGACGAATATCTTTTTCTAAACTGTCTGATAATTTTTGTTCAAATTCCTCAATCAAACTGTCAGGTTCATAAACAATCTGAATCTTTTCTTTTCCTCCAGAAAGTTTTGCATGAATATCAAATATAATTTCATTTAACTGATTGACAAAATCAGATCTTCTCTCAATAATCCTGCTGCCATATGACACAAGCTGAGTATCCCATATAGAAAGTGTATCTTTTAGCTCCGGATGAACACTCAATTCTTTTAAAAGTTTGTTTCTCTGATTAATAATCTTATTATAATGATTCAAATTGTAAAGGTAAACACTATCAAGCTGGCATAATTCCATGTCAACAAAACGGCGCCTTTCTGACGGCCCATTTTTTATAATCGACAAGTCTTCTGGCGAAAAAAAGACAACATTTAACAACCCCAGCAAATCTGCGGCTTTTTTTATCTTTTGCCCATTGATGGCAATTCCTTTTGATTTGTTTTTTCTAAGATGCATATCAACACGGTTTTCCAAACCATCTTTTAATACATAAGTACGGATATGTGCCTCATCAAAAGCAAAATTTACAATATCCCTGTCTTTACTTCCCTTATGGGATTTTGTTGTTGCTGATACAAAGATTGCTTCAAGAATATTTGTTTTTCCTTGGGCATTGTCACCATAGAGTATATTGGTTCCGCTGTCAAAATTTATCAAGAGCGTCTCATAATTTCTAAAATTTTCAAGTTCAAGCGATTTAATAACCATTCTTTCATTCTCATTCTTTCAAGCTTGCAGTTCTAATCATAAAAGAATTGCCTTCAAAACATACTTCATCCTGATTGACAAGTTTTTTTCCCCGTCTTGTTTCCACCTGTCCATTTACTTTGACCAGCCCATCCTGGATTACTATTTTGGCATCAACTCCGGAATCTACCAACCCTGCAAGCTTTAGCGCCTGGCCAAGTTTTATAAACTCATCTTTGATTGTTATTTCTTTCATAGTATTCTCCGCTCAAAATTTTCCACAATTAATTATTCCTGAATGTCACAGGAAGAATCAAATACGTATAGTTTTCTTCATCATCTTTAATGAAACAGGGCGCCTTAGAATTTAAAAGTCTGATTTCTACTTCTTCGTCATCAATTACTTTCAATGCGTCAATCAAAAATTTAGGATCAAATCCAATCATCAGATCCTTTCCTATTTTGGAAATATCAATTTCTTCGTCAAGGCTTCCTGTGACAGAATTCATTTTCAATTCCATCATATCATCTAAAATATTCAAAATAATAGGTTTCTTGTCGCCTTCTTTAATCAAAAGGGTAGAACGGTCGATACAGCTTTGAAACTCTTTTTTGTTAATTTTTACTTTTGTCTCATAATCGGCAGACAGGATATTGTCAATCTTTAGATAATCTCCTTCTATTAATCTCGATACAACTGTGGTATCATCAAATTCAAACAAAATATGTTTGTCTGTAAAAAAGATATTGACATCTTTATCGGTATCGCCAGGCAGAATTTTGCTCACTTCGTTTAGTGTTTTGCCTGGAACAATCACTTTTTTTGCAGGGTAAGAATTTTTGAGATTGATTCTTCGAAGTGAGATACGAAGTCCGTCTGATGAAACCATTCTCAAAATATCTTCATGAATATCAAAAAGTTCTCCTGTCAGAATTTTATTTGTAAAATTGTCAGCAATTGAAAAAATTGTCTGACGAATAGATTCTTTTAGCGTAAACTGTGAGATACAGATGGATTCTGATCGCTCAATTTGGGGCAGACTCGAAAAATCCTCACCTGATTTTCCCATAATATTGAATTTTGCCTTTTCACAGGTAATTGTCAGTTTGTAGGTAGCATCCGTTTCAATTGTTACATCATTGTCTGGAAGTTTTCTTACCATATCTAAGAATAATTTTGCATCTAATGCAATAATTCCTTTTTCTATAATCTCACCATCAATGATTGTTTCGATTCCAAGTTCCGTATCATTAGCAGTCAGTGTAATTTGTCCTTTTGTTGTGTTTATAAGAATACACTCAAGAATGGACATGGTAGTTTTGCTTGGTACAGCCTTAGAAACAATATTGACGCCATTCAATAGATTTAATTTAGAACATATTATTTTCATGTGGATAACTCCCTTCGCTGTAAAAATTTTAAAAAATTTTAGGTACGCTGCGAAAATATATATAATATAATTTAATAATTCGTAATATTAGTAGTAATAGCCGTGGAAATGTGAATAGGCCGGTTTTTCCTTAGAAATCGTACAAAAATGGTCTGTATGACGTTGTGGATAACTTTCATAATGAATCTTAAGTTATTCAGATTCATTCACAGCCCAAAATTAGGAAGGTGATATTTTTTTCTTAATAATTTCTATTTTATTTTTTAAATCCTCATCGGTTTTGATTTTTTCCTCAATTTTTTCCACACCATGAATAACGGTGGTATGGTCTTTTTTGCTCAAAAGTGAGGCAATTGTCTGCAAGGGTGTTCCTGTCATAGTACGGCATAAATACATAATAATCTGGCGCGGAAGCACATATTCGGAATTACGTTTCTTTGAGGTAATGTCTTCCTTTGTAACATTGAAATGCTCAGAAACAATGTCAATGATTAAAGTTGGAGTGACTTCTCGTATTTGGTCTGGATAAATAATGTCTTTGAGTGCATCTTCGGCCAGGGCTAATGTGAGTTCCTGTTTGTTTAATCGTGCGTTTGCCATGACTTTATTGAGCGCACCTTCCAACTCACGAATATTTGATTTTATATTGGTAGCAATATATTGAATGATTTCATCATCAATTTCTTTGTCATAAGCCTCTGCATTTTTTCTAAGAATCGCCATACGCGTTTCATAATCAGGAGGCTGAATATCAGCGATAAGACCCCATTCAAAACGGGAACGGAAACGTTCTTCGAGTGTTTCCATTTCTTTTGGCGGTTTATCAGAGGACAGAATAATCTGTTTTCCTGCGGAATGAAGTACATTAAAAGTGTGGAAAAATTCTTCCTGGGTAGATTCTTTTCCTATAATAAACTGTACATCGTCAATCAAAAGGACATCAACGGTTCTATATTTATCCCGCAGCTTTGTCATTGCGGCAGCATTACCGCTTCGAATAGATTCGATCACCTCATTGGTAAACTGTTCGGAGGTTACATACAAAACTTTCATATTTCGGTTTTGTTCCAATACAAAATGACCGATAGAATGCATCAAGTGTGTTTTGCCAAGTCCTGCCCCTCCATATAAATAAAGTGGATTATAGGCTTCTCCCGGAGATTCTGCAACTGCAAGCGCTGCAGAGTGGGCAAATTTATTGTTGCTTCCAACGACAAACGTATCAAATTTATATTTGTTGTTTAAATTTGCGCTCTCATAATTGACTTTGTTTGTATTTTTTTTTGATTTTGGGGAATCTTTCGAACCGGTTTTTTTTGAGTCCACAATATCAGTTTCGGCTACAAACGTTACATCATACTCATGTTCCATAAGCTCAGAGATAGTAACTTTAAAGCAAACATAATATTTATTGTGAATGTATTTCAACAAATGAGCCTGTTCTGCCGGTATCAGGATCGATACAATATCGTTTTCGACCTGATAAAATTGTAACGGCGCAACCCATGTATTAAAAGAGACGGCTGTCAGATCGTATTCCTGCCTGATAACTTCCTTTATTTCATTCCATCTGTCCTTTATCTCGTTCATTCTATACCTCTGAATTGTTTAAAACCTGCAATAGGGATCGTCTTTACAAACTTATACATATTAATAGTAACCTAAATAAGGGAAAAAATCAAATAAATGTGAATAAATATTTTGAAAAAGTGGAGAAATCCCCAAAAAATTGTTTATAATGTGGATAACTTAATTAGCAAACTGTGGAAAATTGGATTTTTTTCGGTTTTTAAACAAGTAATCCACAAGAATGTGGATAAAAATGTGAATACTTATAGACGTGATCCACATCGGAATTTTTTGTATTGTGGAAGAATAGAAAAAAGTTTTCTACAAGTTTTCAACAGTCTTTTTCGGAGATATCCACAAGTTACCCACATTTTGTGGATAACGTGGAGATCCTGTGGATTTTATGCTAAAAAAATTGAGCGCTGGCGCGCTCAATCACTTTCTGAAGTCCTTTTTTATACACGCTGACAAAAATCTGCCATTTTGTCAAAGATGTACCAAATAGTTCTCTATTAAATATTTGCAGATAACAAACGGTGTATCGCATAAGCTGTCATAATAGAATTCTGCGTTTTCCGAGTCATTTAGGCAGCTATAATATCGATAGAGGATTTCTTTATTTCTATCATTTTGTGCATAACACGCTAATGCTTCTGTCTCCTCTTTGGTGTGATGCAATTTTTTGACCTGTTCTATAAAAAGTGCTGCATATTGGTCTATTTTCGCTTGATTTTTTTCATCGTATGCCATTTCCATATGTGCAAGGAAGATTTGCGTTAACAAATTCTCCGCATAGATATTCTTATTTTTTCGAAATCCTGTATTCTAAGATAGAGCAAAAGCAACGCCTGATAGAACTGATTTTGTTCATATCCTGTTTTATATAGTAGCAATCCATGTGTATAAATATCCTCCGCTTTTTTCCAATCATTTAAATGCTCATAGCAATTTCCGCATAATAAGAAAATATCGGCTGGGATATGCTTTGCTGCTGCAGACATTTGGGGGCTGTTTTGTAAGCCAGTTCAAAGTAAATACTCGCATCATCGAAACCAGTTCCCGCATATTCAAAAATTTCCAAATAACAGACACCTGTTTTAATATATAATTTGGCAAGCTCCTTGGCATTGGTGATATATTTTTCCGCATTCTCATATGCCTGAAGCGCTTTATGATATTGGCATTCTTCCAAATACATATCTCCGTCATTGATATAATTTTCTGAATCTTTCACACAAACCTCCATATTAGAACAGTTTACTGCGGTCAAGCTATATTTGAGGCTCTGACGCAAATTGCCGATTGTTCTATTGATTTGATTTTAAAGTAGTTGTGTTACTTTTCACACCCGCG
>OFGE01000813.1_pt1 | contig 32039 bp, 28 predicted proteins | sample 1521681 | NCBI WGS metagenome assembly OFGE01 (sample SAMEA3504093, study PRJEB24116) | mouse gut metagenome | biome: mouse gut; feature: mouse-associated habitat; material: faeces | place: Denmark | collected 2011
AGGGACAGGTGGAACAGCAGGAGCGGCGTCTAAAGGAGCTGGCCCCGGCTGTGAGGAACATGGAGCAGTTGGCGGCGCAGTTCTCCGATGACCCGGAGCGGATATTGCCGGAGCCGGGGCCGCTGGAGAGCGCCAAGTCCTACCGGGAGAAAAAGGCAAAGCCCCTACTCGCCAAGATCGTCAAGGTGCTGCGCTCCTTGTATCGGGCCTATGTTGAGCTAAAAGGGAAGTATGAGCGTTTGCAGGGGGACTATGGACGGGCCAGGGAGGGCAACGAGCGGTTGTCCGACCGATTGCAGGAGGTAAAGTTGGAAAACAAGGCCCTGCGAGGGACTGTTGCCGACTTTGAGCGGGTCAAGCGGGCTTTCAGCCCGGAGGAGGTAGAGCGGGCCGTGGAGGACGCAAAACGCCGGGAGGCGCAAGAGCAGGAGCAGAAGAAAGCAAAGCGGAAGTTTAGCCGGGGGGCAAGGTAACAGACAGCAGGAGAGCGCTCTTTAAAGCGCCCTCCTGTTTTTACTTGCCAGCGGGTGCTTTTGCTGATATAATAAAAATGAGAGATTATCAATTTGTGGAGGTACCATATGAGGAAAAATGTCACAACTGTTTTGATAATATGTCTTGCTATTTCCACACTAATATTTGCATTTCTCTGGAATGCAGAAAAAAACAGCAAAGATGATGTAAAAGAGCTTGCCCAGGCAAGCGCAGTTGATGCATACACGCAGTTTGCGATATATCAATCCCATGGTGATATAATCAGGTATTGGGATGGGGTTGCTTCATTTCACTCTTTTCAACAAGCGTACCTTTCCATAGTTCAAGGAACAAATCAATCATACAATAGCCTGATTTGTAACGAAATTTATGGGTATATGATTGCTGAACCAGAAAAATGCCAAAATTTTATTGCGGACATTGTCTCAATAATGGAACTTCTTTCTAAAGATGTTGAAGATTTGACAGGACATGACCAATTGTTCAATCTTCGAAATGCTTTGCGATGAACGATTCGGAAAAAGGCGGGACGGGGAATGTGGTTGCATTCTCTCATCTTTTGTGATATAGTTACAGTCGCAAACCAGCAGAACAAAGAGTAAACCCTCTCTCCCGTTATCACCGCTGATAACAATTTGATAACAGCCCATCGTATAGGCTGGATAATATGGATATATCAAATAATCAAAAGAACAGGGCATCATATTTCTAAAGCAAAATCCGTTAGAATATGATACCCAGCAACGAGTCCCAACAGTCTCAGCCTGCAAGTTGCTTTCGAAGGTCATCCATCCTCTGCCGAACTTCCTGCATAGCAAATTGGTGGCTGTCTTGAGCCGTCTGTATGCCTCCTATAGCCGCCAAGGCATAGGGGTCGAACAGCGTCACCCTTGCGCCAGTTAACAACGCTCGTTCCTGGCGATAATACATATCCCGCTGCCCTTTTGGCAAATCATCCCGGAAAATTGCAGAGCCGGGACGTTTATATTTTTGTGCAATATGCTCTAACCCTTGAATGAAGGGATAGGAGCTGTTTTCCCTGTGAGCTTCTGAGTAATATTCCTTTATGGCTTTTCTCGCCTGTATAGCTGGTTGTGCATAGGCCCTCACATAGGTTTTCAGGGCGATTGATCCATCAGGATCAATATCTCGATTTTTGTTAATAATTAAACTCATATCATGTTGCCGGGTACGAAATTCAGCAATTACTTCCGGTGCCCCCACCCGTACAGCTGCGCTTACCCGATCCATTTGCTCCTGCGTATTAAGGGGAGAATCTGGATTCAATTTTAAAATTTCAGAGTGCATGGCTTCTTGGTGGGGATTATACGCACTGGAATAACGGCCCCAGGAGGGGCCTGCCTGTTTTTTGATTTCGGAAATAACACTATTGTCTATCTTTTGATGTAAATCTACCGCTTCTAAATGTCCATCTGTATAATTTACACCGAGTTTCTCTCCATCAGGTGTAGTCAGTTTAAGGTGCTGATATAAATTTTTCCCATTATCCCCCCGGTTCAGTGCGTGTTCTATTGCCTCTGTCAGTTCTTCGCTCTCCAGCCCAATCACATGAATGGAACAGTTCGATTCATCCACTGTCAGTCTAAATGATTCATCCTTCGGGATATCAATTCCGCACTCAGAAAAAGGTTGTGAATAGACTGGTCAAATTGGGTTCGGCACAACTGATTCGCCTCCATAGCTACAGAGGAAAGGGTAGGCGGACCACCAGCAGAAATAAACACAAATGGGTTACTAATTTGTAAATGCTTACCGCCACTTAGCATATCCAATTCCTGATCGTAGGCCCAGGCACGTTCATCCTCTGACAGATCAGCGCGGAAATCGGGGGAATCCGGGTTCTTATACTTATTCCAGATATGAGTACTGGGGTTATCGCAGGTTAAGTTTTCTTCATGCTCCTTAGCGTAGTGTTCCCAGATTGTACCAGTATAGCTTTCCGTGATTTTACTAAACTCAGTGGCAAAAGAGGTAAATGTTGTAGTGGTGTTGTCATCAGCCTGCTCTTTCGACACAGCATCAACAGCAGCCACGGTATCTACTCGTTTTCCTTCTTTCTCTAAAGTATCCCTCGCCATTTGAGAAATTGATACTTCATCCTGAGTATAGCAGGCGGAAGGAGTATTTCCCTTCGTATCCGTCTGGATTGTGTTGCGTTGCTCTCCATAATATATTGTTCGTTCACAGGGCCTATTAGTTACACTGATTCCCATATAATCCTCCGCTTCTTCCATAAGGTATTTATCGGCACGATCAAAGCTTATCCATCCACGTCTGGAATTGTTTCATTAAGCTGTCTGTAGCACTCGCCAGGCCCACATGAGAAGTTAATAACCCATATTGATTGCAGTGCTGCTGCACCAGCGCTCGTGCCTGAGAAAGAGTGTCCGTAAAGCTTTTGGCAAGATTGGCCATGCTGCTGCTGTCCATTTTGGAAAACAATTCGGAAATACTCAGTTCCGTTTTGACAGCATTTTGCGTACATGATGTATAACCACTATGATTGGCAGCCCTTCCCCAGTCATCTGCGCGCTGAACCTGTGCTACACCTTTTTCATACATTCGGTCAATGGCCTTTGAAAAAAGTTTGCCGATTTGTCCCCTGCTGTTGCCATAGTGGGTCCCAACGGCCTTTGCAATACCCATGTTTGCAAAAGACTGTATGTTTTGTGCATTCAAGGAGCCAGAGCTGATGTCTGAAAAAGCGTTGGACATTTCTTTGCCGACCTTCTGCATCTCCATCAGTTGAGATACAGTAACGTCAGCCCCGCCGATGGTGAGTTTACTCTGCAATCTGTTCAGATCAGGATCCTCACCATTTTTCAGCTGCCGGGCCAGTTCACGAACTACCCCGGTAATCTGTTCCTGAACGGCATTGACATCACTTTGGGAATAGTTCCCATCTGTGAAAAAATCCAGGGCGTCCCTCACAAAGTTCACATCGGCAATATTTCGATGATAGAATACTTCATCTTCACCCAATGCAGCATATTCTTTTGCCGCATCCAGAAGGAAATCCGTACTGCGATAAAAGAATCCGTGTGTGGGGCCACCCGCAGCTGCGCTTCGGTTGGCATCCTCAGCAGTGGTAATGGCGGGATTTATTGTTTCAACAATAAGTCCACCCGAGGGGCGATTGTATATTACCTTTTTGCCATCGGGTTCCGTGCCGCGGTGACGGGTAAAGCGATCAGATAAATCGATCACATCCGTCCGGCCTTTTGGAACAATTTTTTTTGGCGAATCATCCATCCCATGAACCCTGGTACCTCGTGCTACAGTTCCAGCACTCTGCTCAGCGGCATCGGTGCCTGTGTATTTGACAAAAGCCGCATTGTTTACCAGGTCAGGATGGAGAGCCCCCGAAGGCAAGAGAGTAGGGAATGTCATTTAAGTAACCTCCTTTTTCGCAAATCGCAATCACATAAAACATGGCTCTGGCCTTTCATAACGGTTGTTGTATCATCATGGAAAAGCCAAAAGCTTCTTACCCATTGCCCAGTGCCGCATATCATTCGAGACTTAATGTCTGACCGGTGAATTTCATACGCGCGGTATCTACGATCCTATGCGACTTTTCCATCTGGGAGGCAAAGAAATCAAAGCTGGTCCTGCCATCAAAGACAGAAGTGCTTCTGGCGGGTTCGGTAATCTGTTTGCCGCCAGTCATCTGTTTATAGGCATCTTCTACGTTCCGGTTCATTCCGTCCAGTATTTTGGACGCATTTTCTAATGCCTCCATAATTTCCCCGGGATCATCTGACAAATTGGAGAGGCCCAGAGATTCAGCTGAAATGGAATTGAGCAGATTTTCTGTTACCTTTGACGCCTGACCGCCTGATAGCCTGTCGTATTCGTCCACCGTGGACCGGTGAGGATTGATATGGCTATGAATAATGTCGGTATAGTCCGATTGAATACTCTGCCTGTAGTTATGCAGATACGTCTCCGCCAGGTCTCCTGTCATATTGGGGTCACTGTGTGTACCCGTGCCATTCAAATAGTTTTCAAGCTCCTCTATTTTTGACATTGTATACTGTAATTTGGATTTTGCGTAGTCAATCACATCGGAAACCGTCCTGATCCCGTCTCTTTGTTCCAAAATCGAGTTTTCGGCCCATTCTTCTCTGGTAAACATTCCGGGCGCGTACTTCTGAAAATCGGAAGCAGCTTCCGGCTTTCTGGTCCCTTCTTCCTTCCTGGCGTTGAGTGTATCTAACACTTCCAGCGCCTTTTTGCTCAGATCAACTGTATCGCAGTTTTTCCTGCTGCCATAATTGGCGTTTACCTGTTGGATCACCTTTTGCAGACCAGAACTCTGTACCTGGCCCGGCGGTCGCTGTAATGGATTCTGTATCTGCGTCCCAAACATATTTTGACCGTATACAAAATTCATCCTCATAAATGATTCACTCCTTTTTCAATGATGAACGATTACAACTAATGAATTGTAAACAACATGCCTCCCTTCCCCCAATACAGGAATGAGCAAAACAAAAGCTTCGGCAGAATTGCAATTGAACTTCTGCACATTCTACATGGGCATACTGTAACATGTGGTATAAGATGGATATTTCAACCTGAGAAAACTAGTTGACAGGAAGTAACTTGCTGTCCTGAATCAGGTATGTCGTATTGCACAGAGTATCAAGGTCAGCTGCGTTGTGACTTGTTATCAAAATGGTCTTTCCTGCATTGCGCAGTTCCCTCAGACAGTCCAGCATTTGAAGATGCGACTCCTGGTCCAGAGCATTGAAGGGCTCGTCCAAAAGCAGTATGCTTTGATCCTCCATGAAGGCCTGTGCAATACCAAGCTTCTGTTTCATCCCAAGAGAATAATTTTTTACCGGCGTCTTATCATTGGGATTTAAACCAACCTTATCCATCGTGGCGCATATCTTTTTTGAATCAATTTTCCCCCGGATATCAGCCAGGCACCTGAGGTTTTTGAATCCGGAGTATACGGGTATGAAACCCGGTGCGTTAATGAATATTCCCATGTCCGGAGGATAGTCAAAAGCATCACCAATTTTCTTTCCCCGCACATAGACGTCTCCGGAGTCTGGTCGATATAATCCGGAAATAATCTTGAAAAGTACCGACTTCCCGCAACCATTTGCGCCCTTAAAGCCAACAATTGTCCCTTCGGTTATGCGCAGGATCACATCATCAAACAGGATCTTGTGTGCAAACCTTTTAGAAATGTGATCCAGCTGAATTATATCCATCATTTTACCTCCCGACCTCATGTATACGCCATATATGTTTTTTCAGGATGCGGTGGCATATCGCTATTACAACAGCATATAGACCGCAAACCATGAATGCTGCAAATTCGATATTCTCTCCCAGCTGCACCAGTCTTAACAGCGAAGACATTCCTATTGGATAGAATCTTCCACACCAATCAAATAGAAGAGGAAGGTACAGCCCTGTTGTTAACAGGAATGCCACCACTGATTTCCTTGTCATAACAGCGATACATGTTTCGAGGGACAGCAGCATAAGAATTTCCAGAAAACGTGCGGTCAGCGAAAGGAGAAGGGATAATGCTGTGTTCCCTATGCTGCTGAAAGGGGCTTTTTGAGCGTAAATACTTCCTCTTTGTAATATGATACTCATGCTTCCGCTCAATACTGCACCTGCAGAAACATATAGAAGCATATAAAGAAGGACGCAGGCGACGGCGGTAATCTCTGCACTCCGGAGAAAATTAAAATTATTTTCCATGCGTATTGCCGCAAACGAATGTCCGGATTCCATATAATCACATAGCATAATTGAAAGGAAGTAAACGGGAATACCGTTAACGATCAGAAAAAACAAATATGGAACAATATCCAGGTATCCACATCCATAGCCATAGCACAATGACCGTATCGCATCTGTTACACGCTCCTGCGGTGCATATGTGAACCAGAGCAGCTCGGACAGGGCTATTGTTATAACAGCTGCACATATGCGCTGTCTTGTTAGCACCAGTGAAATGCACCATTTTGCACAGTGACAAATTCTCAGCATCTGTTTCTGCACCACCATCTTTTTTTCACCAGCAATAAAATAAGGCCCCAGACACAAAGGGCAATTATCTGTGACCATGGGAAGATCCCGAACATAAGGGCATACGGCAGAGAGATGTAATTTTTCAGGAACAACGCAGGATGCCGGGCGTCGATTCCGTATTGAACACTACACAGTGTTACAAAGAAATTCACCAGGACTATGACTAACGCAGGTTTTGTATCTGTAAGAAGGAACAGGGTAGAAAGTACGGTGTGATAAAGCGTATATCCGGAGGTGAGATATAAGACAGTTGCGGTAATTGCGGCAAATGAACTTGACGACAGTGAGCGATATACCCTCAGGACTTCTGATTTATCCTTTGGAAGTGCAGTTGATAATTCTGGTGTCTCTGCAAACTGTGCGTTTCCCAGCATCCTTACGAGTGAAGCGGCTATGACATGAGCTGCTATAAGGAAAAAAATAACCACAACCATTGCAATTGTTCTTTTCACAAAATAGCGGGGAAATGTCCCGACTCTGGAAAGTACCATTGAACTGGGCGTTGATGCAAGCTTTAAGAAATATACCGTAAGCAGTGCAGGGAAAATAAGCGTGAAATAGCGCGTATCACATATCGCAAGCAGTATATATTCTCCAAAAGAAAGACAACGATATTCTCCTGGGGGATAGAATGATATTATGTACAGGCTGTATATAATAAGCATGAATGCCGTCGATTTATTTAAAAAAACCGAAGTAATTTCTTTTATTGTATACCTGAGCATCTTGACGGCCCCTTCCGATGGCGCACATATTCCGACAGGAATATTGCAGCGATTATAACAAGCAGTGTGGCGGGGCCTGCAAGCATTCGTGCAGGCGTAATGCTGTCTGCCGATAATCTTCCCGGGAAAAAGGATGTTATCAGGCTCAAATATGGAGCGTTTATGGCAGAAAACGCAAAGTTTTCCACGATTGAATAAATGAAGGGTCCAGTTAAAACGATTAATATATTTTTTCCAAAGACAGCCAGAACATATCCCAGTGAGTAAATCAGGCAGGAAGGGACAGCCCTCCATGCTGAGAGCAGCAGGACGTACTGGATGGGTGAGTTTATAATCATTTCTCCCCACGCTTCATATTGCATGAAGGACTGCTCAGAGGGGTGTGCCGGTGAAATCAGATGGAGTGCAGCGACCGCACTGAAAAACGATACCACAAATATCAGCACGATGACTTGTCCCAGGGAGAAAAAATATCTCTGGAGTAAATATCCGGGAGGGCTTTTTCGATTGGCTACATATTGCAGATATCCAGATTTCCTCTGATAGAATGTTTCCCAGCAGAATGGGACTGAGCAGAGAAGAGGATACACCGCCGCCAGCCAGTCCTGAGCAAAATACCACTGCTCTATGGGATACTTGATGCTATGACCCTGTGAAATTATGAGCATAACAATTACAGAAAAAACAAGTCCTGTTGCTGCTCCAATAACGCATCCAATACTCGTTCCCTTATTATATTCTTTCAAGTATTTCACCTCTCCTTTATTTGAAGAGCTGGTGTACGAACTCTGTTAAAACCTCCATTCCATCTTGTGTGGACAAGAGATAACCAAACTCTTCATGGGAAAAAATTAAGGTGGACTCCCCATCCTTTTCTATCCCAACACATTCATGTCCCTCTATTTTCAGTTCAACGACTGTCCCTCCCCCGGTATCGACGGACAGCCCGGTGCCGCCAGCTGCTACCTGGATCAAAAGAAAACGGGAATCGCCGGGGGTCAGTATACGTGCCTCATAATAACCTGGTAAATCGCTGGATACTTCTGCAATGGTGTATCCTTCCGGGATAAGCAGATTCTGGGGTTCTCTTTTTTTATCGGGTGCATTTGAACTGTTTGGAACAAACAGGACCGTGCTGTATTCATCGTATTTCTCAAGAATGAAGTTAAATATTTCTCCCCTGATTGCCGGATTTCCTATAAATCCACACAAAAGGACAGACAGGCATGCTGCAACGAAACCTGTCCGTATCCAATTGATATGTCTGCCGGAATGGCGCATGGCAGGTTCTATTTTTTTTCGGAGTTTTTTCTGATGATATTTTACCTCATCTTCAGTAAGCGTACCGCCTGTCTCTTTTGTTTCAGCAATTTCATCATATTCTCGAGCATATGCTTCAATAAAAGCGGACCGCAACTTCTCGTCTGGATTCATAATACCGGACCCCTCTTCAATTTTTTTATCAGCTGCTTTTGGAGCGTTTTCTTTCCTCGATTTATCCGCTTTTTTACGGTGTCTTCCTGAAGCCCCAATTGCACTGATATTTCGTGAATGGAAAGTTCCATAACCCAGTCCATGTATAATACATCTGCATATATTTTGGGAAGTTCCCGTATTGTCGAAACAAGTTCCTCAAAGCCTGCTTTTGATATAACCTCCTGTTCAATATCGCAGGATTCCTGCACATTTTCAATTTCATCCAATGGGCATTCTCTATCAGTAATACCCTTCCTTGCCTTTAGCGCAGATAGCGATGCGTTCCTTGTTATTGTTAAGATATAACCGCGGGTTTCTGGAGAATAAATATCTGCTAATCTTTCCAGATTCTTTGATATTCTGAGGAAAGATTCCTGCACAGCGTCTTCGGCAAGCTGTTTATCTCTCGTAATTCCGCAGGCCACTTTCAGCATTGTCCCACTGTACATATCAAATATCAAATTGAATGTGTCTGGCATATTGGTCATGGCTGGCACAACAGACAAACCGAACCATACTCACCCCTTTGCTTATTTTTCTGCAAAGTCACTCTACTATATTATAACCACAGCACCTTCTTTCCGGTGGACACATATTTCAAAAAAACTTACTTACACAAGAGATTTCGTCCTATTGCACAGCCTTTTGCGGTTTATTTGTGAAATATGTACTATAATGTATTCCCAACAAGTGTGGTTTGAGTAATATATCATTACAACTATTTTATCATACCTTCTATGTTACTGCTTGATAAATTCCTATAGCATTTCCGAATATAACTATTCTGACATCCATATGATAGTATCCTCCGCAGCTTGAGTATTTTGTCCTGCATCCGGTCGAGGAGAGGATAAGCGATGCCAGCAGACTGCAAGCAAGCCATTTCATGTGTCACCCTCCATAGAGGAAATCACTCGTGAGATCGGGTCGATAATCATGATCTTTGTGCCCTGCTCTTTGGCGTACCGTACTGTCATTGCCGTCCCGCTTCGGTAGGTCCCATTGTAAACTGCCAGCAGAATGGAGGCCCGGTCTACCATGTAGCGGTTGCGCTCCAGCATACAGTCCGGATGATAGTCGCGGCTGACATATACCACCTCATCGGCCCGCTTCAAAATAGAGTGGTACTGCTCCTGCTCTGCCTTCGGCCACTTGACCTCCTGTCCCTCGCAGGGGAGGATACAGTGGAAACGCAGGGCGGGATTTTTTTCTTTAAGGCTGAGGACGATCTGAGCGCACCAGAGGTCCACTCCCAAAGCCATGCCAGACAGCCAGTCCGTCACACCACTGTCCGCCAGCAGCCTGATTTGTGCCGCTAGAGTCTCCTTCAACAGAACACAGTCGGGCGCAGTTTCGTTATACTTCCATGGAAAGCTTTTTGGCCGGTGGCCGGTAAACGCACACGCTGTTTCTTTCATCTTGCACTCCTCCTCATACAGATAGATACTTCGCATTATAACAAAAAATTTCACATATGTCTATTATCGTAGACTATTGTTTTCTCGTTTTCTCATACACTATGTGGTAAGAAAGCGGGGTGAGGCGGTGCAATTCGACAATAGTGCGGTTGGGAGGACGATACGCAATCTACGCAATAAAAAGGGTCTATCCCAAGACGTTTTGAGTGGTTTGGCAGGAATTGGCCGCACTCATCTGACGATGATTGAGAACGGGGACAAGCAGGCTAACTTTGAAACGCTTTGGAAAATTGCAAATGCGCTGGATATGCGCCCAAGTGAACTCGTTGCCCTGATTGAAGCTGAGATCGAGCAAAATAGTTGATTCCAGAAAACCAGGGTACAAAACTGGAATGCAATGCCTGTGTGGCCACACACGCCCGATTGTTTGTTGGCAGAGCGGCGTACTCTCTGCCTGAAGACTTTTGACAATGGGCAGCTTTTTCAGACCCAGACCGCAAAAATTTTTTCACCGCTTGATGCAGCAGTATATCACTCTCAAAAAATGGAACAGCGGCCTGAAGTACTCCAGGCCGCTGACAGAATTATAAATTTCTGTTTCTTTTTTGCGATCGATGATGTATACTATAAAAATGATAGGGGGTGCTGAAATGACGCACGATGTATCCGCGATCCAAACTATCCTCTCACCCGTTTTTGATAGATACGATATTTCACGCGCCGTCCTGTTTGGTTCCGTGGCAAAAGGTACGGCCACAGATAACAGTGACCTGGATCTAATGGTAGACAGCAAGCTGCGTGGACTGAAATTCGTGGGGTTTATGGAAGCGGTTCGTCAGGCGGTTGGCATGCCTGTAGATATTTTGAATATATCTCATATCGAAAAAGGTTCCAGAATTGAGCATGAGATCAATTCTACCGGGGTGACGATTTATGAGAAATGATATCATCCTCCAGAAGATGCTCCGCTACACCATGAAGCTGGTGGAATACTGTTCCGGCTATACCTATGACACGTTTATATCTGACATAAAGTTAGTGGAGGCTTGTGTATTCAATCTTAGTCAGTTGGGGGAGCTTTGCCGCATTGTGGATCCATCATTTGCCCAGGCGCATCCACAAATTCCCTGGCGGGAGATGTACGGTCTGCGCAACCGTATTGTCCACGATTATGAGGGTGTCAATCTTCAGCTTGTCTGGGAAATTATCAGCGAGGACATACCAGAATTGCAGGACGAACTGGAAAAATTAGTATAGCTCCAGATGACTGGGCGGCCTTGAAATACCCAGGGCCGTCCAGTTTCTCTTTAGCTTGCACTACATTGCTCTCATCTATGCAGCATCCGCTCCACACTCCGGTAGCAGGGCAAGACATAGTTTCCCTCCCCCCAACGTTTGCAGGCAAAGCAGGGATGGCCCTTGGAAACGGGAGGGGGCGGATCATGCTTGACCCGGCCAGCCGGGGGACGCATCATCTGGCGTTCCAAGGGATTGTCGGTGAAGTATTTCACGGTTCACCATCCGCCGTCTTGTCCTCATCGTACTCACCGTAGCCGTAATCGTCCAGATTGGCGGTCCCCTTGGTGTCGGGCGCCCTTTTCCCCTAGTTTGTCAAGTGAAGTGCAACAATCTCTGACGAGAAAAACAGTCATTAGGAGAGCGAGAGCCAAGGCGCTTATGTGGGCGAGCGTTGAGGGAGTCAACCAGCACTTGCAGCTGGCGAGACGAGATAGCAGAAAAGCATTGCCTGAGCAGACTGTTCGTGTTCTCATTAAGCCCCCGCTGGCCTGGACAGCCTGGGTCTGCAAAAAACTGTTTGGTTCCAAGCCTCTGCTCCACATCCTTGTAGTCAAAGAACTCATTCCCATTGTCTACCGTGAAGGAACGGATGAGTGAGGGCAGGAAAGCAGCGAAGGCCGCACACTGGGCTTGGGCAAGGACTTTAGCCATTCTGTTGGGCAAAAGGCAGGGCAACCAGGAATCCGGAGAGACGGTTTCTCTACAAACGTGCCACAGCACTCTTTCCCCACGCTCCCTGTAGCGTATCACCCTCCCAATGTCCGAACTGGGAGCGTGTATCGGGGTTTTGTGTCTATGCAGGCGCCCCGCGTCTCCTCATCGTGCGGGGCCGCCTTGCGACCCTTACGGCGCAGACACTTCTTTGAAATCTCCAGCTGTCCCGCATGTACGGCACGTTAGATGAGCTGACCCGCAGCTCGGGCCCCGATACCTTCAGCCACCCAGCAATCTGCTCAGACAACCAGTATTCCCGTAGCTTTTCTGTAACGAGCTTGTTTCGCTTGGGATCGTCCGGAAGCCTTTTGTGTAAACACCGTTGCCGGCACTGGCGATACTTTTCCTCTGCAGAAAAGCCACTATATCTCCCGTCCGCCTCTCCATCCCTGCGCAATTCTCGTGAGATACTGGACCGCGAACGCTTCAGACGCAGGATCATACTTTGTTTGAGCCCTGCCACTTGATGTCGCACTAGACTTTCTCGTTCTTCTGTGGTAAAGTTGGTGTATATTGTTGCACTTGCTGTGTATATCCGGGCATTTCCAGTCTTGCACATTGAGCCTCTAATGCGCAGCCGGGCGGCACACCTGCTGGCATCAAGTTGCTCTGCACAGATCGACCGGCAGAACTTTCGGATTGACTTTTCTCCGCCTTTTGCTTTCCATCTTGCAGCAAAATCCTCAAAATTGAGGGAGAAACCAATGATTATTTTCCGCGTATTCCTTGGTATAATACAGTAGTCACCGCTACTGCAAGTTCTTTCGGTGTGCAGTATATCGGCAATCACTTGTCGTCAGAGACAATCCGTACCAGGTATTTTGCGGTATAGAATGTATAGATTAAAGTGGTATATCTAGTAGAATGGGATACTTTTAAGAACGAATTGCTTCTTCATGAAAAAGACGCCTCCTTGAAGGTAATTTTGTGGGGAGTGTCGCGTTGCTACCCCATTCGCGCATCAGCATCCGAGGTCTGCTGCTGGGAAACTCTATGCGGTCCCAGCCCCGCATGGTTGTGTGGAGGACAAATTGTCTCTGGTTAAATTGTCAAGGTGCAGAGTTGTAGGGGCAAAAAAACAGACAAATCATGATACATAGACTGCAGGATATACTATCTCTAAAGATAGTAATCCCTGCAATCCATAGCATCCTGATCTGTCTTGAAATTAACTCTATACGACTCTGCAAAGGTAGACAACTCAACGGTTCCTTTATATTATTTATAGTATAACAGAAACTGCGGCCTTTTGCAATAGTAAATTCAAAATTTTTTAAAAATTGGGAGATCAACATAGAAAGTCAGATGTTTGTCCTGCTGTAACCTCAAGCAGTTGATTGCTGGCAGAAGAAATGGTATAATACCCTAAAAGATCCAAAATTTCGAGCTTTAGTAGTCAGGAGATGCGTGTATGCCGTCACTCACCCATGTCTGTATGTTCTATAAGCACAGCTGGAAACGAGTCACACCGGAAGAAGCGGCGGAGATTTTTCCGGAAACGGTTTCGGCCCACGGTGGCCTATTTGTGTGTGAGCTGTGCGGGCAGTACGTCAGCTTGACCAAAGAAGGAAAGAAGATTCGTCATTTTAGGCACCGTTCCCGCGAGGCGGACAAGTCATGTCCGGAGCGCACATTCGGTTCAGAACAGAGTATTGACTTTCTCGAAAGGACTCACAGCTTTCCCATCCGAATTGACCTATCCAATCTGTCGCTGGAGATTGGGCTATTGAGTCTGCCACGCTCCACACTGGAGTTATTAAAGGATCAAAAGATCAGAATTTGCCCAGTTCAGGAGTTCGGACGTAGCTTTACCTATATTCTGCGGGAGCGATTGCGGGAAAATGAGATTGTATACGTATCAATAGGGAATGAGCCTTATCCGGAATACGAGATTGAGCTTGATGACCGAAGCATTCCTGCATTTTCTTATTGGCCGGACCGCGTTCAGGGAATTGACCCAAAGGGTACGCTCTTCGACGCATCCACTCGCAAAAAGCTCCCATATGACGCAGATGTCCGGTTGGGAAAGACCTACTACCTGCTCCGGGCAGGCAGCGCATTTTCTCCGAGTGCTTCCATCCGCCTGAAACAGGTTTTATCGAAATACATTTCAGGCCGGTATTGGCACCTGTATGAAGTTACGGCCAACGATTTTGACGAGAGCGCTGCGAAGTTTTTTCTGGACTTCCACTGCCGGCTGACTGACCAGCCAATTTCCCTTCAGCCGGTTTGGCCCATCTATACAAAGAGTCCCTATGTGATTCGCCATAACCGTTCGGAGATGTTCTTCTATGTGTCCGGAAATGTCAACCACACTAAGTGCTTTCCCAGTCCAATGCACACTGTTGGGTATCCGGCAGAGGACGGGACCGTTGAGCGCATTGCCTGCAATAACCGTCAGCAGTTGGTGTCTGTGGGCCGGACCAAAATGCTGCGATACAGCTATGTCTGGAGAGAACCGCTGGATCAGATTACAAGCACACCCACTGTTTTGGTTACCGACATTGAGGGCAGGACTATTGAGCCAGAGATTTATGGCAATCTGCCTTTAAAGGGCGTTCTGCGCATACAGGCCCCATACGATGGGAGCATTGCTGTCAAAAAGTCTGGCCGTATTGTCGAAAAACGTCGGATAAGAGCGGAGACGTTAAGTGAGATCGGTCCCATTCAATTCGGCTGTGAGGTTCAAGTCTTTCAGGGCCTGGACTGCGTTTGGTCCATACAGTTTCAGAAGCAGCTGCCGTTACCCGATCAGGAAGAATCCCTTCTCCTGCAAAAACTGCAAAGCAGTGCCGGACCACAGATAGCGGTTCCCCACGTATGGGGAGCGATTGCTGAACGGTTGGGAGCATACCCACGGGTCAAACAATGGCTATATGCAAGAATCAGAGAGGGAAGAATGCCGGAAAGAGCTTACAAAGAACTCCGATGCTTTATAGAGCGGGAAGCGGCAAAATAATTGCTGGGAGGGATATTCTTGGATCATATTTCTAAGCTGACTGACGAGGAAGTAAAAGCCGTTTGTGGGATGATCCCTATTAAATATTTCCGAGATGCTTTCAAAAGCAACACGCAGAAATTCCACAAGCTCTGCCCCGGCCATAGGCCCGAAAAGGTTCTTCCTGACACCGTAGGAAAGCTTGTGGCCAGCCACCGTGACGATCCGTTCCTGTCAGACGTTCTGAACAATGGTATTCGGTTACTCCTTGACATCGTGCAAAAGGAGCTTTCCAAATTCACAGATGCCGGAGATGATGACCAGACCGCATTGCTCCGGGCTCTGCCGGAGAGTGATTTTCACGATCATATCGCGCTTTATCTAAAGCTCTCAATGGAGAATTGTCCTGCTGAGTATGCCAGACTGCTGGAGAGCGCCATAAAAGAGATTTCAGCAAGACGCAAGTCCGTAGAGACATACGAGGAAATGAAGCAAACGCCGGGCGCAGATACAACTGCGGCACTGATGGAAAAGCTGACTGCGCTGGAGCAAAATACTGAGTTAGAGCGGGAAATGCACTCGCGGGAGATAGAATCACTGACGGCGCAATGCGCTGGGCTCCAGGAAAAACTACACGCTGTCCAGGCAGCATATGAAAAGAAGGAGCAGGAGTTATCAGTTCTTCAAGAGCTGATTGATCTTGCAGACCTTCCGACAGAGAGTACCATGGACAACACCTATCCGTATATATCCCTCTGTAGGGCAGGGGGACAGAGCGGAAACAGCTTTGAGCTTTTCAGGCTGGCGGATATAGTGGATGGTACGATTTGTCTTCAACGGCAAGCGGATGCGCCCAACCGCGAAAAGCTGTTTACAAAGTCCTACAAACCGACAAATTTCATCGGTATATGGCGCTGGAGGACTGAGCCTAATTTCAACCCGGAGAAACTGGATTACATCGTGTCCGAATTTCAAGCCGGGCAAGTCCCCACCGAAATTATTATAGTCCCAGACTGCGATTCCACAGATGACTTGAAAGAGCGTCTGATGCAGGGAATCGAAAACGGGCCACAGGGAGAACGGGCACTTTTCGCTTTTCCGGTGGATGGGAAATATACCGGATTTCTTTGCCGCACTCAGGACTTTTCCTTTCAAAACGGAAGGACCATACTCAAACCCACGGTAGCAAAACTTCCTCTGTACGAGTTTTCGGACCAGGAAATTGTCAAGTTCGGTCGCTCGTGGTTTTACTACCGCATTAGCCTTGGCGTACCGCTTGAAGTGTTTCCAATTATTGATCCATTTCAAGCAGTAAAAGATGCGGTTCTGCGGCGCGTGCCGTGGTCCAGAATGAAGACATGGTTTTCACGAAAGGATACGCAAAAATTCCAAGACCTGCTGCGGGAAATGCCGGCAGAGGGCATTTATCAGGAAATTGCAGACACCTGCGCTTGCTCTGCTGATGAGGCAAGGAGCTATGTGGACAGCTTCATCCAGCAGGCCGAAACCTACTTACGGCAAGAAGATATAGAGAGTGATGTCCTCCTGCTGGCCCTGGAGCGCAGCCCTGCTTTTCTGGAAAGATGCCAGGGGCTGATTGAGGAGGAATGGCGAAGGAGTCATTCCCAGCAAATCAAGGAAGCTGAAGCAGAGTTTTTCCGTGTCTCTAGGGACACACAAGCCCAGCGGGAGCAATACGAACAATTAGCTGGACAGCAAAAACAACTTCAAACCCGCTTAGAGCGTATAACAGCCGAACTCGCCGAAAAGGAGCAGTTGGCGTCAGATGTTGAGGAGAAAGTAGCACAGCGCATTGACGCAGCCAAAAAGAGCGCGGCGGATTTCATCTGCGAAATGGCGTTCAGCCAGCCAAGCATCACAGCGCACTCCACGTATTCGCCTGAGGAGCATTACCTGTTTCAGCCCGGGATTCCACTCAATAGCAAAACACTTGTGGAAAACGAAACCTGGGAGGATCTGCTGGATACCATTATGATAGAACTTGAAGAGGCCGGTGTTTCCTCAGAGTATTCCCTCGCGTTTGCCGCCTATCTGTACGCCGCTTACCATGCCCGTATCCCGCTGCTGTTGGCAGGACCGAATAGTCGTGATATTGCGGATGCCCTTTCAGCGGCAGTGTCCGGCGAGACAGCCTCTGTATTGTACTGTGGCGGCGTGTTTTCCCAGAGCGCGGTTGATGAGTGTATCGGCAGCAGCGGTCTGATCACTGTTGCCATGGATGCCCTCAGTGCCGGTTGGGTCAGCCATATCGCGGAGCTTTCTGCTATGCAGGGCAAATTATTGATTGTGGCGCATCCTTTCGCGGAGGATCTGCTGATTGAGCCGCGCAGCTTATACAATTACGTGCTTCCCGTGTTGACTGAGTTGGTTGTGGACAAGCCCGCTGCCAGAGGATTCAAAGGCGGGTATATGCGTGAAGGATTCCAGCACTATGCCAGCGAGGAACCAGAAAGGAAGCTGCCGTTTAGCAATCAACTCATGCTTAGCCCTCTCATCAGCCATCGCCTAAGGCAAGTCAGGACGGATATGAGGACGCTCTTACACGGTAACAACTCGAAAACAGACCTGCTGTTTGATTTGTTTCCCTATGCCTACGTCACGGGAAGGGCAGCGAACCTATGGGAGGAAATGCAGGGCGCGCTTTCGAGAGAGGCCAGAGAACTCGTCCGTGCGTTTTTAGGTGAGTCCGAATGAAGAAATATAATGGTCTGCTGGCGGAGATTGCCCGGGAATTTCATATTGAGCAGGGCAAAACTGAATCCGGAGAGCGTTGGAAAGCAAGAATTATCTACAGCCTTTTGGGCCGAATGGCCTACGCCAGTCTAAATGACCATTTGGAGGAGAACGAGGAGCTGCCGGAGGACCAGTCCATCTCTGTTACCCACTTCAAGCGGAGAATCAGTACTTTGCTGGATACATATTTGCATCTCTACCCGGAAATTCGCTCCACATTTCCGCCTGAAAGTGCTGAATTATACGGGGAGATTTACGATGTTTACCTGAAAACAGGGTATATGTACCACACCCCCTATCAAATCTCCCCTGCCGCCCCTAGCGCCGCCCATCAGGGTGACGTACAGTTCGAGCGGGGAATGGCTCTTGACCGAGTGCAATTTATGAGCGGGCTGGGATGCTATCTGCCGGAAAACCGTCATACAAACGGAATACAAGTATACCCTTCTGTGCAGGAAATGTATGGAATGCAAGAGAATCAGCTTTCCATATTCTGGAACGATTTGCTTGCCCAAAGCATCTGGCAGCCGCTGCATAGTGATGCAAGCATGCTCTATTTCTTACCTGCTTCCTGCCGATGGAGCAACGCGCCGGGGGATGGCGGAATTATCTCCATAGCAAGATCCGGGCAGCCAGGCGGATACATCTATTATCTATACCAGCTGCGGAACGGACAGCTTCTGGGCTGTCAACTTCCCCACTGGCTGGTCAATGACCCATTCTACCCTAATATCGCCCATTGGCTTGTAACGAACACCTGTATGGCGTCCTACTCTTGCCTGCCGAAAATCAGATATCACATAGACGGCTCTATCGTCGAGGTTCAGATGCGGTATCCCTTGCCACCCGCTGAATTGTACTGGGTCAAATTGTACAGCTGGCCTCAGTCCTTTCACACAGTAACCAGCAACTTTAAGCGAACTTTCAGCCTGCCGGTGTTCCAGGCCGTGAAGGCCGTATTGGAGCAAACCGGCTATCCATTCACAGAGGAGTGACGTCAATGTCCAATGGAGCAAACTCGATTCACAAGCAGCTGCGGTCAGAATTGGAGGACTATATCAAGGCGCAGTATTTCGGGAGATCGCCCCTGCTGCTCTCCGCCGTTGAAGACCGCCTGGATGATGAGGGCCTTCTGTATCAGAAGCCCTACATCGAGTCGTCCCCCGTTTATGAGAGCAGCGCGAATGGTATCCAGGGCCTCAAGCTGCCCGATTGGCAGAAATCGTTCTTTTTGCAGCTTTCCAAGGCAGGGCTGGGGGTGCATCCCACGCCGTTTGTCCATCAGACCGATGCGCTGCAAACTGCCGCTGATGGACGGGATGTGTTTGTGTCCACAGGGACTGGCTCCGGTAAGACGGAGTGCTTTATGTGGCCCATGCTGGGAAAGCTGACAACGGAGGCCCATGATTCTCCCGAGACATGGAAGATACGGGGCGTGCGGACGATCGTCATGTATCCCATGAACGCGCTGGTCTCCGATCAGGTGAGCCGCCTCCGGCGTTTGATTGGGGACACCCAGGGCCAATTTATCCGGGCTTTCCGAGATGTCTGCGGGGAGAATGCCCGGCGTCCGCAGTTCGGTATGTATACGGGGCGTACCCCCTATCCGGGACCTATGCCGAAAAAAGATCAGGACCGGTTATTGGAAAAGACTTTGGCGCGGATGTCCTTCCCCAAGACACCTGCTGAGCAGGACCATTTTGACGAGCTGATCAAAGAGGGCAAGATACCCGCCAAAGCGGATATGAATGCGTTTTTGCAGGGACTTCACGAAAGCCGCCATGTTCCTGACCCGGAGGATGCTGAGCTGATTACCCGGTTTGAGATGCAGGAAGTCTGTCCTGACATCCTGATTACGAACTACTCTATGCTGGAATATATGCTGTTCCGCCCCCGTGAGGCCCCGATTTGGGCGGGTACAAAGGCGTGGTTGGACAGCAACCCATCCAACAAGCTGCTGTTCGTGATTGATGAGGCCCATATGTATAAAGGCTCTGCCGGCGGCGAAGTTGCCCTGCTGATCCGACGCCTGTTTCACCATCTGGGGATCTCACGGCAGAGGGTGCAGTTCATCCTGACCACAGCCAGTATGCCGAACAGCGGCAGGGGTGATTCGGATGCCGTTGAGAAATTTGCGATGGATTTGACAGCGGCGGACAGTGCGGACAATTTTTGTTTCATCACAGGGAAGCAGGAAGTGGTTACCGGGAAGATGAAATACGATATTTCTATCAATCGCTTCCTGGCCTGTACTGCGGCTGAATTTGAGGAGGCCGAGCAGAACCGTCTGACGGCGCTGAATCAATTCTGGACAGGGCTTCCGGACAGCGCCGCTCCATTCCCGAGCGCGGAGGATGCCTATGCCTGGATGTACAGTCATCTTATCTTTTACCGCCCGTTTTATGAAATGATCCGCCAGTGCCGTGGCTCCGCAGTTTCTCTGGCGGAGTTGGCAAAAAGCATCTTCCCAGGCTCCACAGAGGAGGATGCCCTGACAGCGGTCAGCGTTTTGCTGGCAATCATTCCGTTGGCGCGAAACGCAAAGGGCAATGTGCTGTTCCCTGCCCGGATGCATATGCTGTTCAGGGGCATTAAAGGTGTCTACGCCTGCACCAACGAGGAATGTCCCCACGGACATACGGACGGGACACTGACCTTGGGAGAGATCTTTCCGTCGGACAGCAAGCTTGTCTGTCCCCACTGCGGGGCCAGCGTTTATGAGCTATATAATGACCGGCGCTGCGGCGCGCTGTTCTTTAAGGGGTACATTATATCAGGAAAGGATAACGCGCCGGTCTATCTCTGGCACTATCCGGGCCAGGTAGTGCATCAGTTGATGCGGGAGATTCACCTGTTCCTTCCGGCAAAGGGTGATAGAGTAACGAACAAACAGGGGAAACCCTGCTACTTGGACACGCAGAGCGGGTTTCTCTATATGGACGATGACTCCCAGGCAGGAAAACCGGGGATTCGGAAGCTATACTATTCAGACGCCCGCGTCAGAGGATATCCACAAATCATGACATGGACCAGCTGCCCCCATTGTCAGCGCCAGTTTTCCAAATCCCAGCTGACCTCTTTCAGCGTCAAGGGAAACCAGTCCTTTTTCAATCTGATCAAGGCCCAGTTCCAGGCTCAACCGCCGATTCCCGGAAAGGATCATGACCCGATCCATTTGCCCAACGAGGGGCGCAAGGTGCTGTTGTTCTCGGACAGCCGACAGAGAGCCGCCAGACTGGCGCGGGATATGTCCAAAGCTTCCGACGACACAGCGGTGCGTCAACTGTTTGCGCTGGCGATTCATGAGATGGAGCAAGCCGGCAAGGGCGCGTCTATGGATGTCCTCTACGACTACTTCTGTCTCGCCGCCGCCCGCCAAGAGCTGCAAATCTTTCATGAACCATCCAGGGGCAAGCTGCTGGAGGACAGCGCGACTGCTCGGAAGGAGTTTGACCGCAGTGTACGCCGGGGCCGGGATTACACGCCCCGCTTCATGATCTCCAATGCGCCGGAACAGATGCAGGAGGCGTTGCTTCGCCTGTTCTGCGGAGGGTACAATACGCTGTATGACTCCGCAGTCAGCTGGATTGAGCCAACAGAAACTGCCCTGAACACGGCAGTTGACGACCTGGATGATGCGGGAATCACGGTTTCGGATGCAGAATTTATGGAGTTGTTCAACGCCTGGATCATATCCATTTGCGACAGTGCGGCCGCCCTCGGGCACACGATTCAGGATACCGTTCGTGAGGAAGTCCGGCCTGCTTATGGCGGGTATGGCCTGGATAAGGATTGGGGCTTTTCAGAAAATATCCGCAAATCCATGGGTTGGGCCAAGAAGTCCCCTATGATGGAAACTTGGCAGAGGATATTGAAGGATAACTTCCTGGATTCCGCTCAGCCTGACAACGGAAAGCTCTATGTGGATGTTTCCCGGATTCGGCCGCGCTTTGACCCGAACCACACATGGTATCGCTGTGAGCAATGTTCCGAGATCACCCCGTATCTGCTGAACGGGAAGTGTCCCAACTGCCCCAGCACCAGGATTCACCCCATGACTGCGGATGAATATGACTCGCTGCATTTCTGGCGCAAACCGGTCGAGGATGCGATGTCCGGAAAGAAAATCAGAGTCATTGATACGGAGGAACACACAGCCCAGCTCTCCCACAAGGACCAGCGGGACGACTACTGGTCCAAGACTGAAAATTATGAGCTGCGTTTTCAGGACTTGGTCCAAGCCGAAGAAAACGAGGCCCCGGTCGATATTCTGAGTTGTACGACTACGATGGAAGTGGGGATCGATATTGGCTCCCTGGTGGCGGTTGGTCTGCGAAACGTACCGCCCATGCGGGAAAACTACCAGCAACGCGCCGGACGTGCCGGGCGCAGAGGCTCCAGTCTTTCTACTATTGTAACCTTCTGTGAGGATGGACCTCATGATACGCTCTACTTCCGCGATCCGGTTCCTATGTTCCGAGGCGATCCCCGCAGGCCGTGGATCGACATCCACAGCGAAAAGCTGTTACAGCGGCATTTGGCAATGGTCGTGTTTCAGGAATTTCTGAAAAGGAAGCAGCAAACCGTAGCCAACAAACCGGTCAGCCTGGATGCTCTGCCGGCCGCCACGTTTCTGGATGAATACATTGAGGAATTCGAGCGGTATGTCCGCGCATACATTCCGCCGGCGGCAAGCGTGTTGCTTCCGGCAGGCACTCAAATCGACCTGCCCGCGTTTCAAGATGAACTGATGGCCGCGCTGAACCAAATGAAAGAGAAGCGTGACCGGCATCCGGAGCTGTTTGGCGTGAGGGAGGATGGACTTGCGGAGAATGCCAAATCTCTGCTGGACGCACTGTATGAGGATGGTGTCGTCCCAACCTACTCCTTCCCGAAAAACGTGGTCAGTACATATATCTCTGCCGCAGGCGATTCCAGCGGAAAAATCGAGTACCAGGTCGAGCGCGGCCTGGATGTGGCGATCAGTGAATATGCCCCTGGACGTTCCATCGTGGTGGACAAACAGACTTATCAGATTGGTGGTCTGTATTACCCCGGAAGTGAGCGCAGAAAGGGGCAGGGATTCAAACCGGCCCGTCCTTTTGTGGAGGATCCCAATTATTTGAAGGGCATCCTATACTGCCCGGAATGCGAATGGTTTGGTTTGCAGGATAAGCAGATCAACGACTGCCCGTTCTGCGGAAACACCGGCTTAAAGCTCCGGCGGCAAATGTTACGGCCATGGGGCTTTGCGCCAAAGAACGCACGGGCTATCCAGGACGCGCAGCTCTCTGAGGCATACTCCTACGCACAGCCGCCATTCTATTCCACGCTGCCCGCCTCAGACAATATGAAACAGGTCCCGCAGTGTGCCCATATCCGAATGGCCTCCCGCGCGAACCAAAGGATCATCATGGTCAACCGTGGACTGTCCGATCACGGTTTCGCGGTATGTCAGGACTGTGGTGCCGCTATGCCGGGCGAGGATTCCAGCGCATTGATCGAGCCGCGGAGCAAGAGACTGATTGGGCGGCCCTACCGTTCCAAGTATGCTCCACCCTGTAAGCATATCAGCACCATCAATGTGGATCTGGGCTACGATTTCGTGACAGATATGCTGGTGTTGGAGTTTGCTTTGGACAAGGAGAAAATTAACGTGAGCAAAGGAGACACGCTATGGCTGAACCGCGCCGCGCAGTCTCTTTCTGAGGCGTTGCGTCTGGCTGCCTGCAAAGAGTTAAATGTGGAATTTTCTGAACTGATTACGGGACATCGTGTGCGGAGAAATCCATCGGGTGTCTTTGTGGACATCTATCTGTACGATAATTTGTCCAGTGGAGCTGGGTACGCGGTCAGCGTCGCATCGGAAATCAATACACTATTGGACCGAACAGAGAAGCTATTGGAACGCTGTGACTGTGAATCTGCCTGCCACAACTGTTTGAAGCACTACAGAAACCAGTTCATGCATGGTAATTTGGATCGCTTTGCGGCGTTGGATCTGCTCAGATGGGGAACACGGGGATCACTTGCGGGAAGTATTCCTCTTAAAATGCAGGAAAGCTTTATCGCCCCTCTGCGCAACATTTTAGATTCATCCGGGTATACGATCAGCTTTGAGCCTGCAGGGATATTTGTTTCCAGCCAAGCGAGGAAGAAAGAAATCATTATCTATCCGGCGATGTGGACTACGCCTCCCAACAACGGGAATATCTATATCAGCGATATTCTGCTGAAAATCGCAAGGCCGTATGCAGTGCGTAAAATCATGGAGGCGTTTAGCAAATAGCCTTAATTGAAAAAGAAAGCAAGGGTGTCTCTGGGATGATTTCCTGGAGGCGCTCTTTGCTACCTTTATGCTGATGTTGCTTTAAGCTCACATATGTCTGGCATTCTGATTGATGCTACTGCCGCTGATACAGAGGGCAGCTTAGGCGGAGATGTGCCGTTTGATACCTCGTTCGAAATAAATCATATTCTAAATCTCCCGCAGAAGGTATTTGCTTGATAGCCTTCTGCGGGAGATTTTTGTCCGGAGAGAAAACTGAGCCTGTTTCTGCTGTAGAACATCTAAAAAACGGCAGATTGAAATTAAAAAAATTGCAAAAATTTTTCCTAAAATCTTCGATATTTTTCGACCTGACTGCATATTATCTATCACCGGACGGAATTCTACAGAGAGTTATCGAAGTGCAAGCTCGGATATACTTTATTACAAAACAGAAAGGAGACATAATTTATGTCGAACAAAAATCCGAATGAAATCTCCAAGCTTTGGAAAAACGCGGTGGATTGGCCCTGCCACGATGGGCCCCATACTTACAATGGTATTCACGCAGATACATATATCAACATGTACTACGGCGAAACCTCCTGTTATAGAGAAGCGGATGCTTTTGCGTCAGACATCGCGACGTCCGTACCTTTTGTAGACCCTGAAGACGAGAACAGAAGCGTTGACATGGACGTATTCGACCAGATGCACACACTGTGGGAGGTTGCAAGGCTCCCCTTCGCCGAGTTCCTTTCCTTGCTCAAACTCACGCCGTCCCTATGTGCCACTCGTTTTTGTATCCCCTGGAATACAATGGAAGATTGGATGAATGGTACTACAGATGTGCCTCCGCACGATCGATTGATGATGGCAGAAGCTATGGGCATCTTGGATATTCGCTCTCGCTACAGTACTGATTGAGGCGCTGCTCCAGAACGCCTGATGACTGCAAGCAGTTCCCTGGTTGGATGATCCATCTGGGGAACTGCTCCTGGGGCAATTGCAAGACAGTGAATTTTCTCGGCGTGCAGTATATATCTCTTGCTCCCCGGCCAACAACTCGTTTTATAGGAGGTGGATCGACATGAATTACGCCCACATGGATCATTCAGCATCGGACGATCTCTTTTTGCCAACGGATTATATCAAGCTGCGGCAGGACTCCAAAATAACCAGTCTCTACACGCTTCTCCCTCTTCCACGGGAAGTCAATTCTCCGGAGGGGCCGGCAGGAAGTGTGAAGAGGGGGCCGGGACGTCCACGGAAAGCGGATGCTCCGCTGAAGCTGGATGAGCTGGAAAAGGGGACGTTCAAGATCACGCAAGGTGAAGAATGTATCTATATTGATGATTATGAGGAAGTAACTGCCCATTCTAAAGGCAGTTATCGGCTGAACACCTACCGGTTGCTGGATTTCCTGATCTGGCAGTTGGACGGGGCAAACCGTCCACCGGACAGTAGGGGCGGATATATGACACCACTCTGTACGCAGCTGACCCTGCCCTTGGAACAGTACATACGCTGCTGCGGTTATGAGGCTGAGATCACCGCCTCTAAGCGGAAGGATTCGCAAAAGGAAGTTCAGAATGACCTGCGGCTCCTCTGCGCAACGCAGATCGGGTGGGATGATGGCGGAGCAGTCCGCATTTTGGATACCGGGTGTGTCCGGAATGGGCAGATCATAGTTGACTTCTCGCAGCGGATGGCAACGCATCTGCTCCAAAAGTGTCCCTATATGTGGTATCCGCTGAAGCTGATGCAGCTGAGCGGCAGATATCCGCTCTCTTACAGTCTGGGACGCTCCATGGCCCTGCACAGCAGTATCATCAATAATCAGCGGCGTGGAACGGACCAGTCCTACAGCGTAAGAAGGCTTTTGCGGTATTGCCGCAGTCTCCCCACGCCGGAGGAAGTACGGACACGGAACAGGAACTACCGGCAAGCCGTCATCCGTCCCTTTACGGAGGCATTGGACAGGCTGCTGGAGATGGATATCATTGACTGGAACTATCGTGGAGGAGAAGAATTCCCGGAAAACTATAACGATTTTCTGCGGGAGACTGTGGAGTATTCCATGGTTGGGATGCCGGAAGGTTTGCAGAAACCGGGGTAACAAAACAGGATGCAAAAAGGTGAAGATAAAATGGAGACAAGGCTAATTGAAGTTGACAAGGCTCAATATGTTAAAGAAAGCGGTAACTTTGTACTGGATGCTACCCACCTGACAGAAAACAAGCGCAGGAGAAAGAAAAGCGGGCCATATACCCGCAGAAAGAGGGGGCGGTATGTAGGGGAATTGCCAATCGCTCTGGTGGGCGATATTTTCGAGTGCGAGGTCGAGGCTGTTTACAGCAAAAAAGTTGGCACATGGTTTAGAATCCATTCAGCGATCCGGAAAAGCCCCGTTTCACTGGTTCAAATCGAAAGATTTCTGCGAAAGTACATACCCGGAATGACACAGGATCGCCTGGAGCAGATCGTAGAAAAGCATGGTCTGGACACACTCCAGGTGATCCAAAACGATCCAAATGCCTTTGAGTTTGCGGGACTTCTTCCTGAAAATTCCGAAGAACTCCGGAGGATTCTGAATGAAATGGAGGAGTATGAAAAGGTCATTATAATTCTCCAGACGAGTGGTGTGGACTGCCGGCTCGCATATCCCCTTTTCCAGAAATATAATGTGGCAGCATCCCGGATCCTGCAGAGCAATCCATATTTGCCTTATGCAGAAGAAATATATGATTTCCAGACAGCGGACAGGTTATATCTCAAACAAGGCCATGTGCCGGACGATCCAAAGCGGTGCCGTTTTGCCATATATGCTATGCTGCGGACTGAACTTGACAAACGCGGAAACTTGTTTGTCCGCAAGGACAATCTAAAGGAAAAACTGCTGGCATTTCTTCACACAGACAGGCTGCCTTTTATGGATGAAACCATAGCTGAATCGGTTGGATGTCTGCAGAAACATGGCTACATCGTAATCGAGACAGCTTTGGGCTGCAAAGAGATCTACCTCCGCACCACCTATGAGGATGAGCGGACTGCCGCAGCGAGTATCGAACGGGTGTGGCTTGGGGAGAAGAGGATTGTTGTCTCGGCAGCTGATGTAGAGGCGTATTTGTCCCAGTGTGGATACTCACTGGCGCCAGAGCAGCAGGAAGCGGTTTTGACCGCACTTACATCGCCAATCACCATCATCTCCGGTGGACCTGGAACGGGCAAGACCCATACAGTCAAGGTGATTGTGGATGCCATTTCCAGTCTCTATCCCTTTGCCGCAGTAAAGCTCTGTGCGCCCACTGGGCGTGCTTCTGTGCGGATTGGTGAGGTGACTGGAGGGGAATCCGCTACAATTCATAGCATGTTGGAGCTGAAGAGTTATACAAAGGATTATGCGACCCCCAAAGCTCTTACCTGCGACTATTTGATTGTCGATGAATTTTCAATGGTAGACATGCAGATTTGCCAATATCTCTTTATGGCGGCGTCATCAAAAACCCGCGTTATCATCCTGGGCGATCACAACCAACTCCCAAGCGTAGGCCCCGGCCTCGTGCTGCGGGATATGATTGATGTAAAGATTTTTCCGGTTGTGACCTTGACCCGTGTATTCCGTCAGGATGTGCAGGAGAAATCCAGCCGAATTATTGAGAACGCCCACAGCATCATCGCTCCGGCAGATGCGAAGAAAAAACTCCGCTTTGCCAATCCCCAAAAGCCCGGAGAAGACTTCTACTTCTTGGGAAAAAACGATCCCCGCAGCATCCTGGAAACCATTCAAACGATTGTTGAAACAGCAGTCAATAACGATCATGTTCCGTTAGAATCAATCGCAGTCCTGACGCCCATTCATTACGGTGATCTCGGAACAGCCAATCTTAACACAGTACTTCAAAACAAGCTCAATCCATCCACAGAGAAGATCCAATTCAGGGATATGGAATTCCGGCTGCATGATAAAGTCATCCACACGGAGAACGATTATTCACTGGGAGTATATAACGGAGAAGTCGGCTTTATTGTCGAATTTGGAGATACCAGTGATGCCGCACTGACTGTCGCCTATCCCGGGAAGACGGTTATCTATCCGCGAGCAAAGCTGGGGAAACTGGATCTCGCGTATGCCATGACCATTCACAAAATGCAGGGCAGCGAGTGCCGACTCGTTGTTATGCCAGTGTTCAACAATCGTCTGAGCAAGCACGGCATCTATACCGCTGTTACCCGTGCAAAAAGGTCAGTGGTACTGATTGGAAACGAAGAGGATCTGCGCAAGGGGCTTCAGGTAGAAATCCAGGAGCGGGAATCCAATCTGCGCAAACGGCTCCAGGCCCAGATCCTGCATACTGTGTTTCCTTCCCCGGCACCATCAGTCTCGAAAGAGCTGGCAGGCGGGGATGAGCAGCAATCGCTGTTCCTGCCGGCACCCGCTCCGTCCGCAGCAAGTCCTCTCTGCCCGAACAGAGACATAACGCTGGAATCAAGCCTCGCCTGAGGCCGGCAAGAGTCGCTATCAGATCTGACAGCTTCGTTGGATTTGATGGCGATTTCCCTATATTTTGGGAAAAATCCGTCCTCTGATAGTTCTGTGCGGAAATCAGTATGATATACAGGGCCTTACAGGTCCAGATTTAACGATTAAGGAGGACACTTGCTATGTGTCTCGAAAGAATCCCTTACGGTCAATACCTGGAAGGGCATGAGTTTGTATTCTATTACGGCGGCAAGCCGGTGCGGGTATTTTACATCAACAACGATCACTGGTGGGCTTTGACAGATGTTTGCAACTTGATTGATCTCGGGAATCCATCCAGGGCTGCGGTCAGGCTGGATGATGATGAAAAAATGACTCTTACTCTGAGTAATAGTCATTCCAGGCAGCGCGGAGGAGCACAGAAGCTCCTGCTGATCAATGAACCCGGCCTCTATCATCTGCTGTTCACGTCTGACAAGCCTGAGGCAGAATTTTTCCGGCATTGGATTACGTTCGATGTGCTCCCCTCCATTCGCCGGAATGGCGGATACATTGCGGGACAGGACACTATGGGCGAAGACGAGTTGTCGTATGCCTCATGGGAAGTCGCGCAGAATATCCTTGCGGAGCGGGACCAGCGGATTCAGGATCTGCGCATCCAGAACAAGGCGCAGGCCGCGCTGCTCCGCGAGTGGGAAGCAAAGGCCAGGTATTGTGACGCAGTACTTCAAAGCACTCATGCTGTCCCGATTACCGTGGTTGCCAAAGACTACGGTTGGTCCGCCCAGGCAATGAACCACTATCTTTATGAGAAGGGTGTACAGTATCCATGCGGCGGGACTTGGGTGCTGTATCAGCGTCATGCCGGCAAGGGGTATGTACATCCTGAGACGATTTTGTACAGCACCGCCCATTGCAGGCAGTACCTCCGTTGGACACAGAAGGGTCGCGCTTTTCTCTACGACCTCTTAAGGGCAGACAGCATCCTGCCTCTGAGTGAGCGGACGAATGTCCCTGCGGACTCTGAAGACTTTTGGCTCTCGTAGGCTATCTTTGAGACCGCAAACATAAAAAGACGAGACCACCCTGTCATCATGGCAGAGCGGTCTCGTCCTTTGGGTTTAACTATTAACTAATTCGCTGTTGGTATACCCCAGCCCCTCCCACCGTCGGATATCCGGCTCCATCTCACACGCTATAGTGATCAGAGCAAGGTAGCATTCCCTTCCAAAAGGGAGGCCGCGACGGGTGAGGGCATCCTGGACGAGCGTAGGGCTGGCACCGCAGCGGCAAACAAAGACCATCTCCGCTATGATTTCCTCCGCATCATCCTGGGGAATACCAAGGTCGCCAGTGAGGTACTGTTTCATCTGTCGTGTTCCGTAGCAATCCTCAAAGAAAAACGGATTAGCATACTGTAGAAATTCCTTTTGTGGCAGAACCCTGTGACACCGCGAGGGTGGTGCAAAGGCGGATTGTTGGATTTCCAGCAACGTGCCAGCGATTTCATAAGGAAAAATGGAAGCATGTACGATTAGCTCGTCCTGGATGTAATATACAGGGTCGTCGTTATCCGAGGTCCAGAAGTAGGCCATGATCCGGTCCTTGGAAAGTGTTCTTTCCCCGTAGTAGGTAGCTAAAATTTTGTAGAAATCATCGAAGCTGATGATCCCGTACAAGGTGGCAGCAGCTCTGGCGTATAAATCCATCTTGCTGCCGGGAGTAAAATCCATAGACAGACCTCCTTCGTAAATGGGGTGAAAAAGGGCGGATGCCTAGCGGCACCCGCCTGAATTGTACTATCCCGGTCCGTACTGGGGAGCGGGTCCGGCCCACCTGCTGAGTCAGGTCCCGGCGCGGGGATAAAGATGAAATCAAAAGGCTACGCAAAAAAGGAGAAAGAAAAATGAAAAAGATGATACGGTTGTCAGTGAGTGGCAATCATTCTCAACTGACAATATTATTATACCTTGTTTCGTTCGATTTGTCAAGCATTTTATCGAAATTTTGGCCAAATTGTCTTGAAAAAGTTAAATGTCCCGATGGACATTTACGTCTCCCTCTTGCGCCTTGCTTCACCCGTCCGTTACCACACAAAAATACTCCGGCGGCACGTACTCACACAGCCAGACTCCGTTCTCCGAGAGGAAGAACGTCACGCCACTTTGCGCCATGGTTCCTGCTTCGATCCGGAGTACGACAACCGGGCTGCCATGGCGGCGGCCTACCGCAACCGCAGTCTGATAGTCGGGTGAGAGGTGGACATACTGCCGGTTCATCCGTTGGATGCCTTCTGCCTGGATGGCGGGCAGGAACCGGGCGGCAGTCCCATGGTAGAGATACTGAGGCGGCTGTACTCTTCTCAGTCCAACATCTACCGGGATCGAATGCCCCTGGTTGGCCCGGATTTTGGTGCAGTCTTCGTTGAATGTATACCGCTGCTTGTTATCTTCTCGCACGATCCGCTCCAGCGTCTCCCGGTCGATCTGCCACCCTGTGTCGCATATTCCCCGCAGCAGCGCCCCTACATCCGCCCAGCCATGCGCATCCAATGTGATCCCGGCTGCTTCTGGATGGTGGCGTAAGATTAAGCTGAGGAAGCGGCCCAGTCTTGCATCGTTTTTACTCTGTTTCATGTGATTTTACCCCCTCTAGTATGTTAATATATCGGTAAGCCGTCGACCGCGACAGTTTTGATAGTCTGGCTAATTCGCTGAGATTGATCTCTCCGGTTTTGTACTTATTGTAGTAGCGGAAAAAGGTATCGGGGATTGTCTCTTCGGAAATTGGTGGACGCCCGATCTGTTTTCCCTTGGCCTTAGCGTTTGCCATCCCTGAACGGACGCGGCTCCGGATCATCGACAGCTCCAACTGTGCAAAGACCCCGGCGATCAGGAGAAAAGCCTCCGTCATGGGGTCCATCTCTCCATCACGGCAATCCATGGTGATGCTGCCGGTGATAATCAGCCGCAGGTGCTTGTCCCGGATTGTGTCAATGATCTCGCATAGCTGTTTGGTCGAGCGGCACAGACGCGGGACCTCCAATGTAATGATCGTGTCACCCGGTTCAGCCGCATTGAGCATCAGCTTCTGCTGCTCCTTGGAGATTGTGTCCCCATGCTCAAATTCCAACCAAATCTTTTCCACGCCCTGCTTCTTCAGCTCTCGCGTTTGTCGGTTGATGTCCTGCCTGTCCTCATTGGTGGAGCATCTGGCATATCCATGTGTCACAGAAATCCCCCCCTTCATTTTTCGGTACAGAAATCGTATAAATTTTACACTTTTTGAGACCTGCAGAGTGGCAATCCCATGTGTAAAGGAAAACAACTGTTTTTGATACAGGATATTTATGCGTTTCCTATCCAGCAACCATCCTTTGCCGGCT
>OFGE01000815.1_pt1 | contig 31973 bp, 24 predicted proteins | sample 1521681 | NCBI WGS metagenome assembly OFGE01 (sample SAMEA3504093, study PRJEB24116) | mouse gut metagenome | biome: mouse gut; feature: mouse-associated habitat; material: faeces | place: Denmark | collected 2011
CACGGTTGGCAATGGTGAGTTTGCGTTTACCGTTGATGCCACAGGTTTGCAGACTTTCCCGGAATATTATCGGAAAGGTGTGCCATTGGGTACTCAGAGCCAGTGGGGATGGCATTCTTTTCCTAACGCGGAGAGTTATACTCATTCCGAGACTCTCAAGGAGTATGATTTCGGGCATGGGCATACAGAACTTTATTCTACACAGCTTAAAGAGCCTGAGAGGGGTAAGGCTGCTTGTGAATGGTTTAGGGTCAATCCTCATAGATTACATCTGGGATGTATAGGCATAGCTGACATATCACCTCGACAGGTGACTGATATAGATCAGGTGCTTGATATGTGGAATGGTGTGATACGCTCGAACTATAAGGTGGATGGCAAGCCTGTCAGTGTGCTTACATCCTGTCATCCTGATCGTGACATGGTTTCAGCTGAGATCAACACTTCACTTAAGCTTCCTGTGGCATTCCGTTTTCCGTATCCTACTGGTGCTCATGCTGATGATGCTTGTGATTGGTCATGCGATTCGTTACATGCAACCAGGATTGTATCATCGGGAGAAAATAATGTTATGCTTAGTCACACACTTGATGATACGTCCTACTATATCAGTGTAAGTTGGGATGGAGATGTGATCCCATCCATGACTGGGAGAAATGAGTTCAGATTGACCCCTTTGAGTGATTCATGGAGCTTTACGGCTGAATTTTCCCCGTTAGATACAGGTGTCTATGAGGCTAATGCCTTGGAGGTCCGTTCCGAAGCATCACGTTATTGGGACTATTTCTGGAGATCGGGAGGAGTTGTCGATTTCAGCGAGTGCACCGACCCTCGTGCCCAAGAACTTGAACGCAGGGTTGTCCTGTCGCAATACCTTCTTGCCGTCCAGTGCGCTGGTTCCACTCCTCCACAGGAGACTGGACTGACTTATAACTCTTGGTTCGGGAAGTTCCATCTTGAAATGATATGGTGGCATCAGGCTCAATTTGCTCTGTATGGTCATGACAATCTGTTGGCACGCACTCTGCCTTGGTATGAGTCGGTGTTGCCGTTGGCTCGTGAGATAGCTCATCGACAGGGATTTGATGGAGTGAGATGGATGAAGATGACCGATCCCTCAGGTGTCGAGGCTCCATCCAAGGTGGGCTCATTTCTCATATGGCAGCAGCCTCATATAATATATCTTGCAGAGTTGCTTCACCGAGCCAATCCTAATGGAGCTGTGATTGAAAAGTATGCGGATCAGGTTGAGGAGACCGCGCGTTTCATGGCATCATTCGTATCATATGATCCGGTGAAAGGACGCTACACGCTTAAAGGCATTATTCCTGCTCAGGAAACCCTCAGGGCTGCTGAGACAGTGAATCCTCCTTTCGAACTGTCCTATTGGCATTTCGGGCTTCTTACGGCGAATAAGTGGCGTGAACGTCGCGGGCTGCCTCGTGATGAAAAGTGGGATGAGATAGCATCGTCACTTTCGCATCTGTCATCCAAAGATTCATTGTATCTTGCAGCAGAAACGGCACCTCAGACATATAGCGACATACGTTTCACATCTGATCATATGGCTGTGCTCGGTGCTCTCGGCATCCTTCCGCAGTCGCCTCTTCTGGAGTTGGATATCATGAATTCAACTTTTGACTGGATCTACAGCAACTGGAACTGGAATAAGACATGGGGATGGGATTATCCCACTACTGCAATGTGTGCCACTCGTCTCGGTGAGCCTGAGAAGGCAGTGAACGCGCTTATGATGGATAAACGTACCAATACATATCTTCCCAACGGTCATAACTATCAGGACGACCGTCTGCGTTGCTATCTTCCCGGCAATGGCGGACTGCTTACTGCTATTGCTCTGATGACTGCCGGCTGGGATGGTTGTGATGTAAGGAATCCGGGTTTTCCTAAGGACGGAACCTGGAATGTGCGTTGGGAAGGTATAAAACCATTGCCATAGCATATGAATAGGATTGTACAATTGAGGTGGTCGGTGTTGAGTGTATTTCTATCCATGACCATTTTTCCGGTCTTGGCTTACAAAGGGATGCACTATCGCCCTGACGGTATCTCGGCTGTGTGTGTTGATTGTAAGCACATGTATAACCGAGCTCTCTATGGTGCTCATTCAGGATTCCGTATTGAGTGTAGTGACATACCTGTGTTTGGGGTCTATCTTCCAGGTATGGGCGGGAATATGAGTTTTATACTTCCCGAGGGGAAGTGTGTGGCTCATTATACACCAGGCCGTATGGACTACGAAAAAGGTGGCGTGACTATTGAGGTTCAGGTGATGCGCTCTTTCGATTGTGCCTTATGGCGGCTCACCAATAATAATAGTAATGAAGTGTCCGTTCCTGTGTTTTTCGGAGGTGTTTCCGGCAAAAAGTTTTCCCGCAACGGAGATCTTGGGGTTGACCCTGCCGACTGTTTTTCTCTCAAGCCTGAGTATTGCAAAGGGAATAAGTACTCATTTAGCGGTGATAGTGTCACTGTTTGGTATGGAGTGAAAGAGCGAAAAGAGATCTGCCTCATTATTCCGGCATATAAGCGATCTGTGACACATGATAATATATATGAAGGTGCTGTCAAGCTGAATCCAGGTGAGAGTAAGATTATTGCGTATTTCCCTGATGGAGATATCCCTTTATCGAGTCTTGAATCGCTTATGGTTCAGGCGGAGGATGAGAGATCCACTCTGGCTTCAGCCATGGAGATATCAACCCCGGATGAATGGCTGAACCCTGTCGGTGCAGCTCTTGCTGTGGCAGCTGACGGTATATGGGGCGGTAGGGCATGGTTGCATGGTGCCATCGGTTGGCGCACTCCGCATCTCGGTTGGCGTGGTGCTTATTGCGGAGATGCTCTCGGATGGCATGATCGTGCTTTAAAACATTTTGAGACCTATGCCGCCAATCAGATCACAGATATTCCGCCTGTATATTCTCATCCACGTCAGGATCATAAGCAGAATATGGCTCGCGCAGAGAAAAAGTGGGGGACTCCTATGTATAGCAATGGATATATATGTCGACGTCCCGGCAAAAAGACTGAGATGTCGCATTACGATATGAATCTCGTGTATATAGATGCAATGTTGCGTCATTTTATGCATACAGGAGATACTGCCGCCATGCGCAGGCTTTTCCCGGTCTTGAAGCGTCATCTCGAATGGGAGAGACTCAATTTCGATCCGGATGGAGATTATCTGTATGACGCTTATTGTTGCATTTGGGCAAGCGATGCTCTGTATTATAGCGGTGGAGCCGTCACACACTCCTCTGCGTATAATTACTTTGCTAATAAGCTTGCCGTTGAAGTGGCAAGGGCCATAGGTGAGAACTCATGGCAATTCATCTGGGATGCCATAGGGATAAATAATGCCATAGATTCTAAATTATGGATGCCAGACCGTGGATGTTGGGCTGAATTCAGAGAGACCGACGGTCGTTTGCACCCTTTCCCGGCATTATGGACCATATATCATGCCATAGATTCACGTGTAGGTAATGAATTCAAATGGTACACAGCCACACGTTACATCGATAGGGAGATTCCTCACATCCCCTTAAATTGTGATACTTCCCTGTACACTCTTTCCACTACCAATTGGAAGCCTTATTCATGGAGCATCAACAATGTTGCCATTGCCGAGGTGATGCATACGGCCTTGGCTTATTGGCAGGCTGACCGTCCGGATGATGCCTATGCGATAATGAAGGGGGTGATAATGGATAACATGTATTCAGGAGCCTCACCGTTGAATTTCGGTCAGATAAGTCAGTACGATGCCGCCCGGGGTGAATGTTACAGGGATTTTGCAGATCCTATCGGTGTGTGGAGCCGTGCTCTCACTGAGGGGCTGTATGGCATACGTCCTTGCCTGATTGGTGATAATAAGCGTGTGGTGATACGTCCCGGATTTCCTGAAGGTTGGGATTGCGCGTCAGTCTCGATGCAGGATATCACTTATAGTTTTAAGCGGGAAGGACAGGTAGATACCTATATTATAGAGGGTCGTTATCCGTCTGGGACATCTTTGGAGTTATGTGTGTCGGCTCTCGGACTTAGAGAGGTAAGGGTCGATGGAGGGTCTTCTGACTGGAGTGCGGTCGATATGGCAATCTCTCGACCGTTGATTAATGTTAAGTTGTGTAGCGGTAAAAAAAACGTTGTGGAAATTATCCGTGATGCGTCTCGTGAATATGTGCCGACAGGGGCTGTCAGGACGGTGGGACCAGTCCTGTTCACTCAGATGGAGTCCGGTATGCTTAAATGGTGGCAACCATCGGATGCTGGTGTTGAAGAGCAAGATACTAATATTTCGAAAGCCGCTATTACCAGTCGTTTTGCTGACATAAAGCCTTCGAAATGTGTTCCTGTCGATATTGCAGCATTCTATAATGATTCCGTATCCAATATATTCCGTAATCGTTATGAATCGCCGCGTCCGGATGTGACAACTTTGCAGATACCGGTTCAAGGGATAGGGGAGTGGTGCCATCCTCAACTTACAGCCGATATTGATGACACAGGTTTGCGCCGACTTTCTGCTGATGGAAATGGTACGGTACATTTGTTAAATATCCCATTTCAGATTCCATCTAATGGTCGTAATATCGTATATACAAGTCGGTGGGATAACTATCCTGCTCACGTTTCAATCCCTCTTAAGGGCAAGGCGACCAGTATATACATCTTGATGGCAGGTAGCACCAACCATATGCAGTGGGGGATGGAGAATGCGCGTGTGACAGTAAGATATTCGGATGGTGATACGACATCTTTTCCGTTGATCAATCCTGTGAACTGGGCTCCTGTCGAGCAGGATTTCTATACTGATGAGCATGCATTCAGTCAGCCTCTCGGAACAGAACCACCCATGCGCGTACATCTCCTTTCAGGGGAGGTGTCACGTTCTCTCGGAGCAAGTCTCGGGCTTGAAGGTCCTGCTGACCGTTATATTCCGTCAGGTGCCGGTGTGCTGTTGAATATTCCATTGGATATGTCACGTGGTCTTGAGTCGTTACATCTTGAGACTGTTTCTAAGGATGTTGTTGCAGGGATTATGGGTATTACTATACAGCGTCCATAAATTGACAATCATATGAAGTTCCTTATATTTGTATTACTGTCTAATTTTGCTGCTTTTACGGCTGCTTGGGCGCAGGCTCCTGTCGACTGGTATGCTGAAAAGGTGGAGAACCGTCCTTTTGTGCGATGGTGGTGGCATGGAAGTGCTGTGGATTCCGTCGGTCTGACATACAATCTTGAAGAATTTGCCCGCCAAGGCATAGGTGGGGTTGAGGTCACCCCGATTTATGGTGTAAAAGGTAATGAGGCTAATGATATCCCTTACCTATCTGAAAAATGGATGGATATGCTCGGTCATACTGTCAGTGAGGCTAACCGCCTTGGACTGAGGGTTGATATGAACAACGGCACAGGCTGGCCGTTCGGTGGCCCTAACGTCTCGCCTTCGATGAGTGCACGCAAACTTGTGACACGTCGATGGGAGGTGCCGGAGAGTCATGTCATAGATGAACCGATGTTTCCTCTTCCGTCTGAGATGAAGCAGCCTGATGCAACTTTTCAGCGTGCAATTGCTGTATCCCGCTCCCGGACTATTGATATTACTGACAGAGTGTTAAAGGACGGTTCGCTGAAATGGAAGGCTCCTGAGGGCGGACCTTGGAGGGTGTATGCCATATATTCAGGAAGAACATATCAGAAAGTCAAGCGTGCTGCTCCTGGAGGAGCCGGGCTTGTGCTCAACCATTATGACAGTATTGCAGTCAGAAAGTATCTTGCCCGCTTTGATGAGGCATTTGAAGGCCGTGAATGGATGATTCCTGACTCATTCTTTAATGATTCCTATGAGGTATATGGGTCCGATTGGAGCGATAACCTTTTTGACGAGTTCCAGAGGGATCACGGATATGATCTGGCTTCAGGTATCCATGAGTTTCTTGGCGACAATGGCAATAGTCCTGAGAGAAAGCGTTTGCTACATGATTACCGTATGACTCTTGCGCGTATTCTTGAAGAAAATTTCACACGAGTATGGACGGAATGGGCTCATTCACATAATGCGCGTATACGTAATCAGTCGCATGGATCTCCGGCTAATATCCTGGATATATATGCAGCCGTTGATATTCCTGAATGTGAGTCGTTCGGACAGACGGATTTTGATATCCCAGGGCTTCATTCTTCCGGGCCGTCACGTCCGAGTGATGCTGCACCGTCGGTGCTGAAATTCGCATCATCGGCGGCTCATCTTGCAGGTAAGCCTATGATTTCGGCTGAGACTCTTACCTGGCTCACCGAGCATTTCCACACCTCTTTGGCACGATGCAAGCCTGAAATAGACCAGATGCTGTGTTCCGGTGTAAATCATGTGTATTTTCATGGTGCACCATATTCTCCGAAGGATGCTACGTTTCCTGGATGGCTTTTCTATGCATCTGTCAACATGTCGCCTACGGCATCGCTGTGGGAGGATGCTGACGGTTTGTTCAGGTACATAACCCGCGTGCAGTCTTTTTTATCGGCAGGTAAGCCTGACAATGATATACTCCTTTATTTCCCTTATGAGGAGATAATCACACGTCATGGAGGTGGGCACTATCTCATGTTTGATATCCATAAGATGGATCGTGTGATGCCCGATGTTAAGCAGTGGGTAGCTGACATAATGGAAGCAGGATATGATGTGGATTATCTGTCGGACCGTCTCATAGACTCTCTGACTGTCACAACCGATCGTCGGTTGCTGTCGCGTGGAGGCAATAGTTACCGGGCAATCATAGTGCCTCGTGTCGATTATATTCCGGATTTGACTCTTGATAAGCTTGGAAAACTTAGTGACATGGGTGCTAATGTGGTATTTTCAGATGATATTTCATCCGCTGTCGGATCGCTCGGGGTTCCGTCAGAGCATCTGCGGCGTTCAGGCGTATCGATGATAAGACGTCTCAATGAAGCGGGAGGACATAATTATTTTATTTCAATGCTGCGTGACAGTGTTATTGACGGCTGGGTGCCCTTGGCAGTCAATGCGCGTAGTGTTATGATTTTTGATCCTTTGACCGGTAGAAAAGGGCTTGCCTGTTCGCGAATCGGGATCGATGGGAATATTGAGGTGAAGCTTCAGCTTGCCCCAGGAGAATCACTTCTGTTAAAGACGTTTCCTTATGATGTGGATGTCGCCTCATGGAGATACGTGGCTAAGCGTGGTACTCCGGTGGATATAGTGAATGGGTGGAGCATAGAGTTCCTTAAGAGTGACCCTCAAATTGATGGAGTCTTTACGACTGACACCCTCGCTGAATGGACGAGCCTACCCGATCCTCGTGTACGAGTCAATAGCGGCATTGCCCGATATAGGGTGAATGTCAGTATACCTGATGTTTCTGTGTCAGATTCCTGGCTCCTTGATCTCGGAGATGTGCGTGAGAGTGCATGCGTTACGGTTAATGGCAAGGAGGCTGGATGCGTATGGTCGGTCCCTATGGTTCTTGATGTCGGATGTCTGTTGCATTCGGGAGAGAACGAACTGGTGATTGACGTCACAAACCTTCCTGCCAATCGTATTGCTGATTACGAGCGCAGAGGTGTGGAATGGCGTATCTTCAAGGATGCCAACATAGCCAGCGTGACCAATGCCAAGAAGTTCAGTTTCGGAGATTGGGAGGTGGTGCCGAGCGGACTTAATTCGAAAGTGAAATTAATACCTGTAATATATGAATAGAAATGTTATTATCCTGGGTATCGTTATTCTGGCGGTATCTTTTGGGGCTCTTTCTGCCGGAGCGGCAGAAAATCTACAGCCGCGGGATGAGGTGCTGAAGACTCTTATGAAAGTCAATGACCATTATCTCAGAAAGCATCCTGACCCACTTCTTGGAATCCCGTATTATTCACGAAAGAAAGTGTATGAGGCTAACATATGGACTCGTGCTGTGTATTTTGAGGGACTGATGGCTCTCCATTCCATATATCCTGCAAACAGGTATTATGACTATGCATATAAATGGGCTGACGGTTTTAAATGGGGGATGCGTCGCGATGACACTACCACCCGCAATGCCGACAACTATTGTGCCACACAGGTATATATAGATCTGTATCGTCTTACGCCGCGTCCTGAAATGCTCACAAAGACAAAGGCTATCATGAACATGCTTGTTAATACGCCTCAGATAGATGACTGGACCTGGATTGATGCTATCCAGATGGGTATGCCTGCGCTTGTGAAACTGTCGATCACTACAGGTGATGCCAGATATGCGGAAAAGGCTTATGATATGTATACCTGGACCCGTAATGTCCTTGCCGGCGGACTTTACAACAGCAAGGATGCGTTGTGGTGGCGCGATGCGGATTTTGTGCCTCCCTATAAGGAGCCGATGGCAGGGACTGTTATTGGTCACGAGGCAACGGTTGGGTGGTGGCAGCTCTTGTTAGGGTCCTTGACGAACTACCGGCCGATGCCCCTCACAGGTCGGAGTATGAGCGGGATCTTAAGGACATGTGCGCCGCGCTTGTGAAGTGCCAGCGAGAGGACGGATTCTGGAACGTAAGTCTGCATGATGCCTCGAATTTCGGTGGAAAGGAGCTGACAGGAACTTCTCTTTTCGTATATGGTATGGCATGGGGAGTTCGCAACGGACTTCTTGACAGAGATAAATATATGCCTGTTATTGTCAAGGCATGGAATGCTATGGTAAATGATGCGGTCCATGACAACGGTTACCTTGGGTATGTTCAGGGCACAGGCAAGGAGCCAAAGGATGGGCAACCTGTGGCTTATGATTCAAAGCCCGATTTTGATGACTATGGCACAGGGTGTTTCCTGCTTGCCGGTACGGAGGTGTACAAGCTTTAAATATTCTATTACTGTAGAACTTTTTAGACCAAAGGACCATAGATTCTACATTATCTATGGTCCTTTGGTCTAAAAAGTTCTTAGTGTATTTGATATTTTATCGCTGGTTTTATTTCACCACTTTACCGTTGAGTTTGAGGTTGATGAACTTTACGCCTTCGGTCTTGCCGATTATAGAATTGGAATCCGTTGTCACACCGTTAAATGTGCAGTCCTTGACAATAATATTGTTGATATTGCATCTGTCCTCGAAACCCTCTATTTTCACACCGAATTTGCTCTTATTGCAGGTGACATTTTCGAGGAACACATTTTTTACTACAGGATAGAAATCGCGTTGGCAGATCTCTTTTTTGTCGTATACAAGATTGATTTTAAGCACAGCTTCATTGCACTGGCCCACCTGTACATTCCTTACGAAAATGTCCTCGATCACACCTCCGCGACAAGAATTTGTCTTTATGCGTATCACTCGGTCAAGCTCGGGTGAATCCATGATGCAGTCCTCTACAAACAGGTTTTTGAATCCTCCTGATATTTCGCTGCCTACCACCACTCCGCCGTGGCCGTTCTCCATACGGCAGTGGCGCACGATCACATTCTCGGTCGGTATGTTCCAGCGACGTCCGTCACGGTTACGTCCGCTCTTGATTGCAATGCAGTCATCACCGGTGTCGAAGAAGCATCCCTCAATCAGTACATTCTTGCATGATTCGGGATCGCAGCCGTCTCCGTTTGGTCCGTCGTTCTGTACATGTACTCCTCTTACCGTAAGGTTCTCACAGAGCAATGGGTGCATCACCCAGAATGGTGCACGAAGCATTGTGACACCCTCTATGAGAACGTTCTTGCATTTCACAGGATTGACGAGCTGCACACGCATGCCATAGCCGTCACCGAGTATGCGCTTTTCGACAGGGATCTCTTTTTCATTCCATTCGAGAAGCAGCGGGCGGCCTATGCGCTGTGACACCATGCCTTCTTGATAGCCGAAATGGTGAGCTCCACACATTGCCCACCAGTTTGTCCTGTCGGCTCCGCCATCAATCACGCCGTGACCTGTGATTGCGATATTGGTCTGCTCATAGGCATAGATCATGGGCTGATAGTTATAGCAGTCCACTCCCTCCCAGCGTGTGAGCACCAAGGGATATTCTTTCAGGTCGGATGTGAATAGAAGTGTCGCTCCTGCCTCAAGGTGCAGATTCACATTGCTTTTAAGAGTTATAGGACCTGTGAGCCATGACCCTGCCGGGATAATCACCCTGCCGCCCCCTTCCTTGGAGCAGCGGTCAATGAGTGAGTTGATCATCTCGGTATATAGGAATCCGGGAGTTTCGGATCTTTTTCCGTAGTCGAGCAGGTTATAATCTCGGTCACGGAATGTAGGGGCTTTTATCTGGGCTTCTACTTCAGGATAGATTTTCTCCCAAGCTTCTTTTGGTGTCAGTGGGGCGGCACTCACACTCATGGAAAGCCCTAATGCCACCAATGGCAGTAAAAATTTTCTCATGCTTCTTTATTTAAGGTGATAAGTAATTGTAATATTTTAATAATCGGCTACAAAATTACAATTTAAAATCGCTGCATTAAATTTTAACACATAAATTTTTCGTATTTTTTGCAAACATTAGGATAAAATATATTAACTTTGTGCCCAACTTAGAGAAATCTGCAACTTAGAGTAATATATATAAACCTTAAATTTCAACAATGAGAAACGAGAAATCTCTTAAAATCAAGAGTTCTCGAAGTGAGCTTTGTTCTCGCTTTGGGCGTATCTGCTTCTCGGTGCTTTTTGCTGTGTTTGCCATTATGGCATCTGCACAGGACAAGTCCGTTAGCGGAACAGTGATTGATGAGACGGGCGAGCCCGTCATTGGCGCAACTGTAATGGTAAAAGGGACCAAGAATGGGACTGCTACCGATATTGATGGCAAGTATGCGCTAACTACCCCCCCCCTCAGCTACTTTAGTATTTAGTTATGTAGGTTACACCACTCAGGAAATTCCTGTGGGTGGGCGTAACGTGATTGATGTCACCCTTAAGGAGAGCCGCGAATTGCTCGATGAGGTAGTGGTTGTGGGTTACGGAACCGTGCGTCGTCGCGATTTGACCGGTGCGGTTTCCTCTATGAAGAATTCCGATGTTGTTGTCGCTCCGACCAACAATGTGATGGAAGCTCTTCAAGGCAAGATTGCCGGTATGGACATCACCAAGTCAAGCGGTGAGACCGGAAGCGATGTCAATATTCTGCTTCGTGGTTCACGTTCAATTTATGGAAGCAATGAGCCTCTTTTTATCATTGACGGTATTCCTGGTAGCTACAGCCAGGTCAATCCCAGTGATATCGAATCGATCGATGTCCTGAAGGATGCATCCTCGACTGCTATATATGGTTCAGCCGGAGCCAATGGCGTTGTGATCATTACCACCAAGCGTGGAGAGGAGGGCAAGGCGATTGTGAATTTTGATGCCTACTACGGCTTCAGCGGCGATGTCAACTATAAGCATGGTATGCTCGGCGACGAGTGGCTGGCTTATCATCGTGAAGCATACAAATATATTAACGGTGATTATCCAACCGACAATGCTACACTTATGGGGAACCCAGAATATACCTCTGCTCTTGAAGAGGGAAAGTGGATTGACTGGGTTGATCTTGCATCAGGTCGGCGTGCCACCACTCAGAAGTATGCTCTTTCTGTGAGCGGCGGTACACAGAAGGCTCGCATTTTCGCATCTACATCATATTCTAAGGAGGAAGGTCTCCTTCCTAATGACGAGCTTGACCGTTACACTCTTCGCCTGAATGCGGATATGGAGATCAATAAGTATGCGACTATCGGTTTTACAAGCAACCTTACTTATTCCGATCATGACCGTGGTGTCAAGAACACATTCACTAAATCTCTTACGGCTTTCCCTCTCGGAGATGCTTTCGATGAGGATGGCAATCTCAATCATCGTTTTATTGATAATCAGGATTCTCCTCTCGGTGACTTTATTGAAAATCAATTTGCCAACAACACCAAGTCGACCTATATCAATTCAATAGGTTATCTGGATATAACTCCGTTCAAGGGATTCAAGTTCCGTAGCCAGATCAGTGCGATCCTGTCAAACAGTCGTTTAGGACAGTACTGGGGAGCTCAGGCTACAGCCAATCAGCCTTCGTATGCCAAGAGTCCTTTCGCTCAGAAAACCCACAATAATAATTGGGCATATACCTGGGAAAATATACTCTCTTATAATGCTGACATAAAGGACCATTCTTTCGGTGCGCAGTTCATCACATCGTATAACAAGAACACTAACGAACAGACTATTGCCGGTAGCGGCGGATTTGATGTTGACACCTGGCAGTTCCATCGTCTTCTTTCAGGCTCAGGAAGTCAGTACACCTATTCTGACTATTCTCGCACTCAGAAGATGTCATATGCATTCCGTGTGAATTATAATTATAAGGGGCGTTATCTGCTCACGTTCTCAAATCGTTGGGACGGTGTGAGCTGGTTCTCCGAGGGCAGCAAGTGGGATTCGTTCCCGGCAGGAGCTGTGGCATGGCGTCTTTCCGATGAGGAGTTTATGGAAAGCACACGCAACTGGCTCAGCAATGCAAAGCTCCGTGTCAGCTACGGTATCACTGGTAACTCAGGTGGCACAGGTGCTTATGTTACTCAGACCCAGGCATATCTCTATCCCAATGGTGGTGTGACGGTAGGTGGGAAGCCTGTACAGTTCGCTCAGTACACAGGCACTTATGCCGGCAGCACGCTCGGATGGGAGAAATCTTACAACTGGAATGTCGGTCTTGATTTCGGTGTGCTTAACAATCGTATTGACGGATCTATCGAATGGTTCAGGACAGAGACCAAAGGTCTTCTTTACAAACGTACTGTGCCCATCACAGACGGTGTGACTGGATGGGGTAGCCCGCTTTCACGTTGGGAAAATCTCGCCAGGACGGAGAATCATGGTTTTGAATTCACTATCAACAGCCGTAACATTGTAAGCAAGGACTTCAACTGGTCCACAACTCTTACCGCCACATGGAGCAAGGAAAGGATCAAGGAACTTCCCGGTGGTAATCTTATCAGCGAGAGCCTTTTCGTAGGTGCTCCTATAAAGTCGATATATGGATGGAAGTATGCCGGCATCTGGGGGACTGACGATGACGCTGAACTGATGAAGAAATATAAGGTAGAGCCTGGCTACATCAAGATTGAGACAATAGAAAATAATGGTGATGGCGGTGTTCATGCATATGGTGACAATGACCGTATGATTCTCGGACATCAGAATCCCAACTGGATACTTGGTCTTAACAACACATTCAAATATAGGGATTTTGACCTATCCGTATTCATGATGGGACGTTTCGGTCAGACTATTCAAAGCAACCTGCTTGGATACTATGATGCCAAGAATTCACGTACCACTAACCAGATTTCAGGTGTGGACTACTGGACAGAGGATAACCAGGGTGCATATTATCCGCGTCCCGGTACAGGTGACAAGCAGAGCAAGGTGATGCCTTCGCTTCGTGTTGTTGACGGATCGTTTGCCAAGATCAAGAATGTGACCTTCGGTTACACCCTCCCTGGCAAACTTACTCAGAAAGCTCTTGTTGAGCGTATGCGCCTCTACTTTACCGCTTACAATCCCTGGATCATTATGAATGACAGCAAACTTGACGGTATTGATCCGGAGACCGGCGGTTCTGACGCATTCCCTACCTATAAGCAGTTTGTTTTCGGTATCAATCTCACACTCTAATACTTAATTCGATTTTAATAATGAAACGAAATATATATAATATACTATGGGCTTGCGGAGTGGGAGCTACTCTTATGATGCAGTCTTGTTCGCTTGAAGAGGTGAATCCTGGTGAATTCTCGCTCGAAGTGCTTGGCTCCACTCCTCAGGGGTATGAAAAGTTGCTCAACCAATGCTATTTCGGCCTGGAGCGTCAGTTCTATAATGGCATTGACTTTATGGGTTTCATGGAGGGCAACACCGACCTGTGGACATCAAAGACCAACCAGCCGGGGGTGAATGACAATATGTTCAAATTCTTTGCAAACGCTTCTCCGAACCTTACTTTTACCGGCTCAATATGGAATGCCGCTTACGATGGTATTGGTGCATGCAATATGGCTATTGAAGCCGGGGCGGGCTGTTCGTTCTCAACCGAGGAGCAACGGAATGCAAAAGTTGCGGAAGCGCGTTTCCTCCGTGCTGTGTATTATTACAATCTTGTCGAGATGTTCGGCGGTGTGGTTAAGCTCACTGAGGTACAGAAAGAAAATAATTATTCTCCTGTCCGCACCGAACCTCTTGAGATCTATCGTGATATAATTATACCTGACCTTGATTTTGCTGCCAAATGGTTGCCTAAGGGTGATGATTCCTTTGATGGGCATCCTGCCCGGAAAGCTGCTCTCGGATATCTTGCAAAGGCTTGCCTTGCAACACGTCAGTATGATACTACCGATTTCCTTCAGATAGGTTTTGATGCAGCTAAAAAGCTCATTTCCGATTGTGAGGCTGGAGGGTCTGCCTATAATGCATATATGTATCCCGATTTCGAGGATGTGTTTGCTGAGGTAAACAATAAGGCAAATAAGGAGGCTCTTTGGAAATATTCAGTGTATGCCGGTTCTGACGCTCACGGTTCAAGCAACGGAAACTATCGTACCAATCGTAATGATGAGCATTTCCTATGTCAGCTTAACCATTTTGGAGCACGAAAGGATAATCAGGAATCCCGTAAGGCATGGGACGGAGGTGTGCAGGGCGACTTTATGCCTACTCAGCATCTTCTCAGTCTTTACATCCAGCAGGATGGCTCTCTTGATCCTCGCTTCCATAATCTGTTTATCACAGAGTGGAAAGCCAATCAGGCATATAGCTGGACCGAGGGCGATGTGAAGAATTATGGGAAGGATGCCTCAATGGAGGGGACAAAAGTTAATGTCGGAGATTTAGCTATCCGTTTTGTGATGCCGCAGGATGACAATTATGCAGATGAAGTAGCCGGGAAAGCTAACTCCAACTATCTGTTGATTGATTATAATGATGTGTATGATGATGCTGCAAAGTCAATCATTATGAAGGACGGTAGCGGCGAAAATCATTATCGATATTTCTATCCTTCACTCAATAAGCACGCAAGCTCCAATTATTTTGACGCCAATTACAGCAAAAGCCGTTTTGCCAATCTCAACAGTGTGATACCTATGCGTATGGCAGAGGTGTATCTGATCGCTGCTGAATACGATATCGTTATGAATGGCGGAGGTCAGGCTATGGGATATATCAATAAGGTGCGTCAACGTGCCGGAGCCAATGCTCTTACAGGAGCGGCTGATATCCGTACAGTCCTTGACGAACGTGCCCGCGAGCTATGTGGTGAGTTCACACGTTTCTATGACCTTAAACGTACAGGAATGCTGAAGGATGCGACTTATCTGCAATCCACATTCCCGGAGCTCGCTCAGTACTTTAAGCCGGAATATGCTCTTCGTCCTATACCGTCGACTTATACCGATGTGATCACGACCGGAGGACTTTTCCAGAATTACAGATAAATACAATCTCATATAAGACACTCTGGGCTTGCCTGATTGATATCGGCAAGCCCAGTTGTTTTATTCTATAATTTCGTTGAACTTAAAGAGTGTAGAGCGGAGTGGCGGCGTAGCGTGGGAGCGCAACGAGGCGTAGCCCTTGGAGGAGAATGAGAGCGTCGTCGCGTTGTGATATTGCTTCTTCAATTGTGTGCAGTGCTATCTGTGGCAGATTGTTGTCATGAGATAGATGGCACAGATATAGGTTGCGCAGACGAGGAGATATGATTTCGGATATGAATGCGGCGGTTACATTGTTGTCAAGATGACCGTTGTCGGCAGCGATTCTTGCTTTCAGATATTCAGGATATGAACCTGTCGCCAACATATGTGGATCGTAGTTTGCCTCTATTACGATTGAATCAGCCTGACGCATGTAGAAGTCCACTCGTGGGGATATGCAGCCCAGATCGGTAGCGACTGCCATAGTGTGTCCGGATGTATGGGTTATGAAGAATCCGGCATTATCTGCCCCATCGTGCAGCACTTCAAACGGTGTGACCTCGAAATTGCCAAGCTTGAAGGTGAACTCCTTATATATAGGCTGGTGGTAGTCCTTTATGCGGCGTGACACATTGTGGCGGCGTAGTATGCCATTGAATGTGCGAGGTGTGCAGTACAGTCTTATATGACGGTTGGCACGCAGTATGGCGTATGCCTGGGATATGTGGTCGTGGTGATCGTGGGTCAGGATTATGCCTTGGATGCGGTCCATTGTTATACCGTTGGCCTGTAAAGTCGAGGTCACTTTCTTTGCATCAATTCCTGCATCGACAAGAAATCCGCTGTTACGGTCACCTATATAAGCGCAATTGCCGCTGCTTCCGCTGCCGAAACTCATGAAGAATACTCGGTCGGATGCTTGTAGCGGAGGCAGTTCATCTATTTCCGGTTTCTGTGCATGAGAGCGTGCTATATCAGCCATCCTCTCCGGAGGGATGATTTCAAATCCTCGGTCGAGACGTTCGTTGAAGTCATCGAGTCCGTCGAATAGTCCTGGTTGCGGATGATGTGGAGGGCTGTATTTGCGACGCATGGTAGTAGAGGCGGTTAGTGAAAAAGGTGTGTTAGTTGTAGAGGAGAAAGATTGTTGGGACTTTGTCGTAGTTGTAAGCGCGCTTTGCCCATTTGGAGAGTGGTAGAGTGACTATTTCTTGATTGGGACCGGTGATGTCGGATGCCACGCAGAGCCGTATGCCGGATGGCAGCGATGATGCCAGCTCGGCGATCAGACGGTTGTTCCGGTAGGGGGTCTCAATGAATATCTGAGTCTGTCGGCGGGTGCGTATGAGTCGTTCCATCTCTTTGAGCTTCTCTGCACGCGCTTTTGATTCGTATGGAAGATAGCCGTTGAAAGCGAATGTCTGACCGTTGAACCCCGATGCCATTAATGACATGATAATGCTTGACGGACCCACCATCGGGATAACGGTTATTCCTTTCTGCTGGGCTACAGCTACGAGGTCGGCTCCGGGATCAGCCACAGCCGGACAACCTGCTTCCGAGATGACTCCTATAGGATGTCCCTGAGATATTGGGTCAAGCATTGCCGGGACATCTTCAGGACGTGTATGTTCGTCAAGTGTGGTGAATGTGATTGAGTCAATGTCGATTTCTCGGTCACACCGTTTCAGGAATCTTCTTGCTGTGCGCACATTCTCTACCACATAATGCTTTATCTCCCTTACCATTTCAATATTGGTGCGGGGCAGCACAGAGTCCACCGGAGCATCACTCATTGTGGATGGGAGCAAGTAGAGGGCAGGCTGGAGCATATTTTCAGTTTATATGTGTCGCAGTTATCAGATGGTTGATTTTATAGTAGTCTTAGCCGACGGAACCTTCAAGGGATATCTGAAGCAGCTTCTGTGCTTCGACTGCGAATTCCATTGGAAGTTTGTTCATAACTTCGCGGGCATAGCCGTTGACGATGAGAGCCACAGCCTCTTCGGTGGGTATTCCTCGTTGATTGCAATAGAATAACTGATCCTCGGATATCTTGGATGTTGTAGCTTCATGTTCGACTATTGCAGTGTCATTGTGTATGTCGATGTAAGGGAATGTATGGGCCCCGCAATGGCTTCCCATAAGTAGGGAGTCGCATTGTGTGTAGTTGCGGCATCCCGATGCCTCTGGAGCGACTTTGACGAGCCCTCGGTAAGAGTTTTCGGAGTATCCTGCCGATATGCCTTTTGATACTATGTAGGAGGTGGAGTTCTTCCCGAGATGTATCATCTTGGTGCCGGTGTCGGCCTGCTGGTGATTGCGTGTCACAGCTACCGAGTAGAACTCTCCGCGCGAATAGTCGCCTTTGAGTATGCATGACGGATATTTCCAGGTGATGGCTGAGCCTGTCTCCACCTGTGTCCATGACAGTTTGGAGTGGTCGCCTCGGCATAGTCCGCGTTTTGTCACGAAGTTGTATACGCCTCCGCGTCCTTCGGCATCTCCTGCATACCAGTTCTGTACGGTCGAGTATTTTACCTCTGCTCGGTCCTCGACGATGATTTCCACGATGGCAGCATGAAGTTGATTCTCGTCGCGCATCGGAGCGGTGCAGCCTTCGAGATAGCTGACGTAGGCATCGTCGTCGGCAACTATGAGAGTTCGTTCGAACTGTCCTGTGCCGGATGCGTTGATACGGAAATAGGTCGACAGCTCCATCGGGCATCTTACCCCTTTTGGGATGTAAACAAATGATCCGTCGGAGAACACGGCAGAGTTCAGAGCGGCATAGAAGTTGTCGCGATAGGGGACAACTGAGCCGAGATATTTCTTCACCAGGTCAGGATAATCTTTGACAGCTTCGGAAATTGAACAGAATATAATCCCTTTCTCTGCAAGCTTCTCTCGATGAGTGGTCTTTACACTCACGGAGTCCATGACGGCATCGACTGCCATACCAGACAGAGCTTTCTGCTCCTCAAGAGGTATGCCCAGCCGGTTGAATGTGTCAAGCAACTGCGGATCTACTTCATCGAGACTCTTCGGTCCATCTTTCTTTACAGGCTCGGCATAATAGCTTATGTCCTGAAAGTCTATTTCAGGAATCTTGAGGTATGCCCAGTCGGGAGCTTTGAGAGTCTGCCAGTAGCGGAAGGCTTTGAGGCGGAATTCAAGGAGCCACTCGGGTTCTCCTTTCTTGGAAGAGATAAGCCTTACCACATCTTCATTAAGACCTTTTGGTATGATGTGGGTGTCTATGTCGGAGGTAAAGCCGTATTTGTATTCCCCCGAAGTGGCTCTGTTCAGCAGATCGTCATTGGACTCTCCTGTATTGACCGGAGTTCTTTCGGGAGCGGATGTGTTATTGTTCATTTCCATTGTCATTGTTTAGGGCACCCCATACGGAGGGTGCGAGATCGATAATCCATGTCACCAGGCGACCGTCACCCAAGCGTGACGCTTTGTTGATGTCAGTGCCTGAGAACACCACCATGTAAAGGTTCAGTGCCACACTCATAACCATGAACCATTTCAGAATGTTCACCACTGCACCGGCTATATGGTCGAGTGGTCCGAGTAGCAGAGTGTGTGTCACAAGTTTGAGGAATTTTGCCACGATTATAACACAATAATATGCCACTATATATATTATGCAGCAGGCAAGTATTGATGCTCCGTAATTCGACATGAAGTTGACCTCCGGTCCTCCTGATGGTGTAATCATTCCGGCGACCTGTGAGCCGAACATGCGGCAGGCTATGATGCCTATTATTATTGCGGCAACAGAGCCTACCTGGGTAATGAGCCCTTTACGGAATCCCATTACCGCTGATACGGCAAACACTATGAGGATTATTATATCGATAGTCGGCATTTCTTATTGTGTTTATTAGGCATCAAAATTCAAATTAGTAGTCCTGTTTACTCGCTGTAGAGTGTTTTACTAATTTGAATTTTGATATCTTACACATCCTCTGTTTTTACGATAGTGCTGCAAGGGTTGTGCGGAGTGTGGCGAGCTTGGTGTCGGCATCCGCAAGTTTCTTGCGCTCACCTTCTACAACGGCAGCAGGGGCATTGGATACAAAGCGTTCGTTAGAGAGCTTTTTCTCAACTGATTTTTTGAATCCTTCGTAGTATTCAATTTCCTTGGCTATTTTAGCCTTCTCTGCTTCCACGTCAATGTTATTGAGCAGTGGGATATTGAATTCGGTTGTGCCTACGAGGAATGATGCCGCAGCCGGATCCTTTTCAGCTGTCGAACCGACCTTGTCGAGAAGAGCGAGTTTGCTTATCACATCAGCCAGTTCAATGTTTTCATTGATAGCGAGTAGGGTAAGGAGCTCTCGGTTAGGTATGTTGCGCTGTGCACGCACTCCACGCACACCGTTGACTATCTCTTTTGCTCTCTCTATGGCTGCGAGCAATTCATTGTCGGTTTCACCTGCTGCCGGCATTGATGCATACATTATTGACTCACCTTCGGCACGGTTACCGATGTGTTGCCACAATTCCTCTGTAATGAATGGCATGAATGGGTGAAGCATGCGCAGTAACGAGTCGAAGAATCCGATAGTGGCGTTATATGTGGCGCGGTCAATAGGCTTCTGGTATTCAGGTTTCACCATTTCGAGATACCAGGAAGAGAATTCGTCGCGGAACAGGCGATAGACGCTCATCAGGGCTTCGGAGATGCGGAATTTGTCAAACAGGTCGTTGATTTCGGCTATGGATTTGCTTAGCATACTCTCGAACCACTTGATGGCTGTATCCGAACTTGACGGCTGTGCTATATTGTCGTCGATCTCCCAACCTTTCACAAGGCGGAAAGCGTTCCATACCTTGTTGCAGAAGTTACGTCCGTTCTCACAGAGTTTCTTATCAAAGAATATATCGTTTCCTGCGGGTGCGGACAGCATGATTCCCATACGTACGCCGTCAGCTCCGTAGTCGGCTATTAGTTCCAGTGGGTCAGGGGAGTTGCCGAGCTGTTTTGACATCTTACGTCCTATCTCATCACGAACGATACCAGTGAAGTACACATTGTTGAAAGGCTGTTTGCCCATGTATTCGTATCCTGCCATTATCATTCGTGCCACCCAGAAGAATATAATGTCCGGTCCGGTCACGAGGTCGGAAGTGGGATAGTAATACTTTATCTCTTCATTGTCAGGATCGAGGATGCCGTTGAAGAGAGAGATAGGCCAAAGCCATGAAGAGAACCATGTGTCGAGACAATCCTCGTCCTGATGCAGATCTGCGGCAGTCAGGCCTGGAGTCTGTTCCTGTGCAAGCTTCAATGCTTCTTCCGCGGTCTCAGCCACTATGAACGATCCGTCAGGCAGATAATAGGCCGGGACACGGTGACCCCACCACAGCTGACGAGAGATACACCAGTCGCGTATGTCGGTTAGCCAGCGGCGGTATGTTGTCTTGAATTTCTCCGGGACAAATTTTATCACACCATCCTCGACTGATGCGAGTGCCGGATCTGCAAGGTGCTGCATCTTTAGGAACCACTGGTCGCTCAGGCGCGGTTCGGTAACAGTGTCCTGGTTGCGCTCGGAGTATCCAACCTTGTTTTCGTATTCCTCAATCTTCTCGATGAGACCGGCAGCCTGCAAGTCTTGTGCAATCTGCTCACGGCAGGCGAAGCGGTCCATGCCGACATACATGCCGGCTGCTTCGCTTATTGTGGCATCATCGTTGAATATGTCGATGGTTTCAAGTCCATGCTTCTCACCGAGCATATTGTCGTTCATATCATGTGCCGGTGTTACTTTGAGGCATCCGGTACCGAAATTGATGTCAACATAAGTGTCCTCGATGACCGGGATCTCACGGTTCACGAGTGGAACTATCACGCGTTTCCCTCTGAGATGCTGGTTCTTCGGGTCATCAGGATTGATACACATTGCAGTGTCGCCCATGATGGTTTCGGGGCGTGTTGTTGCAACGATTGCATACCCTTCTTCTCCAACGATCTTGTAACGGAGATAGTAGAGTTTGGAATGCTCCTCCTTGTACACTACCTCTATGTCGGATAGTGCTGTCTTGGCCTTAGGGTCCCAGTTGACCATACGTTTTCCGCGATATATTAGCCCTTTGCGGTAAAGATCAACGAACACATGGATGACGCTTTTAGAACGTATTTCATCCATTGTGAACGCAGTGCGTTCCCAGTCGCACGATGCGCCGAGTTTCTTGAGCTGTTCGAGGATAATGCCGCCGTGCTTCTCTTTCCACTCCCATGCGTGCTTCAGGAACTCTTCACGAGTCAGGTCGCTTTTTCTGATGCCTTCCTGTGCGAGTTTGTTTACCACTTTGGCTTCTGTCGCGATGGCGGCGTGGTCAGTGCCTGGCACCCACAGTGCGTTTTTGCCCATGAGGCGAGCCCGGCGCACAAGGATGTCCTGTATAGTGTTGTTGAGCATATGCCCCATGTGAAGGATACCGGTGACGTTGGGTGGGGGTATCACTATTGTGAACGGTTCGCGAGCGTCAGGCTCGGAGTGAAACAGACGATGTTCCATCCAGTAGGCATACCAGCGGTCCTCAACGGCACGAGGATCGTATTTTGAGGCAATTTCTTCCATGAGGTGATGTTGGTTTTATCAGTTCATTGGTTTTAAAGTGCAAAGGTACAAAAAACATATGACACTACGCCACTCAAATGTGTAAAATTATACAACTTTAATACCTATGGTTTCATTGGGGATTAAGGTCCGCCGGTCCATCAGGTTAAAAACGAAGTAGTGTGATTTACAGCATGCTGTAAATCACACTACTTAATCATAGTTTCATATGTGTTTATTCAGTTGTGGTGGGCGGATGTATTATCCATGTGCCTGATATGCTCTCAGAACAGCATCGGGTCGAATGAATCGGCAGGCAGCTGAGGGTTGGCAGAGATGGCGTTGATGATGTTTCGAAGCATAGCGGCGTAGCCTATGTCGAGACAGGCAGCACCTGAAGGTGACATGTCGTTGCGAAGTATGCTGTCGGGTCGGTTAGGACGAGGCATCTGCATGAGAGTGTCCATATCCTTGAGATGGGTGCGGGCTTCCGATATGGCCTTGTCTGTCTCTCCTATCCTTATGAGGCTCATGAGGTAGGGGAATGTCAGCCCTGGAGTCGGCATTCTTAACTCGGATAGTCCGTTGATTGATTCCTCGATGATATCGATGACTTCGCGGTACATTTTGTTGAAGTACCATAGTTCGGTCAGGAAGTTCAGTTCAGGTGCACTGACGAAACGGTCTCTAAACAGTCTAAGGAGTTCAGCCGCGATGTCGATGCGTCCGTTAGCCATATGTTCTCTTGCCCATGCCACCAATGTGTCGCGGGTGAAGGATGTGCGTTCGGCTATCTGAAGAATGAACGGTGTGGCGCGTTGGAAATCGATGTTCATCAACAGGTCTATGGGGATCTGCGAAAGCGGATAGCGCGAGATGGTCTCTTCAAGCAGTCTGACGGCTTCGTCGGTCAGTCCGAGTTCCACGATGGTGGCAGCGTAGGCGGCAGCATCGGAATCGTTGGCATCGGGATGGTCAAGCACGGACCGGAACACTTCCGCTATCTTTTCGCGCTGATGGTTGAGACGGTACATCAAGCGTCCCTTAAGACGTAGAGCCTCGACGTAGTTGCTGTCAATTGCAAGTGCATAATCGGCAGACCCCAAGGCATCCTCATAGAATCCCTCAAGCATCTGTACGTTAGCGAGCCTTACCCAGAAGTCGACAGTGAACGGTTCCATCATGGTCAGCTCTTCAAACAATCGATGGGCTGTAGGCAGGTCGCTGATCTCTTCGGCTCGGTCGGCGTATTCATATATGAAGGTAGGGGTGTATGAGCATTTCGCTTCTATTCGGGAGCGGTTTTCCTCTACCCAATCGAGCATACTGTTCTCAGCGCAAAAGTCAACGAGCTGTATCACATCCTCATCTCCAAACTCTGATGTGGCATCAACGATTTCATCAAGTCGTGAGCGTGTGTCAGGGGAGTCGGAAGCTCCTTCTGCACGAAGGGTCAGAAGCCGGTTGAGGAATCCTCCGTTGCTCACACGGTTGTTGACATCGGCGGCCTCCATTTCACCGAATGATGAATAGAACCATGCCCGACGTGTGGCGAGGGCTTCGCTTGCGGGATAGTGGCGTGCTCCGTAGAGAAGGACTTCCATCTTGACGATGTAGTTGTCCATATCCGATGCATAGTCGAATATCTCGACAAGGTCGTTCTCGTCGAAGTATGCCTCCGGATTGCCTGCCTTGACTATCTCGGACTCGAATTCGTTGTAAAGACCCTGCCGGGTGTCGTCGTTGTTGTCTTGCATTTTATAGAGTTTTCGCGAGTTTACACCAAAGGTTAAGGATCAGGGGCTGTAGATTGATCCAAGTCCTTTGACAAAGTTAAAGGACATAATCTTTTTTAACCTCTAACCATTAACCTTTGGTAGATGTTTGCGAAGATACGGATTATTTATTGATCTTCTCCCAGGAGTCCTTGAGGGCTATCGTGCGGTTGAAGATGAGATTGCCGGGGGTAGAATCCTTGTCGAGAGTGAAATATCCTATACGCTGGAACTGTAGAGGCACACCGGGACTGGATATTTCAGCAAGATATGGCTCCACCTTGATTCCTTCCGCCACTTTTAGGGAGTCGGGGTTGAGCATTTCACGGAAGTCGCGCTCTGTCTCGGCGGCAGGATTCTCTACGCAGAACAGGCGGTCGTATATTCTTGCTGTGGCATTGACGGCTGTCGGTGCTGAAACCCAATGCAATGTGCCTTTGACTTTTCGGGATGCTCCGGGCAGGCCGCTACGTGTGTCGGGGTCGTAGGTGCAGTAGATCTCTTCGATGTTTCCGTCAGCATCTTTCTTGACACCTGTGCACTTCACTATGTACGCGCCTTTGAGACGTACCTCTCCATCGGGGGCGAGTCGGAAGAATTTCTTGGGGGGATTCTCCATGAAGTCGTCACGCTCAATGTATATCTCACGCGAGAATGGCATCTGATGCACACCTGATTCAGTGTCTTCGGGATTGTTCTCCATCTCTACCATTTCGGTCTGTCCTTCGGGGTAGTTTGTGATCACCACCTTTACAGGGTTGATGACAGCCATTCCTCTGGTCGAAATTTTGTTTAGGTCGTCACGCACGGCATGTTCAAGCAGGGAGATCGAGTTGAGTGCTTCGTATTTTGTATACCCTATGGCATCAATGAAATTACGTATCGAACGAGGTGTGAAACCTCGACGGCGAAGCCCGGATATGGTCGGCATACGAGGGTCGTCCCATCCTGCCACGAGTCCTTCTTTGACAAGTTGGAGGAGCTTGCGTTTCGACATTACTGTGTATGTGAGGTTGAGACGATTGAACTCAATCTGTCGGGGGCAATAAGTCTCATCGGCGAGCTCCTTTACGAAATATTCATAGAGGGGGCGGTGAGGCACAAATTCAAGTGTGCATATCGAGTGGGTGACTCCTTCAAAATAATCGCTTTGGCCATGGGCGAAGTCGTACATGGGGTATACTTTCCATGTGGTGCCTGTGCGGTGATGAGGGGTCTTTATGATGCGATACATAATCGGATCACGGAAATGCATATTGGAGTTAGCCATATCGATCTTGGCGCGGAGCACTCTTGATCCTTCCTCGAATTCACCTGCATTCATGCGCATGAACAGGTCCAGATTCTCCTCGACGCTGCGGCTGCGGTAAGGGCTCTCTGTGCCGGGTTGTGTCGGGGGGCCCTTCTGTGATGCGATCTGCTCGGATGTCTGATCATCGACATATGCCTTGCCCTCTTTTATGAGGCGCACTGCAAGCTCAAAAAGCTGCGGAAAATAGTCGGAAGCATAATATTCTCTGTCTCCCCAGTCGAAACCGAGCCATTTTATGTCTTCGCGTATGGAGTCGACATACTCGACATCCTCTTTGACGGGGTTGGTGTCATCGAAACGCAGGTTGCATGTGCCTCCGAACTTCTCAGCAATGCCGAAGTCCATACATATGGCTTTGGCGTGTCCGATATGGAGATAGCCGTTAGGCTCTGGTGGGAAACGAGTGTTGAGGCGTCCTCCGTTCTTGCCATCCTTGAGGTCGTTGTTCACGATCTCTTCTACGAAATTGAGGCCCTTGGCCTCCGGCATGATATTTTCGTTACTATCCATTATGTGAGAATGTATCGATGATTAAAATATTATCAGTTTGAGTATATATACGATGATGAGTGCATAAGTTCCGGCGAGAACATCATCCATCATTACTCCACATCCACCGGGGCATAATTCTTCTATTTTTCGGCAGCCTAATGGCTTGGTTATGTCTATGAGCCGGAACAGACCGAAGCCGAGCAGCGCAAATAACCACGTGTATTCTCCGCATGGAGCTACAAGCAATGGTATCCAGCAGCCCACGTATTCGTCGATTACTACTGCACGAGGATCGGGACCCCAGTATCGTTCCATCACTGAAGATGTCCATGCGCCTGTGACAGTGGTAACTACTATCAGTGCTATCGTGGAGAGTGTGAGTGCAAGAGGTGAAAGCAGCAGGTACAGCACATACCATATTATCAATGCGGTGAATGCTGCATAGGTGCCGGGGGCTCCTGGAAGAAGCCCTGTATAGAAGCCTGTAGATAGAATCTCGTGAAAGCGGGGTGCGACCCCAAGTTTCCTATAATTGTTGTCGCTCATATGTGAAAACTCAACTTGAATTGCAAAATTACTACATTTCTTGCACATTACGCAATTCGGTTTCTAAATTTTTATCTTGTCGATGCAAATTCTCGCAGGTTTTGCGTAAATTTGCAAAATAATCACCGAATTTCTAATATCGAGACGAAATAAAATATGGAATACAGAGAGATAGGCAAGACGGGGCTGAAGGTGTCCCGGCTTAGCTATGGTGCATCGTCACTTGGAAGTGTGTTTCACGAGACTGACGACCGCGTGGCTATAAAGGCGGTACACACTGCTGTTGAGAGAGGTATGAATTTCATTGATGTATCACCGTATTACGGACATTACAAGGCGGAGACGGTACTTGGGAAGGCTCTTAAGGATCTGGACAGGTCAGATTACTATCTGTCGACAAAGGTGGGGCGTTATGGCAAGGATGGTGTCAATACGTGGGATTATTCCGCCAAACGTGCCAAGGATAGTGTGTATGAGAGCATGGAGCGTCTTGGCATTGATTATATAGATATAATAAATGTTCACGATGTGGAGTTTGCCGATCTCAGCCAGGTGGTTGAAGAGACTCTGCCAACTCTTGTAGAGCTTAGGGACAAGGGTGTTGTAGGGCATGTTGGAGTGACCGATCTGCAGCTTGAGAACCTTAAGTGGGTCATAGAGCATGCAGCTCCCGGATCGGTGGAGAGTGTGTTGAGTTTCTGTCACTATGCTCTTAATGACGATAAGTTGGTTGATTTCCTCGATTTCTTTGAGGAGAATGGGGTAGGAGTGATAAATGCTTCTCCTCTGTCAATGGGGCTGTTGTCACAGCGAGGCGTGCCGGCATGGCATCCTGCACCTAAACCGTTGGTGGAGGCTTGCCGCAAGGCGGTGCAGCATTGCGCGGCGAAGGGTTATCCGATTGAAAAGCTTGCCATGCAGTACTCTGTTGCCAATCCGAGGATTGCAACCACTCTGTTCAGCTCTGCCAATCCTGACAATGTGGCAAGAAATATTGATTTCATCAGTGAGCCGGTGGATATGCAGCTCGTAGAGGAGGTGCGTGAGATTATCGGCGATCAGAAACGTGTAAGCTGGGCTAATTCGTGATTTTAAAATTAGGACAAATAGCCCGCTAAACTTAAATTCAGACTGGTTATGTATATCATTGACACGCACTCTCATCTGTGGCTCAGGCAGGACACAGTGGTGAATGGGCTGCCGATACGTCCGCTCCCTGACGGACGTGCAGACTTTATGGGTGAGGAGAGGCAGATGTTGCCGCCGTTTATGATCGACGGCAAGAATAGTGCTGAAGTTTTTCTTTCCAATATGAATTATGCCCAGGTTTCGGCTGCGGTTGTGGTTCAGGAATTTATTGATGGTAATCAGAATGATTATCTTGAAGAGGTGGCTCGCAGTTACCCCGACAGATTTTTTGTATGCGGTTTCTGTGATGTGCGTCATCCTGGTTTCTATCCTCAGGTTGAGGAGCTTTGTAGCCGTGGGTTCAAGGCGATAGCTGTCCCCGGTCATCGCCTGTTTCTTCCTGAAGGCAGGGTGTGGCTCACATCGGACGAGATGATGGCAATGTTCAAATATATGGAACGTAATGGTATGATACTCTCTGTCACGCTTGCCGATGGTGATGTCCAGGTGGCGGAAATGGAGGAAGTCATAGCTGAGTGTCCCGACTTGAAGATTGCTGTAGGTCATTTCGGTATGGTCACTGTGCCCGGATGGCTTGAACAGATAAAGCTTGCGCGTCATGAAAATGTGTCGGTTGAATCGGGAGGCATCACTTGGCTTTTTAATTCTGAGTTCTATCCGTACCCGAGTGCTATAAAGGCTATCCGTACTGCTGCCGATGAGGTTGGTTTCGACAAGCTTATGTGGGGGTCGGATTATCCTCGTACCATTACGGCTATAACATACAGGATGTCATATGACTTTGTGCTGAAATCCGCAGAGCTGAGCGATGAGGAGAAGAGACTGTTCCTCGGAGAGAATGCTCGCAGATTCTATGGGTTCAAGGAGCTTGTCGATCTTCCATATATTAAGAATATGTCGGAATGAAAATTACAAATATATAATAATTACAGATATGTTATCTATTCAGATTTCCTCTCCAGGTAAAGTTGAATTGGTGGAACAGGAGAAGCCTATACTTCTTTCTGATCAGGTGCTTATAAGGATACATTATGTCGGGTTCTGCGGATCGGACTTGAACACTTATCTCGGTCGTAATCCGTTGGCTATCTCGCCGGTGATTCCCGGTCATGAGATAGGAGGTACGGTTGAGGCCGTTGGTAAGGATGTCCCTGCTGGACTTTTCGCAGAGGGCATGAGTGTCACGGTCAACCCTTACACCGCATGCGGCAAATGTTCATCATGCCGTAAGGGCCGCCCGAATGCTTGTGAGCATAATCAGACACTTGGTGTGCAGCGTAACGGTGCGATGAGCGACTATATCGCTGTGCCTTGGGGCAAAGTGATTCCGGCTCCCGGCATTTCTCCGCGCGACTGTGCTCTTATAGAGCCGATGAGTGTTGGGTTTCATGCTGTAGACCGTGGTGCAGTAAGCGATATTGATACTGTCATGGTGATCGGTTGCGGAATGATCGGCCTTGGTGCGGTGGTTAGAGCCTCAATGAGAGGAGCTACAGTCATAGCCGTCGACCTTGATGAAGAAAAGCTTGACCTTGCAAAAAGACTTGGGGCTGCGCATGCTCTGAACTCAAAGTCTGCCAATTTCCATGAGGAGCTTATGGCTCTTACCGGAGGATGTGGCCCTGACGTAGTGGTAGAGGCTGTGGGCTCTCCTGTCACTTATGTCCTTGCGGTAGATGAGGTCGCTTTTGCCGGACGTGTGGTGTGCATTGGATATGCCAAATCGGATGTTTCTTTCCACACCAAACTGTTTGTGCAGAAGGAGCTTGATATCCGTGGCTCACGTAACGCCATGCCATCCGATTTCAATGCCGTGATACGTTATCTTTCGCGTGGTAACTGTCCTATGGAAGAACTTATCAGCCGTATAATCAAGCCTGAAGAGGTGTCGGAAACCCTTCAGTATTGGTCGGAAAATCCAGGCAAGGTATTTCGTATTCTTGCAAAATTCGACTGAGATGGACCGGAACGGCTATCCTGTAAGGCAGTACTCACAGCCGGTGAAGCGTTATTGCCAGACTATGGACATCACTGACGATGATAAGCTGATCTCGGCTTATCGTGAATGTCACAGTCGTTCAAAGGCATGGCGCGAGATTCTTGACGGCATACGTGAAGTCGGGATTCTTGAAATGGAAATGTATATACTTGGCAACAAGGTTTTTATGATAGTTGAAACTCCTCTTGATTTTCAGTGGGATGAGGCAATGGCAAAACTTGCCACTCTTCCGCGCCAAGCTGAGTGGGAAAAGTATGTATCAATGTTTCAGGGTTGCGATCCTGATGCCACATCCGATCAGAAATGGCAACTGATGGAACGTATGTTCTATCTCTACGACTAACTGAAAGGACCTCGGATTAATCTTATAGTCACCCCCCCTTGGATGATTTACTGTACAAAGCAAATTATCCAAGGGGGTGGATATTCTCAAAAATTGCCCCCCATTGATAACCTGTGTACGATAAAATATCGTAGAGGCTTCGACTTTATGATTTTGTATTTGTCGCAAACCAACAGCAGAAGCTCCGCTACAACTGCAATTATTATGTAGACATACCAATGTTTAAGCATAGCCTTTTGATTTTGAAGTTTTCCTATTAGACGCGAATATACGCAAAAAATTACAGATGAGCGAGAAGAAAGTCTACTTTAACAAGCCACAATGCCTTACACAGCTTATTGGCGCGAGCACTACCGTTATCGTCGCAGGCCGCTTCACTGGAGCAAGCATAAGGTTTTGATTTCATCCGTGGCATACTCGGATGCAATGAGTTGATAAACATAGCGAAGCTGTTTATCGGAAAGCTCGTGCCAGCCCTGCGCCACGATGAAGTTAATGGAGATTGTCTGCATAGAAAAAGTGCTTTAACGTACTGCGAAAGTACGGTAAAGCACTCTATGCGGAAAAGACAATACTAATAGCCTTAAATGGCATTCGCCTCTTTTGGTCTCAGTAGAGATAGTGATACTTCATAGGAATTGAGAGCTGCAAATACCGATGTGCCGCCAATAACGAGCCATGCAATAATTGTGAAATTATTAGCAAAAACATTCATTACAGATTCACTTGGTAGAGTCAGTTGCCAATTTGAAATGGCATCGGTCAAATATGGCAATGACAGCGAGAATAAGAAGCCAACAATGAAGCCGACAATGGCGGCAATGGCGACGGCTTTACGGCTTCGCGAGCGGACTTCGGCGGTATGTTGTTTTATTAATTCAACGGAATTTAGATTCCGTTGGAGTTTATTCATAAACAGGAAGTCAGAAGAAAGTTCCGGCTCAAAGTTTGAGAATAAGGATTTTAATTTATCATCTTCCATATCGTCTTGGATTAATTGGTGGATAACAAACCGCGCAAATGGTTGCGGCCTCGCGAAATATGTTGTTTCACTGCGTCTTGTGATGTTTCCTGAATTTCGGCAATCTCTTTGATTGAATAGCCCTGCATATAGAAAAGAAGAACAGATGTTCGTTCTTTTGCAGGGATTCTGTTCAAAGCCTCGTAGAGGTCTTGATAGGCAAAAGATGAATCGGCACTATCATGCGCGGTGATTTCTTTTGCGTCCTCAATTCCGACAGTTAGTCTTTCACTTCGCTTATGATTGATAAACGTGTTGTAGCCGATTTTGAAAATCCAGGCGTTGAACTTTTCAAGATTTGAAAACGAATCGCAGGAAAGGTAAGCCTTGATGTAAGACTCCTGCGCAACATTATCCGCGAGCGCGGTATCACCGCAGCATAGAGCCACAAGAAAGCGTCGGAACGCTTTCTGTGTGGTCTCTACATGGGATATGAATTGCTCGCGAGTCATATCCTGATGCGTTTAGTCTTTGATTTGTTTGCGGGTCACGAAGTAAACTACGAGATAGCTCAGACCTATTGCGAGCGATGCGCCGCCGAATACCAAAGGAACTGTGACATGTTCGGCAGAGAACACTGTGCCCATACAGAGCGACACGATGCCTACGATGCAGAGCGCAAGGCCGATGAAGGAGAAGATGCAACCACGGAGCAGGCGAAGGTTGAGAATTTCGCGAGCGGATTTCTTGGGTTTTTGAAGGGCCTCGGCCAGTTTGTCGGCATTGATACCGCAGTTGGATTCGATTGCCTTAATGAGCACTTTAGAGCGCTTGTTATCATTATTAATCGCTGCTGCGAATACGATTGCCACGATAGCTATGGGGAGTACCACGCCGACGAAGATGGGAACTAAAATTTGCTGCATATCTTTGAGATTTTAGATGTTTAACGTTGTTCTTTTGAGGCGTCTCGTATGTAAGACACATCTCGGGGAACAAAGGTGACAATAACAACAAAAAAATTTCAACAAATTTACAAATCATTTTTGAAATGATTGATATACAGGTAAAAGCCCCATCGATTGCTCGGTGAGGCTTTGGGTCGGGTCGTTCAATACTCCTGTTCGTGGATATTGATACCGCTGATGTATTCGAGGCAGGTTGGAAAACCCAGGCGCGGATGACCCCTGCAGCCAAGGTTGATTTGACCCCATAAGCCAAAATAGGACTAACCCCTTTGCCCAAAATAAAAATGACCCCTGAAGAGTTTGGCCGACGGGGTCAGTTTTATTTTGGTTTATCTGCCTTTGAAGGCTTTGAGTTTACGGACGCTTTCACCGGTTAGCGTGATA
>OFGE01000821.1_pt1 | contig 31808 bp, 29 predicted proteins | sample 1521681 | NCBI WGS metagenome assembly OFGE01 (sample SAMEA3504093, study PRJEB24116) | mouse gut metagenome | biome: mouse gut; feature: mouse-associated habitat; material: faeces | place: Denmark | collected 2011
TTCATTCGAGCCTATTCTTTTAGCTCAGTTTTTTCATAGATTATTTGACACTACCATTTATACAATGTACTCTCGATTACACTTTATGCCTTTGCTTTAAATCCTGCGCTTTCTATTTCAGGCGTCCAGAATATACTATTATATTTTACCTGCTCTTCAATCTCACTGACACTTGTTGTCCTGATAACAGAACGGCTTGTTATTCTATCACAAAGTAGTCCTGCTTCACTCAGCTCATCTACAGCACAAACCTCTGTACTAATATTATTATAATTATTCATACGATAGATGCAGCTTACAATATGTCCACCTGTGACAGCAATCATATCTTGAAGGCTTTTCATGCAAAACGGCAGCAAATTCAAATTAAATTCCAGCCATTGTTCTATCTTTTTGTCCTTGGTTGCCCTGTAATAAAGTCTTTGGCTGACAATTACCTCATACTCCTGCGTTTTCATGCAGTCATAATTTCTGATAATATACTTTTCATATTCTGCTGGTTTTTTGTACAAAACCTCTGCCTCTTTTTGCTTTTTATAATCACTTATTCTTCCCTGCATACCGTTTATTTCTATGCCCTGATATCAATTGGAACATATTGTTTTTCCAAATACTCCTGGGTCATTTTTTCCTGTTCCACAATTTCTGGCAGCTCTTCCATATTCTCCATATCTTCAAGCTGCTCTTTGCTTTCTTCAAGTACCTCTTCAAGCATCTCTTCTTCTGGCATCTCTTCAAGCATTTCAGAAAGCATACCTTCATCTTCAATGCCAAGCGCTTCCTTGATCTGCTCTTCTTTCCTCTCTTCTGGTGTCTTTGCCTCAAGCTCTTTGGCAGCCTCTGCAATCTTTTCACCGCGCTCTCTGGCTTCATCTAAACTATGCATCATCTGTTCCTGATTGTACTGCTTCTTAACTTCCGCAATCTGCGCTTCATATGTATTAAACAGATCCAGTTTCTGTGCAATCTCATCAAGCGTTGTGCACTTCATGTCCTTGAGCCCTTCTTTTTGGTTTTCAAAGAAGGCAATCTGGGACTGCGCTTTCTGCTGCCGTTCCAACTTTTCTTCTGTGCTTTTCAGTCCTTTTCCATAATGCTGTGTCAAAACTGAAAACGCACTGTTGTTCAATGAAATGTTCATAAAATCCTCCATTCTTGCTCTATGTAAGTTCACAACCTCTTTGTGTTTGACAATGCGAACCTACATACCCTTATTTTTATATTAGATATTTCAAACAAAACGCTAATATCCTGTTGCATAATGTATCTTCACTGAGATAAAAAATATCATCTGAATCTGCAACATTTACCATTCCTACATTTCCTAATCCACCCATTCCGGGAAGCTTCATAATCGTATCAAAAGAAGCATACACATATTCATCTGTAATATTTTCTGAAGCCACCAATTCTTCAAACTTTGACTTGTCAACCAAAAGGCGTCCATTCTCTATCTTAAAGGCTTCCTGCACCAAAGGCTCCTCATATGCAATCGTCCTGAAATCCTCGCCAAATAGCGTTACCTCATGCAGTATTGTATATCTGGGATACGATGTTGTACAAATCAGTCCTACCATCAACAACATACAAATACAGAATAGTTCAAATTTTAATCTCTGCCTGTCACAATAGTTATTGCTTTTGTTTCTGCATGCAATATAGCTTAGCCGCTTTCTAAGCAGTGTAAAATCTGTTTTGTTTAAAAATGAAGCAGCCACCGCTTTTTGGCTGCCATTTATCTGTTCTATCATTGCTAAGAGCAAACAGCCATATTCGTATTTTGAAATTCCTGCATAAAGGATACACCTTTCATCACAAGCATGTTCAATATCTTCTTTCAAAATTGCCTCGCACAGGTATATCAGCGGATTTATCCACCACAAAATGGTGAGGACTTTAAAAATTGTAATCCATAAAATATGTCCTGATTTAATGTGCATCATTTCATGGCACAAAACAGCAGTAATTCTTTTTTCGTCCCAATTTTCCCACATTATTTTTGGCATTACAATATATGGATTTAACAGGCCGCCCGAAAACGGGCTTTCATCTGTTTCAACAATATATATCTTTGTCTGTTCCAAATACTTTCTTTGAAATGTTGTTTTGTCTTTGTCTGTCACTTGATTGATTGTTTTTGCTATAATATCCGATTTTGTTTTCTGAGCACAGCTTTTCAAATTCTTTTTCATCTGAAACATTTTGATTGCAAAAACGCCCGCCAATGCAAACATCACTCCAAAATAAATATATCCATACGCTACTTTCGCATACTCTGAAAGAACAACTGTTACCCAGGCAAAATGTTTTTGATAAAAAAGCCTGCTCATTCCCATCAATGGCATCAGCGCAAGCAGCAGCATAACATAACAGCTTGTAGTAGCCAATTTATTCTTTAATAATCGGTGAATGAAAAGTATAAACGGCATCACAGCTATGCCACACAGCATTGCCTTTAAGCACTTTATGAGGCAGTATATGGATGCAAAATCCAGAAAGTTTTTGAAAACTACCAAAATTTCCTGCACAGTTGCCATTATTGTTGACTCCTCCCTGTCAGATTTCAGAATCCTCCCTATTTTTTTCCTCCAATTCTTCCACAATACTTTTTAGAACACTTAACTGCTCCCTGGAAATATCTGCGGATTTCAAAAAACTTGCCACCGCCATAGAGGTATTTCCGCCAAAATAGTTTTTCACAAAGCGCTCACTTTTGAGATTCAAACATTCTTCTCTGCTGCGTGCTGGATAATAGTGATAGACGCGCATATCATTTTCATCGACCTGATAATCAATTACTTTTTTGCCCAACAACCTGTTAATCATTACTTTGATTGTATTTTTGTTCAAACTGCGTGTATCCTTCATTTCCTCTATAATTTCTGCGGCAGTCATAGCCCCCTCGTGGTTCCATAATACTTCCATAATAAGCCATTCATTTTCGCTTGGTGTCAATTCACCCATCAACAAATTCCTCCATTTGCGCACAAATAATTTTGCTTTTGTCTAATACTGTCATCATTTATATCGGTTTACACTCGTAAACAATTAACCGATTCCATAAATATTTACAAAAAAATCGAGTGACAGCATACAAAAATCATACACTATCACTCGAAGTTTCTCTTTTTAATTTTGTTCCCACTGCGCGGAAACACAAATCCCGATGAAAAACGCTTGTCTTTGGCGTTTTTCAGTGCGAAAAAAGTCTGCACTGCAGACTTTAGAGTTTCTCTGCGAAACAGCCTTTGCTGTAAGCAGTTAGAAACTCTTTTCGCGCTAATCTTCACTGCTGCTATATGATGGGCTAGAAGACGCAGATGCCATTGTACACCTGCCGTCAAAACTTGCACCCTCATCAATCACAAGGGAACCTGCCACAATATCGCCGGCAATCTTTCCTGACGAAAGCAGCTCTAATTTCCCCGTCACAGTAATGTCTCCATCTACTTCCCCGGAGATAATAACACTCTGCGCCGAAATATTTCCTTTAATTTTCCCATCCGGACTCAAAATTAGCTTCTTTTCACATTTGCAGTTTCCATTGACTACACCATCAATCCTAAGTGCCTCACCAGACGTCAAATCCCCGTCAAAAACAGTCTCCTTTCCTATGAGTGTACTGACTACTGTCTTTGAATCATCTGAATACAATTTGTTTTTTTCTCTTCCAAACATCGTTTTCCCCTTATCCTTTCGCTTCAATTACTAATAGCGGGTCTATTATTTTATCATTAAAAATCACCTGATAATCCAACTGCGTATCATCTGTAAGTATTTTGGCAAGCACATCACCATTTTCAGCCTGTGCGCCTTCTTGTACATTTACTTCTACTTCCTGCATACACATATATCGGGTTCTGTAACCGTTCTGATGGTCTATCTCTATAACTAACGAATGTGTCTCATCAGAGCCTACTAAAACTACGGTTCCATTTCCCGCCGCTATCACATTTCCTTCTGCCTTTGTATGAATTGACATATACTCATGACCCTCTGCATATGGATCAATCCACATCCCATTCCCATCATATGGATGACGAGTTGGACAGAACGGGTCACTTGACTGAGTTTCCTCCTCGGTTGTCTCTTCCTGATGCTGCTCCTGCTGTTCTTTGCGCAGTGCCTCATTCTTCTGTGTAAGTTCGATATTTCTGCTCTTTAAACTTTCTTTCTCTTCTTCTAACTTCTGCATCTGTTCTGCCTGTGCCGTCAACTGTTCCTGAAGCTTTGCAGTCTTTCTGGAATCTGTTCCAAACCAAAACACCACAGCTACTGCCACAACGCAAACCAGCGCCACAATACTCACAGCCAATTTTAAAAACAGTGTAGAAATATGGAACTGTTTGCTGTTCTGCCCCGTGTTAGAAATCAGAAGAACGGAAAGGGTTTCTTTATGTTTGTGTCTGTCATGTCCCATAAAAATACCTTCGCCTTTCTCGGAGTTGCAATCATAATACTATTAGAATTGTATCATTTCTTGAAAAAATGTCAACTTTACGATTGTATAAATTATCGAACTTTTGTAACAGTTCCGTCTTCGGTTTCTTGTTATGGGCAGCTGATTTTCCATCAATGTGCACAAAGAAACTCCAAGAATCTATTTTATTCTTCCTGGTAAATTATTTCTTCTATATACTTTCTTTCCATATTATGCCGCAATTTCCTGTTTATGACAGAATCAAACAAAATAGAAAAATCATAATCCTTTGGATAAAGTTTCGTCGCCGCTATATGGAGCTTTACCCGCTTATGATTTATCCATATTTTCTTGTTTGGAAGCTGTACTCTCAAGATACCTTTCTCATCGACCGTTTTGCAGACAATCCCTATCTTTTTGTCAGGATAAATGATAACGCTGTCCCCTATCTGGTATTTACTGCTTAAATCTGGCTTGGTTGTTGTCTTTTTGAGTTTTGGCAGCTTATTTGTGTTCTTTTTTTCCAGAGTCGTATCTTCCTTTTGGAAATGATATGCACAAACTGCCTCCTCTCCATAAGCTGCTCTAAGTGCGGTCTTAAGCATTTCATTTGGCATTCCCAGTCTGTCTGCAATATAAAAGGCACAGCTTTCCCCTGCCTCGCCAATTACCATTTGATAGGTTGGCCGCAATGTTTCTTTGTCAAAAGTCATTCGCGCATTGATAATATCTGGGGTCTTATCTGCGTACTCTTTCACTTCGGGATAATGTGTTGTAGCCAGGAAATTTGCACCACTTTTTCTAAGTTCTTCTAAGATCGCAATCGCAATGCCCATTCCTTCTGCCGGATCGGTTCCTGACCCCAGCTCATCCATAATCACAAAGCTGTCCTTATTCACTTCGCTCAATACTTCCAATACATTTTTGATATGTGCAGAAAATGTAGACAAATTTTCTGCAATATTCTGTCCATCTCCGATATCGCAAAGAAAAGCGCTGTTCATGCAGATATCTGCTTTTTTGCAGGTTACATGCAGTCCGCACTGTGCCATGATACAATTGAGCATCACGGTCTTTATCGCCACTGTTTTACCTCCGGTATTGGGACCTGTAATAATAATTCCTCTATTTTTCACACCAATCTCAAACTGAAGCGGAACACTGATTAATTGATTCATCAAGGGATGCCTGGCATCTTTTAATACAATGCGGTGTTCTGTGTTCAGCACAGGTTCTACGGCATCTAAATCAATGCTCAATTTCCCTTTTGAAAAAATGAAATCCAGTTTCTCGATCATTCTGATATTTTCATTCATGAGGTCTGCTGTTTCTGCCACCATTGCAGTCAATGTATACAAAATACGATATACTTCATTTTCTTCACTGATTTTTAACATCTGCAATTCCTCATAAAATTGAGAAACACTCGCTGGCTCCATAAACAACGTACTGCCTGTGGCGGATTTGTCAATCACACTCCCTGCTATTTTAGATTTACATTCCTTTTTGACTGGAACGCAGATTCTTCCATTGCGGATTGTACAGTAATGATCTGCCATGCAATCTTTATAAGAACGCATTATCTGCTCTGCTTTTTGTTTCATCTGCTCTTCACATTTTATTATCTGAAGGCGCGTCTGCTTTAATTCTTTTGATGCGCAGTCATCTACAGCGCCATTTCTTATCTGCTGGTAAATCTCGCTGTGCAGTTCTTCTGCCGCGTTTAAGTTTTCCTCATAAAATCCAAGTGAATTGTGATACATTTTTCCGCGTTCCAAATACTCTTTTAAACGTCTGATGGCTGTCAAAACAGTTTCTACCCGTTCAAGCTGATAGGGTGTAAGACAGTCTCCCTTCTCTGCAATCATCAGAATATCTTTCACTTCTGCAACATTTTGCAGCGGCGGTGTTCCCAGCTTTTCAATCATAAACCTGCCATCTGTTGTATCTTTTAGCTGCTTTTTTAGCGCTCCTTCCGACAAGCATATTGTAATCTCTTGAATCTTTTCTTTTGCTCCGTCGGTTAGTGTCAAATCCATCCAAAGTTGCTTTATTTTATCAAATTCTATTTGTTTTTCTATATTCATTTCAATATTCTCCCTTTTCAAAAATGTTTCCTTACAATTCTGAAAAAGAATATTCTGTATGGATATCATGACATCTATTCACAATCGCAGAGAAATGCGCGTAAACTTTGCCAAAACACTTCTTTTGGCTGCCTTTGCGCACAAAAAAACCATGGCTGCCCGCAAGCAATAAAATACCATGGTCTATTGATCAATATCAAGATATCGGACTCTCAGTATATTATTTTTATCATTGTAAGGCGAAAACGCTGACAGTTGATACGGTCAGCAAATGGGCAGACTCCGAGCCTGAAACATACCATTTTGGCAAAATCCACCCTTGCAGTATTTAATTTGCAATTTTCTCCATTACAATAACAATTAACATACAACACATCCTCCTAAAAGCTGTGCTCATTTTCTCATTCTATCACAAACTGCAGCAGCTTAAATTATTTCGACGCTAACGCCTATTTGTTTATTATATAGGCAGCAGTATTTTTCTGTCAAGCAGAAATTTTACTGCACAAATAAGAATTGTAACAAGAAAAGGTAACATTAAATCATGTTCTGCCGCTTACACTATTTGAAATATTCTTTCCGTATTCTTTTTGGCGTTCTCAATGAGTGTTTCTTCTGCAACGTTCATATACTTTGCAAGTTCTCTCACCACATACTTAATATTTTGCGGTACATTTGTTCTGCTTAAATTTGCTACATTTTTTGGTGTTAGATAGGGTGCGTCTGTTTCAACTAAAATTTTGTCAAGCGGAATACTGCGAACTGCTTCCCGTAACTTTGCAGCACGCCTGTCATCACAAATCCAGCCTGTTATGCCAATACAAAAGCCCATTGACAAATAATTTTCTACGGTTGCCTTATCCCCTGTAAAGCAGTGCACTACCGATCTTTTGCAAATATCCGGATGCTTTTTAAACCTTTTGATAAAGTCATCTGATGCGCTGCGCTCATGGAGAAATAAGGGCTTATTCAGTTTTTCTGCAAGGACAATGTGTTTTTCTAAGCATCGAATTTGATTTTCTTTGGTCGAAAACATCCTATCATAATCCAAACCGCACTCCCCTACTGCAACAACATTCTTATTCTCAGATAAGATCTGCTCTATCAGCACAAAATCTTCCTGCTTGGCGCGGTCTGCATTATGTGGATGTATTCCTGCTGTGCCATATACATTATGTGTTTTTACAAAATCATTGATTTTTCTGTTTTCCTTGGGATCTGTACCTGTTAAAATACAGCATACGCCATTTTCTTCTGCTTCTTGTATAATCTTCTCAGGATTTGGATACTGTTTGCAAAACAGATTCACTCCAATATCATAATATTTTATTTCCATATTCCTTCTCCATACCTTTATTGATAACGCAAACAAAGACTTTTACAGTAATCTAATCAAGTAAGCAGGGGATTGTTTCTTCCCCTGCTTCATAATAAATTTCTCTATGTTATATTCTAACAGCGCCTACTGGTCTGATGTTCATAGGATATACATTACTCTCGCCAACATATTTCGAAATATACTTCACATAGTTATCCACTTCTTCAAGAGGTACCAGACTCATAATAACGCCTGCAAATCCGCCACCATGTACACGGCACACTCCTTTGCCAATTTTATTCAGGAATAGCTGCGTAAGAGCAAGCGTCAATGAAATTTTCTGTTCCTTACAGTTTTGCAGTGAATAACAATTCTGCAATAACTCCCATGAAGATGTTCCAGACTCATTGACAAGCTTCAAAATCTTATCTGTATCATCCTGTTCTATTGCCGCCGCCATCTCCTCAACTCTTCTGTTTTCCTCAAAGAAATGAATCGCACGAAGAACTGCTCTGTCATTTGGAATCTCATCTGCATGCGCAAGCAGGTTCTCAAGATTTGTCTCGCACAAAATATTTACGCCAAGCACTTTTGCCGCCTCTTTCATTTCATTGGGAATACCTGAATATTCCTCACTCAAATCAGCATGACCTTTCCCAGTATTGACAATTACAAGGCGATATCCTTTGCTCTGAAATGAAAAATCGAGCGGTTTGTATTCGGGCTGACTGCCATTTGAAAAATCAAAAAGCACTGGTCCGCCTACTGCACATGCCATTTGATCCATCATTCCTGAAGCTTTATTCCAATATACATTCTCAGCATATTGGCCAATCTTCGCATAATCTGCACAGCTCATAGTTCCTTCATTAAAGAAATGGTTAACGATTGTACATACCAGCATTTCAAAAGAAGCTGATGAGCTTACTCCCGCTGCCGCAATCACGTTGGTTGACACATATGCGTCAAAACCACCTATTTGAAAACCAAATTTCTGAGCGCCTTCCATCATACCTGCAAGAAGCGCCTCGGTTCCGCCTCCCTTTTTTACACTGTCAAGCTTTTCAATATCAACTGTTATTTCTTTCTTATACCCTTCACTTGTAATGTGGATAATACTGCTGTTATTTAAATGGGCAGCACCAATTGTATCCAGGTCAATGCTTCCAGCAATGACCTTGCCGCCATTGTGGTCTGTGTGATTGCCAATCAATTCTGTTCTGCCAGGTGATGAAAAAAATTCGGCCTCATCATAGCCATATCTTTTCTTGAAGTTCTCTGCAAGCGCAGTAAAACGCGCCGCACTTTCCACTCCTTCTCCATACACCTTTTCCAATCTCTCATTGCTTGGAATATTCATGTTGTACTCCTCCTTATACCTTCGTTTTTATTTTTTTGCTTCTATCACTGCACTTTGTAAAAGCAAAGTGAGATTCACATCAAACACAGTTTTTTAATACCCAGTTGATGCCTTTTGCCACACGCAAATCCGGTTGTGAAAAATGCCCGCCCTGATTCCACTCAAATGTAGATTTCAAATTGTTATTTTTTTCACATATAAGTTTATATATTGCTTCTGTATTGGATTTGACAGACGACATACGGCAGTTCTTTGTCCGCTCTTCTTTGTCTCCAAGACTCAGATAAATAAAACTTTTCGTATTTCTATCATAAGCTGCTTCCTGTTTGTGTATATATTCCATAAAACCATCATACCAAAATGAGCCAGAACAACTTACCACTCCTGAAAAAACGCTGCTCTCACAGTATGCCCACAAGCTGAAAAGACCTGCAAGTGAATATCCAACTATAAAACGCAGCCTTTCTTGAGTATTTGTTATGTACTCAGATATATCTGATTCAATGTCAGGAATGCGCTCTATAAGCCACTGCAGCGTCTGATCTGCTTTGCCGCCAAAAGATTCTGTTCCAAATACTGGCGGCGTCGCCCATGGCGAAAACGCGTCATTCCAATTCTCTGACACATATGCCACCAATACAAAATCCGCATCACTTGCATAGGCTTTCAAATAGGATATCACTTTGTCAACCGCATCTTTTTGATTCTGCATAATTCCCCAATAAAATATTGGTAATTTCTGACTGTTTTTTCCATGTCTATAAAGATAATAGTTCCTGCCATCTAATTCTTTTTCAATGCATGTATCTGCCATCCAATCATTTTCCATATATTACTGCCCCTTTTTTAGTGTACTGCAATTTTTTCTTTCTCACAAGAGATTTAGAAAAATTTCCTGAATAAATAGTAATGGCTTCTTACCGTTGCAGTTGTTACACGAAGAAATGGAGGTGCTTTCACATGGGGAGTCCTAATCTCATACGCAGAGGTATTCTAAGTATTGTCGCTCATGTTCCTCCTTTTTAAAATCGCTCATCCGCAGACGTTACCTCCACGTCATTCCCTTTTCCAAACTGTTACCGATATTCCACTTTATAATGTACTTGACATATATAGATAACCGATATATAATTACATGCAAGATATATCGATTATCTATATATATTAAAACAGCGCTGATGCACAAAACTATCAATAGTCCAACTAAGAAATGTCACGTATTTTTGAAAAATAGTTTCTGTTGGATTGTAATGGCGCAAAAGCAAACTAGTGTGTCGAAGCGACTTTACACTTTAGTGCTATCGCGCAGCGATTTTAAATAGTCCAGCTTAAACATTATTTCTGCTGGTTTGTAATGGCGCGAAGACACACGAGAGCAACTTTTATGAGTGCCCTTTCGAATGAAAGTTTCTCTCAGTACAGCTGTGTCGAAGCGACTTTACACTTTAGTGCTATCGCGCAGCGATTTTAAAAAGGAGGATTTAAAAATGGCAATTGACAAATCATTGATTTCTGGCAGCACTACAATGCTGATTCTTCGCCTTTTGGAGAATAAGGATATGTATGGCTACGAAATGATCGAAAATCTCGAAAAAAAATCAGAAAATATTTTTACACTAAAAGCGGGAACGCTTTATCCACTGCTGCACTCTTTGGAAGAAAAAAATTATCTGACTTCTTATGAAGAAGCTGTTAATGGAAAAATGCGCAAATATTACAGCATTACAAAAGAAGGAAAAAAGTACCTGAAACTTAAAAAAGATGAATGGCAAAAATACCAAACTGCCGTTTCAAATGTACTCTGTGCAGTTTACTAGGGGGTGATTATATGGAAGAATTTATTAAAACACTTACAGAACAAATCCGATGTGTAAAAGCGCGCGAAGGTATTGCACGCGAATTGTCCGATCATATTCTGGATCAATCAAATACTTATGAACAATCTGGAATGTCTCATGAAGAAGCTCTTGAGAAAGCAGTTCTTGAAATGGGAGATCCTGTCGAAACAGGAATTGCACTCGACCGTATCCACAGGCCACAATTAGACTGGAAAATGCTTTTAATGACATTTGTGTTTAGCATTGCAGGATTCCTTATTATGCTTACCGTCGGAAAGCTTTCTGAATACTACCCTGCCACAAGGCAGTTTCTTTTTATGCTCATCAGTTTTGGCATTATTATTGGTGTCTATTTTCTCGATTACAGCTTTCTTGGAAAATATGGACTGATTCTATATATTGCTCTGACAGCAGTCTTTTTCTTCCATTGTAAGACAGCAGTTCGCATACATGGACGTATTCCGGGAATGTCTTTTCTGGTATCCTTGTATGCACCTGTTTATGCAGGAGTATTGTATCAACTGCGCGGCAAAGGATATTCCGCAATTTTAAAAGGAATTGCGATGCTGTTTCTAACCATTGTGCTTGGCAATACATTTGCGACTAGTAGCACCATACTAAACCTGTATTTTATCTGCGCAGCAATCCTAATGACTGCCATTTACAAAAAATGGTTTCAGGTCAACAAAAAATGGGCTTTGGCCGCCTTAATCCTGATTTTACTCGTTATTCCAGTACTGATTGTGTTGTATATTACCTTTTTACGTCCTGATCTTACTTCTTTTCGTGTCATGCGGCTGCGCGCTATTTTAGACCCCAATACCTACAAAACTGGAGCAGGTTATATTTATACTGTCATCCACGAAAATCTGTCAAACAGCAAGTTGATTGGTATTGGAAAATTGCCTTCTTCCGAAATATTTATCAAAGAAAGCACCTTTTATCCTCTGCTTTTGATTGGCAGTTATGGACGACTTGCAGGATATGGATTGGCGCTTGCCATTGTTTTGTTTCTTCTTCGAGCCTTTTATATTGTCCGTCGTCAGAAAAATCAGCTTGGCTTTATAATATCGGTGGCATGCCTGCTGACCTTCTCGCTCAACTGCTGTGAAATATTCTTTATCAATATTGGCACCTTTCCTGCGACATCACTTTTACTGCCATTTTTAACCTATGGCGGCAGCGCTACTTTGACTCATGCGGTTTTTATCGGCTTGCTGTTAAGTATCCATCGGCACGAAAAAATTGTAAGTGACTGCACCTATCATTCAAACATGAAATTAAAACAGCATTTCCAATGGTTAATAAAAGATTGAGCGCCAGCGCATTTTCCTATATAATCAAAAATTACTTGACGCAAACTCTTTGAACGATTATCATAAAAAATGGACTGTCTGGGGAATCAGGTGCAAATCCTGTACGAGCCCGTCGCCGTAAAGCATATTTTGAACTGCTATTCTTTTTTTCATTGTTCTTACCAAATTTGCCACAAGTTTGGGACCAGCCATTGGAATTTTTCTGAGAAGGCCGGACAATGACATGCTAAGTCGAAATATCCAGATAGAACCCATCCTCTACAAAAGTGTAAATTAAAGCACTTTTAAACTGCGAGTGCCAGTTTCTTGAGGAAATTATTATTAAAGTCCAGCTAAGAAATATCAGGTGTTCTTGAAAAATAATTTTAGTTGGATAGTAAAGTCGCAAAGGCACACGAGAGGAACTTTTATGAGTGCCCTTTCGAATGAAAGTTTCTCTCATTACAAGTGTGTCGAAGCGACTTTACACTTTAGTGCTATCGCGCAGCGATTAAAAAAGGAGATATCAAGATGAAAAAAACTAACACAAAAAAATCATCGTCATTCATCCTTTGTATAGTGCTTATTGTGGCTATCGCACTTTTTACAACAGGTTGTAATGGCAAAGAAAATGCAGCCTCTTCTACACCTTCAGACTCCAAGACACAGACCGATACAACAGTCATTGGCGAAGGCAGTACAAGCTTTCCTTTCACAGTCGTAGACAAAGAAGGTACCACAACACAATTTGAAGTTCACACAGACAAAGAAACTGTTGGAGAAGCTTTGATGGAAGTTGGACTCATTGAAGGTGAAGACAGCGAATATGGACTATTTGTAAAAACAGTTAACGGCATTACAGCCGATTATGACAACGATGGAGTATATTGGGCATTTTATATCAACGAAGATTATGCTGTGACCGGCGTTGATTCCACCCCTATAGCGGATGGGGAAAGCTACTCCTTCAAGGTTGAAAAGTGAAAAAACACTCTGAGCATAGCAGCCGCATAAAGCCAACCACAAGCGAAATTGCAGTATTCGCTATGCTCGGTTCTGTTATGTACGCATCAAAGATAATTATGGAATTGGCGCCCAATATTCATCTCGTTGGCGTATTTACCATTGCATTCACAATTGTCTATCGTCAAAAAGCTTTGTATCCGATATATATTTATGTTCTTTTGACAGGTATTTTTTATGGGTTTGCAACATGGTGGATTCCATACTTATATTTATGGACAGTTCTTTGGGGTGCTGTCATGCTTCTTCCAATAAACTTACCCAAAAAAATACGGCCAATTGTATACATGGCCGTCTGTGCTGCGCATGGCTTTTTGTATGGAACTTTATACGCACCTGCCCAGGCTATTTTGTATGGATTCAGCCTGAAACAAACCATCGCCTGGATTATTGCAGGTTTGCCATTTGATTGTATCCATGGAATCAGCAACTTCTTTTGTGGAATACTGATTGTCCCAATTATTTCCGCATTGAGAATTGCACAGCGCAGCGCACCAATATCCTAAACAGCGGCGTTCTATTTGCTGCTCATATATCAGGCAACAAAAAATTGAGCGCCGATGCGCTCAATTTTTTATTGTACTTGCTTTTAACCATTTTCCACTCAAAAACCGTGTGCTAAAAATAACTGCCCTAATACACCAATCGGCAAACATGCCAATCCATACAGCCATAGGCCCAAAGTGAAACACTTTTACCAAGAATATACATAAAGCAACTCTACAGCACCACATTGTTATGGTGGATACAATCATTGAGAACCGAACATCTCCTGCTGCTCTCAAGCCATAGGATATCACAAAAGAACCTACCCATGCAATCGGTTTCACAATTGTAATTGCCAGAACCATCTCAAAGCACATCTGCGCTGCTCCTGCCTCCATACCAGCAAGCCATGTAACCGGCTTGGTGATACCAAACACCAAGAGACAGGAAAATAGAATTCCTACCCATGCAACCTTTGTCAGTTTCACAATATAATATTTTGCTTCTTCTGTTCTTCCAGCACCAATACACTGCCCAACTACTGTCATCAATCCAATACCAACCCCAATGCCAAAAATCCCATTTACATTTTCCAGTATATTTGTCATTGCCTGCGCTGCAATCGCTTGCGTTCCCATTGTAGAAACAGTTGACTGAATAGCCAGTTTACCAAACTGAAACATACCATTTTCGATACCAGAAGGTACTCCAATTGCCATAATTTTCGCTATCAGCGGCATATCTGGCCTAATTTTAAGATAATCCCTGACTACAATTATCTGCTTGGGTTTCCTTAGATAATAGAAAATCACAATGGTGCAAAACACCCTGGAAATCAGCGTCGATAATGCTGCTCCTGCCACGCTCCAATGAAACCCATAGATAAATACCGCATTTCCAACAATATTAATCATATTAGAAATAATTGACACCTTCATCGGAAACTTGGAATTTCCCCCAGCTCTAAAAAATGCTGCTCCTGCACTAAAAAGCGCTAAAAACGGGAACGAAAGTACTGTTATCAGAAAATATACCAGGCAATTGTCCATTACTTGAGCTTCTACCTCGCCAAAAATCAAACGAAGCAGTCCTTCTCTTCCAATTAGGCATATCAATGTCAGCCCTAATGATATCGCAGCAACTGTAAATACTACCTGTTTTGCTGCCCGATTACTTTCCTTCTCATTGCCGCTTCCAATATACTGAGAGCATATGATCGCCGCCCCTGAAGCCATTGCAGAGAAAATCTGAATTACTAAATTATTAAAGGAATCCACCAAGGATACTGCGGATATTGCTTCGCTTCCAACTGTAGATACCATCATTGTATCTACCATTCCCATAAAAGAATTCAGAAGCTGCTCTACAATAATAGGGAATAACAACAAAAATAAAGCCTTATTATCAAACAGGATATGTTTAAAATCAATCCGTTCTTTATCGTATAGTTTCATTCATACAGCCTTTCATTCATTTCAGATAATATGTCTGGAATTTCTATAGGATTCTCTGCAAAAATCTTAGCTCCGTTCTCTGCAAGAAATTCCCTGTCCCGAAATCCCCATAATACACTGATACATGCTAGTCCTGCATTCTGAGCAGTCTGTAAATCTACTTCTGAGTCTCCGATATAGACAGCCTCTTCTTTGGTTCTGCCAAGCTCTTTTAATGCAAGAAAAACACTGTCTGGCTCTGGTTTGCGCTTTAAATTTTCGCGGTCACCAATAGCGACATCTACCTGTGGAAAATACCTGCTGTTTAAATCCTGAACCGCCGAATCAATCTTGTTGGATACAATGGCTAACACATAGCCAGCATTTTTTAATACCTCCAAAAGCTCTGGTATCCCATCATATGCTTTTGTCGCATCATTGCAATGTTCTCCATAATATTCCTTAAACAGTTCAAATGCTCTCTCAAACGCCGGATTCTGTTCACCTTCAGGTACTGCACGCACCATCAGTTTTTTGACGCCATTTCCCACAAATTGCCGGATTTCCTCCAATGTCCGCACTGGCATATTACAAGCAGAAAGCGCATAGTTTACTGCCGTTTTCAAATCTTCCAATGTATCCAACAATGTTCCATCTAAATCAAAGATAATCGTATTTATTCTTTTCATTTTTTATTCCTCTGCACACCTTGGCGCACATACCAATCAATATTTAAAAGATACGAATCCATGGCGCCTATTTTTTACTGTTGATTCAATCTTAACAATTTAATTCTGCAAACACTTTGTTATATGCTGTATGATATGGAATCTTTTTTTCCCTGCAAACAGCCGCCAGACTGTCATATTCTGGAAATATCCTGTCTCCGCAGACTTTTACTTCGATTTCTCCGACACAGGTTTCTGCTGTATGCTTTTGGCGGTCCAGTACTGTACGCTCCATCTCCACTCTGCGAATGCCTATTGTCGTTGTCTCGTCAAATATAATCTGTTCTAATCCTGCAATATCATCCTGGGTACAAATCACATTGAGCTGATAAGCTGGTCTGTTCTTTTTCATAAAAATAGGCGTATAATAAACATCCCTTGCCCCTGCTTCCAACAACCGATCCATCACATAGCCGAGGGCTTCTCCTGGGCAGTCGTCAATATTGGATTCCAGCTTGTATATTGTATCGCTTTTTTCGGATATTTCTTCTACAAGCATTGCCCGCAGCAGGCTCGCTTTCTCATATGTTCTCTTGCCTGCGCCAATCCCGCTTGCTATAATTCGAAACTGTTTGGGCAGACGTTCACCCGTTCTGACTGCCGCTACAATCGCAGCGCCTGTAGGTGTGACAAACTCTCCCTGAAACTCCATAAAATGTATCGGAAGCCCATAGGATTTGATAATATTTGAAACCGCCGGCACTGGTACAGGAAGGATTCCATGCTGGCAGCGCACACTGCCATGTCCTTCATATAATTCTGACACTACAACATTGCTAATATCGTATTTATTTTTAAGCGTGTCTATGCAGACTGCCGCTGACAAAATATCCACAATGGAATCTACTGCGCCTACCTCATGAAAATGTACCTCATTTACAGGCTTATTATGCGCTTTAGCCTCCGCCGCAGCAAGTATTTCAAAGATTTTGAATGCAAGTTCTCTGGCGCCTTCTGTTAGCTTTGCCTGATTTAAAATCTCTGTTATCTCTGCCATACCAGTATGTGCGTGATGTCCATGATCTTCATGGTGGTGTTCGTGGTGATTCGTATGTTGATGGTGGTGTTCTTCATGATGATGGTGTTCTTCGTGGCATTCATGTTTTACATGGTCCTGTTCATGATGGTGGCTTTCGTGATGTCCATGCAGATACTCCATATCATGATCAAAATTTTCATGCACCTTATCAAGTACGACATGGAAATCACAAGCATCAATACCAGATTTTTGTACTCTCTTTATTTCAATATCAAAGCCGCCAACCAATGGACGAATGCTGTCAATCGCATCTTCAAGCGTCTTTCTATCTGCACCCAGATCCAGCAGCGCTGCCACTGTCATATCACCGCTAATTCCCGAATAACATTCCAAATATAATGTTTTTTTCATCTAATTTCTCCATTTCACTGCTTAAGAACTATTTTTTATCACTGCTCAGCAAGCCTGTTGATCTGTGTCGCCATATATCCTGCCCCATAACCATTGTCAATATTAACCACCGCTATCCCATTTGCACACGAATTAATCATCGTAAGCAGCGCTGACAATCCATTTAAACTCGCCCCATACCCAACAGAAGTAGGCACCGCTATTACAGGATTGCTCACAAGACCACCAATCACACTTGCAAGCGCTCCTTCCATCCCTGCAACTGCTATCACACAGTTTGCCTCTTGGATTGCCTGTGCATGAGCCAAAAGCCTGTGTAATCCACTTACCCCTACATCATAAATACGCTCTACCTTTGAGCCAAAATATTCTGCTGTCTGGGCCGCTTCTTCTGCCACCGGAATATCTGCCGTACCCGCTGTACAGACTGCTATCTTTCCAATGCGCTCTACTGCTTTTTGTTGCGGATTCTTTTCTATTTTCAATATCTTTGCCATACTGTCATACTGTACCATGGGAAGAACCTCTCGCACCAATTCATACTGTTCGGTGCTTGCCCGTGTACCAAAAACTTCCCCATTCTTTTCATACATTTTCTGAAAAATGGACACTAAATATTCGTCTGGCTTTCCTGCACAATAAATCACCTCTGAAAATCCAGAGCGAACCTCTCTGTGTGTATCAAGCTTTGCAAATCCTAACTCCTCAAAAGGCTGCATCCTCAAATGATTCTCTGCATCTGCTATGGACCATTCGCCGCTCTGCACTTTTTCTAGTATTTTTCTTACTTCCATATTCCCCCCATGCCGCTTTAGCGGCTTAGTCTATTTAATTACCGCACCCGGATTGTAAAGCTTGCCTTAGCTCCGGAACCATCATTTGCTTTGACAGTAATGGTTGCGGTACCTTTTTTATAAGGATACAACGCAGCTGCTACTCTTACTTTTCCGCCTAACAAAACTTTCGTTGAAGCAACTGATATAACAGAAGGATTAGAGCTTGTAATTGTTACATCTGGCGCAATCTGAACTGCCCGGTTCATATCATAAAAATCACCTTTTGATGCATCCAAAAGTAAAAAGCCATTTTGTAAATAACTGCCATCCAATTTATACTTACCAGGATGTTTGGTAACCTGTACTACATATTCTGCATTTAGTGTTCCATCATTGGTACTTGCTGTGATAACCACATTCCCTGCAGCAGCGCTGCTTGATGCTTTTACCACACCCTTTGACACGGTAACGTCTGTTCTGTCTGAAGTCCATTTCACATTTTTTGTGTCCACTTTGCCATAGTCGCTTTCTAAGTTTGCAGTCAGCTTGATACTCTTTCCACATGCCACATATCCTTCACTTCCTGCAGCAGGACTTATCGTAATGCGTGAAACCGGATTTGCTACCGTAATGCTACAGGTCGCTTTCTTTCCCGAACCATCTGTTGCCATACAGGTAATCTTCGTAGTCCCTGACGCCTGCCCAGTCGCCGTTACAATTCCTTCGCTGTCAACAGTTGCAACACCAGGATTGCCGCTGCTAAATATATATGTTCCTTTTTCCGCACTGCTGCCATTCGACAATTTGACATCAACGTTAAGTGTCAGTTTTGTTTTATCCGACGATCCAGTATTTTTTGACAATGCAACACGATAAATCGTATACTTCTTTTCAGAAAACTTGATCGAAGAAATCACTGCCTTTGAAATTGTTATGGTACAGGACTGTGATGTTTTAAATTCATCTGTCGTTGTCGCCTTTACAAGATATTGTGTTCCTGGCACAGCATCTTTCTTTGCACTGACTTTTCCACTGCTGCTGACACTGATTTTTCCATCACTTTCACTGCCATTTGCCATAGTAACTTCATAGGTGACTTTTTTGCTTGCCGGCTTTGCGGGCGTAAATACAGGCGTCACTGACAGCGATTTGCCTGGTGCTACCATTGCATCTTTCATTACCATCTGCTTTACTGCACGTTTTACTACAATTGACACTGTTGCTTTTTTGTTTTTCCCATCCTTTGAGACTGCTGTTACCTTGACGGTGCCGGCCGTCTCAGGAAGTGCATATAACATTACCGTTCCATTTGCGTCCACATTGGCAAGCTTTGTATTGTTTACAGACCAGTCAAAGTCTGCTGCACCAGCCGTCCCACCGCTTGCCTTTGCCGCATTCAAATCTGCTCCCAGTGCAATTGAAACATCCTGATCCTTAATAAGTTTCGTATATTTTTTAGTACCAAAAGACACTTTGCTGATTGGATCAATGCTGTCTGATACGGAAACCGTATAGGTGCTTGTTACAGATGAATTTTCCTTGGCAGTTGCTGTAATGGTATATGTTCCAGCGGCAGCGTTGCTTTTGGCTGTCACTTTTCCTTTTGAAGAGATAGAAACCCCCTGATTAACCGGGCTAATACTCCAGCTTACCTGTTTGTTCGCAGCATACTCTGGCTCTATATTTGCAGTTAGGGCAACCGTTCCGCCAGGTGCAATCGTATTGGTTATCCCTGTGATTTGAATGCCTGATACCTTTGGTTTAAACTGGTAGGTAGCAGATGCCGTCTTACTGCAAATTCCTGATGTACTCACAGCAATTGCCTTAACGGTAATCTTTGCCTTTCCTTCCAATGTAACAGGACCTTCATATAAAAATGTTTCTGCACTTAGCTGCCCATTTTTATAAGTAGGTGCTTTGCCATTGAGCGTATAGTAGATTCTGCATCCATTTACATTTTTTGATGATAATTCTATCGTCTTTGATGCTTCATTGTATGTACCAGCTTTGACACTAAATTCAGGCGCGTTCGGTGTTTGCGCGGCATTATTGATACCAAGCGCCTTTGGGAGATATATTATTCCAGCTCCCATATTGCTACCTGCACTGACAGCACCTTTTTTGAGCGCTTTTACAAGCTTTTCTTTTCTTGCAGAAGATCTGTCGTTTAAGATGTCTCTGTTTGCTGATAAAAGAACTGCTGCCTCACCTGTTGCTACAGGACACGCCATAGATGTACCACTCATTAAAACCATACCGCCATCTTTTGAAGTCGATGGAATATCAACCCCTGGCGCTGAAAAATCAACCCAAGAACCAAATGTTGAAAACGATGCGCGCTGATTATTCTGATCGGTTGCTGCGATACAGATTACCTGGCTATTGGAAGCTGGTATATTCTTAATATTGCTTGATTCATTACCTGCTGATACAAAAAAGAGTGTTCCCTGTCTCAATCCATCATTAAACGGTTTATCATAAACTTTTGTTTCACCAGGACCTCCCAGACTCATATTAACAACATCAAGCTTCCATTCTAAGCTTTTTTGAATTGCCCTCAGAATATCAACATCTGTCATTGTTCTTCCATCTGAAACCTTTAAAATATATAGTTCTGCTTCTGGTGCCACACCACATCCATATCGTCCATTATTGGCAGCCGCCACGATACCAGCGACATGCGTACCATGACCTTGATTATCCGTGACATCTGTTGTTCCAAAATCAGGACTGCCTCCCACTGCATTAAAAGAATTTGCTATTTTGCCTGAAAAATCCTCATGCTGGCTGTTGATGCCAGTATCAATGATGCCTACCTTAACGCCTTGGCCTGTATAGCCTGCATTCCATGCAATTTCTGAGCCAATATTACTATGCTGCCATTGATAATTGCTATTTGTTTTGTCAAGCAGCGGATCATTATAAGACAATATCTCCGTCTGGGTATCATTCTCCTCAAATGCGTGAATTGTTCTGTAATAATTCGGCCAGACTGCCGGCATATTATTATCTCCTGTTGCTACCGCCACCGCATCTGCAACACTGATGCCTTCGTCTAACTTTAAAACTGCAAAATACTTTGTCTCTTGGTCAATCTCCGCAGCATATGCATGGGCTACATCATTTAATTTGGACAGGTTTTGTTCAATCACCAGCACTTCGCCCGCCACATAATCGACACCCTCCTGCATTTCCCAGAAATCACCATATGCGGCAAGACTTTTCTTCTCTGAAACCTCTTGGGCAGACAGCGTATAATCTTCTGGCATCCCCGGCATATATTCCAAATAAGCTTCTGCCGTGAACCTTGTAAATTCTTCTGTCGCTGTTTCCTCTTCCGTTGTGGTTTCTTCTAATGTACTTTCTTCTTCCGTTATAGTTTCTTCCTCTGTTATGCCTTCTTCTGTTGTCTCTTCTGGAACGGATAACTCCTCCGAGGCTGAGGCGTCTTCTGTATCAGATTCTGTTGTTTCCGGACTTTCTTCCGAATTTTCCGTTTCGGTTGCCTCACTTTCGCTGCTTTCTATTTCTGTTGTTTCTGAACTTTCTTCTTTAGAACCTTCTTCTTTAGAACTTTCCGTTTCAGTTTCTGTTGTCGTTCCCGTTTCGGTACTTTGTAGCTCTGAACTTTGTTCTTCAGAATTGTCTGGTTTGGAACTCTCGTTTTCAGTTTCTTGTTCCAAAGAACTTTCTGTTTCTATCCCCTCTTCTTCTGATGGTTCCTCACTTATCTTTTCAGATGTGTTGTTTTCTTGTACCTCCTCCTCTTTGGATTCTATTTGCAAATTTCTTTCTTCTGCCTCTGCGCTTTCAAGAACAGACTCTGATTCCTCCACAGAATAATCAACGGCAACAAGTTCTGTTGCAGGGGCAAAAGCCACTACGGCTGACAATAAAACTGCAAGTATTGATTTTTGTTTTTTTCTCACATTAATCCTCCCTGCCGCCTCTTGGCGGTATCAATCTTCAAAAAACTTTTTATTGGTCATATTGATAAAAAGTTCTTCAAGTCCATGTTTTTCTCCAAAATCTCGTATCTCCTGATATGGTTTGTCACTTTCATACACGGCAACCTTTTCTGAAAAGCTTTTTAGCACAATACCATAATCCTCGGCAATCTGCTTTGCTTTCTCCTCCGATTCTACAATACAGGTCAATTCAATTGTCTGTTCCTGTGTAAGTTCTTCCAGATTCATTTCTGCATCAACCGAAGGATAGCGCATTGCTATCATAATAACAGCCGCCACTATGACAATGAATACAATCATCATAACAAAAATAATTTTTTTCCTCATACTACCCCTCCATGTCAGATCCAATTCCTGTAATTTATTTTACGGTAAATGATTTGGCAATTTCTGTTTTCTTTGCTGTTGATATCACATTATCCCCTGTAACAGTGATTACCGCAGTATATTTCCCTTTTGCAAGCGGATAAGGCACTACCGCGCCATTCTTGGAACCTTGATGATAAATGATTTGATAGTCCGTTTTTGGCAATACATTCTTTCCAATCTTTACTGTCACAGGATTTAGTTTCGCGCCTGTATACTTCACAGAAGAACATGCTGCAGTAACTTTTGCAATTGTATTTTTATTCACAGTGTAGTTTTGTGTTTTTGAAACAATTCCTGTATAATTTCCTTTTCCTTTGATAGAGATTGTATACGATGATTTTGCCGGAACCACTTCTAATTCCTCTCCATCATACAAAATAGTATAATCTGTATTTGCTTTGAGTGTTTTTTTGCCAAGCTTCACCGTCGTTGCAGGAGCACAGACACCACCATTATAAACTTTTGCCTTCAATGCCTTCGAAAAATCTGCGTTTGAAATATCAATTGGCGTGATTTCAAATGGATAGACAATCTCACCGCCATATTTTCCTGTACCTGTTATTTTTACAGCTGCCGTTCCTGCATTCTTATTGTTCAAATACGTTACTTTATACGTTATTTTTTCTTTTGTTGTTTTCGTTACTCTTGGTCGAATCGCTTTTCCTGTATAAGGTGTAGCATTATTCTCAAATTTTGCAATCTCAAACCAGTCTGGTGAAATTGCGTTTCCAACTGCAACTTTAATTGATGCTGTTTTTCCAGCAAATGCCACTTTTACAGTAGTTGTTCCTACTGTCATGGGCTGAATATGAAGTATCATTTGATTTCCACGAATCTCCTCAACAGACGCCTGTGCAACATTTACTTTTTTGTTTGTATAGGTAATCTTGGGCGCTTCTAACGCTTGATTATTCCGCATCCACTCCGCTGTATGCGGCGAATTCCCCATATTCACATTCAGTACAACGGTCTTCGCATCTGCCTTTTGTCCATTTATCATGCCAAATGATATGGTATCGCTTGTCTTGTTTGTATTTGCTGATACAAGGGATTTCACCTGATCGACAGAGACTTCACAAGTGGTTATCATGCCTGCTGCTGCCAATGTAATTGTCGCTGTTCCTGGTGCCACAGCAGTAAGCTTTCCCTTACTGCTAACCTTTGCCACTTTACTGTTGCTGCTCGTCCATGTCTTTGGTGCATTTTTGACAAAATCACCGTCATTGAGCATAAGATCTATCGTCTCTTTGGGCTTTAGATCTATGGATTGCTTTGTAAACGCAATCGTTTCCAGATTCGGCTCATACCGAACTGCTGCAAGTGTTGGAAATTTAAATTTTGTTTTTTCATTGGTCCAGCCAGTTCCTGTTGGTATATGTCTACCATCATCGGGTACCAGAAGGTATTCCTTGGTTGATAGGCCATTATCATTCCAGGTTGAATCTACCATATACCAGTTTCCATCTGGCATCTGTACATAGTTCCATGCATGACCGCCGCCCGCGACACCAACAACATATGTATTTGGAATCCCAATCGCGTCCAAAAGCCTTGACATGGCTTTGGCATAGCTCTCGCAGACACCATAACCATTTAGCAAAATGCCGTATGCCGAATGACAATAATAATAAATTTTTCGTGTTTTATCGGGCGTTTTATTTGTTATTGTTTCTGTTCCTGTATAATTATAATAATTATTGGCGCAAATCCAGTCGTCAAAATACGTAATAATCCCATATACAGGCGCTTGTGGATACTGTTCTACTGCATACTGCTGCGCTGCATTGGCAAGGGTCTGAATCTGTGTTTTTGCTTTGGAATTCAGAGTACCACTATAATATTTTGATTTATCCAATGTAAAAACCATATTTGCAGTGGAGCTCCCTCTTCGATAAGTGTATTTCATATGAATATTGCCTGGCTTTGCTGCCCAGTCCATCTTATCTGGATATGTCAAAACCAGCGCCGACACTGCATGACAAACTGGCTCCCAATTAAAATTCTGATAAGGGCCTACATAGGAAAACGAATTGTTTCCACTCAGGAACCTTGCTTTTGCCGCATTATAATATTTTTCCTGTGCCGCCGTCAGTTGGTTATAAAAGTACCCCTCTGTCGGCAGTATAGAAGAAATTTGTGCTGTATTGCCCGATACTCCATAACCCAAATCAATAATATTTTTTACTTTTATGGATTCTACCGCGTCAAATGTTTCCTCTTCAAGGTCGGGAATACAATCCATATTTTCTTCTGTCAAGGTGAGAGCGTCTCCATCCGTCTCCAAAGCTTCGTCTGTTAAAAGCATTTTTGTTTCTTCTACAATGGATTCTTCCTCAGATAGGGTTTCCAATTCTGATGCTTCCTCAATGGTTGTCTCTTCTTGAGCCTCAGACTCCATTGTCGTTTCCTCTATACTTGATTCTTCTATCTCAGATTCTTCTATACTTGACTCTTCTAACTGGGATTCTTCTATCTCGGATTCTTCTGGCAGGGTTTCTTCTGTAGAAGAATGTTCCTCAGAAAGACTTTCTGACTCGGATTCCTCTGATTTTTCGATTTCAGATTCAGATTCTTCTGTCTCAGCGCTTTCTTCCTCTGTTTGGGACTCTTTTATTTCTGTGCTTTCTTCCTCCGATTCCTCTGTCTCAGATTCTTTTATTTTAGACTCTTCTATACCAGATTCTTCTATCTCAGACTCTTCGATTTCAGATTCTTCGATTTCAGATTCTTTTATAGTAGATTCTTCTATTTTTAATTTTTCGATTTCAGATTCTTTCGTTTCTGGTTGTTTGCTTTCTGGTTCGTTGGTTTCTTTGATTTCTGTTGACAGATCCAGTTTTTCAGAAATTCCTTTTGCCATATCAGCTTGTATCTTATCAAGCACTATCATTGGTACAGAAGATGAATAATGGATTGTTCCTTCTCCATCTACTGCAATTACAGCATCTTGAATCTCAAAACCGCTCTCTTTACATGAAGCTATCTCATCACAGATATTGTAATATACCTTCTGTGTTTCCTCATCCATAGCCAGTACAGTCTTTGCTGACAAATAGACAACATCATCATACAAAATCCCATTGCTGCCAGCCATCTTGCCATCTTCGGAAAGTTCTAACTCTCCATAATCAGAGACTTGACTGTAACTATTACGCTGTTTTTCATTTGTTGTTACCATTTCTGATTCTATTGTCTGTGGCGGCACTGTCTCTTCTGCCACAGAAATGTCTTCAGACATTGTTGATTGAACCTGATCGGTTTCTTCTGCCGCAGATGCGTCATCAGCCTCTATTTCTGCCGCTGTAACAACGTACTCCGATTGTTCCGCCGCCAGTGCATTGTACATAGGTAATTCAGAAATTACAACTGTTATCGCTAACAGCATTGAGATTATTTTTTTCTTCATTTAATACCCCTTTCTGAATAAACTTTTGTTTATTCAAGATTTGCATTTTTAGACTTGTTGAAATGGATTCCTTTAAAAACTGTTTTCTCACCTGTCAATATTCAATTCGTTCTTTTCATTATATCAACTATATGTTCTTGTTTCAAGTATTATCAGACTGCTTCGTTGAATCTCAAGCAATTGTTATTACTATTCGCAGCAAAAAATCCTCCCTAAATAGATTTTGGTTATTTACCTTATCTACTTAAGGGGGATCATATCACACTTATATTAAATTAACCTGTTGTGCCAGTTGATTTGATACAAAAAACTTCAACAAAATATGCTATTCTATCATTGGGCGAAAAAAGTGTTTATGAATAGTTCGCCGTCATTATCTTACCACAAAAGCCTACACAACACCATGATATGGAATGTCTTTCACTGCTTATATGGTAATGATCACATGAAGTCAGACACCTCTATCCCCTCGATTGATAGATTTATTTTTTTGAAAACTGCATCACTGCTTAAAATATAGATCTCATTTTTCCCTTGTTCAAACAGTATCGTTTCATCTGCCTGCATATTTTTACTGTCGCATAAAACATGTTTTGTACCGTCTGGACTGATCTGTACAAGCTGGTATGTACCTGCCTCTAATGCAATGTTATAGGAAATGGTAACTTCTTTTTCCTGTCCTAAATCAACTGAAAACAACTTACTATCCTCGTTTACCTGCACATCTTTTCCCTTTAAAATGGAGTGGTCAGAGGAGGTCCACCCTCTTTTGAGTGATTTTCCAACAATGCTTTTCGGATTTTCAGCATTTTCAGTGCTGTTTGACGCTGCATCACTAGATAGTTCTAATGATTCTTCTACCATCGTTTCGCTGTCTGCATCTTGCGGCTTGCTAGACGAAGTTTCGCCGGTCAAATCTGACTGTTCTTCTGACATCGTTTCGCTGTCTGGACCTTGCATATTGTGCTTGCCAACAAGCATAAAATGTGTTTCTCCGTTGTTATCTGTATAAAATTCAAATACGTTTTTGTCACCAATTTTACATGCTGTGAGCAAGATACACAGCGAAAGTCCCAGAATAAACACACAACTTTTTTGATAAGTTCTTTTCATGATATGCACTCCCCTCATCCTTCCACCCTAATACAACATAAGTTTAGGGATACTACCTGCGCTATTGCGAGCCAATAGTTCTCACATTAAATTCTTTTCCTTTTGATATAATTCGTTAAAATATGCGTTCTTTTCCAACAGCTCAGAAAAAGTTCCACTGCCGACAATACTTCCCTCCCGAAAGACATAGATTTTGTCAAAATCGCGAATGGAAGTTAGGCGGTGGGCAATTGCAATCACGGCTGCATCTTTTACCTGTGCCAAAACATTTTTCATAACAATGTGCTCTGTGACATTGTCGAGCGCGGATGTCGCTTCATCCAAAACGACAATCTCTGCATGGTCAAACCATAGTCTAGCCAGTGCAAGCCGCTGCTTCTCACCGCCAGACAGACAAGCTCCCTTCTCACCGATTCTCGTGTCAAGACCACTGTCCAAAGCTGCAAGCAGTGGCAGCAGTTGTGTATTTTCGAGACTCGTATAGAGTTCGTCCTCCAGGACTTCCTTCTCAAAAACCAGATTTTCTCTGATTGTACCATCAAATACGGGCGTGTCCTGAGAGAGATAAGACACCTTTTCATACAGCGATTCCAGCGAGAACCTTTTTAATGGTTTATCATCAATCAGAATTTCGCCAGACTCATACTTGAGCAAGCCGATTAATATTTTTGCCAATGTTGATTTTCCAGAACCGGACTCCCCGACAAATGCCACCTTTTGCCCCTTCTGAATTGTCAGACTCACATTGTTTAGTATTTTCTTGTTATTTTCTGCGATATTTTCATAACTATAAGAAAATGAAACGTTTTCAACACGAATTTCATTAGAGAACGCATCAAAAAGTTCTCCTTCCTGCAGCTGCCTGTCCTCCTTCAAATCCAGCAGTCCTTCAAACCGTACCCATGCGGCTTTGTCCAATTTGTACTGAATATATATGACATTTAATATGGCAATGGGCGTGTATGCGTTGTCAATCAGCGTGATGAGCGCAACGACAGAACCAACGGACAACTGGCGGTTGTTCCACGCATAGACCATAAGCCCGATATCCAGGCAGGCAACCAACAAGGCAAATATGGTAAAAAAGGCTTCATGTATCATGGTCATTTTGACTTTTGATGCCACGATGCTTCGCTTGGCACGGGACGCCCTATGAAGCTCGGTTGGAAATTGATACTTCATGCGAAAAACAGGCATTTCCATAAAGCCACGCACGAGGAAATGATTGAGCTGCTCCTCGTTGTTCAATATCTTTTCTTTAATCTGATACAGTCCCTTCAGCAGTAAATTGGTCACAATAAAAACTACGACATACCCTGCAATCAGGGAATATGTTATCTTGGGGTCTATTTTCCAGATAAAAAATAAGCTGAACAAAATCGTTGGAAGTATTTGTCTGACAACGCAGAACCAAAAGTTATAGAGGACTCCTTTCCCTGCATTGGCGCCGTTTTCAATCTGCTGTACCAATTTCCCCGTGCCGAGCTTTTGGTATTCCGCATAATCCATTCTGCCAATTTTCTGCAATGCCAGCAGTTTAAAATCCAGATAAATCTCATTGGACAGTTTTGCCGTTGGGTACTCATCCAGATAATTCATTCCATAATTGATAACAAGCACCGCACCGTACAACAGTATTCCAGAAATGGTTATTGTTCGTTCTGTCAGACCGTCTACAATCTTTTGAAAATAGTCCGCCTTATAATTTGCCATAAATGCATTCAATAATCCAATTGCCAGATATACAAGAACCCAAATTTTATTTTTTCTTACAATTTCTTTCATATAGCGCATAACTGTACTCCTTTACTAAATTCAATCATTCTGCCACATATTCGTGTCTTTGAATCAGTACAGTTGCGACTGTCAGCAAGTTCAAAGTTCCTCAGCACAATCTGCTAACAGTTTTAATCAACTGTACTGAGTAGTTATCTCGGATTAATTTCTTCAAGAGTATTCACCTCCAATGCTGTTTGAATCTATATTGTATTTCTTCTTAACCATTAAGACATCGCCTGAAAAACGTCTATACTATCGGCATGATATCCACACTGCTGTTCATATTCCTCAGAGTGAAAGGCTGTGACAATAATGTCACTTTTGAAGCTATGACTAAAGGTACAACAGCAAATAAAATCATCTCCTAGCAAAGCTTTTGGATTATTATGCAAAACTATGTAATAATAAAATCTTTTTAACAATACATTTCCAATCTTCAAATTGTCACAATAACACGGATATCCCATGAAGGTATTTCCTGATGCTGATGTAAATTTCTTCGGTTTTAATCTGCCCTCTTGTATATTCTTCAAAAGTACAGAAGTCTGCACATCATCAAATCCTAGCGCACCAGTAGTAATTATAGTATTCGTTGCCCCTGTATCAAATTTTATAGATACAAAATCTTTTTCATTCTTCTGTATATCCAAAGAGGTTCTATAACTTCTGGTTGTCTTGTTGTATCTAAAATGAATCAATGCTGCAAACCTCCTCTTCAGGAATACCTCTGTACAAACTTGTATCCTGTCTGTTTTTATTAATCTCATTTAACTTTGCATTAAAACGTTTATCTTTTGCATATGCCAGGACATAGATTACATCATTGTCTAGTGCTTGTCTGTTTCTGACAAACAATGTATCTAGCCCTATATGTGTATCCAGCCATGCCCATAAATCTGTTTTGTATGGCTCTTCAAAATAAATAATTCCTTCCTCTTCATATGTTTCTGCCACAGACACCCCTGCCTTTCCCATTATTATATACAACAATATTTTAATATTCTATCTAATTCCTTGCCAGCACATTACTTCACCGCAACAATCACAGAAAACTTTTGACAGGTATAGACGCATTTGACAATCTGAAATCCGCTGTGTCTAAGCCACCGTGTCTCCTGTTCTACAGAGCATTCTCTGTCCAATTTCCTACGTTCCCTCCACAGCGCGATATCCTTGTCTGTCAGGCCGCGGTCTGACAACTGGTTTTCCCAATAGGCGTCAAACCAGCGATTCAGTTCAGGCTGGCCTGCACAGAACTGGTCATAGTTTACGAACACGCCTCCCTGCGGCAGTCGGTCATATAGTTCTGAAAATAAGTTCTTTTTCTCCTTATCTTCCAAATGATGAATAGACAGTGCTGAAATCACTGCATCAAACGCCGAGTCCGGCAACTTATGGCTATAATTTTCGACTTCATAGAATATGGTTTCTATGTGGTCAAACCGTTTGCGGGCTATGTCCAACATATCATCAGCGATATCGACAAGGATATACTCAGCGCTGGGAAAATGCTGATACCAATAAGAAGTCAGTAATCCCGTTCCCGCCCCCAAATCAATAATCCTGTTTGGTGCATCTATATTTGACGTGATGAACGCTGTTGTTTTCAGGTAAAAGTCGTCAAAACAAGGAATAAATTTTCTGCGGTTTACATCATATTCTCTAGCGATTTTGTTAAATTGTTCTTCTATATCCACATGCATATCCATTTGTAATACCTCTTATTTTGTATTCCTCTTTCTGTACTTCTTTTCGATGACGAGCACATAAACCACCATGGCAGCAATGCTTTCGATCATGACTCCCACTATGGAGAGCATTGCCCATGCGGAATTTTGCCCTGCAAGCAGCGGAAAGCCCAAGACCATCAGCACAACCCCAAATGTGCCAAACAGCTTCGACATCGCATGGTTATACTTTTTAATATCCGTAACTTCAAACATCTCCGCGTTTGCCCAAAATCCCATTGGTCTTGGTTTCTTTGAAAACCATACATAAACAGCCCAGCAAAGAAATGCCACCCCAATCATACAGACTACTATAAAACCCAATATCCGTCCCTCCATTTTCACACCTCCATAAAATGAGAAACTATCACGTCTATTATTTTGTCAATGGACGCGCCCAGATTGCTTTCGCCCCAGCCTAATTTCCAGCGGTTCTCATCAAACACATCTGAAATCACATAGATTGCTGACGCTGCGCATTTTCTATAGTTTGCGATGGTAAATAGCCCTACGCCTTCCATCTCCACGCATAAAGCGCCTTTTTCCCTGTAGTCTATAATCTGCCCCCATGTCTCGTGGTATCCCGCGTCGGTGGTCCAGTGTTTTCCCCTTCGAAATGAAATGGCATTTTGGGTGAGAAGCCTGTCAAGCCCGTCTGTCAGCGCTTTCGTGGCGTCGATGATATCCTCATCAAATCCATACAATCTTGCAACCGCTGTGTCATTGTATGCACCGTCTGTCAGCACGATATCTCCCGGCTTCAGATCGGTCTGCAATCCGCCTGCAAAACCTATGTGAATCAATTCCTCAACGCCGCCCGCAATCAAATCCTCCGCCTGTGTTGCGATTGCGGGCGAACACATATGCCCTTTGATAAATCCGACTTCTTCGTTATCATAAAATACGTAGAGTTCTCCGCCCAACGGATATCTATATTCCCCGCAATTTCTGGAAAGCATAGTATCATAAAAGCTGTCTGCCAGCAGAAATACTCTTTTGGGGATATGGATAGTATCCATATTATAGCCAGCATTTTCCAGCTCCAGACGAACGATTTGGGCGGGGTCTGTCAGTACGTCATTCTTGTTTATAGTGTTATTTTTATTCATACGTATCTCCTTTTTTATATTCTAAAATATCCCCCGGCTGGCAATCCAAAACTTCACATATTGCCTCTAAAGTCGAAAAACGAATTGCACTAATTTTTCCTGTTTTCATCTTGGACAGATTGACATTCGCAACGCCTACTTTTTCAGATAACTCTTTTAAAGACATTTTTCTATCTGCCATTA
>OFGE01000829.1_pt1 | contig 31559 bp, 26 predicted proteins | sample 1521681 | NCBI WGS metagenome assembly OFGE01 (sample SAMEA3504093, study PRJEB24116) | mouse gut metagenome | biome: mouse gut; feature: mouse-associated habitat; material: faeces | place: Denmark | collected 2011
CTACAAACATTACAAAAAATAAAGGAGAAGTAGTTAATAAGTTAGAAATTTTAGATGCTGTACAGACTACAGGATTTGGGAAGGTGCCTATTACAAAGTCCATTCTAAAAGAATATGAGAAGAAACTCCCATTAACTATTCAAAATGAAGGAACATATAATTTTCCTGTTCAGGTTCAATATCAAGATGGTAGTATAACAGAGGTCACTGTTTCTGTTATAGTGGCACATGACGCATCTGTAGAAAAAGATGAGATTGCTATCGCAAAACAAAAATTAACCACAGTTTTAAGTGAGTTATTAACATTAATTCAAGAAAATCCGAATATGAATTCCTATACCGAAGCGTCTAAAATAGCGTACACTACTGCTGTAGCCAATGCTTATGAGCCGTATAAAAAAGGAACAGTTCTTGTAAAGAGCCCTACTTCTACATTAGATGATATTAACAGAGCTATAGCTGACGTGGAAGTGCATAAAGCTACAATCACAAGTGCTAAACAAGCTTTTGTTGAACGACAAATTAATGCTGAAGAATTGGCAAATTTTAATACTCTCTTAGCACAGGTTCAAACTATAATTGAGACTCCCGTGAAATTAAGCGATAAGTCAGCGGATAGTATTGCTAATTATGAAGAAGTAAAGCATCGAGCTAAAATGCTACTTGATAATGCAAAACAAAAAGTATCAGAAAACACAAGCTTTACAGATGCTTTAACAATATTCAAAGAACTAAAAGCTATGAAAGAAGAATTACTTGTAGCGCAAGAAATTTTAAAACAGTCTACATCTCAAGCACAAAAATACAATCCAAAAGGAAAAGAAGTAGTTATTTCTATTGGTAGTTCAATTGATCCATTAAATTTTATTGAAAATTCAGATGCAATAAATCAATTGCCTCAAGGAACAAAGGTTACCTGGACTTATGGGAATCCTGATGTTAGTAAAGCATGTAAAAATGCACCTATTAGTATTACAGTTACTTATCCAGATGGTTCAACAGATATTGTTCCAGCAGCATTAACAATATTATCGGAAAAGGGACTAGCTCCTAGTATTTATGCAGAAGATAAAAAAATAATAATTAATACACCATTTAATGCATTAGAGGGGGTATCTGCTAATGATCCAGAAGATGGTGAAATTATTCTAACCAAAGAAAATATTAAGGAAAATAATGTAGATACATCTAAACCAGGAATCTATACGGTTGTTTATGTAGTAACTAATAAGCGTGGTATGACTACACTGAAGAAAATTACTGTTACTGTATTAGAGAAGGAACCAGTGCCAGTGACAAAGCCCAAAGCTACAGATAGTGACAAAGTAAATCAGAAATCACTAAATAATTTAAGTTTGACAAATATGAAACAAAATGTACCTTTTAAAAAGGCTACAAAAGATAGTCGTAAACTGCCAAAAACTGGAGAAGATAAACAGTCTATTATAACTATAAGTGGTATTATCATTATTCTTTCTTCATTTATTTTTTTGACGATAAAAAGATCTAATTGATGAATATCCTTAAGTAATGACAGAATTAGAATTGGCGTGTTCTAAAATACCCACACAAATAACGGCAGTGAAGTATGGCTATTCCAGTAGCCCCTTAAGTACATTACTACAATAATTATTAAGTTCTTTATACATCAGGTTATTTCCTTAAAAATATTATTCTTGGTCCCAACTTGAAGTATACACATTCCACATACATTGGTGCAGGAAAGTATATTGCTCATTACAAAGGTTATGCTTAATTAACTATAAAATAAGCATAGTATGATTTCTCATACGGTTCTGTTGCAAAGTTAAAAAATATATCTACATTTTTTAAGCTAGATTCTTTGTTAAGCAAAAATTTCTAATAACATCTTGTATTTTGTACAGACGGAAAAGCTGAAAAGAGCACCTTCTTTTCGGCTTTTCTTATAGATTCCCCCGAATTACTTCCATTTTTTTGACCGTGGTTAAGACCGTTCGTAAACTTTGATAAAATTTATTTCGTCGTTTGAGGTGGTAGTTCTAGCGCTCCCATTTAGTTTCGTTTTTCTCACCTTCATTCAGTCTAACCAAACTAAAAGCTTTCAGATATGTCGATGTCTTTTAGGGAAATGAAGTTTGTACACTTAGAAAATGTGTATAAATGTAAATGTGGACATTTGCATTTGTATATTTTCGATAGGTGTTTTCTTTCTATAACATATAACTAAAATAGCTTTAAACTAAACAATACATAAAATTAAAATGCTCCTATCTTAGGACTTGGAAAAGATAGGAGCAACCCCTTCTCTAAATCGAAAAGAGTCATATTATGAAAAGGTAGATTCATTTTAAATCAAATACTTCTAAATTTCAACTATTTTCCAAAAATTTATATATAGATTCATAGCATAATTGCATTGGGAGCACTGGAACATTCGTAAAAATATCGGTATTAAGATATGAAAAAAACAAAAACTATTGTTAAATCAACGGTTCTTATTTTTTCTCTTCAGGAATATTCATGATTAAATTCACAAAAAAACTATCCAAAACGTTGAAAACCAGTTGACCGAAGGGAATCCAGTACTTTGAATTGTATAAAGAAAATAGAAAGTATATACTAAATGCTTTCTATTTCTATATATTAGCCCATTTTGTTTTTGTAATACTTTCTACATTTCGAGCATTGATAAATGTTATAAACTTCGTGAATAAATTTTGCCAATTCCCCATAATCGCATTGAACATAAAAAACGGAACTTTGTTTATTCAAATGATCAATCTCTATACTTAACGAATCATAAGTTTTTCTTGTTTTCATTGCTGTTACTCAACTTCTTTCATACTATAGTTTTTTTTGCCATTCTGAGCGCCATACTGTTTATCTAGTTCATTTTTCCCTGTAATTTCTTTTTAGCTTGATTGCCTACGTCCATATAGATACTACTCTTCCTCTATTTTTTCTAACATCTTTTCTATTGCTTTCAAAAATTCCTAACACACATAATCAACTAGCTTTTTATTATTTCGTCCCAAACGTGCCCACTCTATTAAAAGTATGGTATCTCTTCACGAGCATATTCTAACATTTTTTGAAATTTGGGATGATTCGTGTCTTTACCAGAATTTTTATCCATAAAAATTTTATCAATGTTTTCTTTTTGTCTTGCTTCATTTTAATCTTTAGACAAAACTTGAATGTATCCAATACATGCCATTTTTACCCTCTTTTCAAAAGCATTGATAAACAAGGACTAGCAAATGTAAAGTTCGAGTATACTCATATTTTACACAAATGAAGTATGCCCAACTTGAATGTCCTACTGTATACCCGGTAACAATTGGAATAAACAAAAGGACCAACAAAGCCTACCCAAATGTTCCTTTGCCTTTAAAACACGAAAAAAGAAGCCACCGTCAAGAAGCTCCTTTTTTCTTACACATTCAGAAGATTAAAATAGATAGATTTGTTCAAACCTACTACGGTTAGTTTACTTTACAACAAACAAAAATACAATGCTATTTTTCCTTATTCATAATTTTTATTGAAAAAATTCAATTAATTAGATTTCAGTAATACGCTCGCATCATCCCATTTCTAATTGGTTACCGTCACCACTTTAACTTTTCGACTTCTCAGGTATGAAATTGGCCATGATTTTTGTAATCTAGACTGGCTAACATCCCACATTCACAGTCAATATAAAATAAATTTATGTATTTAAAAAGAAAAATGGTACGAAAAACAAAGAAAGAGTGCAAAAACTTAAAATTTTTTACCTGTTAAACATTTCATATTACAAGTAATCATCAGATATTTTTTCAAGCCACTGATTTAGATAATCATATTTCTACATATATCTTTAATTATTTTTTCTTTAGACTCATTAAAATATTTACAAGCTTCGTCAAAGAACTGTTCCTTCAATTCTTCAACATCGACAAACAATACATTTTACTTAACTAAATACTCTTTGTACTCCTTTAATCTTTAAATAAAACATAAAAATATCTTTATTGCATAATTACCAAGCAATATTTTTAAAAACGACTTAGAATTGCTCTCTTAAATCTACAGTATAGTTAAATTCCAACTATATTTTAAGATACATAAAATATAGAAAAAAGCTAAAAATAGAAAAACTCACTGATCTGATCGACAGTGAGTCTTTGTGTAATGCATGCTAGTATATATTTGATTAAAGCTCTGACCAGCCCTTAGACGTTTTTAATTTAATCCGACAATGCACTGAACTCTAAGTCAAAGAATAATTTTACCACATGAATCACCATATATAGCTTTATTACTATTTAAAATGACTTCATTAATTTGTTCAGGTTTAGTAAAAATAACTATGACAGATGGATCTTTTCCAGCTTGTTTAATTTGATTAAAATCAACTTCGGCTAATAATGTTTCTGTAGTAACCTTCTCTCCTGTATTAACAAAAATTGAAAAAGGTTTACCTTGCAATTCAACTGTATCTACACCAATATGAATTAAATAATCAATATCTTCATCACTTTTTATACTAATTGCATGCTTTGTCGGAAAAATAGCTTCAATTCGTCCAGTTAAAGGAGCACATATTTTATTGCCTTCTGGAATGATAGCAAATCCTTCTCCAAGTACTTTTTTTGAGAACATTGGATCATTTACTTCTAAAATAGGAATAGCCATACCCGAACAAGGAGCAGTAATGGAAATTCCTTCTTGCTTTTTATTTTTTAATAGATTAAACATAAAATATCTCCTAATTCTCAATTTCTAAAATTTGATTAATTTCTTGACTAAGTAAGTCAGCTCTACCACCAAAAACAGCCTGAATCCCACCATTCACTTCAAAAACAGCAGTAGCACCTAGTTGTTTAATAGTTTCTTTGTCAACCATTCGGCCATCTACAACAGCTACACGTAAACGAGTAGCACAAGCTTCAACGGATTCAATATTGGTTTTACTACCAAGAGATTTAATAATTATTTGAGCTTCATCATTTAATGATGTTTTTTTATTTAATTTATTTTCAGCAGTCGTTGGCAACTCTTCCCCCATTCCAGGAATAGCTACTTTAAATTTCTTAATAAAGAAAGTGAATACGCAGAAATAAACAATTGCCCAAGCAATTCCGAAAGGAATTAATTTCAGCCAATTTGTCTTATCGTTTCCCTGGAGTACACCAAATAATAAGAAATCAATTAATCCACCAGAAAATGAATTTCCTACTCGGATATTTAAAATATCAGCAAAATAAAAAGATAGACCATCTAAGAATGCATGAATTATATATAACCATGGGGCTACAAATAAAAACATATATTCAACTGGTTCAGTAATCCCTGTTAAAAATGAAGTCAAGCCACCACTAAAATAAAGTCCACCATTCTTTTTACGATTTTGTTTAGGTATAGCACGATACATAGCATAACAAGCTGCTGGTAAACCAAACATCATTGTCGCGAATCTACCTGCAAAGAAACGAGTACCATAAGTAAATAGTCCTGTATGATTTGGATCAGCTAGTTGCGCAAAGAAAATATTTTGTGCACCAGAAACAGTAACTCCAGCTACACTTTCTGTACCTCCTAAAGACGTATACCAAAAAAGTGGATAAATAGTATGATGTAATCCTACTGCGCCAGTCAAACGAAGTAAAAATCCATACAAAAAAGTACCTAGACTTCCCATTTGTGCAATATGTTCTCCAACTACTGCTAATCCATTTTGAATTGGTGGCCAAATTAAATAAAAGAAAGAACCAATAATAATTGCCGCTAAACTAGAAACGATTGGAATAAAACGCGATCCGCCGAAAAAACCCAAAAATTGCGGTAGTTCAATTTTCCGATATCGATTGTGTAGAAATGCAACAGTTCCTCCAATTACAATAGATCCGACAACACCAGTATCAAGAGTTGTATCTTTAGCAGAAAATAACGCAAGAAAGCCGCTGATCGTTGCTGTATACACTAAGTAAGATACTCCACCGGCTAGACCTGCTGTTCCTTTATCCCCATTTGCTAACCCTACAGCAATACCTATAGCAAAAATCAATGCTAAATTAGTAAAGACAGCATTTCCTGCATAACTCATAATACTTAATACTGTATGGATCCATGGCTGTTCTAAAATTGGATACGCATTCATTGCACTTTCATTTGTTAAAGCACCACCAAGGCCTAAAAGTAAACCTGCTACTGGTAAGATTGCAATCGGTAACATAAATGCGCGACCTAATTGTGAAAACTTCTTAAACATCTTTTTCCTCCTTATTCAATGCATTGACAAATCTTTTAGCAATTTCTTGTGGTCGTGTAATTGCACCACCAACGACAATTCCTGCAACACCCAGCTTTTTAATTTGTCTTGCTTGTTCAGGTGTATGAATTTTCCCTTCAGCAATAACACAAATATTTTCTTGTACTAATTGTTTAATTAATTTCATATCTGGGCCATTTTGTTTTTTGCTCTCCTTTGTATAGCCACTTAAGGTTGTACCAACAAAATCCACACCAGCTTGATAAGCATTCTTTCCTTCCTCAAAAGTAGAAATATCAGCCATTAATAGTTGTTGAGGATACTTTTTCTTTACTTTTTCTATAAAAGTATTAATAGATAATCCGTCATGACGTTTACGTAAAGTACAGTCCAAAGCAATTACCTCCACACCAATTGCAACTAATTCATCTACTTCTCTCATAGTTGCTGTAATAAATGGCTCTTCAGGAGGATAATCTCTTTTTATTATGCCAATAATCGGTAAAGAAACTTTCTCTTTGATTTCCTTAATATCTCGAACAGAATTTGCACGTATACCAACAGCTCCAGCATTTTTAGCTGCTAATGCAAAATATGGCATTAAACCTCCTTCCTCTGTATAAAATGGTTCACCAGGTAGCGCCTGACACGAAACAATTAAACCGCCTGAAATTACTTCTAAGAATTTTGCTTTGTTCAAACTCCACAAACCTCCACTTTTATATTTTTTAGGATTTTTACTCCAAAAAAAGTTTAGCATCCGCTTACATTGTTGTCAAGAAAAATGGAGAATTTTGGAGTTTTTTAATTTTTATAGTGTATAATAAACAAAAATTACATTCTAGAGGAGATTTTATGAATTACATTTATTTAATTAATGAACATTATCCCTTATTAACAAAATCGGAACGAAAAGTTGCTGATTTTATCCTTAGCTCTGGAGAATCTATTATTTACAGCACTATGAATGATATTAAAATAAAAGCGAATGTTGGCGATGCAACAATCATTCGCTTTTGTCAAAAACTTGGATTTTCTGGTTTTTCTGATCTAAAAATTGAAATTGCTAAAGAAGATTTTAGCCAAAAAAAAGAACAACCATCTAGTGGTAAATACTACGATGAAATTGCTAAAAGTTTGATTGAAGTACTTCAGTCTACTTCTTGTTTAATTAATGAAGAAAAATTAACAAAAGCAATTCAACTTATTAATCAAGCAAACAGCATATATATTTTTGGTGTAGGATCTAGTGGAAATACTAGTCTTGATTTGGAAAGTATGTTTTTGAGGGTAGGAATACAAGCTAAAGCTGTATTAGATCCTCATTTTCAAGCTCAAGTTGCTTCTTTGTTAACAAATAGAGATTTAGTTATTATATTTTCTTTATCTGGAAAAACAAAAGATACTTATGATTCATTAAAAATTGCAAAAAATAATGGAGCAAAAATACTTGCTATAACAAATTATATTCATTCACCAATAGGAAAATCTGCAGATTTAGTTTTACAAACAGCAATTGAAGAATTTTTAAATGGTGGTTCTTTAGCTGGGAAAATTTCACAACTTTATATTTGTGATTTGTTAGTTCATGAATATGAGCAAAATAAAAAGATTAATTCATTGGAATTAAGAGAAAAAGTCTTACGTTCAATTATTGATAAAAGAATTGAATGACAATTCAGAATTAGTTATTATGTATCTTGTTGCCTCTATTTATTTAGCATTATTCCTCGAATTAATTTGATAGATATCCTAACATGTAGCAAGTTCACCATATATAATTTCAAATTGCAGATTTTCGTCCAACAAGGACAAGCGTACAAACCAAATAAAAAATGCCAGAGGATTTTCTCCTCTGGACGTGACGTGATTCCATAATTTCTCTTTACCAGCATTTTTAAAGCTCATTATTTTCTACCATACAAAAATGTCGAATTCCTGCCAATACCCTTAATTTCAAAAAATCATTGTAAAAATAATTCTAATAACCATTCTCAAAATCTACCGCTATTTTTTACATGGATGTTACGGTGACACCGAGTACTACGAAAAGACGAATGGCATGATATTGAACCTAGAGGGAGTGAATTATTTTAATTAGTGGCAAAAAGAAATATATACCTAAAAAGGGTGATATTGTATGGATAGATTTCGATCCTTCAGTTGGAAAAAAATACAGAAGAGACATCCATGTCTAGTAGTTTCTAGATACAAATTTAATAGAAACACAATGCTTGCAGTAATTTGTCCCATAACTTCTACATAGTAGATAAACGACTGTACGCCTAATGAATATGGATTAAATGATAATTATATATAAATTCCATCTTTAGGAAAATTTATAAAATCAGTAGCTCAGTTATCATCAGAGTTTATTCATATACCTATAAAAAACATTATCTCAATAACCTATATGGATTTTTCATCTCATTTGGATCGTTTATCATATCAAATAATTGATACGTATTCTTTACAGGACACCATATAAATTTCCATTTCTCCATCAATATATATTGATTAGAATCTATACCTAAACTATGTTCTCCATAAATTTCTTTTCGCCATCCTTTAGAGTTTCCAAAGAGCAACTGTTTAACACTTTTTCCATCTGTATTTACATATTATCCTAGTACTAAATCAACTAGTGAAAGAAATATATCCTGTATTTTTACAAGTTCTTTAATTCCATGTTTTTTTGCTGAGATCAGATCACCAGAATCGTAAATAAACGACGGGATACGAATACTCCCTTGGTAAGGGGACCTTTTTCTGAATAAGTAATGTTCTCCTAATTGATCTCCATGATTTGAAATGAACCAAATGATTGTATCTTTATCATGTCTAAATTCTTTTAAAGCCATTAAAAAGCGATTGATCTGATGATCTATATGAGAAATAAGGCCATAATATCCAGCAAGCATTCTTCTTTGATCATCCTCTTTTAATTTTCCTCTTAAGGCACAAACATCTGGAACAACATGTTCTAATTTCTCCCAATTACCAATATGCAAATCTAGAGTGTCTGGTAATCTATCCATATACATGTCAAAATAATATTTAGGTGGATTCAATGGCGCGTGAGGTTTCTCAAATGATAATTTTAAGAAAAATGGTACTGTAGGATCTTTCCTCCTTAAAAAGTTTATTCCTTCTGAAACTACCCAATTTGTTGGGTGAAATTTTTCAGGATACATCCAAGGTCGAGCTTCCCAAGAATTACAATTTAAACCATCATCAATCAAATCTGCTCCTAATCCTTCTTTGAGATACATCAAATAATCACTAGAGTATTCAAACTGTTCTCCATATCGTTTATCATATTTTCGATCAACATGAAGATAGCCGTCGTGCAATAATACGTGATCAAATCCCAAACGTTTTCTTGAAGGATATACATGCATTTTTCCTATACACTCTGTTTGATAGCCAAAGTTTTTAAAAGTACTCGGAAGCGTTCTTTCATAATTCCAAGGAACCTCATCTTCATAACCAACCCTACCTGAATTTTTTGGGTCTAATCCTGTTAATAATGCAGCTCTTGCTGGAACACAACTTGGAACAGGAGAATAACAATTTTCAAAGTTATATCCCTTGCTAGCCATCATATCTAATGTAGGTGTACTGATAAACTTATCTTGACTATTAAAAGATAGTGCATCTGCTCTCATCTGATCCACTACCATTAAAACAACATTTGGTTGATTATCTTTCATACTGAAAAAACTCCAATCTTCAAACTATGGAAGTAACTTACTCCCATAGTTCTTCATATCTATTCTATTTATAAAACCGCTAAAATATTTAATGAATACATTAGTATTGATAAAACTAAAAATATCCAAATAACCTTAGTTGAATTGAGACTTTTTTTACTTAACAACCAGTAAGCCAATAAAACTAAAACAACAGGTACTATAGCCGGCATAATAGAGTCTAACATTTCTTTTTGAAAAGATATTTTTTTATCACCAATAACTAATTTAAATGGAACCCCAACCTTTACAACACTAGGAACTAATCCTCCTATTACTACTACGCCAAGTAAAGTTGCTGATTCAGTTAAATCTTTTAACACTCCACCTACACTAGATACCAATTTTTTACCTTCTCGAAAAGCAATTGGTAACTCAAAATATCTTAGAAATAGTATAACAATAGATACTAATAACCAAAGAAGAACACCTAAAGGGTTTCCTTCTAATCCCATATAAGCTGCTAATGATCCAAAAATTGTTGGAATTACTGCACCAAATAAGGAATCGCCTACAGCAGCAAATGGTCCCATCATACTCGTTTTAATTGCTGCTACAGCATCTTTCGATTTACTTCCATCTTCTGCTTGCAATGCTAAATCGATTCCAATAATAAATGCACTTAAAAAAGGACTAGTATTATAAAATTGCATTTCTGATTGCAATACACTTTTTAATTCTTTTTTATCTTTATATAACTTTTTAAGAGCTGGATACACAGCACGGACATATCCCACATTCATCATTCGTTCATAGTTCCAACCTAGCTGAGCTCCAAACATATATCTTAAACTAACTTTTCTCAGATCTTTGCTACTCAATTTATTAATATTAGATTTCATCATCATCAACCTCCCCATTAGCTACTTCTATATGATTGATAGTAGCTAGTTTTGATTCTAATGAACGTCTATCCTGCAATTTTTTATAGTGAATAATAGCTGCTGCCAATCCTGCAAAAGAAATACCCATCATTGGAATATTTAAATAAGCTGCCATAATATACCCAATAATTAAATATCCAAAAAAATTCCTAATTGGCAAGTAATGCAATAAAATGGCAATCCCAACAACTGGTAATATAGCACCTGCCAATTTTAATCCTCCCATTAACCAATCTGGTGCATAATTTAATACCGTATTTACAACTTCATTCCCAAAAATTAAACATAATCCTACGGGTATTGCACGGGATAGTGCTATAGGAATTAAACTTAGCCATGCTTCTATACTAATCCTATGAAAGTTTTCCTCTTCTATATGTTTATCCACACGATGTAAAAAATAAACTCCACAAAAACGAGCTAAAATATCTAATTGAACTAATAATAAACCAACAGGAACAGAAATACCTATTGCAAATTCAATCCCTTTACCACTTACAACTCCCAATGCTGTACCAATAATTGCTCCTGTACCAAAATCAGGAATTGATGAACCACCAAATGTTCCTACACCTAAGACCATTAGTTGTAACGTTGCTCCTACTAATAAACCTGTTTTAACATCTCCCATTATAATACCTGCTAAAAATCCAGAAATTGCTGGTTTACTTAATTGTAAACCTGATAGATAGGGATCTATCCCTCCTAATATAGCTAAACATATTAAAGAAAAAATCTGAAAAAAAGTAATACCATTCATGATTAAACTACCTCCTTTATATTATTTTGAACTTTTTACTGCTCCAATATCTAGTGGGTCGTCTAACTTAATACCAAAAAAATCAGTTCCTAAATTATAGCCATTTCTATCTATAATTTTCTTTCCCATATGAATAGCAGGAGAGGATGGTGCCAAGTTATATCCATCAAACATTGTATCCTGACTGAATCGATCATATGTCGAATAGTTAAAATTAGGTTTTGCCGGACCATTTCCAGGATAAACAAATATATTTGGGCTTTCTCTATTTACTAATAAAGCAGTATTATCGGAATTTGGTAGGTTACTATAGTTATGATATAAATTGTTGCTATAAGTAATACGATTATTCGGATTCCACTCTTCATTTACAGGATGTTCTTCAGAATTATATATAATATTATTCTCAACACAAGCTGATCCAGTGTTCATATCCTTGCGTATAAAAGGTACTCCTTTATCTATATAGAAAATATTATTATAGATATGGGCATCAGGATTATTAGGCAAATTTAAAATTCCCTTCTTATCATTTTGACTGATATTAAATCTGAATGTACTATTTACTGCTTTTTCTAAACAAAACATGACCGTTCCACCAGAGTTTCCACTACTATAATTATATTGATAAATAGTTCCATCAGCCGAATCTGCATCCCATGCTTGACCATCACCATTTCCTTGGTCTGCATTTTGAGTACAATAAGCTTCATTATATTGAAATAATGCATTTTTACATTTCCACGGCCACATAGCCGCTGCAACACGTTGGGTGGCAATTGGATAATCTGTTGTATTCATTTGCCTTCCTGCTCTATTAGAAACATTTCTTTGAATAATTGGAGAACTACAATACATTGCTACAATGCCGTCTCCACCTGCATCTTCGATATAATTGTTCTCAATTAAAACATTCGTATTTCCATATTTTTCTATTAAATTTTGGTCTATTTTTGCAGAATTTTGAAACAAATCAAAATAGGCAGAATATGCAACTGCAAGTCCTGTTCGGCTAACATTTTTAATTCTATTATTTTTAACGATAATATTGTCATACTTTGGAATACCTGTTTTTTCTTCATTGTCAGGAAGTTCAGAAATAAAATATATTCCCCCATTAGCCATATGTTTGTTATATATATTCCCATCTACATCATGGATGTATAGATTTTCTAATACAATATTCTCAAGAGTTCCCTTATTTTTAGCAACACTTGCAATACCCGTTCTATCCATTACTTTTAAATCATTAAAAGCTAAATGATCTGGTTGACTTTTTTCTCGGTCATTTGTCATTTCTATATTTTGGATCTTTATATACTCTACATCTTTTAATAAAATAGAACTAGACACATCACCTTTATATTTATGCCAAGAATTCGGTAAAGGTTTTCCATAATCTTGATACCAGATCCCTTTTCCATTAGTATTGATAATCGGAAGATTCCCTTTTCCATAATTACTGATTTCAATACAAGCATTCATATTCCCTGAATTTTTTATTTGTAAATATTGATCATTAAAAACTGAGCCATTTTCTAATAAAACTTTGTCCCCTGGATGTAATGTAAGTTCATTTATTTTGTTTAAACTTTTAAAAGGATCAGATTTAGATAATCCTGAATTAGTATCATCCCCTTTTTGAGAACTAACATAGTAATAAGTACCATTAAGTTTACTTTCAGCATGAGCAACTTTTGTTAACATAAACAAACAGATTAAACAACAACTTGCAATAAAATATACTTTGATTTTTTTTATGTTCATATTATCTACTCATTTCATTAATCTTCTAAGTCTATTAGATTTACTTTCAAATATTTATTTACATGTATAATATTTTTTCGTCCTTTATCTACCAAAGAACTATCTTCTTCTAAAATTTGATTATTAATAAAACTAATAATCATTGGCATATTCATCCCTGCATACAAGTCTATTTCTTTTCCCTCCAAAATTAATTGAGAAACAACATTACAGGGAGTACCTCCCATCAAGTCAGCTAAAACCGTAACTTTTTTCAAACCTCTAATCGTTTTTTCAAAATTTACTCGAAAATCCTTTACTGACTCTTCTGGAAGTAATCCTACAGCATAAATTTCTTTTTGTGTTCCCATAATCATTTCAATACTTTTCTTTAATTCTTCACAAAATCGTCCATGGCTAACTAAGACTAAATGATTATCCATCTTTTTCTCCTATATTTTTTTTATTTATTTAATAAAGACATAAAGTCATCCGCTTTATCACTTGGCACCATTTGAGCAATCAAATGAACACCTTTTTCATTTAATTGTTTAAATATTTCTACATCATTATCCACTACATTAATAGATTTAGTAATTGATTTCGTTTCAGATGTTTGAGACATATTTCCTACATTAATCTCTTCTATTGGAACCCCTAATTCCACTAATTTTAATAATCGATCTGGTTTACGTGCAATAATCAGTAAACGTTGCGAGTTATATTTACCAGCTAAAATATTTTGTGCTGCTTTTTCAATTGGTAAAATACTTAATTTTACTCCTGCTGGAGTTGCCAATTTCAAACCACTTTTTTCAATATCATTTTGAGCTACATCATCATCTACAACCATGATTCGAGAAATATTCAACTTAGTTGCCCATAAATTTGCTACTTGTCCATGAATTAAACGTCCATCAATTCTCACTCCAATAATACTCATTGTTCATCCCTCTTTCATTTCTTTATACAATGGTGCTTTTAATAAATTTATTTCTGGTTCATAGATACCTTCTGTCTCAAAAATAACAATTTCATTTCTACCAACTTTTAAAAAGCCACTAGAAATGTAAAGAGAAAGCGTTGGTCCCACTTCCCAAAAACGACCAATATTGGTCTGATTAACAAACACAATCCCCTTACCAAACTTACTCAAATCAATAAAACAATCACCAACATTATCTAACATAAATTCATATCGATAAAAACTTGGTTCATATGGTCTCCATTCTTTCGAATAATCAACTGTTTTACAATTTTCCAATGGCAATGAGTATTGTTTCCAATCTGTAATAAAATGTAAATCTGCCATTACACCTGTTCTAATACCCTTTTTTTGGGTTTCTGCAAAAAGTTTATGCCCATAATTAACACGCCCCATATTCTCAATTAAAATATCAAGTTGATTGATATTTTCTGTCATAGTAACTTGTATATCCTCACCTATCTCTGTTTGATATTGAGTAGCTTGCAAGTTTTGGTTAAGAAATAATTGACTACGATCTCTACCATCAATTACGCGTAATCGTTCTTCATCTGCATCTTTTTCAAGCATTGTTCGATAAAGCAAATAGCCAGTATTTTGACCCAAATCTTCCATCGTCTTTGGATATTTTGATTCAACCGGTTTACTAACAGTATTTAAGGTCTCGAAAAGGCTTACTTTGTTTGTTAAAGAAATATTTTTCTTTTCAATTGTTGGCTTAATTAATGGTTTCAACTGCTTAATATCAGGATAATTTTCATGAATCATTTTATGCAAAGCATAATATTTTTCCGTTGGGTTTCCCTGTTCATCTAATGGTGCGCCATAATCATAAGAAGTAATTTGTGGTAAATCAATAACTCCTCTTGCAGAACACCCATTCATAAAGCCAAAATTCGTTCCTCCATGAAACATGTATAAATTAATGCTACCGTATTCTAATACTTCTTTTACTGCTTCGGCTAGTTCCTGTGGGGCCCGTTGAATAATTGGTTCTTTCCAACGATTAAACCAACCATCCCAAAATTCCATACACATCAGTGGCCAATTTTTATCATATTCTTTAAAAAACCGCTTCATAGAATCAAAGTTTTCTTTCGCTTTAGAACCAAAATTACCAGTAACCAAAATGTCATCTTCAATCATACTACCTGCTCGTAAAGTAGCTCTCCACGGTCCATCAGATGTGAAGAAAGGAATTGTAACTCCTCTATCAATCATCAAATCTCGTATTGCACGCAAGTAATCCTTTTCTTCTCCAAAAGATCCATATTCATTTTCAATTTGAATCATCAAAATATTTCCACCATTATCTAATTGATGTGGGACAATCTTTTTCATCAAAACATCATAATAATCTGCCACATATTTTAAATAAGCGGTTTCATTTCTTCGAATATGAATAGGTTCATGGAGTAGCCAAGACGGAAAGCCTCCAAATTCCCATTCAGCACAAATATATGGAGATGGGCGTACAATTGCATATAAACCTAGCTTCTGAGCTAATGTCAAAAATTTCTCTAAATCTAATATGCCTTCAAATTGAAATTCTCCTTTTTGGGGCTCATGTAAATTCCAAGGAACATATGTCTCTACCGTATTAAATCCTAGCGCTTTTAAATTATACAAAGAGTGTTCCCAGTCACACGGATGAATACGAAAATAATGAACTGCACCAGACATTATCCTAAATGTTTTTCCATTCAATAAAAATTCTTCTTTTATCTCAAATGTAGCCATACTTTATTTCATCACCTCACCATCTTAATATACTAAGTATATTAAGATGGTATGTTTTAAAAGTCAACAAATTTCATAAAATATGTTAATATTTAATACAAAAAGTTTACAGGAGGCGTTTATAATAAAACCAAAATACTTAGAAATTAAGAATGAGTTGAAACAACAAATTATTACTGGTAAGTTTCATAACGGTGATCGATTCTATTCAGAATCAGAAATCAGAAAAAAATACAATGTAAGCTCTATAACAGCAATTCGTGCATTAAAAGAATTAGTTCAAGAAGGTTATATTGTACGTTATCAAGGAATAGGAACTTTCGTTTCACGTGCAAGAAAAGAAAAAATAGTAAAATTTTCTGATATAGAAATATTTTCATTTGACAATGATAAAGTACATGTACTTTCAATTACACGTGAGAATAAAAAACAAATATTAGATGTATTAAAATTAACAACTGGTTCATATTACTATCGAATTGAACGAATTAGGGAAGCGGATAAAGTCCCTTATATCTATCATAAATCTTATTTACCAGAACAATATATAAATCCAAATTATCCAAATATTGATTTTTACAATTCTATTTACAAGCGTTTGAAATTAGACTATGATGTGGATTTAAATGAAGAAAATTTTATAGAAACAAATGAAATTTTATTTCCTGCTCCTAAGAATATATGTAAACAACTAGAAATAAATGAACCCGAACCAGTTGTTTTTCAAACTAAATTAACTTCTTTATCTGAAATTAATAAACCTATAGAATATGTCGAAAGCTATAAAAAATGGAATTTTTATAAAATTCAACTTCTGTCTAATAACTAAATGTTCCTCATCTGATTTTACTTGCTGTAGTAATTTTTATTAATTGTAAATATATTTTTTAGAATCGAGGCTATTATCATGAAACATATTTCAGTATTGATCAAGCCAGCTTCTTCCCTCTGCAATCTTCGCTGCAGCTACTGTTTTTATGCCAATATCAGTTCCTTGCGGGAAGTCTGCTCGTTTGGCAAAATGAAAAAAATAGTGACAGAGAAAATGATTAAAAATATATATGCAGACTTAGAAGACGGCGATCAATTAACATTAGCGTTTCAAGGTGGAGAGCCAACGATGGCAGGGCTCAATTATTTTCGAAAAGTAACCCAACTAGTGGATCAACAGCAAAAACAGGTACAGGTCAATTATGCGATTCAAACGAATGGGACCCTAATCAATGAAAAATGGTGTGATTTTTTTAAAAAACATAATTTTTTGGTTGGGCTCTCAATCGATGGGCATCCACTATATCATGATCTGTACCGAGTTGATTCAAAAGGAAAAGGAACTTTTCAACAAGTGCTACAAACAAAGCAGCTATTTAATCAATATGAGATTGAGTATAATGTGCTTTGTGTCCTGACAAATCCATTGGCTAAAGAAGCTAAGAAAATCTTTCGCTTTATAAAAGAACAACAAATCAACTTTGTCCAATTTATTCCTTGTTTAGATGATTTAGGTGCGAAAGTAAAAAATAGTTATGCTCTCACACCAAAACGTTTTGCAGGATTTTACCACCAGCTTTTGCAGCTATGGTTGCAAGAATTAGCGGAGGGACATTATGTGAGTATCAAGCTTTTTGATGATCTTTTAAATCTGTTGGTCAAGCAACAAGTCACTGCCTGCGGGATCTTAGGAAGGTGTCAAGTGCAATATGTCATTGAAGCAGATGGTAGTGTTTATCCTTGTGATTTTTTCGTGTTAGATGGCTATCGAATGGGATATATTCAAGAACAGACCTTACGCCAGTTATTTGAACAGGACATTGCAAAAACATTTGTGTGTGAACAACCCAAAATGGCAAATAAATGTCTGGGTTGCCCATTTCAAAAAATGTGCCGTGGCGGCTGTAAACGGATGAAAGATGCCATCTATGTGGATGACAAAGGCTATTGTGGCTATCAGCAACTCTTGCAGGAATTTGTTCCTCAAATCAATCGGATTTTAGGTTTGCTACAGGAGGTAAGAGTATGATTGGTTTCATTTATTTTGTCGTAATTGTATTGGCGAACACGGCTGGTGCTGTTTCAGGCATGGGTGGCGGTGTTCTGATCAAACCCATTTTTGATTTTATCGGCGCTCATTCTGTTGCAGCCATTTCTTTTTATTCTGCCGTAGCTGTGTTTACTATGTCGTTGGTTTCTACCTCAAAACAGTTGACTAGCAGACGTAAAATCAATTGGCAAATCGCTCTGTGGGTTTCAGGGGGAGCCGTCTTAGGCGGTATCTTAGGAAATATCGCTTTTAATCAGCTGCTATTGTTTTTTCAGAATGAAAATCCGGTACAGATGATTCAGATCTTTTTGACCATTGTAACTTTACTGTTTGCTTTCTTTTATACCAAATATGACTGGCCCAGATTTCAACTGAAAAAAAACTTCTGGTATTGCTTCTGTGGTCTAATTCTTGGGTTTCTGGCAAGTCTGCTAGGAATCGGTGGTGGTCCGATCAATGTTTCCTTATTGATGCTGATGTTTGCTTTACCCATCAAAGAAGCGACAGTTTATTCTATTTGTACAATTTTTTTCTCTCAATTAGCGAAAATTGTGACAATCGCTGAGACTACTGGATTTGGATTATATGACTTAAATATTTTATGGTTCGTGATTCCAGCCGCAATTATTGGCGGTTTGTTAGGAGCCAAAGTCAGTACTATCCTATCTCCACAAAAAGTAACAATCGTCTTTCAAACACTGGTCCTCTTGGTGCTGATAATCAATCTTTATAATGGCTATCAATTACTATAGAGCACATCTTTTGGATGTGTACCAAAAATGTAAAGTTGGGATTCTGACACATGAAGCTCCTTGATTTCATGTGTCAGAACATATACTTTTTGAAACGGTGAGTTTCCCCTTTGAATTCAGTATTGAATCTATCTAGTATAAAAATTGAACTTAACCCTCAGAAATATATTTTTAAGTAGTTAGAATCCATAAAAAAGACAGACCTTGACATAAAGATCTGTCTTTTTTATGGATTATTTATCCAAATTTTCTTTTATGTCTTCAACAACCTCTTCGAATTTGTCTTTCGCATCAGAAGCTACTTCTTTTGCTTTTCCTTTGCCTCTGCTACTTTAGAAGAAGTAGCTGTAGAAGGATTCTCTGTTTTCTTTACTTCCGCCATATTTCTACATATTTTCTCTATCATTTCTATTGAGAGTAAATAAAAATTATTTTTTAGTCTAAGTTTAATGTAATTTTAGATTCAATCGACATCTGATATTTTTTAGGAGATGTTCCTGATATTTTCTTAAAAACTTTTGAAAAATGAGACGCATCTGAAAAACCTAACGATAGTGCAACATCACTAATAGTACTATTAGATTTTAGCATTACTTTAGATTCTGAAATTTTTCTTCGTAAAATATAGTTATGTATACTAATTTGGTATGCATTTATTAAGTCCATCCCCATATTTATAGCTGTTTGTGCTAATTTCTCAAATACAACTATTGAGTAATTTTTTTCAGAACGCATACTATCCCCACTAACGAAAGGAACAACACCATTACTTAGTTTAAAAATCATGTCACTTAACTCTTTTATATTTCCATTTTCAACATACTCTAAGATTTTATTTTCATATAAAAATAAATATACTTCTGGATCATAATTTTGTGACAATAATGCATTTATCCGTTCTACTTGAATATCATTTGAAAAACTATTCACATAATCATGTAATGACTTATGAAATAAGTCTTCAATCTTCCCCGTAAAAAAATAATGTATGAGAATAAGTATATCTCTAATATCTCCTAATGAAAATATAGGCAATTTATTCAATAACTCATATAAAAGTTCTTTTTCAGAATTTTTTATATTTTTATATTGAACTATTGAATTAAACATATCTCTATCTATTTTATTGCATCTGAATGGACCAAACAAAAAATAGTTTTTATTATGTGCGTACAATAAAAACATTTCATTATAATTACCATTTATATAATAAAATTTAGATTTCTTTTTGGTAGTTTCTTTAAAAAATTTTTGAAAATCATAAAATAATGATACAGTCCTATTAGACTTATATTCTTGTATAAGAATATAGCCTTCATCAAATACTAATATAGGTATTTTTAAACATATGTGCAATGATTTTAATAAAACTTCTTTATTCAAAAAAAAGCTCCTTTACTTATAAATAATACTAAATATCCCTCTTATCTAAACTGAATTTTATTTTTGTATAAAATTATCAAATAAAATAGAAAAAAGAGTATTTCTATTTACTTTTTTTATAAAATTTAATTTTCCTTTTAAATCCAATAATCTACCCTTCTTCGATTTAATATTTAAATCAATAACTATTAGCTACTGTACAAGCTTTAATATGGTACCTTTAATTAACAATTTTCAAAAAGCTCATTTTAACTTCTTTTGTAAATTTAGTTTTCAAATATTATTTAGTTAGTTCATAGTCCCCCAAAAAAACAAAATACCTTAGCTACAAACATAGAAATAACACCAACTATTATTTTCAATACTTAATTTTCTCCTCCCTTCTTTCTGCTCTATCGTTTTTCAATTGTTTCCTGAATACATAAAAACTCTTTTCAAGTAATAAGTTAAGAATACAAGCTTCGCCCATAATAATTCTTGAAAAAAACGATAAAAAATGCAAAAAAACCACATTTGTTAATATTAATCAAGAAGTATTTTAATTTTTATATTATTCTTTTGCTCAAAATAGCAATATTTCTATCATAAAATTTAGATTCTCTCACCATATAGCTCAGAGTAGTAAATAATATATAAAATCCTTTTTTATACGATATAAATGGCTATAATTTTTAAAATAGGTTGAAAATCCTTAAAACTACATCAATTACTTGAACTATTATTTTTGATGCTTTTTCAAATCTAATAATTTTGTATTCTCTCTTCATAGACTTCTGATATATAGTTACCTATAACTACTTATTTGAATTTAAATTTAAACTTGTTCATAACTACTTATCTGGTCAAGGAGGTCTGAGGTTTCTCGCAAAGAAGTATGGGGTTAAAAATAATTCTCAAAGTAGGAGTAACAGACAATCATTCTGATGCGGATAAATATACACCGACAGTAGAAGGTGAAAAAGTTGAACTGGGAGGTACGTACATACGATTTAACAAACAATGTCACAAATCTGCCAGATCTACCAGAAGGTACAATTGATACAAATACACTAGGTAACTATGAAGACGTAATTGAAGTAGTATATCCAGATGGTACTAAAGATACAATAAAAGCCCATAAGCAAATGAATTAATGCCTATAAAGAACTTGGTGAAGAAGGACTACTTCTCAGTGGAAAAAGTAAGGATTACTCTGTTCAATTTAAGCTAGATGCGATAGAGTTGCATTTAACAACAGAGCTGTCCTATCCAGAAGTAGCTAATCTTCTAAAAATGAACAATCCATCATTGATTGGAAATTGGCTTAGAACATATCAAAAGTTTGGTATAGATGGACTCTCTAAACAAAAAATGAACGAATCGCACGAATCATTCACAGTCTCCGAAGACACTTTCGATTAAAAGATATTTTGGAAACCCTAAGGTTTCCAAAATCCACTTACATGTACTAGCAAAAACGCCTCGACAGAACAGCTTCAACACAAATCAGTGAAGAAGAAATTCAAGCAATTCGTAAGAAACATCAACATTATGGCTATAGAAGGATGACTCAAGAATTGAAACGACGTGGATTTCAAGTGAATAAAAAGAAAGTACAGCGATGAATGCAAAAGTTACAAGTCAAAGCTTTTACTAAGAAATCTAGAAAGTACAATTCATATAAAGGAACCGTTGGTAAAATCACTAAAAATTTGATTTGTCTCCGATTCAAAACCTCTGTCCCTCATCAAAAAATTACAACTGATACAACTGAATTTAAGTAATTTGAAGCAGATAGCGCAGGCTTCTTTCGTTAGAAAAAACTATATTTAGATTCATTTATGGATATGTATAATAGTGAAATTCTAAGCTACAGCCTTTCTACTCAACCAAACAGTAAAACGATTATGTATAGCTGGTTTAAAAGAAGCTATCTTCCAAACAAAAGATTGCCCTTATCGTCGCACATTCCACTCTGATCAAAGCTAGTCTTACCTAATGAATGCCTATATACAAACATTAAAGGATAACAATATCTTTCAAAGTATGTCTCGAAAAGGAACCTGTTTATATAATTCTCCTATGGAGAATTTCTTCAATATCCAAAAACAAGAAGTGTACTATGGAAAAATCTATCAAAGTCAAAATGAATTAAGAGAAGCAATTGAGAACTACATTTATTATTACAATCATCACCGAATCAAAGAAATTTTTTATAGCAATAATTATTTATTTTTTAGCTACATGCACCAAAGCTCCCAAAAAACTGCCTGAAATCATTCCTGATATACTACCTACAACACCTTTTGTACAAGTTTGTTCTACTTTTGAAGGACGTTTCCCTCTCCAATGAACTCCTTAATGCTAAAATAAAGAATCTGTCTACCCACATCAAAGCATTGAAGCGAGTAGCTTACGGATTTAGAAACTTTCGTAGGATGAGAACAAGAATTTTCTTAATCAATCATCTGATCACTTACTAAACATAAAAAAACATCTAAAGCAGAAAATCAATTCTACCTTAGATGTTCTTATATCACTCTATCAGCCCTATTTGACAAAGAGCCAAAATAAATTCTCCCTCTTTCTAATTCAGAGAAGAACTAAGAAATTAGTTTTCTATTCATTCTCTTCTTTTTCTATATCCTAATAATCCTAGAGTTCCTAATAAAATCAAACCACCACTAACAATAAAAATACTACTGTTAATTTCACCCGTTTTAGGGAATGCTTTCGCTGATGATGTATTAGTTTTTCCACCACGATTAGATGATTTGTCACCATTAGATGGGTTTCCTTTACCAGATGAAACACCTACATAAGTTGGTTCACTGGTATTTCCAGATTCATCAGTCGCAGTTACTCTAACTTTAGTTCCTTCTTCCAATTCAGGAACATTAATTTTGAAATTACCATTTTCATCAGCAGTCCCGTGATATTCGCTTCCATCAGGTAACGTAACCGTAACATCTGCATTTGGTTCAGTCTTACCAGTTACAATTTTATCTCCATCTGTAATAGGATCGACTTGAGGTTTATTTGGAGCCTTATTATCAACTACAAAAACTGTAACTTCTACTTCTTCAGTAGTCTTATCTGGATAAGTTACAACAACAATTCCTTTCTTATTACCAATCGTGCTGACATCAACTTCCTCTTTCCAAGAATAAGTTGTGCCTTTTGGCAAATCAGATTTATTGTTAATACCATCAGCCGCATCTGGAGCTTTATTAATATTAGTTGTTATATTTTGGCCGATTGGATTATACTTATCCGCATCAGAACGATTATCTGTTACTTCTACTGGGACTTTTACTGTGTCTTTAGTACCGTCTGGATACACTACTTCAATTACGCCTTCATAGTTACCTGGTGTATTTGTATCGATTGTACCTTCTGGCGTTACATCTTTCACAGTTGTTCCTTCTGGTAGATCTGGCAGATTTGTGACATTGTCTGTTAAATCGTATGTGCCTCCTAATTCAACTTTTTCACCTTCTACTGTCGGCTCATACTTATCCGCATCTGTTTTGTCTTCCAGTTTTGTTACACTTGATACAAATTCTGTATCATCTGTTGTAATTGGCTGTGTTGCTTCTGCTGGCCATTTTGCATCCGTATAGCCTTTTTCTGCTTTCAACACTGGCAGTTTATCTTCTGGTAAACTTACGCCATCTTTCACTGCGAAGACTGTTGTTCCACTTTCAATACTTGTTCCTTCTCCTGCAGTGAAGGTTACTTTGTGGTAACCTTCTGGGATATTTGCTCCTGGATTTTCAATAATATCTTTTCCAACTGTTACAATTAATTCTGTTTTTCCTACCGAACCATCTTCGTAAGTTATAGATACTGGAATTGTAACTTTAGTAGGTTTATCTTCTCCAACACCTTTAGCTGGAAGAAATGTAACTTCTCCAGTGTCAGGATTAATAGTAGCTTCTCCTTGAGACTTATCAAAAGCATCACCAATTGTAAACGGATTATTCGCTAAAGGAACATCTTCTTTATCAAATTTAGGTTTTCCACTTTGAACAATTGTCTCTGGTTGAGTTTCAATTGCATCATACATCGCATTATTTTCTAAGGCTTGAGAAGATTTTACAGCAAACTCTACATCAACATCAAATGTCCGATTTCCAAGGGTAACAGTTACAACACCTTTCGTACTATCAGTAACTTTAGAAGTATCTGGGTCTGTTTTCCATGAATATTTTGCATCTTCAGGTAGATTTTTATTATTCCGAATTGATTCTTTAGCATCTGGTTTAAACCCGACTACTACAGTTTGTTTGTCAACAGCTTTGGGTGATTCCTTGATAATCGTTGAACCTTCTTCCGGTTTATCAAAACCTGGAGAAACAATCTGAATTTTTAATTCATCCTTCGCAATTAATTTGCTTGAATCCACACCTGTAAATTCAAATTCTACAGTATCCGAAACCGTCGCTCCATCTTTTTCATTAGGAGCAATAGTTTTTTCCGCTAACACATTACCTTCTTTATCAACAAGTTGAGCCTTATGACCTGTTCCTGCTAACTCGTGAATAAATACTTTTCCCTTAACTGTTGTGTCAACATCATAGACTTCTTCTAATTCAGGTTTTCCAATATATGGATTAGTATCTCCACTCTCTTCTTTATCATCAGGATTCCCATCACCATCAATATCTTGCAAATAATAATAACCTGTTCCATAAGTATTCTGAATTAGTTTTTTATTTGTATCTGACAGCCAAGAAGCAAAAATAAAATCTTTACCAAACGGCTCATTTTCTTCGATTTTATCCACTGCTTTCATTTCGTCTAAGATTTCATCTAAAGGTTTAGTCAGTTGTAAAACATATCTAACAACGACAGGTCGTGGACTAGCATCAGCAAAATCAATAAGTTTAGTTAAATCATTGTCAGTGATTGAACCCATACCATAATTCTCATGACCTTCACGTCGCTCAATCGCTAAATCAGCCACTTTTTTCCCTGATTCAAATGAAACATCATATGCCACTTTATCAGCCTGAACCATATGCATTTGTATCCCGGATACGTATGGTACTAAACGTTCATCAATTTTGTAGTTAGCATACCAAGGCGTTTCCTTTGCAGAAGCTGAATAAGAAAAATTTTTTTCTTTCGTTAACTTATGATCTAAAATTATAGCTCCATTAGAACCAGTAGAACCTGAACCGTCTTTTGTTTGGATATTGGCTTCTTCATACTTGGTATTTACCGATCCATGCTTAAATTGATCAGGATTATTTTCGGATACATCTAAATTATTATAGAAATCATCTTGATCTGTTAAGAAGTAACCAGTGCTTTCTATTCCAGGTACAATTTTATCGTCATCTTGATGACTTACCAAATAGATTCGATACATCAAACGATCGCTTTTAAGGTTATCTGCACCAATTTCTTTAAAAATTTCATCTAAGTTCTTTTCAAATGTAATCACACCGTTAGGAGCAGTTTGTGTATCAGTTGTTTCTGCCCCTGCAAATAGTCCATCACTTGCTCGAATGTAATTAACCTTCCAAATGTTTGTAGGTCTGCCTAGCGAATCATTAATTCTTACAAAAGTTCGTCTACTACTTCCTACTCCTTTCTTCGGATCAACTTGAATCTTTTCAACATACTGGGCTAATCGTTCATCTAATTGAAAACGAATTTCCCAGTTATCGGTAGAAGCAGCAATATTATGTTTTCCATAAACCTCAAAATCAATTGTATTTCCTTGTAACACATCGCCTGTTACTTCTTTAGGGCTGAATTGTAAGTCTGAAAAGTTATAATTCTTTGTATAGCCTGGATTTTCTTGAAACGTATTTCCTGAAGCAGAATAATTTATTAATCTCCCTTCACCCATTTGTGCATTAACTATTCCAGTTGCACCAAAGACAAGGCCTGTACCAACTAATACCGATGCAACACCAACACTTAATTTTTTTACACTGTACTTTAATACTCTTTTTTCAGTTTTTTCTAAGAACATCCTCCTATTATTCTTGCCGAACACTATTAAAACAACTCCTTTACTTATTTTTTTCTCTAGCGAGAACAAAAGATTAATTCTATTAGACTAGTCCACCCAAAAAGTCGACTAAAACTATTGATATTTTAATTATATGAATATCAACACTATTAGTAGACTTTTTACTTACAAAAAAATATCTATTCGATTCTTTTTTAGTAAATCAAACTAACAAATTCTTACACTGTTACTGCAATACAACGTAACTACCCAAATACATATTAATTCTGTGATTTACACCTAGATTAAAACCAATTTCAGAAAATATTCAATATAAATTCAAATTTATTATAAAAAGAATAAACCTCAGATTCTTGTATATGCCAAAAAAAAAAGTATATTATTAAAACTTATTTTTTATATCCATACACACAATACGCTTATAATAGACTGTAAACTAGGTTCAATTTTTGAGTTTTGTTCCTTAATATGTATTTTTCTCAAATTGATCATGGAAAGTACAACCATTCTGTAAATATTTTTTTCATCACAAACGGTTCTTCTTTATTTTAAAATACTCAATCATTTTTCTTTATACTCTGATTTAACATATTATTAGATCAATTACAATTTGTCCGTTAAAGTATTCTATTCCTTGGCAACTTCTAATTTGAATTCAAAGCCCATACTTCGCTTAAATATAGCTCAATACCTAGTCAATCCGTAATACTGCCTAGCTAAAATAGAAAATCTACATACCCACATCAAAGGTTTAAAACGAGTGGCTTACGGTTTTAGAAGCTTTCGTAAAATGAAGACTAGAATCTTCTTATTAAACAATCTGATCACTTACTAAAAAACATCTAAAGCAAAAAATGAGTTCTATCTTAGATGTTCTTATATCACTCCATCAGTCCTATTTGACAAAGTGCCTAAAAAACACAAAGCTAACCAAACAAATTTGGTTAGCTTTGTGTTTTTTATTTCTTCTTTACAGTTCTTTCACTTGGGGGTTGCCATAAAGTATTTTAAACTAGCTATAAAAATTTCAATTTTCTGATAATTATAATTCCTTAAAAATAGGCACTACTGTCCTTATTTTCTTCCTCTGGCGATACTCCTTTTTGCAAAGACTACATCTAAAAATTAGCTTATCCGTATTATTTTTACGTATTGCTAAATGGCCACAATCACATTGGACATAGTAGATTGGACAATATTTTTCTTTCTCTAAATTTATTTCTTTACCAAAAAAATCATATACCCTTCGTTTCATTTAAACTCCCCGCTATTATAGTATTTCTTTAATTATCAAAAGCAACAGCAAGAAAAGACAACCCTAAAACGCCAAACATAATTTGTTTTTCTGTAAAAGCCAACACTAAAAAAGAACAAGCGATTACTATCCATGACCATTCTTTTACTTGAAATTTTTTCATCTTTTCACCTTCCCATAAACCCATCACAAATCTATTGATGGCAGTAATATTTTAATGTTTCTTCTTATCTATTATACCATGTACCACACACTAAACTCTACTAACATCCATGCACTCCTTAGAATCACTCTCTTAATCATCTGTTTCACTTTTTCAATCAATTAATACATAATTTCCTTGGTGTAATTTGTATTCTTTTTTGCAGCTATCACATTTAAACTGATTGTACTTTCCTAGCTCTCTTTCAGCTAATTGCCCGCAGTCACAATCAATAAAAGTAACTATATTACTTTTGTTCCATGTGTTGATTTCGATCCCCCAATGATCATATGTTTTTCGAACTACCATTTGTTACCCTCCTTATAACTATATTCTTTAATCATATCTTTGAATTCTTGTTTTGTTTTAGGGTTCGTTCGTATGACTTCTTCAGCTAATTCTAAAAATACTTGCTCAACCTTTACTGTCATGCTCTCAAAAATAATCAATGGGTTTTCTTCTTTCTTTACTCGATTCTTATATCTTTGGAAGTTTGCTGAATAGAGTTGTCCATTAGACATCATTTCCATTCCATATCCTGTAACCAAAGGATTTTGCAACAACTGAATTATTTTATCCCTATTCGTCATAACAATTCCTCACTCTTTTCTTGATAATAATTTTTCACATATTCCCTTTTACTATATCAATAAGTCTCTAAAGAGGTTCATTGATTGTTGGACGTTTGTGATATCATTTGGGGTAGCTGAACTCTGTTCAACTCCATTTTTTTCAGACGTTACTTCTTCTATTTTGGTCAGTTGAGAAGTAGTGTCTTTTTGTAATGCTGCTTATTCAGATACTGCCGTCTTAGGTGCTTCTTTTCCTGACTGCAGGTCGGGATTATCGGGTGGAACCGATGTTGTTACTGGTTGCGTATCTAATTTCGTGGCTTGCACATTATCTGTAGCTAATCCTACAACTCCTAACACACCTAGAAAAAGAATAGGGACTACAATCCAGTGTTTCTTAGCCTTATACGTTTTAAAACGTTTTTTTATTTCTGCTTGTTGCTTCATAAATCATTCTCCTCATGAACTATATTTTAATTTATTATTTTTTCCTTTATAAACACCGATTTCTCCCAAATTGTGCACGCACACAAACCATTCTTTCCCCCCTCTCTGTTTGACAAATATTTTTTTATGATATAAAATAAGCAATTTGTCATATTTTTTTCATTTTTCTTTTAAAAAGCTACCTATCCTAAATTAGGTAGCTTTTCCTTTTTATCCAAAATGTATATTTTTTTCTGAACAATATTCCATGGAATAATTGATTCAAGCATATAATTGACTTCGTATTTGTACTTATTCGCATCTGCCCCTTCTAAAACTTCTACTACGAACTACATTAATATTCCTCTTGATAAGTAAGCCATTTCATGGTATAAATAATTTATCCTTAATTAATAGTAGTTTTCTACCTACCGCTACCTAGTAATATCACTAGGTAGTCTTTTTATACAAAAAAGGAGCGAGTATTTTCTCGCTCTTCTTTCTCAACTTTGTAACTACTTATTAAATTTAATACAGCTCTGTATAAAACAATCTAATTTTTTTATTGAAAAAATAGGTAGTCTTTATGTAGTGACTTCAAAAAGTTAGACTTTTTATAGAGTGGAAGAATCCCCTCTATTTTTTATGCAGTTTTTTGATTGAATTGTCGAAATTCTACTGGGCTTTTCCATTTAAGTTTCTCTTTGATTCGGTGATGATTGTAATAATAAATGTAGTTCTCAGTTGCTTCTCTTAATTCATTTTGACTTTGATAGATTTTTCCATAGCACACTTTTTGTTTTAAAATACTGAAGAAATTCCCCTATGGAATAAAAGTCAATGCGAATAATTCCCCAAATTACAAAAGATATTTCTAATTAGTGTAGATTTAAAATCTGTCTACTATTTATCTGTCTAAAAAATAAGCCATTTAAATCTAAAAGTTACACACGAATTTATACAATTTTTATCATTCTTAACCATATAATATATATCCGAAAATAGTGCAACATAGAAATTAAATATTATCGTTCAATTTCTAGTATTGCTTTTCTCAAATCTCTCACAAAATAGAATATTGTTTATTTCTTCCGTATCATATCTTTATAAATAGAAAAATCCAGAGAAATTCCTCCTCTGGACTCAACATCATCCTACACTTTTTCGTCATCTTATCATTCAAATATTCTTATTAAAAATTTTTCTTTCTATATAAATATCCTTTACTTCACACGAGATTCCGTTAATTCTTTTGCTTTAGAACTTCCTTTAGAAGCTAGCTCTTTCGCTTTCTCTGTTTGCTCACTGGCAAAGTTACTTACTGATTCTGTTGCTTCCCCCACTTTATCTTGTAAGCTAACCGAATCTTCTTCATGTTGTTCTTCTGTCTTAATATCCACAACATTTACATTTACTTCAATAACTTCTAACCCAGTCATATTTTTCACTTCTCTTGTAATAATTTCTTTCATTTCGTTATAAATTTTGTGAATATCTTTACCATATTCTGCAACAATATCTAAATCTACTGCCACTTGTTTTTCTCCTACTTCAACCTCTACACCTGATGTAACATCATCTGTATTCACTAATTTATTAGCAAGATTAGTGAAAAATCCTCCATCAATCGTAAGCAAGCCTTCTACTTTTTCTAGAGAAATACCAATAATCTTTTGAATCACTTTATCTTCATACGTTAATTTTCCTTGTACGTTATCCTTCTTTGTTTCTTCTTTTACATTTACTTTTGTTTTTTCCATTTGGATTCACTCCTAAATATTTTTTATTTTATTTATTTGGAAAAAATTTTCCAAATAAATCCTCATTTTTAATATAACTCCCTATAAATACTCCAATTCCAATCATAACTAATAAGAGAATGGTTTTAAAAAAACCAATAGTGAAAAAGAAAAGCGCTAATACTAATCCTATTAGTCCTCCAATAATTGGATACTTATATTCTAGGAACAATTCTTTCATATTCTCCCCTCTTTCTTTAAATCACTCGTTTTTGTTCTTGCTTATTCTTTCCTAAACGAGATATATTTTTAAAAACTACTTCTGCCTTTATTGAAGTATCTAATCCTATAAAAGTTTGAAGATATAGCTCAATATTTTTTACTAACTGATTCGTTTGATTTACAATATCTAGATTAGCACTTGTATTTCCTGTAATACGCACTTTTATCTTTTTCTTATACATTTTTACATTTACTTTTGAATCCTTTAATAAATTGGACTGAGCCAATTGCGACTGAACGATTCCTACAATAGCACTTTTTTTGATTTCTAATATTCCATTGTCATCGTTTAATTTCACAGATGTAATTTCTGCCGGACTTAAAACAATCCCTAAAATAACTAAAAGGATAAACACCATACCTATAATACTACCCCAGTACAAATATAGTGGGATGTAATTCCCTATAAAAGGATATTCTTCAAACTTAATAAACTGAATAGGTAACGAATACACGAACTGATAATGAACAAATACTGCAAATAAAAATGTGCCAAAAATTAAAGCTATGAAACTAAACAGAAATTTTTTCCCTTTCGTCATCGATCCTTCCCGCTTTCATGTAAATTTTACTACACTATAATTTTAGCAAAATTCATTTTCTTATAAAAATTTTATGCTTACAAGTTATACTTTTAATTGTAAAACCTACTCAAAAGTGTATTACAATAAAAAAAGACAAACATGGAGTGCCCTTTACTGCCTAGCTATCCAGTTTTTCTTTTGCATTTTCAACGACATCTTCTACTTTGTCTACTATTTTTTAACAGACATCCAATGAAGAATACAATAATACTATTTGAGTACAAGGATCCTTTGATAGGAATTTTTAGAA
>OFGE01000834.1_pt1 | contig 31321 bp, 24 predicted proteins | sample 1521681 | NCBI WGS metagenome assembly OFGE01 (sample SAMEA3504093, study PRJEB24116) | mouse gut metagenome | biome: mouse gut; feature: mouse-associated habitat; material: faeces | place: Denmark | collected 2011
TTTTTGCTTTTGTGAATGACAAAAATCTTTTGTCGCTTTTGACCTTGTGTCCTTTGGTACCAGCACAGAAACCGCATTCTGTGCTTCTGTACCTCTTTTTTTATGAGGAGGGGGAGGGACGAAAAAGCGGAGAGGCAATCGCTTGCTTCTCCGCTCCACGTTTCAACTATTTATTTATGAGAGCCTAAATACCCAGTATCACTACTCGGCACGTAGGAGATGTGTACCTGTTCCGATTCCTTTACGACACATGCTTCCTGTGCCGTATGCTTACAAGAATACAACGCTGTGGAAATGTCTTTTCCTCAACGCGTTGTATTAATTATTATAAAAACGGGTCAGTCGTCGGTTTTTTTGGCATCCAGCCCGCGGCGCACGATGCGCGCTTTGGCCGGCCCTATCACGGCGGCAATCTCTGCCTCGGAGGCTTCGCGCACACGCTTGACGCTGCGGAAATGGCGGAGCAGAGCCGTGTTCGTGGCCTGGCCTATTCCTTTTATGGACGCGAGTTCGCTGGAAATCTGGCTGTGGCTGCGTCGGTTGCGGTGGTGAGTGATGCCGAAGCGGTGGGCTTCGTCGCGCAAAGCCTGTACTATGCGCAGCGATTCGCTGCCTTTGTCGATATAAAGCGGCACGCTGTCGCCGGGGAAGTATATTTCCTCCAGACGCTTGGCTATGCCGACGACGGCTATCGTGCCGCGCAGACCGAGGTCGTCGAGCGCCTCGACAGCTGAGCTGAGCTGCCCCTTTCCGCCGTCCACCACGATGAGTTGCGGGAGGCTTTCTCCCTCGGCAAGCATGCGCGAATACCGCCGGGTGAGCACTTCGCGCATCGATGCGAAATCGTCCGGCCCCTGCACGGTGCGTATGTTGAAATGCCGATAGTCGCGCTTCGACGGCTTGGCGTTGCGGAACACGACACACGACGCAACGGGGTCGGAACCCTGGATGTTGGAGTTGTCGAAACACTCTATGTGGCGCGGCAGTTCCGACAGGCGGAAATCGGCTTTCATGCGCTCGAGTGTGCGCTCGAGACGTTCCTCCGGATTTCGTTTTTCGAGATGCTTGAGGTCGTCGATGCGGTTTTGCCGCGCGTTGCGCACGCTCACATCGAGCAGCTTTGCCTTGTCGCCGCGGCGCGGTATGCTGAACGTGACGTCAGGCATTTCCACTTCCGGCGCCATGGGCACCACCACCTCATCGTAGACCACGCCGAGCGAGCGTTTGATTTCGTCCATGGCATAGGCCAGCAGCTGGGCAGGGCTTTCGTCAAGGCTGCGGCGATAGCGCAGGGTGACACTGCGCACAACGGCGCCGCGCCGCACGTGCATGTAGTTGATGTACACGTCGCGCTCGGCAGAACCGTCGTCGTCGATGCCGAAAACGTCTATATCGAGTATTGTCTGGCTCACTATGACACTGCGCGAACGGTAGTTCTGCAAAAGCTGGTATTTGACTTTCAGCTCCTGTGCCTCCTCGAATCGCAGTTCGCCGGCGAGGCGGTTCATCTCCCCCATCAGATATTCGGCGAGTTCGGCTGTGTTGCCCCGCAGAATCTGCTTGATATTGCGGATATAACCGCCGTATGTGTCGGCATCGACGGCTCCGGTGCAGCATCCGAGACATCGCTTTATGTGGTATTGCAGACACAGGTGTCCGCGGCCGCGGGCTATATAGTCCTCGGTGATGGGCAGGCGGCATGTGCGCACCGGGTAAAGCTCACGGATAAGCTCTATCACGGTGTGCGCCACCCCGGTATTGGCATATGGGCCGAAATACTTCGAGCCGTCGCGGATGAGCTGCCGGGTAAGGAACACCCTCGGGTAAAGCTCATTGGTGACAACAATCCACGGATACGATTTGTCGTCCTTAAGCAGCACATTGTAGCGCGGCTTGTACTCCTTTATCATGGAGTTTTCAAGGTCGAGCGCATCCTGTTCGGTAGGCACCACGATATAGCTCATGTCGGCAATGGCGGCCACGAGCATATTGGTGCGCTTGCAGTCGTGTGTGCGGTTGAAGTAGCTCGACACACGGCGCTTGAGATTCTTGGCCTTGCCGACGTAAATGACTGTGCCCGACGCGTCGTAGTATGTGTATACGCCGGGGGTGTCGGGGAGGATGGAGATTTTCTCCATCAGCTCCGCCGACTTTCTATGCATTGGCATAATTATTTCCTAATGTCGCTGCCCCGCAGGCTGTGTCAGGCTATGGGACCGAACACGTCGCCTATTTTCAACCATTCGTTCTCGGGACCGCAGAGCAGGCGGGCGCCTGCGTAGGCCATGCCGAGGGTGTAAATAGTGGTGGCCACGTAGTCGCCGCTGGGAGTGGCGCTCATGACGAGTGCCACGTTGGGCTTGGAGGCATTGCCGAGGAAAAGAGGAAGCAGGAGCGAAATCGATTTCGCCTTCGGGTAATAGATGGGTATGGCGCGGCGGTAGTTCCATCGCAACAGACCTTTGGCCTCGTCGATGGCGCTTTCTATCTGCGTGCGTATGCGCGACAGCACAAACGGATCGCTCTTGATGGCCTCTGCCAGTTCCTCGTAGAACTCACGCGTGCGCTGGCGGTCGTAGTCGAAATTCTGCGGGCCGAAGTAACGCAGGAAGTCGAACGGCAGACGGTTGCAATGGTCTATATAGTGGTCGAGATTAGGCACTACGATGTCGCGGCGCACGTCGAAGGTGAGTTCGGCCGTGCTGTTGTAGTAGTGGGCCGGCTGTGGCAGGCGCGCACCGAATTTGCCCGTCATGTCGAACTGCCCCATGGCGCGGCTGCCCACGAAAGCCATGAATGTCCAGGGACGGCTGTCGGAAAGGCGCTCGTTCTGCTTGAACAGGGCGTAAATGGGTTCGTTATAAGGGTCGCACAGACCGGTATTGAACGTTGCGAAACGTCCTTCCACGAGGATTTTAGGTTCATAACGGGGGTCGTTGCGTCCCACCGTGTCTTCATATTGCAGACGCTCGAACGTGAGCGTAAGGAAATTTTTGAGCAGTGGGTTGGTGCCCGGGTCGATGCGTCCGTAGTACCATCGTTCGGCACGCGCCGTGGCGGCAAGATGCCCTATGGCGATGTCAAGGCCGTTGCGACCTGCCGGAGCCGGGAAGAACGCGAAGTCGAGCAATTTCTCCAAAGCGCTCTTGGGGCGTCCGTCGATGGTGGGACGCGGCATGGGGCGCTCGAACACACGGTTGTCGTCCGGGCAGGCGTCGTCGTCGTCCTCGTCGTCGTCCGCCAGTTCCGTGGGCAGGAGGTGTAGCTTGTCATCGTCGGGCAGACGCATGAATTTCTTGTTCGGGTGCTCCTCGTCGCCGCGTTCCTCGATTTCAAGAGCATTGCCGTATAGCGCCGACAGCAGGTCCTTAAGCTTGAAAAAGCCCATTTCGTGGAAATCGAACATCTTTGCTTTCAGCGCCGGGGTGATTTTCACAAGTTCGTACCAGCCGTCCGGAGCGGGCACGGAGGATGTAAGGATAAACTCGAAACGACGGCGCAGATCCACGATGTCAAGGTCGCGCGGACGCATGGCCACACGCACCGGACGATTCTCACGGACAGGGGCCGGCTCGCCATAGGGGCGAAGCGACGGCAGGCAGATGTAATGGTGCGGAGAGTGGGCGGTGTCGTAGCACGCAGCAGCCATGTCTTCCTCGAATGTTTCCTTAAGCAGCTGCTTTACGCCTCGGCCGCCATAGTCGCGCGTGTCCAGACCTTCGGTGCGCAATGCCTCGCCGAGAGTGGCAAGGGCATAGAAATGGCCGGGATCCGGCGCAAGCCGACGCTCGAGAATCTCTCTTATGCGTGCGGCCGCTTCGTTTTTCTGCTCCTCGGTAAGCGGCGGAAGCTCTACAGTGAAAATGGTTCTTACGGCCTCGAAAATACGGTCGTCGAGTCTGAACTGCGGTTCGAAACGTGTCTGCGGATTAATCTCGCGGAATGCTTCGCGCAATTCGTCGGCGGATACCGCCGGACGGCCTTCTTCAGCCATACGCTCGTTCACAGCGTCGAGGATGGGGTTGAATTCTTTAAAGTTCGCTTTAAGCGCAGGCGCTACGGTGTAGACTTCTTTGAGTGTTTCTACAAGGCTTTTCATTTAAATAATAAAAGCTAAGTTGTTTTTATGGAATTAATTGTCACTGCAAATTTACTCAAAAGATTCACTGCACTATAAATAATTATTGTTAAAAGAGTGCACGCATGTATTCCACGCCCTACAGACAACCTCTTACACTCCAAAGAAAAATCTCAAAAAAACAACAATTTATTGTGCCGTCAACTCTTTTTACTTATTTTGCGCATCAGCATAGTGAATTATCAATTTTAGCCGAGAATTCTGATTTAACAAGTGCTGAAAATTGGCTATAAGAACAAAAAAATGACAAACTATGAAAACAAGACTTCTTGCATGCATTGTTGCTGCCGCCGCGTGCGTCACGGCAGTATCGTGCTCCGACAACGAACCGATAAAACGCCCTGTGCAATTCGACCTGCCGGCGGGTCTGACACCCGACATCGCCCGAAACGAGGTGGTGGTGTTCCATACACAGCCCGAACTTGATGCCGCATTCGGCTCCGAAGCGGCAAAACTGCCTAAAGTCGATTTCAAGAATGCCTCGTTGGCAATGGCCACCGGGCTGTCGGATTACGGCATAATCAGCCTCGACCACAGCATGACGGCAGATGGAGATGGCGGTTACGTGCTCAATGTGACCGTGACGGAAAACTTCGCTACCGTCGTGCTCCCCTGGACTATAGCTTACATCATGCCCAAGGGTGTGAGCGAGGGCGACATAAGCCTGCACGTAACACACAAGAGCGGGAGCTGAGACGGCGACGGCTGTCCGGCCTTCGTGAAAAATACGCAAAACGGGATTGTGGCGCGAAAAATCGTACCGCAGTCCCGTTTTTGCGCGTTTTATAGCTAATTTTCCCCAGCTTAGCCGTTTCTCTATCTGTCAATGTGATTTTTGCTTCGTCGAAGCGTTCTTTTCCGCTAAATCCGTTCCATGTCGAGCACGGTTGATGTTTTCGGCTGCGGAGGATTTCATCGTACTTACAATTCAGCGAAAAATCTCAAAAAAAACGACAATTTATTGTTTCGTTAACGCTTTTTGTTTATTTTTGCGCAAAGACATAGTGAATTATCAATAAATCCATATTCCAATCATTCAATCAAATCCCAAATGCACAGATTTTTTAGAAGTTTGATGCTGGCTCTGACACTTGCAGTGTGTCTGCCATGCATCGCGGCAGAAGCCGCCGCACCCGCTGCCAAACGCGGTGTGCTGCGCGTGAAACTGCAGCCCGAACTGGCACGGCAAGTGGGCAAGAGCCCGCGCATGAAAGCCGGAGCGTCGCTGAGCACCGGAGCCGCCTCGCTCGATCGCGCGGCAGCGGCCGTAGGAGCGGTGCGCATTCGCCCCATGCTCCCTTACTCGGAGAAGTTTGCCGAACGTCGTGCCAAATACGGCCTCGACCGATGGTACGTGGTGGAATTCGACGAAAACACCGACACCGAACTGGCGCGGAAGACATTCCGCGCTTCCGCCGGCGTGGAGATAGCCGAACCTGTCACGCCCATGGTGCTGCGCGAAGGCGCAGGAGCGTTCGTGCAGTCGCGTACGCCGCAGGCCGCAAACGCACAGGTGTCGTACAGATTCAACGACCCTCGCCTGCCCGAGCAATGGCATTACCAGAATTTCGGCAACATATCGGGCACTGTGGCCGGCGCCGACATCAACCTGTTTCCGGCGTGGGAAGTGACCACCGGCAGCCCTGAAGTTGTTGTAGCCATAATCGACGGAGGCATCGACTACACACACGAAGACCTCGCCGCCAACATGTGTATCAACGAGGCCGAGCTCAACGGCCTGCCGGGCGTGGACGACGACGGCAACGGCTTCGTGGACGACATCTACGGCTTCAACTTCTGCACCAACAGCGGCGAGATATATCCCCACAGCCATGGCACGCACGTGGCCGGCACGGTGGGAGCCGTGAACAACAACGGCATAGGCGTGTGCGGCGTGGCCGGCGGCGACGGGTCGAAAGATTCGGGCGTGCGCATGATCTCATGCCAGGTGTTCGACTCCAGAAGCGGTTCGGGCGACGGCGACTTCGCTGCGGCGATAATCTATGCCGCCGAACGCGGCGCCACCATAGCTCAATGCTCGTGGGGATGGGCCGCACCCGACTACATGGAGGAAGCCGTACTCGACGCCATCGACTATTTCACTGCCGAGGCACGCAGCCCGCAGATGACAGGCGGCCTGTGCATCTTCGCCACAGGCAACGAAGGCCAGACCGGCAACTACTACCCGGCATGCTACCCTAAAGTGCTTGCCGTGACCGCCATGACGTCGGGCCTGCAGCCGGCATCATATTCCAACTACGGCGCCTGGGCCGATGTAATCGCTCCCGGAGGACTGCTCGACTACGGCGAAATCGGCGGCGTGCTGTCGACTCTGCCCGGCAATAAATACGGCTTCAACGAAGGCACTTCGATGGCCACACCCCACGTGTCGGGCATCGCCGCGCTCATCCTGTCGAAACACGGCTCGCCGACATTCACCAACGAAGCCCTGCGCACGCAGCTCGTGACCTCCGTCAACGACTTCTACGGATTCGGCGACAACGCCCAGTACGAAGGGCTGTACGGCTCGGGCTACATCGACGCGGCCAAGGCGCTGTCCATGGACGCGACAGGAGCACCGGAAGCCGTGACAGACTTCGAGCTACAGGCAGCGCAGGACTACATCTCGGTGGCGTGGACCATACCCGCGTCAAACGACAACAATGTGAACAACCACATAATCTATTACAGCACCGAGCCGTTCGACGCCAATTCCGACCTGACGAAACTGCGCAGCGTAGTCGTGGACACCAAATTCCAAAACTCGGGCGACGCCTGCACCCACGAACTCACGCAGTTAGAGGCCATGACCACCTACTATGTGGCCATCCGCGCCGTCAACCGCTGGGGCAACGCGTCTCCGCTGTCGGCCGTGAAAAGCGTGACCACCAACGCCGGACCGGAAATGACAATCGACGTGGAATCCCTTTCGATGCTCGCCACGGCATCGCAGAGCACGGCATCGGCAGAGTTTACCATAGGCAACAACGCCGACGGACTGCTGAAATGGAATGCCGCCACACGCACCATATCGGCACAGCCGCAGTCGGCGCGCCGTCCGGTTATCGGCAATGTGCGCCCGTACTCAGGCAAGACCGGAGCACAGAAGATACGCACTTACGCGCGCGTGGCCGCCGAGTACGAAGCCGACGACTATCCCGAACTCATAAAATACCATGACATGCTATGGGCCAACATCGGCGAGACGGACAAGACCCTGCCCAACTCCATGGCACAATGGTTCCGCGTGGATCCTGCGGAGTATCCGGAAGGATTCAACCTCACACACGTGAACATCGAGGGCGCCAACGGTGTGAATCCGAAGGTGATGATATACAAAGGCGATGTTGCCATATCCTCGGCATCCCTGCTGCAGGAAGTGAGCTACGACTGGTTTGCCTACAACTATCCCATAGCACTCAACGAGCAACTGTTCTTCGCTCCCGGCGAAGCCTTCTGGGTAGTGGTGCATTTCGAAGCCGGACAGGAAGGATACCCCCTCGGCATGGGACACACCTCGCACACCGGAATCGAAGGCTACAGCTACATGAGCAACGACATGGGCCGCACATGGACGCAGCTGTCCGCAGCGCTGAAAGGCAGCGTGTACGAGCCCGACGCCAGCACGTTCTGCTGGGCCATAACGGCACGCAGCGACAATCCCGACTGGAGCAAACAGCTCATTCTCACCCCCTCTCAGGGCAGTGTGCGCAAAGGCGACACACAGAACGTGCGCGTGACAGCCGACGGTACTAAACTTGTCAACGGCAACTACAACTTCCGCCTCGGCATAAACACCAACGAAACAGCCGGAGAAATACACAAAATACCCGTAGCCCTGTCCGTAAGCGGCAACGCTCCGGATGTGACGGTGCCAAAAGTGGTGGACTTCGGCAGCCTTCTTGTGGGACAAAGCAAGACCATGACCGTGGAGGTGTACAACCGCGGTTATGGAGCATTCCGCGGCTCGCAATGGGGAGCCGGGCTCTATGACAGCAACATATCCTGCACAAGCGAGCATTTCGCCGGACCGGAATTTGTAAGCTCAGGATTCCCGGCGCGCTCGAAGGTACAGTTCGAACTGACTTTCACGCCTAAGGCAGCAGGCAGCCACACCGGCGCTGTCGTGTTCACCGACGCCGACGGACGCCAGACACGCATCCTCGTGCAGGGCGCAGCCACCGAGCCGGCACGCCTGGCCATAGAGCCTTCCGTAGTGGACGGCGGCACGCTGACAGTGGGAGAAGACCCTGTGAAACGCAGTTTCAGCATAAGCAACACCGGAAAATATCCGCTGGAATACGTATTCCCGAAATTCTCCGACGAGACCATAGAGGGCACCGTGGGCGCCAACCATAAGTTCGGCTACAGCGTAAGTTCCACCCTGGAGGGCTACGCACCTTTCGCCTACGACGGCGAACCTGCCCTTATCGGCACTACCGACATCTCGTCGTCGTTCTCCGACAGCGAGTATATATCGGACGAAATATATCCTGGATTCTCATTCCCCTATTACGGCAAAAACTACGACCGCATCTACATCAGCTCATTCGGTGCGGTAATGATGTCCGCCCCTTCGTCCGACGAATTTTTCCACGAACCTCTGACACCCCTGTCGAGTCCCATCGCCGGCACTGGCATGATATGCGCTTACGGACGCCAGCTCCAGATGAGTCCTGAGTCGCGCGTGCAGTACAGCCGCCGCGACGGCAAGTTCGTGGTGGATTTCAGCAACGTGCTTGCCCGCGTCTATGAATCGGAGTTCATCCCGGTGAGCTTCCGCATCGTGCTGAGCAGCAACGGCGACATAGAAATCTTCTACGACGACTACGATGCATCTGCCGTATTCCAGGGAGGCAGTTCGCTGTTCTGCGGCATCAACGACCCTGAAATGGCTGATATAATCACCCTCACCTCTGCCGACATGGCCGATTACTGGGAGGTTGAAGAACCCACGCCTGACAACAGCCGCTTCCGTCTGTTCCGCAGCGGCACCGCCGTGAAATTCGAGGCCCCCAAAGCATCGTTCATCACTGCTCTGTCCGCCCCCCACGGCCTTGTCAGCCCGGGAGAAAGCGTGGAAATCCAGGCTACACTTGCAGCCAACGCAGACATGATTGCCGGCCCGAGTTTCAACAAACTCGCCATACTTACCAACGACCCGGCTCCCGCCTACGGAAGCGTGCGATTCGATGCCGTAATCGCCGGTGACGCGCTCGTGGCCGAAGCAGCGCTTGAAAAAGACGACATCGACTTCGGACGCGTGTTCCGCACCAGCCAGCTGCTTGTGCCCGTCACTGTCAAGAACACCGGACACGACGCCATGACAATAACAGGCATATCCGTGACGGGAGGCTCGCCGGAAACGGACGCCAAACTCGGCACCGTAGAGGCAGGAATGTCAAAAGACATAGTGCTCACCATTCCAACAGCCAACGAAGGACCGGTCGACTACGAGGTGACCATAGGCACTACCGCCGGAACGCTCACCGCACACGTGCACGGCACCATAATCGGAGTGCCTACACTGACACTCGACGCCGAGGGCTATAACGAGACCATAGAAAGCGGCACACCGCTGCACCGCGACCTTGTGGTGGCCAACAACGGCAACGAACCGCTCGTCTATTCCGTCAAGCCCACAGCCGACGTGCGTGTGACACTTCCGGAACAGGAAAACGCACAGACAGGCTACACTTACGTCTCGAGCATCGACGACAAAAACGTGAAATTCGACTGGGTGGACATCGAAACCAACGGCCTCGGCACCCAGAACACGTTCTCATACTACAACCAGCATGACTACGTAGTCGTGGAACTGCCTTTCGAATTCCCGTTCTACGGAAAGAAGTACAGCAAGATGTACGTCTACAACACCGGATTCGTATCGTTCACCGAGCGTCACGACGACAAAATATGGCCGGAACCGCCGGCAGACTTCCCCGGAGGCTCGGTGTACAACAACCTGATAGCGCCCTATTGGGGACTGCATTCGATGGACATCACCAAGACGGCCGGAACGTTCCATTACGTGACCGACGAACGCGCCGTGGTTTCGTTCATGGAATACGGCAACTCAATGAACGCGGGTGTGTGCTTCCAGCTTATAATGGAACGCGACGGCTCGTTCAAGTTCCAATACAAAGGCGCCAACCAGAACTCCATGCTCTTCGGCCTGTTCGGCCTTGCAGGCATAACGAATGCCGGCGGGACAGAATCCATACGTCTGCCTGAGCGCATGGTGGTGTTCGACCAGGCTGTGCAGTTCACCCCGGTGATTCAGAACACCGTAGCTCCCGGCGAAAGCGAAACCGTAGGTCTTGATTTTGTGACCGACCGCATGGCCGGCGTCTACGAGTCAGTACTGGAAATCGGCAGCAACGTCCCCGGCAGCGAACGTGTCAACATGCCCGTCTCGCTCACCGTGACAGGCGAAGCAGCGCCCGTATTCCCCACCGAAGCAGTGGAAGTGGAGCGTACGCTCGGATTCATGATCAACGACATCTCCGACCAGCTGATAGCTATGGGCGGCGCATATTACGCTGAATTCAGCATAGCCAACACAGGCAAAGCCGCATTCTGCATCCTTGACATCGCCAACGGCGGACCGACCGACCCCGACTGGGGCGACCCCTTGTTCCCGCTGTTCTATTACGGAAAGGGCATCGACTTCATGGGCAACGAGACCATGGGATGGAACATGTTCATGGGCACGCCTGTGGAAGTGGGCGCATCGCCGATGAAAATGGCTGTGCTCATGACTCCCGGAGAAGCATGGATGACACCCGGCACATATGAAGTGCCCCTGACGTTCACCTATGCCGAAGGCAACGCCGACAGTTTCGGCGGAGCAGGCGACGGCGGCACAGGCGGCTGGGACGACCTCGGACTGCGCAGCGCAGCCGAAGGCGGCGAACCCGAAATGAAGCAGGCCACCGTAATGGTACGCTTCATCGTGACGCCCGCACCAGCCATTACCTTCGACAAGGAAATGATACACGTAGAGAATGCCGCCGACGACCACACCTCTGTAGAGACCGTGGCAATAGGCAACGAGGGAGAATACAGCCTCAAATACACGCTCGAGCTTGATGCATCCGGCATCGGCGACACATCGACGGAGGAAGACGGAGGCGGCGTAGCTCCCGCTTTCAAGCCCGCCAAGCCCGCCGGAGTGGACACCGTAGCTGCAGAAGGCAGAATAGCAGCCATCGCCAAGGCCGGAAACAACGGCAACATATACGACTGCCCGTCTGATTTCGAATATACCTCGGCCCTCTACCATCCGGCCATGCCCGGCACGACAAACGTGTACAACTACGGCGCCGGCAACACTTTCGACGTGTACAAGGCCGCGACTTTGTTCAAAGCTCCCGCCGAAGGGTTCAATATCTCGCATATCTACGCTCCCGTCACCATCGACGAAGCCACGAACGTAGACATACGCTTCGACATCGTGCAAGGCGAGAACCCTGACGGCGAGCACGTGCTCGGCACAGGCAGACTCCATATAGAAAGCCAGGAGAATCCGGCCATGGGACGATTCTTCGTGGTGCCTCTTGAAAAGAGCGTATACGTGAACCCCGGCGAAGTGTTCACCGTAGTCATGGCCGTGTCGGCAGGACCCACATCGCCTACCTACCTCTGCGGCAAGGAAGAAGCAGTGGTAATCGACCGCTACCGCGGATGGACCGCCGAACACGGATGGTTCGACGTAGGCTCTCTGTTCGAGGAAAGCTACGGCTCGCTCGGCTATATCATGAGCTGCATCGAGACCAAGCCCGGCTCGCCGTGGGTGAAACTGCTCGACGCCGAAAGCGAAGGCAGCATCGAACCCGGAGCTTCCAAAGAGGTAAAAATCAGTGTGAACGCAGCCGCCGCACGAATGGAGAAGAACAACAAGGCCGTGCTCATAGTGCGCAGCAACGACCCCGCACAGCCTGTCGTAAACTATCCCATCGTGCTTGACATGAACGGAAAACCCGTCATCGAAGCTCCTGAAGGCATCATATATGCAAAAGAAGGACAGAGCACAATCGTGACTTTGAACGTCAGCGACCCTGACGGCGATGACCTATCCATCAGGTTTGACGACGCTACAGGCGTGGCACGCGTAAAAAGCGTGACCGACGCCGAAGGCTTGCCGGCGGGCGAACCCGACGCCGAAGGCTTCTACAGCGTGGGCGGAGGCAATGCCATGCTCGTGGCCGAGATCCTTCCAGATTTCGGGCAGGCTGGCAACGACGGCACATGCTACCTGACCGCCGCCGACAATGCAGGCCATGAAGCCGAGGCCACAGTGCGCTATCTTGTGGAACACGTGAACCGCGCTCCCGTGGCCACCGACAGCGAGATTAAAATCGCCGTTGGCTCAGCAAGCCCCGTGATAAGCTATGCCGAACTGTTCTCCGATCCCGACGGCGACGAGATGAGCTATAGCTTCTCAATGGCCGACAATGCCGCAGTCGAAGCCTATACCACTTCGACCGGAGTGATATTCTTCGGCAAAAACACCGGCACCGCCACAGCCACCGTGACCGCCACCGACGCCGGCGGCCTGACAGCCTCAGCCAATGTCGCCGTCGCGGTTGACAAAGCCGACGGCATCACCGACGCCGCAGCCGACGCGAACGCTCTCGCCACCATAGTCGAGAATCCCGTGGCCGACGACCTGCACGTGCTCTGCCACTTCGACGGCAAAGCCATGTTCGAGCTGTACGGCGGCAACGGAGCAGCCACAATGCGCCTCGAAGCCAAAGCTGCTGCAGGCTCCGTAGTGACGATGCCCACAGCGGCATGTCCGGCAGGATTCTACCTGTTGCGCATCACATGTGCCGACGGCCGCACAGCAGCCTACCGCATCATAAAACTCTGACACAGCACCGCACCCTACTTCAGCCGTCCCGCGCTTTCCGAAGCTGCGGGACGGCTTTTTTTCACTGGGGCTGCCTTCTGGTGGAAAACAAACGCAAGAAAGCAGTGGAAAAGGACTATGCCGTAATGCTTGAAGCCGTGGAAGACTATTATACTACCAAAATACCTCTATAAAAATATAATTCTATAAAACGCGTCCCGTGTGGGATATTTTCGCTATTTTTGCGGGATGAATGCAGAAGACAAAAAACCGCTTATAGGCATGGACATCGCCGGGCTGCGCGCGGTGGCAGCCGAATGCGGCCTGCCGGCTTTCGCAGCCAAGCAGATAGCACACTGGATTTACGGCAAACGGGTGGACAGCATCGATGCCATGACCGACCTTAGCAAGCGGGGACGCGAAGCTTTGGCTGCGGGATGGTGTGTGGGCAGGGAGACGCCCAAGGCATGCAGCCGCAGCACCGACGGGACAGCCAAGTACCTGTTCCGAGGAGCAGGCGGCCGCGACATCGAGGCCGTGTACATCCCCGACCGCGACCGCGCCACATTGTGCGTGAGTTCGCAAGCAGGATGCCGCATGGGCTGCACTTTCTGCATGACAGGGCGGCAAGGATTCCACGGCAATCTCTCGGCCGCGCAAATCGTAAACCAGATTTTATCCATTCCGGAAAGCGACTCTCTGACGAACATCGTGTTCATGGGCATGGGCGAGCCGCTCGACAATTTCGACGCCGTGCTGGCCGCCACGCGGGTGCTCACAGAGTCGTGGGGGCTGGCATGGAGTCCGAAGCGCATCACGGTGAGCACCGTGGGGCATCTGCCGTCGCTGCGTCGCCTGCTCGCAGAGAGCAAGGTGCATGTGGCGCTGAGCGTGCACACGCCGTTCGCCGACGAACGCGCCGGAATGATGCCCGTGGAAAAGGCATGGCCAGTGGCCGATGTAATGGCCGTGTTGCGCGAATACGACTTCGCCCACCAACGCCGCCTGTCCGTGGAATACACTATGTGGCGCGGCATAAACGACGACATGCGGCATGCCGACGCTCTGGCCCGCCTGCTCAGAGGAAGTTCGGCGCGCGCCAACCTTATCCGCTACCACGCCATACCCGGCGGCGCAATGCAGCCCTCCGCCCAGAAGACAATGGAAGCTTTCCGCGACCGGCTGAACGAACGCGGCGTGACGGCGACAATACGCGCCTCGCGCGGCGAGGACATCGAAGCTGCCTGCGGAATGCTCGCAGGCAAGGACAACAACCACAACAACCCGACAGAAAAATGAGCGAACGACTGATACGCGTGGGAATAACCCACGGCGACATAAACGGCATAGGCTATGAAGTGATTCTTAAGACCCTCGACGACACACGCATCCTGGAGATGTGTACGCCGGTAGTGTACGGCTCGGCCAAAATAGCGGCATTCTACCGCAAGACCCTCGGCATGCAGCCCGTGCAGCTTACACAGACAGCCGACGCCGCCGACGCACGCGACGGAGCTGTAAACATCATCAACGTAGTGGGCGAAGACTGCAAGGTGGAGCCCGGACAGGAAACCGCCACCGCCGGCGAAGCCGCGCGTGCGGCGCTGGAACGCGCCGTGGCCGACCTGCGCGAGGGGCACATAGATGTGCTCGTGACAGCGCCCATCAACAAGCACAACGTACACAGCGCCGAGTTCGCCTTCCCGGGCCACACGGAATATCTCGAAGCATCGCTCGGATGCGACGACGGAAGCCGTGCGCTCATGGTGCTGTGCAGCGACGACATGCGTGTGGCTCTCGTGACCACACATCTGCCCATCAATCAGGTGCCGCAGGCCATAACGCGCGAGGCAGTGCTGGAAAAACTGCGCGTGTTCAACCGCTCGCTTGTGCGCGATTTCGGCGTCCATGCCCCTCGCATCGCCGTTTTGTCGCTCAACCCGCATGCCGGCGAGGGCGGCCTGCTGGGCACCGAGGAACAGGAAGCCATATCCCCGGCCATCGAGGACGCACGCGGCGCCAAAATCCTCGCGTTCGGTCCCTACGCCGCCGACGGCTTCTTCGGCAGCGGCCTCTACCATCGCTTCGACGGTGTGCTCGCCATGTACCACGACCAGGGGCTGGCACCGTTCAAAGCCCTGGCAATGGAAGCCGGCGTGAATTTCACTGCCGGACTGCCCTACGTGCGCACATCGCCCGATCATGGCACGGGCTACGACATAGCCGGAAAGGGCGAAGCCTCCGAGCAGTCGATGCGCAGCGCGATATTCACCGCCATCGACATCTACCGCAACCGCCTGCGCGAGGACGAAGCCACCGCACACCCGCTGCGCCGCCAATACTTCAATAAGGGCAACGACAACGTGGTGCTCGACCTCAGCTGATGCACATCATAAACGCCGTAAACGATTTTCTCTGGAGCTACCTGCTCATAGCCGTGCTGCTGGGCGGAGGACTCTACTTCACGCTGCGCACACGCTTCGTGCAGGTGCGCATGCTTCCGGAAATGCTGCGCTCTCTGTCGGCGTCGGGGCGGCGTCACGGCCACGGCCTGCGCGGACGCAGCGTAAGTTCGTTCCAGGCATTCGCCCTGTCGCTTGCAAGCCGTGTGGGCACAGGCAATATAGCCGGCGTGGCCATCGCCATTGCCACGGGAGGCCCGGGAGCGGTGTTCTGGATGTGGGTGACGGCTCTGCTGGCTTCGGCCAACGCATTTGTGGAATCGACGCTCGCCCAGCTGTTCAAAGTGCAGGGCGACCACTCGTTCCGCGGCGGCCCGGCCTACTATATCAGCCGCGGACTCGGCAACCGTCCGTGGGCGGTGCTTTTCGCCATACTCATCACGACCACGTTCGCTCTTGCCTTCAACGGCGTGCAATGCAACACGATGGCCATAGCCCTTGAAAGCAGTTTCGACATCGCCCCGGCGTGGACCGGCGCTATAACGGCTGCGGCCACATTGGCCGTTATCTGCGGAGGCGTGCGGCGCATAGCGTCAGTCAACCAAATCGTGGTGCCGGCCATGGCTGCTCTTTACATACTTTTAGCGCTATACGTAGTGGTTACCCGCTTCCACATGTTCACACATGTGATGGAACTTATCATAACCGATGCATTCGGCCTCAGGCAGGCCGTAGGAGGCGGCATAGGCATGGCTGTGATGATGGGTGTGAAACGCGGCCTGTTCAGCAACGAGGCCGGCGAAGGCTCCACACCGAACGCCGCCGCCACGGCCTCCGTGAGCCACCCTGTGAAGCAGGGACTGGTGCAGACGCTTGGCGTGTACGTGGACACGCTGCTTGTGTGCACGGCCACGGCTTTCATAATCCTGTGCAGCGGAGTGTTTGACAGCGGACTCACAGGCATAGAGCTGACACAATGCGCGCTCGAGGCCGAAATCGGCCGTGCGGCGTCGGCTTTCGTGGCCGTAGCCGTGGTGCTTTTCGCGTTTACAAGTATAATAGCCAACTATTATTACGGAGAAACCAACCTCGCTTTCATCCGCGACGACCGCCGTCTTGCGTGGGCACTCCGCGCAGCTGTGGGAGTGGTGGTGCTCGCAGGAGCCATAGTGCCGCTGAACACGGCGTGGGCACTCGCAGACATCACAATGGCGCTTATGACACTATGCAACATGCTCGCCATCCTGCTGCTCGGCCGCTATGCCATCCGCTGCCTCGACGACTATTGCCGCCAGCGGCGCGCCGGACGCGACCCTGTGTACCATTCCTCCACCTGCCCGGAAATCGCCGGCAAAACGGAATGCTGGAAATAATCCGCAACGGCAGAGCCGCCATGCGGCTCAAAAGTTCAAAATCACTCTACATATAGTTTTATATATTAAGAGGTTGTTTAATAATCATTGTTAACGACAGGGTGGTGTATTTTATGTTAAGGTGCAGTTTATGAGGAGGGAGCAATGGGGTTCCATTGTGACCGACGAGTAAATGTGCGTTAACATAAAAGACGCCATGCAGAAGTAATTTTAAATTTTTGTTAAGGTTGTCAACAATGGAATTGGCAACCCCTCCGAAATTTTTGAGTGTCTTTATCCCTTTGCTTCAGTCGCATAGCCCGCTATGCTCCTTCGCCACAGGAATAAATCCATCTGAAAAATTTCGGCCCTGTCATTAACAAGCATTATTAAACAACCTCTAATAAACGAATCATCCACGGGAAGCGCATTGCACCGCCCGTGGATGATTCGTTTATTATGCCGCCTTTTCGGCTGACTGACTCTTACGTTCAGAACATTTTTTCAGGATATTCTCCTGCGGCATGAAGCGCGGCGAGGCGGTCGACAACACCGGGACGGTCGGCGGCATAGGTGACGCCGAACCAGCGGGAGTCGGTGTCAAGCACACGCACGGTGGCTTCGCCGCTGCGAATCAATGTGTCGATACATGTGGGAATATAAAACTCGCTTTTCTCCTCCGAGCCACGGGCGTCAAGGAAGCTGCGGAACTCACGCTCGGAGAAATCGAAATATTCGGGAGTGAAGCCCCACAGGTTCATGCTCACGGGCGTCGAGGAATCAAGCGTGCAGAGAGTGCCGTTTTCGTCGGTATATGTGATACGGCGGTCGGCATCATAGCCTATGTCGGTGCGCTCGACCACTTTCGTAAGCATCCCGGAGGCATCGGTGGAGCATACGCCACGGGCCACGATGCCGTTCTCGGTCATGGTGTTGCCTACGCGGAAACCCACCATGCAATAATCGCCCGGAGCTGTACGCTCGCGGGAGAGTTCGCGGGCTATGACCTCGAACGCGTCTCGGCCGTAGAAGTCGTCGGCATTGATTACGGCGAAAGGCTCACGGATGACTTCGCGACCCATGAGCACGGCATGGTTGGTGCCCCACGGCTTTACACGACCTTCGGGGGCGGTGTAGCCTTCAGGGAGCTTGTCGATGCCCTGGAACACGACCTCTACGGGCACATGGCCTTCGTATTTGCTAAGAATTTTAGAACGGAAATCGGATTCAAAATCTTTACGGATTACAAACACCACCTTGCCGAAGCCGGCGCGTATGGCGTCGTAGATGGAATAATCCATTATAGTCTGACCCTGCGGCCCTACTCCGTCGAGCTGCTTGAGACCGCCGTATCGGCTGCCCATGCCGGCGGCAAGAACAAAAAGTGTAGGTTTCATTTGCTATGTGATAATAACTTGGATTTCAGGATTCCGGCGCAACGGGCGTCACACGGAGTTCAGCCCCCAGAAAATCACTACTACGAAAGCGGCAAGCACCACGAGTATCACGCCCGAAGCCACGAGCGCCGTAGTGGCGAGGTTGCGCCACGAACGCGTGTGGGCATGCAGGCCGAGACAAGCGGCCACAAAGGCGCATACGCCTATGCCGAGAGCCACGTAGCCGTCGACACACAGCACTATCCATGCGGCAAGCGCGAGCACTGCGGAGAATGCGGCCATCCATGTGTGCCAGTTGCTCCGTGGCGCTCCTGCCGCCGCTGTGTCTGCGGCCACGGGTGCTTTGTCCTGTATGTCGGTGTTTTCAGTCACGCTTTATGATTTATCAAATGCAAATTTACGGATTTTTCGTGAGCCGTTATATATTATTGACAAATATTGTGAAAAAAAGTTTAATCGGGTTGTCGTTTTTTTTCAACTTTCGGCCGTGATGTCGTAAATTTCTTCAAGAATAAGGCCTGCGAGGCGCATGCCGAATATAGCGGTGGTGTGACTCAGAGTGCCGTTGACGGCGGCCTTACGGGCCGTCCACATGTCGAGCGACGCCGGATCGAGCTGAGCCGGAGGCGGCACTTCCATGCGGTTGTGCAGGCGCTCGGGACTGTAGACACACATCACCGGCGCCGAGGGCCATTCGCCGCGCCGACGCAGCAGCGTGCGCAGCGCACGTGCCAGCGGACATCCCTGAACCTTGCCGAACTCGGCCACGGCTATCTCGGAGGCATGCACCTTCAGGGCGGCTCCCATGCTCGACACGGTGCTCGCACCGGCGGCCGTGGCCTCAAGCAGCAGACGGGCCTTGCACTGAAGGGAATCGATGGCGTCTACCACGTAATCGTAGGAATCCAACCCGAAGGTGCCGGCATTCTCGGGCGTGAAAGCCTCCACGCGGGCTTCGATTTCGCAGGCCGGATTTATGTCGAGCAGTCGCTCGCGCAGCACTTCCGCCTTAGGGCGGCCGAGCGTGGAGTCCATGGCTGGCAGCTGGCGGTTGCAGTTGCTCAGAGCCACGTCGTCGCTGTCGACGATGGTGATGTGGCCCACCCCGGCGCGCACAAGCGCCTCGGCACACCATGAGCCGACGCCGCCCAGCCCGAAAAGAGCCACACGCAGAGAGGCCGTGCGGCGCAGCATCGCCTCACCGGCAAGGAGCGCCATGCGCCCGAAACGGCTGTTTATATCTATGTCCATAATGGCACAAAATTACTAATTTTTCCTGTGAATTTCCATTAATGGATGAAAATGCTTAACTTTGCGGAACAACACATCCCTCCATGAAAATAGGAATCATCGTAGCCATGAGCAAGGAGCTGGCTCTGCTCCTGCACAATATCGAGGACGAGTCGCGCGTGACCGTCAACAACCGCAATTTCTACATCGGACGCATAGGCCGCCATGAAGTGGTGCTCGCACAGTGCGGCATAGGAAAGGTGAACGCCGCAGTGGGCACGCTCACCCTCATAGAGAATTTCCACCCCTCGCTCATCATCAACACCGGCGTGGCCGGCGGCACCGGCACCGGAGCGCGCGTGATGGACATAGTGGCTGCCACGGCCGTGGCCTACCACGATGTGTGGTGCGGCCCCGACACGGAATGGGGCCAGGCGGCCGACTGCCCGCCGCAATTCGACTGCCCGCTGCCCGACGACGCATTCCGCGACATGGATGTGAAACGCGGCCTGATAGCCAGCGGCGACATATTCGTGAGCGACGCCGCCACCGTGGAGCGCATACGCAGCCTGTACCCCGAAGCCGTGGCCGTGGACATGGAATCGGCCGCCGTGGCCCAAGTATGCCATCTTAAAGATGTGCCCTGCGTGGTGCTGCGCGTGGTGAGCGACACCCCCGGAGCCACCGACGACAACATGACCCAGTACATGAACTTCTGGGACGCCGCTCCCGGATGCACTTTCGACGCCGTAAACACGCTGCTCTCCAACCTCTGAGGATGAAGGACATACGTGCCGTACGCGGCCGACGCTACATCCTCGGCCTGATAGCCGAGGGTGAACACGAGCACCAGGACTTCAAATACAGCATCACCGACGCCTGCAAGATAGCCAAAAGCATATCGGCCTTCGCCAACAACGGCGGCGGCCGTCTGCTCATAGGCGTGAAGGACAACGGCACCGTGGCCGGAGTGCGCAACGAGGAAGACATCTACATGGTGGAACAGGCTGCGGAATTGTACTGCCGTCCGGCGCAACACATAGAATTCACGGCGTTTCGCGTCGACGCGCAGGCCGTGGTAATCCGCGCCTCCATAGCGAAATGCGACGAACGCCCCGTGCAGGCACGCGACACCGACGGCACCTGGAGCGCCTACTACCGCGTGGCCGACGAGAACATCCACGCACACCCGCTGATGGTGGCCGCATGGCGCAGAAGCAACGCCTCGGCCGGAGGAATAGTGCTGCGCGCAGGCGGCCTCGAAAGCAGGCTGCTCGAGCATGTGGCATCCGCAGGCGGCGCAGGAGTGCTCCCCGAATCAGTGGCTCCGGCCATGTGCATAAGCAGGGCTTCGGCCTCGGGGCTGATTACCCGCCTGGCGGCCATAGGCGTGCTTGATTTCCGCTACGACGGCACAGCGTTCCGCATCGTTTTGCCCGACGCCGGCGACATTCAGGCCGGGCAATAGCAAAAAAAACGGCGATTCTTTGGATAATTAAGCGTAAAGTACTAACTTTGCAAAGTTTTTCAACCTACTCCGTTATGGGAAAGTTTACCGCATTCAAACTGCCGCTCAAGAGCCTGACAAAGGGCACACACAGTTTCGACTATCATCTTGACAAGCAGTTTTTCGCCAATATGGAAAACACCGATGTGCGCGACGCCGACATAAACGTGCGCCTCACGGTAGACTACAACGGCGATGTGTATGCCTTGACCTTTGTCGTTTCGGGCGAGGTGCTCCTGTTGTGCGATCGTTGTCTCGACGACCTGCACATGCCGATAGACACTCGTTATGAAATCACCGTGAAATACGGCGACGACTACAACGACGACAGCGACACCCTGCTTGAAATCCCCGACAGCGACAATTTCCTGAACGTGGCCTACATGCTCTACGACACCGTGGTGCTGGCCATACCCATAAAGCACGTGCACCCGATGGGCAAGTGCAACCGGCAGATGTCGGCCATCCTGAAGAAGCACCGCGCAGGCGCTTCCGACCCGGATGCCGATGAGTTCCTGGAGGAAATCGACGCAGCAGACGCGCCCGCCGCAGAGACCGACCCGCGCTGGGATGCCCTGAAGGGGCTCGGAAGCGAAGCCGAGGAGTAGGCGCCGAACAAGCACCACACGGCAAAGCCGAGGAGAGACTCGCCATCGCCACAAGCATAGCCGACATAAAATATTAAAAAACAAAATAACATATAACACCAATGGCACATCCTAAACGCAAACAATCCAAGACCCGCACCGCCAAACGTCGCACCCACGACAAGGCAGTGGTTCCCACTATCGCTCTCTGCCCCAACTGCGGCGCATGGCACCTCTACCACACCGTGTGTGGCGAATGCGGCTACTACCGTGGCAAGCAGGCTATCGTAAAGGACGCCGCTATCTAATTGCGGCTTAACGCCTTGCATCATCAAGCGATTGCGCCCTAAGAGCCACACACAAGTGCTCTCAGGGCCGCTTTTTCGTTGACGCGCACCGCGCGCCTCTTTCCTTCAACACACACAAACACAAAGCAATGCTTAACGCGAAAATTACAGGCATCGCATCCTACGTGCCTGACGACATACTCACCAACGACGACCTGTCGCGCATGGTCGACACCAACGACGAGTGGATTACCACCCGCGTAGGAATCAAGCAGCGCCATATCCTTAAAGAAGAAGGCGCCGGTTCGTCCTACATGGGCATCAAAGCCGTGCAGCGGCTGCTGGAAAGCACAGGCACGGGCCTTGACGAAATCGACCTCGTAATCTGCGCCACGTCCAACCCCGACTACCGCTTTCCCTCCACGGCAAGCATAATAGCACATGGCGTAGGCCTCACTGCCGGCTACGGCTACGACGTGCAGGCTGCATGCGCAGGATTCATCGTGGCTTTGCAGGACGCCACCGCATACATCCGCGGAGGCATGTACAAGAAGGTGATAGTGGTGGCAGCCGAGATGATGTCGTCGATGACGAACTACAAAGACCGCTCCACCTGCCCGCTGTTCGGCGACGGCGCGGCCGCCGTGCTCGTCGAGCCCACCGAAGAAAAGGGCGTAGGCGTGATAGACGCCGTGCTGCACGTGGACGGAGGCGGCCTCGAGCATCTCATCATGCCCGCAGGCGGCTCGGCAAAGCCCGCAAGCCACGCCACAGTGGACGCCGACGAGCACTATGTGCTTCAGGACGGACGCTATGTGTACAAACATGCCGTGACCGACATGCTGACATCCACCCAGGACGTGATGCGCCGCAACGGCCTCACCGTGGACGACGTGGACTACCTCATCCCCCATCAAGCCAACCTGCGCATCATCGAGGCAGTGGCAGACCGCGCCGGATTCCCCATGGACAAGGTGCTCGTGAACATCCAGCACACCGGCAACACATCGGCGGCCAGCATACCTCTTTGCCTCGACGAATACAAAGACCGCCTGCACAAAGGCTCGAAACTGATGCTGACGGCATTCGGGGCAGGCTTCACATGGGGCGCCATGTACATAGTGTGGGACATATAACAGCCCTGCCGAAAAATATTTTCACAAAAAGATAGCGTCCTTTCGGATGCTATCTTTGTTATATTACAAGCAACCAAACTTCAAGCATATGACCGAAAAACATAAATCGGGATTCGTAAACATAGTCGGCAATCCCAACGTGGGCAAATCCACGCTCATGAACGACCTCGTGGGCGAACGCGTAAGCATCATCACCTCAAAGGCACAGACCACGCGCCACCGCATAATGGGCATCGTGAACACGCCAGAATACCAGATAGTGTTCAGCGACACCCCCGGCGTGCTCAAACCCAAATACAAGCTCCAGGAAAGCATGCTCGACTTCAGCCAGAGCGCCCTCACCGATGCCGACGTGCTGCTGTATGTGACGGACGTGGTGGAAGACCCGATGAAGAACGCCGAATTCCTCGGCAAAGTGGCCAGGGAGAATGTGCCGGTACTGCTTGTCATCAACAAGATAGACCTCGTCAAAAACAATGAGCAGCTCGAGGAAATCGTGGACCGCTGGCGGCTGACACTGCCGAATGCAGAAATATTCCCAGCCTCGGCCAAAGAGCACTTCAACGTGTCGAACCTTATGGCACGCATCGTGGAACTCCTGCCCGAGGGCGAGCCGTATTTCGGCAAGGACGCCCTGACAGACAAACCCGCGCGATTCTTCGTCACGGAAATAATACGCGAGAAAATCCTGCTCAACTACGACAAGGAGGTACCCTACTCCACAGAAGTAATCGTAGAAAAATTCGAGGAAAAAGAAAAGAGCATCCATATCATGGCCGTAATCTATGTGGAACGCGACAGCCAGAAAGGCATACTCATAGGCAAAGGAGGCTCCATGCTAAAACGCGTAGGCACGGAAGCACGGAAAGACATCGCCCTGTTCTTCGACAAGAACGTGTTCCTGGAGCTGTTCGTAAAGGTAGAGCCCAACTGGCGAAACCGCGACAAGGCACTGCGCGCCTTTGGATATATCGAATAATTAAGCTAATTTTGCAACAGCAAACCCCAAAAAGACATTTATGAGCCAGCTCGTAGCCATAGTAGGCCGCCCGAACGTGGGCAAAAGCACGCTTTTCAACCGTCTGACGCAGAGCCGCACGGCCATTGTCGACGATACCGCCGGCACCACCCGCGCCCGCCAGTACGGCAAGGTCGACTGGACTGGCCGTGAATTTTCCATCGTCGACACCGGCGGATGGGTGGTGAACTCCGAAGACGTGTTCGAAAGCGAAATCAACAAGCAGGTGGAGCTCGCCATCGAGCAGGCCGACGTGACACTGTTCGTAGTCGACGCCATGAACGGCGTCACAGACCTCGACGACCACGTGGCCGAGATTCTGCGCAAGAGCCGCAAACCCGTCATACTGGTGGCCAACAAAGTGGACAGCAACGAATGGCTGTACAACGTGCCGGAATTCTACGCTCTGGGGCTCGGCGAGCCGTACCCCATATCGGCAGTCAACGGCTACGGCACCGGCGACCTGCTCGACGAAGTAGTCAAAGACCTGCCCGAAGCCGACGACAACGGCGAACAGCTGGAAGAAATCCCCCGCTTCGCCATAGTGGGACGTCCGAATGCGGGAAAAAGCTCGCTCATCAACTCATTCATCGGCGAAGACCGCCACATCGTCACCGACATAGCCGGCACCACCCGCGACAGCATATACACGCGCTACGACAAATTCGGCTTCGACTTCTACCTCGTCGACACAGCGGGCATACGAAAGAAAAACAAGGTACACGAGGACATCGAGTACTACTCCGTGATACGCAGCATACGCTCTATCGAGGCGAGCGATGTGTGTATCCTCATGATTGACGCCACTCGCGGCATAGAATCGCAGGATGTGAGCATATTCTCGCTGATACAGCGCAACAAAAAGGGCCTTGTGGTGGTGGTAAACAAATGGGACCTCGTAGAGGACAAAAGCACAGCCGCAATAAAGCACTACGAAGCGGCCATACGCGAACGTTTCGCGCCGTTCACCGATTTCCCCATCATATTCGCATCGGCGCTCACCAAGCAGCGCATCTTCAAGGTGCTGGAAACAGCCGTGGACGTGTACAAGAACAGACGCCGGCAGGTACCGACATCCGAGCTCAACCGCGTGATGCTTGAGGAAATCGCCGAATGCCCGCCGCCGAGCAACAAGGGCAAATTCGTGAAGATAAAATACATCACAATGCATAAGGACTCGGTAGTGCCCACTTTCGTGTTCTTCTGCAACCTGCCGCAATGGGTCAAGGAACCCTACCGCCGCTTCCTGGAGAACAAGATACGCGAGCATTGGGACTTCTGCGGCACACCGGTGCAGATTTTCATGCGCGACAAGAGCTGAACCCCTAACATATAAAACAGGGGGGGGGATGTGTCGTTATTATGATTTACGACCCAGCCCCCCTTATCGTTTTATATTTATTCTACCTGCACATCCTGCGTGGCAAACGCGGTGAATGTCGTCCCCTGCCGGATTTTAGGCACAAAGTTCGTTCGCGATAACTACGGAAGCGGACAGCCTATTAATTTTGGCAGTCCGTCTTGTTTTACTCCTCAGTCCTTTTTATCCACGCTTCAATAGCCTCGACCCTGACAAGAATATGCTCGTCTTGGGTCATAGTCTTAATCTCACTCAAAAGATTTAGCGCATCTTTCTGAGACCTGCACAGAGGAACACGCCTCGGCTTGCGTCTGCGATAGCCATGCATCGCCTCCTTAGCTGCCTCTATGCGGTATTTGCGCACATAAAGCAACTCCATTATCCGCTTGACAATCTCGATGTCCGCAGGAGTGTAGCGGCGTTGTTTGTTCAGCCGTGGAGGGTCAAGCTCGTCAAACTGCGTTTCCCAGTATTTGAGTGTGTATATCGACACGTCGAGCATTTCTGCTACCTCGCCTATTTTGTAGTAGAATTTGGTTGGAGTCATTAGCGGTTGATACATTCAATGGTATATTCATTGTTGTTCCAAGTATATTGCACATAGAACTTCCATCCTTTTATCTTGGCTTTTTCCGCGTTAATAGCATCGATGGAAATACCACTGCTCGCATCAAAATAGTGTGTAATATATGTTTTTTGAAAAAACGTATAAAACTCGTTGGGGTAATCTATGCTCACTATTGTGCCGTCTTGCATTGTCATTATCACGGAATTTATGAATACAGGAGTATTTGTGTTAGTCTCAAACAAAAGGGTCAAATGACAGTTTGATTTTGCACCTGATGTTGTAAAGCCCTCAATGGCTTTAGCTGTAATCATATCTGGCAGCTCAACGACGCTGACATTACACTTTGCCTCAAAACCGCCATCCACTGTCTTAGCCATTACAATTGTCTCTCCCAATGCTATACCACACATATTACCATTGTTATCAACAGTTGCAATTGAAGGGTTTGATGTAGTCCATATAATACCTGTGTTTGTTGCATCTTCTGGCACTATAGTTGCCTTTACCTGTACGCAATCGCCTACTATCATCTTCACGTTCTCCGGGCAAGTGATACCAGTAACAGCCCTCGATTTTACCGACACCTCGCACTTGTCAGACAATCCTGATTTAGTATCAGTGACAGTTATTATTGCATTTCCAGCATACATGGCCACAACCTCGCCGTCGCCAGACACTGTGACGACATTTTTGTCAGATGATTCCCATGTCAAATTATACACAACTCCAATAGAATGATTCTCCGAAGTAACAGCTGCGCGAAGTAACACACTTTCGCCAACCACCATATCCAGCCTATCATTATCAAGCTTTATGGAGGTTGCCTTTACAGGCACAACAATTACTTTACATGTGGCAAGCACCGCTCCATTGTAAAGTAATGAAATTGTAGCTTCCCCTTCTCTAAAGACGAACCGGGCGTTAATATAACCATTATCGACGGTAGCGACGTGCTCATCGGAGCTTGTCCAAACGGCTTTACTTGGGTCAAAGTTACCACTCTCAACTATCGGTTCAAGTTTGTAGCTGTCCTCAAATTGAAGCGTTATTTCTTTTTCTTTGAACGACACCTTTAACACATCCGGTTCATCACCACCACAAGCGGTGAATGCGAGCATTGCTGTAAGCATCATTGCCAGTAACTTTTTCATTTTGCTTTCGTTTTTAGTTCGTTATATATTATCTTTGATGTCTTTCTTGCGTTTAACCGTATGCTTGAATTTCAGCACGGCGAAGTTCAGCTCAATGGATGTCTCGGTATCGCTGATGGACAAATCATCATCCATAATGTCGGCGAGTATTTCTCCGCTCCGTTGCATAAGGGATCTTTGCTTGAACTCTTCCGGGGTTTCAGCCAGTTCCGCCACTGTACGCGAAAGCTCACGAATCTTGGCAAACGTCTCTACTACCGCGAGCGTGGTCTGTGTAGCGCGTGGGGACTTAAGGATAGTCGCGAGCATATACAACCCTTTCTCGGTGAAGGCCTTCGGGAGCACACGAGATTTGGGCGACAGATTTGCAATCAAAAATTTTGACCGCAAATCCGCGAGTTCGTCAGAGTCAAGCGTGAGAACATATCCATCGGGGAATTTTTCCGGGTTGTTTTTCACAGCCTGATTTACCTCACGGGTCTCCACTCCGTATAATTCCGCGACCTTGCTGTCAAGAATCATCTCCTGCCCGCGCAGTTTAATCAGTGCGTTCTCGACTTGAGACAATTTTACTTGCTCTTTCGTTTTTAGTTGTTCTTTGGTTTATTCTTAGCCTATTTGAGCCATGAAATATCATATCGTAAGGGAGAAATACAACGAGATTAGCGAAACCACAAAAGCGGCGATGCTGTTTTCGTCAAGGTATTCGCGTACACAGCCCCAAGAAGTCTCGTTTCAGCAGCAAATTCACGCAGCGCATTACATTGGGCCTGTTTTTCAATCTCTATATCGAGTCGTAGTTTTGCAAAGTCCTTGCGATATTGACGCATATCAATCGACACATACACTTGCCAACATATTACAGCCGCTAATATAACACCAAGCATAGCCATGGTAATGCTCATCCAAGTATGAAAGTCCATAATTATAAAACAAAGGCGCAGGCTTTCGCCAAGATGTGTCGCAAAATTAGTCATCTTCCGCCACTTAACAAAGAATCACATTTACATTTTCAATAATTTATTTTGTGTTTTTCAGCACATTACAAAAAAGAAATTAGCCCGTTTTGACTCTGCCCCATGTCTGTCACACAACCACACAAGGCGGCGTATCGGGCACATGGGTGCTCATGACGCGCCACGCCTGTGGATACATGTTGTTGGCACGGTTTCCGAGATTTTTTGCAAACCCGAGCGGACGCCCGCAATACCGCAGAAGCACGATGCCGCGGGGCGCATCGCCGAGAGTCACGGCTTCCCGACGCAGATACGCCATGGCCACGGAATAATCCACATCCACTCCCACGAAGGCACCTTCGCGCAGCGCCGTGCTCAAAGCCACCGCCTGTCCGGGCACAATGTCGCGCCCCTTCATCTGAGCCACATGCATGCCGCGAGCTTCCAGCACAAGAGCGGAAAGTGCTCTCGGCAGCGCATACACACTGCCATCCGAGGCCGTCGTCACGGCCATGTCGCAGTCAAGCCACGAATCCACAGCCGCGGCAGCCGCATCACGGCGCCCTGTCATACGTGGCGCGCGCAACGGAGCCGCATCAGCCATACCGGGCTTGCACAGAACACACAGAAACAGCCCCTCGCCGCGCACACGTCCCGGCAAAAAGCGATAGCACGGCAACGAAACCGAGAGCCCGCGCAATATTTCCGGGCGTTCCAATGCTGCTACGGCCACGCCTTCGGCACCTAATTCGCGCGCCATACGCTCTACGATGTCTTCATTCTCGGTGCGGTTGAATGTGCACGTGCTGTAGACAAACGTGCCTCCGGGACGCAAAGCCTGCCACAACGCCTCTACAATGCGCCACTGCGTGCGTGCGCAGTCGGCCACAAGGGCACTGCTCCATTGGGCCGCCGCATCGGCGTCTTTGCGCATCATGCCCTCGCCGGAACACGGCACATCGGCGCTGACGACATCGAACACGCCGCGCATGCCGGCAAAACGGACGGCATCGCCACACACACAGGCGATGTCGGGATTACCCCATTTCGCCACATTCTCCTCCAACACCGCCGCACGACGCCGGTCGTATTCGTTGGCCACAAGCTGCGAACCGGCCGGCAGCCGCGACGCTATGGCCGTAGTCTTGCCTCCGGGCGCGGCACAGGCATCCAGCCAGCGCAGAGGCGCGCCGCCTCCGGCTTCGACTATATGGGCGGCCACAGCAGCCATAGCCATCGACGAGGCATCCTGCACATAGTACAGCCCCTGATGCATGGCGGCATCGAAAGTGAAGGCCTCGCGAGCGGGCAGGTAAAAACCATCCGCGCACCACGGCACAGGCTCAAAAGCCCCCGCTGCACGCACGCCCTTTGCAGAATTGATGCGCACACTTACCTCCGGCTCTGTGGAAAGAGCCCCGACAAGACCTTCGAAATCCGGACCGAGAGAAGCAATCGACGCAATAAACTCAGGCTTTAGCATCGCCATGCGCAATTTTTGTATCTTCCCAGCGATAGAGCCTGTCGGCCGGACGTATCTTGGCAGGCACAGGGATGGAGAAGGCGTCGCCTTTGACGGCCTTCTGCACCGACTTCAGGTCGACACGGATGTCCTCCACCTTGAATATCAACGCACCGGTAGTCGGACCCGTCACCACCACCTCATCGCCCACGCACAGTTCGCCGGCTTCCATGAGAAATTCGCCTACCCCAAGGCGCGAATACCACTTTACCCCTTTGGCCACATAGTGCTTGACACGCGTGGCCGACGAACCGTACTTGGCCGACCACTCGCCGAGGCGCTGCCCCATGTAATAGCCGTCCCAGAAGCCGCGGTTGAAAATCTTGCCGAGAGACGCGCGCCACTCGCCGATGCGCTCCTGCGTATAGGCGTCGGCGCCCCTGCACACGGCGTCGAGAGCATCGGAATAGGCCTCCACGGCCACACGCACATATTCCGGGCCGCGCGCGCGGCCCTCTATTTTGAACACGCTCACTCCGGCCTCGACCATGCGGTCAAGAAAATGTATAGTACACAGGTCTTTGGGAGACATTATGTATTTGTTTTCCACTTCAAGCTCCTCGGACGTCTCGAGGTCGGTGACACGGTAGCCGCGACGGCATATCTGCGTGCAGCTGCCGCGGTTGGCACTGCTGTTCATCTGGTGCAGGCTCAGATAACATTTGCCGCTGACGGCCATGCACAGCGCTCCGTGGCAGAACATCTCAAGACGCACAAGACCGCCGTGCGGCCCGCGTATGTCATCAGCCACGATGGCATCGTGTATGGCGCGCACCTGCTCCATGTTCAGTTCGCGGGCAAGCACGACCACATCGGCATACTGCGCATAAAATCTCACCGCCTCGATATTGCTGATGTTGCATTGTGTGGAGATATGCACCTCCACACCCTCGCTGCGCGCGATGCTTATGGCGGCAATGTCCGAAGCTATCACAGCAGATATGCCCGCCTCACGGGCCGCCCGGCAGATGCGGCGACACACTTCGAGCTCGTCGTCGTAGATTATCGTGTTTACGGTAAGATAGGTTTTCACGCCTGCCTCGGCACAGGTCTCGGCAATACTGCGGAGGTCGTCGAGGGTGAAATTCGCACTCGATTTGGCGCGCATGTTCAGTCCTTCCACGCCGAAATATACAGCGTCGGCGCCGGCATCGATGGCCGCGTGCAGCGATTCATAGCTGCCCACAGGCGCCATCAGTTCAAAATCCTTGCGGTTCATAAAAGTCTATGGGTATATGCGTGACAAACCGCGTGCGGGCATGCCGAGGCACACCCGCCCGCGGCGGTCGGTGTTTCTGTCTGTCGCGAAGCCTTATTCTGCAGGCGCAGCAGGAGTTCCGGCAACAGGAGCGGCTGCAGGAGCCTCGGTGTCGAACTGGTTTGCAGCGGGCAACTGTGCGGCTGCAGGAGCTACGGTGCGCACTTCCACGCCGCTCTGGTTCTTGGGCATGGTGTAGGCCGATGCAATCGAGAGCACCACGATAAGGGCGGCAAGCGTCCATGTGGCTTTTTCAAGGAAGCTGTTGGTCTGACGCACACCCATCACATTGCCGGCACCGCCGAACTGCGACGAAAGACCGCCGCCTTTTGACTTCTGGATGAGCACTATGCCGATGAGCAGAACTGCCACGATGACAGTGATAACGATAATTGCTACGTACATATTTATTTTACTGTTGTTTATCAACGCATTGACGGCAAGGCAGGAGCATCAGCACCTGCCGGCCGCAGTTTTGAACTGCAAAGTAAGCACTTTTTCGCCACATATCCAAACATTTGCAGCGTTTTCACTTACCTTGGACACGGCTCTTTCATTTAAAAAGTCTTGTGCTTCCGAAAAGCCTTTTATTTTATAG
>OFGE01000840.1_pt1 | contig 31230 bp, 28 predicted proteins | sample 1521681 | NCBI WGS metagenome assembly OFGE01 (sample SAMEA3504093, study PRJEB24116) | mouse gut metagenome | biome: mouse gut; feature: mouse-associated habitat; material: faeces | place: Denmark | collected 2011
TCCGCCTATGGCATCCATACCTGCCGGGGGGATGGCAGAATCCACATCGTTCAACCTCGACTCGCGTTGGCCGCTTGTCACGGAAATCTCTCCGTCCCAGTTCTCGAAGCGGGCATACTTCGACTTGAACCTCATCTTCACATCATCAACACGTCCTGAACGGTGCTTGGCGACAATGAACTCGGCAAGGCCTCGTATATCATTTCCGGCTCCGTCGACCCCTGAACGCAGGTAATACACGGGACGGTGGATGAAGCACACGATATCGGCATCCTGCTCGATAGCTCCGGACTCACGAAGGTCGCTCAGCTGCGGACGCTTGCCATCCTTTGAATCGGCACCACGCGACTCCACCGAACGGTTGAGCTGCGACAGGGCTACAATAGGTATGTTCAACTCCTTGGCAAGCTGCTTTAATGAACGTGATATCATGGAGACCTCCTGTTCACGTGAACCGAACTTCATGCCTGACGCATTCATCAGCTGAAGGTAGTCGATTATTATGAACGACACATTATGCTCCCTGACAAGCCGTCGGGCCTTGGTGCGGAGCTCGAATATAGAAAGGGAAGCCGTATCGTCGATATAAAGCGGTGCGCTATAGAGATTCTTGACACGCGACATCAGCTGGTCCCACTCCATCTGTGACAGCTGTCCGCTCTTGATCTTCTCACCCTCAATCTCGCAGGTGTTCTGTATCAAACGGTTAACAAGCTGAAGGTTAGACATCTCAAGCGAGAATATCGCCACCGGGATATTGTAATTGACAGCCATGTTCTTTGCCATCGACAGCACAAAAGCAGTCTTACCCATAGCAGGACGTGCAGCAATGATGATAAGGTCACTTCTCTGCCATCCGGATGTGAGCTTGTCAAGCTCATGGAATCCCGATTCAAGCCCCGACAGACCGGATGCCCTGTTAGCTGATATCTGAATCTGCTCGATAGCCGAATTGATCACAGGGTCGATCTGTGTCACATCCTTCTTGACATTGCGCTGGGATATCTCAAAGAGCTTTCCTTCAGCTTCCTGAAGAAGATCGTCCACATCGTAGCTCTCGTCAAATGCCTGTGCCTCGATCTGTGATGCAAAACGTATCAGCTCACGTGCAAGATATTTCTGAGCCACTATACGAGCATGGAACTCGACGTGTGCGCCGGACGCCACCCTCGATGTCAGCTCCGATATACGCAGGGCTCCGCCGGCTGCCTCCAGGTCACCGTTAAGACGGAGCTTCTCGGTGACCGTGAGCATGTCTATGCTCTGCTGGGCTGCACCGAGGCTCTGAATGGCTGCATAAATCTTCTGGTTGGAGGTGTCATAGAAGGATTCGGGCTTGAGAATATCACACACCACAGTGTAGGCATCCTTCTCAAGCATGAGCGCACCGAGCACCGCCTCTTCAAGATCATTATCTCGTGGCGGCACACGCCCTCCATGGTCAAACTGCGACACGTGCTCCGGTCTGGAACGCCTACCGGCATATGTATTGTTGTTATTCTCTTGCGCCATAGGAACTGAATGGTTGATTTTTGAGGACAAAGTTACACCTTTCCCCCCACACTTGAAACTAATGTCGATAAGTTTTCATTAACTTTGCAATCCGAAACAAGTACCAAGCTTATGATACTCTTCCCAAATGCCAAAATAAACCTCGGACTCGATATCCTCAGGAAACGTCCTGACGGCTATCATGACATCGAAACTGTCATGGTGCCGGTGCCATGGTGTGACGTGCTTGAAATAGTACCCGCCAAAGGTTCCGAGACCACACTCACCGTGAGCGGACGTAAGGTGGAATGCCCCATGGAAAAGAACCTGGTGATGAAAGCCTACAGGGCTCTTGAAGCAGAGGTCTCACTCCCTCCTGTCGACATATATCTGCGCAAGATCATTCCTGACGGAGCAGGGCTTGGAGGAGGATCGTCCGATGCCTCGTTCACCCTATTAGCCCTGAACGAGCTTTTCAGCCTCGGCTACAACCGTGAGGAACTTGCCCGCATAGCTTCAACTCTCGGTTCCGACTGCCCGTTCTTCATATACAACACCCCCATGCTGTGCACAGGCACAGGCACCGACATGGAACCTGTGGAGCTTGACCTGAAAGGTCACAGTATCCTCATAGTGAAGCCACAGGTGAGCGTTCCGACTGCCGCCGCCTATTCACATACAACTCCCGCCATACCGTCAACTCCGATACGTGACATCATCGCCTCGCCTATATCCTCATGGGAGGGGAGACTCAAGAACGATTTCGAACCGTCAGTGCTACCCGCCTATCCGGCAATAGCTGATGTGAAACGAAGCATCAAGGAGATGAATCCTATATACACGGCAATGTCAGGGTCGGGAGCGTCAGTGTTCGGAATCTTCGGGAATGACATTTTGTCACCCGTCATAAGAGAGAGGTTCCAGGGATGTGACACACTGGTGGCAACACTCTGACAAGCAATATTTTCAGCTGATATATCGAACGTTATACAGATATTTTTGTTCTAAAAATAGGCAGGTCCGTCACCAACCGAAAGCATTAAGACTCACTGACGTGAGTCTGGCAACATTTTTGCATACATATATTGTTTAAAATAAAGATATACCATTATGGCAAAAGATCCACAAAATCAACATACCCCCACTCCCGATACAGAGGAAAAGATGCACCGGGAGAATCCAGAAACCGAATGCTTCGATGATGTGCAGGACGCTTCCGATGAGGTAAATTCACAGGCTGATGAAGCCAATGAGATAATCGATAAGGAACTTGCCGACATAGATGCCCTCAACAAGCAACTTCTCGATGCCCAAGCCCAGGTAGAGAAGGAGAAAAAGGAGTATCTTTTCCTGATGGCAGAATTTGACAACTTCCGCAAACGTACCGTCAAGGAGAAAGGAGAACTAATCAAGAATGCTTCCGAAAGCGTGCTTAAAGGCCTACTGCCGATAGTCGACGACTTCGAGCGCGGACTTGATGCAAGCGCGAAGATCGATGATCCTGCCGAAATACGCAAGGGCATGGAACTCATCTATCAGAAACTCATCAAATATCTGGAGCAGAACGGAGTAAAAGCCATCGAATCGACAGGGAATCAGTTCGACGCCGAAATCCATGAGGCAATAGCCATGGTACCGGTCCAGGATGAGTCACAGAAAGGGATTGTAATCGACACACCGACAAAAGGATACACACTCAACGATAAAGTGCTTCGCCACGCCAAAGTGGTGGTAGGGCAGTAATATAACAACACCGCATCACCGTTATGGCAGCAAAAAGAGACTATTACGAAGTTCTTGGAGTCGACAAGAACGCCGATGAAAAGACCATAAAGAGTGCCTACCGCAAGAAGGCTATACAATATCATCCCGACAAGAACCCTGGGGACAAGGAAGCTGAAGAGAAATTCAAGGAAGCTGCCGAAGCATACGATGTGCTATCCAATCCCGACAAACGAGCCAAATATGACCAGTTCGGTCACGATATGGGACCACAAGGATTCCCTGGTGGCGGAGGTTTCCATGCGGGAGGATTCTCAATGGAGGATATATTCTCGCAATTCGGCGATATCTTCGGAGGAGCTTTCGGAAATATGGGAGGCTTCGAGTCGGCAGGCGGACGCCCCCGCCGCCGTCAGCGCAGAGGCTCTGATCTGCGCATCAAGATAAAGATGACTCTCGCAGAGATAGCGACAGGCATCAACAAGACGCTTAAGATACCCACAATGGTGCCATGCTCACACTGCAACGGTACCGGTGCAAAGGATGGCACGGCTTTCCACAACTGTCCTACCTGCAACGGCTCAGGCACAGTGATACGCCAGCAGCAGACAATGTTCGGGATACAACAGTCGGTGATCGAGTGCCCCCAATGTCACGGCGAAGGCAAAATAATCACCGAACGGTGCAGCTACTGCAACGGCGAAGGTGTTGAGAGAAAGGATGAGACAGTGTCGTTCTCTATCCCCGCAGGAGTACAGGACGGCCAGACACTCACCATGCGCGGCAAAGGGAATGCCGCTCCACGCGGAGGAGCTAACGGCGACCTGCTCATAGTGATAGAGGAGGTAAAGCACCCCGAGCTAATACGTGACGGCAACGACATCGTATACAATCTGATGCTCGACCTGCCTACAGCCACACTCGGAGGCTCGGTAGAGGTACCGACCATCACTGGGCGTGCAAGAATGAAGATTCCAGCAAGCACCCAGCCCGGAAAGGTACTGCGCATGCGCGGCAAAGGCCTCCCCTCCACTGACGGATACGGCACAGGTGACGAACTTGTCAACATCATGGTATACATACCCGAAAACCTCGGACAACAGGAGCAGGCTGCTATCGAATCGCTCCGAGGCAAGCCAGGTGTAACCCCTGATGAATCCACGAAGAACCGTATTTTCTCAAAACTCCGTCACATCTTTGAATAAAAGAACGAAGCGGAACGGAAGAAAACATATAGTCCCGCGCTTGCTCTTCACGAGTGAGCGCGGGACTGTTATTATCAAAAAGCTAATTCTATTAGTTCCCTGTATTATGTATGACCGCTGGATATGCTGAAAGTTTAATATCCGACAGCGGGTTTTAATCTATTTTAACCAAATAATAAATCCGGCATTTGCAAGGATTTTATGGTATCGTTAATTTTGCATCATGCCAGTAAAGAAACCAACCCCCATCCCTCTTGAACTCCTCGCTCCTGCCAAGAACGCCGATATCGCCATAAGTGCCATACTCGCCGGGGCAGATGCCGTGTACATAGGCGCATCAAGCCACGGCGCGCGCAAGGATGCCTCCAACAGCATCAACGATATACGCCGCGTGGTAGAGACCGCCCATCCATTCAACGCCAAGGTCTACGCGACTGTCAACACTATAATATACGACCATGAAATCCATGAAGTAGAACGCCTGATCACCTCGCTCTATCATGCAGGGGTCGACGCCCTGATAGTCCAGGACATGGGAATACTACGCATGGATATACCGCCGATAGAACTTCATGCAAGCACACAATGTGATATCCGCACCCCTGAGAAAGCACGTTTCCTTGCCGATGCCGGATTCTCACGCCTCGTACTTGCCCGCGAACTTTCACTCAAGGAAATATCCGAGATACATGAGGCTGTACCAAACACACCGCTTGAGGGGTTCATACACGGAGCACTGTGTGTGAGCTATAGCGGAGACTGCCGTGCAAGCTGCATGACAGGAGGACGCAGTGCCAACCGTGGAGAATGCGCCCAGATATGCCGCCTACCCTACACTCTCACCGACTCACACGGCAATACTCTGACTGAAGGCAAGCATCTGCTATCGTTACGCGACCTCAACCGCTCCGACTCTATAGGAGATATGGCTGAAGCGGGCATAAGCTCATTCAAGATAGAGGGGAGGCTAAAGGAAGAGGGATATGTGCGAAACACTGTAGCATGGTACTCCAGAATACTGGACCGCGTTGTCGAAGGGAGCGGGGGGAGATATGTGCGCCAGTCGGCAGGAGAATCACATGCAGACTTCAACCCTTCGCCCGACAAGTCATTCAACCGCGGATTCACCACCTATTTCCTTTCCGGAAAAGCCCCGGTGAAGGGTGTTGCGTCAATCGATACCCCAAAAGCCACAGGAACACCCATAGGAAAGGTGATGAAATGCGACAACAGATCGATCACCGCATCACTGTCGGCACCGCTTGCCAATGGCGACGGACTCGGGTATTTCGACAGAGAGGGACAATTCAAAGGTTTCCGACTCAACCGTGCCGACGGCAACAGGCTATACCCGGCGACCCCTCAGAACATCCCTGCCGGCACCACACTCTACCGCAACCGCGACAAGGAATGGGACGATGCCATATCATCGGCAAAGACCACACGCACAATGCGCCTCGATATGGCTCTTACCAGAACCAGCGGCTCAAACATAGCCCTCGAACTCACATCAGAGACAGGGGTGTCAGCCACTGTGACAATGGATTGCGGTGACCTTAGCGAAGCTGTGACACCTCAGGAAGCTCCGCGCCGACGCATACTCAGCAAACTCGGGGACACTATATACCGACCGGGCAAGATCGTGGATCTCATAGGTCAACACTTCATACCTGCATCCCTTCTAACCTCCTTGCGCCGAGATGGGATAGCGAAACTCGACAGTGCGGCAAGAATGACCTACCGCTACAGCTACCGCCTCCCGGAAACACCTGAGGCAAAATACATATCCGACACAGCATCCATTCACGACAATGTAGCCAACCATCTCGCCGAGAGATTCTACCGTGACCATGGGGTAAACACAATCGTACCCGCCGCAGAGGTAAAGCGGCCTCAGGATGAGAACGGCACAATGGTCATGACCACACGTTACTGCATCCGCCGCGAGCTTGGAAAATGCCTGCTCACTCCCGGAGGGAGGTCATGGGACAATGGTCCGTTGTATCTCGTAAACGGCTCTGTGCGCCTGAGAGTGGAGTTTGACTGCTCACGCTGCGGAATGAACCTCTATTCTCTTTGAACAGAGAGAGCCTATTCACAGTCGAGCCACTTATCAAGCAATTCCTTATACTGAGGGGTCAGCTTGAAACGCTCGATCTGAGCATCGAGTGTATCAGCGAGAGCCGTGCGTCTCTTATTGAATATCCATGACTGGAACTGGCTGAACGAGACCTTAGTATCCACATGCAGATCGCTGTATTCCTCATGCAAGCGATGAGCCACCTCCTCGTTGACAACAGCCATAGGGATATCACCTGCCGAGACAAGCATCACAAGCTGCTCAGCCGAATACTTATGGGAGTCATGAATGATTATGCTGTCACCGATCTCTCTTGAAAGATTGCCTACACGCTCCGCCGCCGGTGAACCTGCCACAACCCATACCTGCTTCCCTGCCAACGCCAATGGAGTGGTGACGGTAGTGTCGCGGCTCACAAGCACCATGCGGTCGATATACACCGGCTCGCTGAACCTGAACCTCTGACGCAAAGAGGCCGTCACAGGTATATCGGCGATAAGCACATCATACACTCCGTCGCTCAAACGGTCGAGCGACTCGCTTACTGATGATACAGGGTAATACTTCACTTTATCGCCATACATCGCCGACATACCCCTGAGCATCTCATAATTGAAGCCGGCAAGAGTGTCGCCGTAACGATACAGCGACATAGGGGAATAGGCTATAGCCACATTGATGGTGTCATCGCGTCCGCGCTCGTACTCATATCCGGCATGGGTACCGGAGGCATTGATATATCTGACTGTGACTATGATGCCGACGGAAAGAATGGCAAGAGCCACCACCAGCAACCGCCGTGGAGTAAGAAATCCTTTGTGTCCGTTCATGTCATTATATACACTTGATTACTTGTATATAACACGCGGGCAAAGGATTTGGTTAATTAAGAAAATCTACCGACACTCCCATCAGGAATCTACGCGGGTTGAGCGGATAATGAGGGCTGGAGAAATAATTGTTGCCTCCGAGCTTGCCCTGGTTTACATGGGAGAACAGCACGAAGAAACGCGCGCGAGATAGCTTCATGTTAACATAAGCATTCATCATCGGATAATTGCCACACTTGATCTCATGCTGATTGTAGAATGTCATTGTCGAAGGCTGATATGCCGGAGCATAGTACTTTGTGTAATAATCCATATCCACACCCAACTGCACATCAAGCACCTTGGCAAGCTTGAATTGCAGATACAGATTGGAGTATATGGCAAGCTGAGGCAACGGCAATACGCTCTCGTCAGAGGATTTCTGATATATCACGGTGTTGCGCCAATTGAGTGCGCGGAAACGGAAATCCTGCTGAAGACGTGCGCTCAGCACCTGCACGCTTCCTCCCGCCTGCATGGGCAGGCACTGGTCATTGAAATATATCATGTTCTGCACATTCTCCACACCCACATCTATATTGGTGGACGTGTGTGGAATGTCGAGGACTCCTCCGAATCTGAGCCGGCGAGTCTTGCCGAAATCATTCTTCCACATGAAATGATTGGAGACAAAATTATTCATCAGATACGGAGCTGTAGTGTTGCTGAAATGACCATAACCCTTCAGCCTCACAGTATCTCCCAGGAACTTTATGCGGGTAGTTACATTTCCGTCGGCCTTCAGCTCTCCGGCTGCGGGACCGACAAGGCCAATCTGCACAGTACCCTCATAATTGAGCAATGTGCCCTGCCGCTTGGTGAGCTGGGCACCGACATATAAAAGATTCTCGGATGCCTTTGCAGAGAGCCTTTCGGCAAAAGGATAAGGCGTAAGCCCCTCAGGACGGTCGGGACCGCTGATAGGCAGGGTGTCAACCGCCTGGGTGTACTTTCGCAACTCGTGGGTCACGAATGCCGAAAGCCCCGCTTTGGCATACTTGTTGAAGCCTTCGAGAAGATCCACCCCTATAGTGTTACGGAGAGATGAATACTCGGTCTGGTCATCGGTCCATGCATCCGAAATGTAGTGGTTAGCCCAGAAATCCTCCACGGAAGCCGAGGTGTTATAGAACCTGTGACGGTCCTCGCTATAGGACATAGTCCATATGAAACTCGACACAGGGACATATTCACGCGCGATTATGGAATCCTCATACACCGAATCGTAAGTCTCTTTCCAGAAACCGACCTTATAACGGTGGTTCATATACATCTGCTTACCGGCAACACGGTTACGTGAGGCTGTGAGATTGGTGGGGATGTTCTTGGGATTGATTTTCGACATGCCACCCTGTATCACTGCCGGATCTATTATGTAAAGGTCGTCAGTTATACCGCCATTCTCCTGGTTCAAAGCCGTATAGGAATTGAAATATCCCTGAAACTCATACCTGTCGCCCATATAGGAGCCGAAGAGATTCCAACTGAACGACTTTGCTGCCTGATTGGCATAAGATCCTTTAGAATAAGGATAGTCCACCTTCAATCCCACCTGCCCTTTCGGACTGAAGTTGCCTGAAAACAGGAACCTGAACCAATCCTGAGCTATCTCACGGCCGCCACCGGTGTTATAGCCCACAATCGACATCGGGATACGTGAGTTATAGAACTTCTGATCCTTCTCGGATGGGAGCCAGTATCTCTTGGCGTCCTTAAGGAAAAACGGACTGACAGGCTCCTGGTCCATGTATATCATATTCTTCCCTGCCGATGCCTGGTTGCCTGTGGTCACGAATGCCGGAGACACAGAGGTGGGTATGGCAGTGCGGTAATAATTATAGAGAAGAGTGTCCACAGACGCCGGCGAATGCAGCCCGAGAGGCTGGAGTATGCCCCATGCATAGGTAGGCTCTACCTCAGGGTCCTCAGCATGAGATCTGCCGAAGCCTAACACAGTGAAAAATATGATGATGAATATCGGAAAAATCTTTTTCATGGGTGCAAAAATACGGAAAAAAAGCGAGAATCCTAAGCTTATGCGTCCGCAAAATATCTTGAACGACTAAGTGCTTGCTATTTTGTGATTTTTTTGCTAATTTTGCACGCTGAAAGAAATTCTATAAATATAAGATACTTAAGAAATGAACATTTCAAAGGAAGAGATCTCTCCCGTAGAGCTTCGTCTCACGGTAGCCATCGCAGAGAACGACTATAAGGACGATGTGACCAAGAAGCTCAAAGAGATTGGCCGCACCCACGTCATCCCCGGTTTCCGCAAGGGTCATGTACCTTTCGGCGAGCTCAAGCGTCGTTTCGGCAAGCAGCTCACCAGCGACGTGATCAACGACACTGTATACCGTGCAGTCATTGACTATATCACCGAGAACAAGCTCAACGTCATGGGCCACCCGATGCCTGTTGAGGTAAAGGAAGCTTTCGAGGAAGGCGACCAGGAATTCAAGTATGACCTTGCACTCATCCCCACACTCGACATCAAGCCTTCTGCCGATGACCATTATCCTTTCTATGAGATTGAGGTCACCGACGAAATGATTGACGAGCAGGACACCAATATGCGCAAGCGTTTCGGTTCACAGAAGCCCGGCGAGGAAATGACAGCCGATGCAGTGGTGAAAGGCTCGCTCATGCAGCTCAACGAGAACGGTGAGGTCAACACCAACGAAGGTGCCATCCAGGTAACCGACGGCATAGTGTTCCCCCTCTATTTCAAGGACAAAGAGGAAACTGCCAAATTTGACGGCAAGAAGCCCGGCGACAAGGTGGTGTTCAACCCCAACAAGGCAGCCGGCGGCGATGCAGGCGAGCTCGCTTCCATGCTCCATGTAGACAAGGCTATCGCAGGGGACATCCACAATGACTTCGAGATGAACATCTCAGAAATCATCGTCAACCAGCCTGCCGAACTCGGAGAGGAGTACTACAACAACGTGTTCGGTCTTGACAAGGTACACAACGAAGAGGAATACCGCGCGGCTATCAAGGAACTCATCGCCGGTGAACTCGCACAGAACAGCCACATACTATTCCGCAACACCTTCGACAAGGCAATGATGGAGAAGTACGGCGATATGCAGCTCCCCGCAGCCACTATCAAGAAACTGTTCTTCGCTGACGCTGAAAACGCCGACGAGGCTTTCGCTTCACAGGAGGCTGCCATCAAGCATGAGATCATCGAGAACAATCTTCTCAAGAACCTTGAGATAAAGGTTGAGCCCAATGAAGTGCTTGACACTGCCAAGGCCCTCACCGCACGTCAGTTCGCCCAGTACGGTCTCGCAGGCATGGACGATGAGGTAATCACCAAGTATGCCAAAGAGCAGATTGAAAAAGAGGAGATACGCAATCAGCTCATCCAGCAGATACTCTCATCCAAGCTGTACACTGCAATCGAAGGTATGGTTTCACTCGATAAAGAGACCGTATCGCTCGACAAGTTCAAGGAGATCGCCCAGAACGCTTAATGCCTGTCGGCTCACAATGAGCAGATAAGGATAATACAATAAACGAAAGAGCTAAATCGGAATGATTTAGCTCTTTCTTGTTTATTGCCACGAGAGTAGTGTCGGACTATTTGCATAAGCTCAAATTAAATGTTACTGTCAACATTCCAAGATGAAGGTGTTTCACTTATGATGTTGTCAATGGCTTGTCTTTTAGCGGTAAAAGACAAGCCATTGAACTCTTGAAGAAACAATAGTGGTACAAAAAAAGGGGGAATGAGCCTTGAAACACTGATTTATGTCTGACAGAGAGAGGTTTTTATTGGAATTTCACTATTTTTGCATTTGGATTGGGAAAACCCTTTCCAAAACATAGATAAAAATAAGCGTTATGCTTATCTTGTAAGTGAAAACGTAGGAAATTTTCGACCGAGTAAGGATAGCATAGTGGTTTTCACGCATATGCATAGGCTGCTATTGTTACATCTGCTCAAACAGTTTCCGACGACCTTCACTGAAGACGTAGCATAGTTGGCTCACGTTTTTGCACATAAATTAATCTCTACATTGAGCCGTGTGAGAAAGGTAAAAGTATGAAGACAATAACATCAATCGTTCTATTCATCATTTTGGTATTCATCACAAGCTGCAATAACGATGAACCAAGATTTTCACCATCTGAAATTCAAAATGCGCTTTTTGAATTGAAAGGCACATATCATGGAAAAATGAGAGTCTCTTATTATCAGGGGAACACAATTTCAGAAGGTAATGCTTGTAAGGCTGTATCAAAGGATTCCTTGACTATCTACATGGATTTAACACCTATGGCATCTGTTATAACAGATGAATCAGTAGCCTCCAGGCTGCGTGACATAGGTGTTGTTCAAGTCAAAGCTGCTTATGATTTTTTACAAATGGATAATGTCGCATACCACTTCGCATTGCTTCCAGACGATGTGATTTGTCTTGGAGGCTCAGACGTTTCGGAAACGGTGAAAATTGTATTCTCTCAAATTTTCGGTGGAGATGCGGATTATCATTACCATAACATTATATTCAATCTGTCTCCAACAGAACTGTGGGTCGGCGACAAAAAGTATGAGCCGTTCCAACAGCTCGTATATCATTATGAAGGGACTTACGAATAACCAATACCAATCTATGTTTTCTCAAAGTTCAATCTGTTTTCAGCCTCTGTATTTTGGCTGCTTGCTGTGACGATAATGAGGACGAAAGAAAGCAAGAACTCATAGAATCTGCCACCTCATTTCATTCCGAATTGGTATTTTGAGCAATTTGGTTATTATGCCTCCTAACCGAGAGAGAAAGTCGAACGGATGGCGGTGCGGATATCGTCGGCACCAGGACGGTTGACTGAGAGAATGTTGATGATGGTGTTGATGTATACATCCTTGTCATCGCGGCGCAATCCGCAATGGTGAGCCACATGACTCTCCGAAAGCATGGTCTTACGGTTATAAACCCTGAGCACGGATGCATAGTCTCCGTCCTGGACATAACGTCGGAATTCGCGACACAGGCTCTCATAGGTGGCACGCGGATTAAGTTCATGAGCGAGATCGGAGATATGGTTCTCAAGCTGACCTATATTGGCAAAACGTCCGTCAATCCTGTGCTCCACACCTTTCTTTACACGGTGTCGAGTGTGCTGAAGTGCCTGCTGACGCAGATCGGCTTCGAAAAGACGCATTATGTTACGTTTCACTTTGGCAAACGCCTCATCCGGATTACGATGATTTATACGTGCCATAGTGCGTATCACAGGTTCGAGCATAAATATATTCTCTATCTCCGCCACGTCAGGCACATAGACCTGTTTCTTGCGCAGATAGCTCACCTCGCCTTCGTCGCGCCGATCGCGGTCGACAATACCATAGGCATTAAGATTGTGAAATGAGCGCAGGGAATTGAATGTGCGGGTCGACTCTATCACCCGGTCACAGCCTCCGAGCGATTTCACAGTGTAATCCTCGAATATAAGCGGGTACAGGCGGGCATCAATGGAATGCACGCCGTCACCCTCAATGAACAGCACCGGCTTGCGTGCCCCGATTATGGCAAGGTACACCTCATCATTTATGCCGTCGGTTGCGGTCAGGAAATCATAGTCCCATTCCCCTTTCACCGGATTGCAGTTCTTGACCCATATGGTGTTGCCCTGACCGCGAGTCGATGCGAACTGTAAATCATGTGTCACATAAATGAATGTACAGTCAGGACGGCTGTTCTCGATGCTGTTCCATAGCGAGGCTATGGAGGATGGATGGAGGAACATTTCGGGAGAGTCGACAAGTATCGTGGAGGCTTTCGGGGCGAAAGTCACTGCTCCGAGATAATACAGGACGGTCTTTTCTCCATCGGAGAGCTTGGAGGGGGAATAAGCGTCGGACGATATGTCACGGCTGAAGAGCATACGTCCGCTCTCGACGAGCACGCGGTTGCCCGGAAACACTTTCTGCCACTGCTCCATCACTCTGTCAAGCCTCGTGTGATGCATCTTTCGCTTGTCGCCCGAGTACTTGTACTGGATGAGGCTGAGCATCTCCTCATTGACCATAAGACCTATCATGCGTTCAAACTCACCTTTAAGATCAGGGCGAAGCAGCGATGAGCCCGACACAGCCTGGCGGTAGAGCATGTCAATAGAATTGTCGGAAGCATCCTCGCTGTCCTTGTTGTAAAGAGCCTTGATGGCTGAGAGGCGGAACGCCTGTCCGCCAAGATCGGCGGCAAGCCTGTTGGCAAAACGTGTCTTTCCAGAGCCGTTTGCTCCTATGATAACTACGTGGTGCAGACCGGATGTATCGATCTCAAGAGGCTGTGAGCCTTTACGCGGAGGGAGAGTGATATTCATGATCTCTGATATTCTGAAGGTGACATTCCGGTGAGATGCTTGAAATATTTTCCGAATGATGACTGGTTGGGAAAATTGAGTTCGTAAGCCACCTGCTGTATATTCTTGCCTGAGAATCTCAAAAGATTCTTTGCTTCAAGCACTACATATGAGTCTATAACATCTGTTGCCGACTTGCCTGTGCTTTCCTTTATGATGAGCGAAAGATACTTGGGGGAGATAAAGAGCTTGCCTGCATAGAAAGCCACCGAACGCTCCCGTGTGTGATGCTCATGAACGAGCCTCATGAACTCATTGACATATGTGGTGCGCCTCGAACGCGGCATCTTCGACTCTGAATTGTCCTTGATACGCCTTGTCACCATCTGCAACACCTGATAGGTGAGCGCGGCTATCACACAGCGCACAATGGACTTAGTGTATATGCTGCCGTTCTCTGTTGCCGAATTACGGTGGAGAAGCTTGAAATAATCACGCAGGGTATCAGCCTCCTCCTCGGTGATCTGCATCATGTTGCCCATAAGGGAATCGTTGCCGAGACGCGTCGCCGATCCAAGCACATTGAGATCAAAGTTGATATCCTTCATAAACTCGGTCGACACAAACAGCATATAGCAATCAAGACCGTCGCGTTCGAGGTCCTTCATCTCGATCATCGATCCCGGTGTGGTGACAGCAATACAGTTGGCGGTGAGTGTGATGGGCTTGAGATTGATCTCCAACTCCATACGCCCCCTGAAACAAAGTATCCACGACATACCGTCAAGACGCCTTGGGCCATCGATATACTCTATCTTGTTCATGGAGTCATAGCGCAACGCCTTGGAGATGCTGTCGGAGGTGATGCGAGTAAAAAGATAGTCGTCACTGAAATTGGAGAATTCGGTAGAGAATCTTGCCAGTGACGTAAGTTGCTTCAGGTTGACTATATTTCCCATATCCGAGAATCCTTTTATCGCAAAATTAGTCAATAAATCCACAGAATCAATCGCATGGGTAAAGTTTTTGGCTTTTTTTGCTAATTTTAGCGATGTATGGACGATGACACACCAAAGATCCACGTATCAATCATCCCATGAATGGTACATCAGCATCGAAGGAATCTGAACGTGCAGAAAAAATAAAAGAGCTAACTTCACAGCCAGCTCTTTCCTATTTTAACCTAACTTTTTTGTTGACTTTATAAGGTTGAAATTCTTGTTATATAGTGGAATAATATTCTTATTAATCTAATAATACGAATATGAGATGTGCAAAGTTAAAAATTAATCTGCAAATTACCCCCCCCCATTTGTTAATTTATGTTAACACGAAGAACAAAGCAATTTGCACAGCTGCTCAACTCCTGTTGTAGCTTTGTCCTTGATGACTGTGACATTGGACGGGACCGATGCCGGATTTGGATCAATGTAATATACCGGAACTCCCGGACGCACATAATGGAGCAAGCTTGCCGCCGGATACACAACAAGGGATGTGCCGATCACAACAAATATATCAGCCTCGGATGCAAGCTGAACAGCGGCTTCCATATTGGGGACAGCCTCCTGGAAAAATACGATGTGAGGACGCACATGGTCACCATACCTGTCAAGAGTCTCGGGAGTCGTCTCCAGATGTTCAATATCGAGAGTGTAGACACGGTCGGGATGAGGTATGGAACGCACCTTCATAAGCTCACCATGAAGATGCAGCACATCGGAACTTCCCGCCCGTTCATGAAGATCGTCCACATTCTGAGTCACGATATACACATCATACCACTTTTCAAGCTCCACCAGAGCCATGTGGGCAGCATTAGGCTTACAATCAAGGAGTCCTTTGCGCCGCTCGTTATAGAACTTGTGCACTATGGCAGGATTACGCGCGAAGCCATCCGCGCTGCACACTTCCATGACAGGATAGTTCTCCCATAGCCCATCGGCATCACGGAAAGTGGATATGCCGCTTTCCGCACTTATACCTGCACCGGTGGAGATGACAAGTTTCTTTTTCATAAAGGCTGCTTTATATATCTATGCTATTAACGTTTCGACTTGAAAAAAGATTGCATTAGTGCCGCACATTCTTCCTCAAGGACTCCTGGCGTGACAGTGGCACGCGGATGAAAAGGGGTGCATGAAGGCAGAAACGAACGGTAGCCTCGCTTGGGATCGGACGCACCGTATACTATCCTCGACAACTGTGACCACCCTATCGCTCCTGCACACATCAGACAAGGCTCCACTGTGACATAAAGGGTGCAACCGGAAAGGTATTTTCCCCCAAGGGTGGCTGCCGCCGCTGTGAGAGCCTGCATCTCGGCATGTGCTGAGACATCCGACAATGCTTCCGTGAGATTGTGGCCTCGCCCTATCACTCGTCCTCGCGCTGAAACCACCACCGCACCGATCGGCACCTCATCGGCATCATAAGCCTGCCTGGCTTCATCAAGCGCAATGCGCATGTACTGCTGGTCAGTTTCCGTCTGTGTCATATACTCTGAAAATGTAATAAAACAAGACTCATCAGCAATGCTGATGAGTCTTTTAATGCTTTGTGACTCCTACAGGATTCAAACCTGTAACCTTCTGATCCGTAGTCAGATGCTCTATTCAGTTGAGCTAAGGAGCCGTCTTTTTTTCTTTTGCGATGCAAAGTTAGGGACATTTTTGATACTGTGCAAATTTTTCGACAATTTTTTTCAAAAAAAATCGCATTTTTTGGAAAAGGAGCATTTTTAGCGTAATTTTGAGGCATAAAAACACTGAAAAATGCGCAGACAGCTAATTTCACTCCTTATCATAATATCGGCAATATTCACTGCAATGGCGGAACAACCGATCTTTGCAGACCACAACCGTACAGAAAAATTCCTCGACATAGATATACATGCACTTGCGGGAGGTGGCATCATAACGGAAAACTACATGTCATGCTACCCCGAGATATCCGATATCAATACCAGAATGGGACCGGCATGCGGCATAGGTGCAGGAGCAAGATTCAATCTGAGAGAATTCCTCGGACTTGGCACAGAACTTAACTTCACACGCAACTCCGGAGAGACGGATATGGCCGTGTCAGGAAGCAACAGCCACAACGTGTCGAAAGTATTCCAGACCAACACTTACTATAAACTTGACTTCCCTGTGTATGTATCCTTCATATTCAATATCTCAGGAAGCGTAAAATGGAATGTGGATACAGGGATGTACTACTCCTATGGGACAGGTGGCACCCAAAAGAACAGCATTCATGACACCAAGGCAAATAATATAGGACAGCTCGTAATGTCAGTATCCGATCTCGAATCCGGTTTCTACAATGATCACAGCGGATTCATCAACTCATACCACCGCAGCGACATGGGGTTTCATCTGGCTACCGGCATCACGTTAGGCAGACATATGCGCATCGGAGCCAGAACCCAGATAGGTTTATCCAATATAGCGAACTCCACAGGCATTGTAAAACCTACATGCCGCACGCTTAATTTTCTCGGGACAATAGGCTGGCAATTCTGAATCGAGAGCTTAACAGATGAGATCGCGGAATATATCAAGAGCCTCTTTGATCTGCGATTCCGTGGCACAACGGTCAATCAATGGTTCACCCGGAGATGAGAGAAGGGTGAAATTGATATGCTCAGCTGTTTCGTTCTTCTTGTCATGGCTCATGAGCTCAAGCAGGCGCGGATAGTCCTCACATGATATGTCGGGCGAACCGTAGCCATGCTCTTTCAGATATGACGCATAACGATACAGCTCAGCCGACGGAAATTGCTCTGAGATATGGGATATCACCATTTCTGTCATCATTCCCCAGGCTACAGCATAGCCATGAGGCACAGGACAGCCTCTTTCCATTGCCAGCGACTCGAAAGCATGTCCTATAGTGTGGCCTAGATTCAATGCGCGGCGTATGCCCTTCTCGCGAGGGTCCTCATTCACAATACGCTCCTTCACCCTTACACTCTTTTCGAGCAACGGCAACAAGCGGTCCATGTCAGCATCAGCTATATCAAAATCAAGGAGTTCATGATAATCCTCCTCCGATGACAGCAACCCATGCTTGAGCATTTCGGCATATCCTGACAGCATCTCTTCCTTAGGCAAGCTTGAGAATGTGGATGTAGAGATCACCACGGCATCTGCGGGAGCGAATGCTCCGATCTCATTTTTCAATCCCTCAAAATTTATTCCGGTCTTGCCTCCTACGGCAGCATCAACCGCCGATAGAAGCGTGGTAGGCACATTGATAAACCTCACCCCCCGCTTGAATGTCGCGGCAGCAAATCCTCCCATATCAGTGACCACTCCGCCACCGATATTTATAACCACCGACTTTCGGGTGGCACCTCCGGCAATAAGCCCGCTCCATATCCGGGACAACGTGGAAAGGTTCTTAGCCACATCACCAGGCTCAGTGACAATCACCGGATAGGACAGAGAAAGAGCGGGAAGCACTTTGTCTCGGACATTGGCGTCAGTCACAATATGCACCGAAGAAGGGGCCATTTCCCCTATAAGCGACCTTAGTGCAGAGGATATATCGTTGGTGTAGAGAATCGTTTGCATAGCATAATTAATTTAGAGGAGGTCCAACAAGCATTAGAGAGGATCAATGGATGTAGAAAGGAGAGAAAATATAAGTGTAGGCAATGCTTCAGCAAAAGCCTCCATCGACGGGAACACTACAGCGGCTCCGGCGCGCTCCCTCTCCTCGACAGGAATTGGCCCTGTAACCACTCCTACCGTGAAAGCTCCAGCCTTATTGCCGGCTTCAACTCCTAACGGCGCGTTCTCGACCACTATCGATTGCGAAGGGCTCACCCTGGCAAGCTGCATGGCTCGTATGAAAGGCTCGGGATGCGGCTTGCCATGCTTTACGTCGCGAGCTGTCACTCTCATTCCCGGGTCAAAAATACCGGGAAAGTCTGTGTCTATGCGCGACAGCAGACTGTTCTGCCCCGACCCTGTCACCAGCACCCTGCGCAACCCCATTTCCTTTAACAGATTCAACATCTCGAAAGCCCCGGGCATTGGCTCAACCGGAGGCAGTTCGTTGAAATATACTGTCTTTTTATGGTACATCTCAGTCTTCTCTTCGTCGGTGGCATCACGTCCCCAGGCTCGATTGACAAGAGCGTTTATTGTAGAGGCACCGGTACGCCCCTCATAGAGATAGAACTCATCGCGGGTGCATGGTATCCCTGCCTCGCTTATGAGACGATACCATGAAGCCGTATGATTCTTCATCGAGTCATACAGCGTACCGTCCATGTCGATGAGGGCTGCGCGCGGTGTCACGCGCTGATAGTGATGACGCTCAAGAAATCTCACTATCTCGGAATGAAATGGAAGCACAGTTGCCATCGTTATCTCCTTTTCTTGATTTTCTTATTTTTCTGAAGCTGCGGTGCCATAGCTGCAACGGTGTCGGGTGCAGGTATCAGCCCCTCACGTATGAAATAAATGGAGTCGGCTCCTGAAATGGTATCACCTTTCAGGTCATCCTCCATGACTGCCTGCCCTATCTTGGAAAAGTCCATCTGGCGTATCTTAGCATTACGCACACCACGGCTGAACACATTGCGTATCTGCTCTACGAGATTGACTCTTGTGGTGTCGGCTATGGATATGCTCTTTGCCATATTCTTTTCATTGAACTTGGCTCTGCCCAGACGTATCTTCATATCGTCGGGATTGCCCGAAACATTTATGCCGAACTTGAACGGAAGTGGCGACTTAAGAACGGCAATATGATATTTGAAGTTCATCGCCAAGTCATTATTTCCCATCACACCAAGCTTATAACGGTCAAGATTGAACATGAACGGGAACATCTGCATCTGCGAGTTGTCAACAATCATCTCCACTGTCATGCTGTCGATCATATTGTGGGTCTTATCCTTGAAAAGGAGCCACTTGCCTATAGTCCTGAATGTCTCTTCATCCATGACAACAAGAGAGTCGCCCGAGAGCTTCACAGCAGCCTTGAGAGACGGAATGTCAAGATTCATCGCAGTATCGATACGCGTGGTGGCGGCTATGTCGGCATTTATCACACCGTCGATACCATGGAGCATAGGCATAAGGGTGTCGAGCGACGGTACAAGATCAAGGAACTCACGGATACGGAATCCTTTGACATACATTCCGAACGCAAAGGATGCATCATACTTGGTGGGTGCGGTGTAGAGGGCGTTGAGATTGATAGAGCCCACATCAGAACGCGCACCGAGCCGTGACAGGTTGAGTGCGCCGTCAAAGGCATTGAGTGTGCCACGGAAATCCCTGAAAGCGAGATCGGAGTATATGATATTGCGTGCCCTGACATTCAGCTTAGCCTCAAGATTGGCAGGGATGATGAGCACAGAAGCTGAGTCGGAAGCCTCAACAGCAATATCCACCGACGATTGAAGCGCGCTTTCGTCAGAGTTCTCATCCATATGTGACATCCCTGCCTCTGTACCGCTGTCGGCAAAAGCTGCCCCGGCAAACACTGCCTCGGCTATCTCATTGACATTTATGGTGTCACTTGTGAGATTGAAATTGACTTTAATTGACTGGGAGCCTCTACGCGATGTGAGAGAGCGACTTATATTGGAAATGTAACCTTCAATCCTGAAATCACTCTTACCGACATTGACGTGTGTATCGTGTACAGCTATCGAATCGGTAGAAAAATCAAGGTCAAGACCGCTTATGCGATTACGCAATGGGAAAAGAGGTGTGAACACCCTGACTCGCTCCGCATGAAGGGAACCGTTGGCATCCCAGTTACGAAGTATGCGACGAACGGAATTGTCGACCTCGATTTTTTCACGCACGGATTCCGGCTGTGACACAGCTGCCGAATCTCTCTTTACACGTTTGCGGGATGCCCTGGCTATCGCCCGGCTCATAGCCGATATGGAATCATAGGTAAGATCCGGGAACAGACGGCGCAAAGAGTCGATGCGGGCACGCCGGCGTTCTGCCGCAGGTGTCGATGACGGATGCACCGTGAGCGACATGCGGGCATCAGAAAGCATGGCACGATTGACACGGTCGCCATACAATGCCCCTTTGGTGGCTATGTCAAGCCTGAGCTGCGGACGACGCTTCTCCCCCTTGTAACGGAGCAATGCCCCTCCGATGGACGCATCACGAAGGTATATGCGAGAGGAATCCTCCGATGCACGCAACGAAAAACGCTGAGCGGATATCCTTCCTCCTATCGGGTTGATGGCAGTGGTGTCAATGCTCGAAGCCGTGTTGCGGCAACCTACCCCCATGAGAAGCCCACGACCCTGCATATCCATTCCGTCAATGGCACACGAGATTGTGTCAACCTTAAGTGATGCGGTGAGGAGGGAATCCACCATAGCCCCACCGTTAACAAACGAAGAGTTCGTGCCAAGACGCAGCTCCACACTGCGTGCATACACACTTGCCGGCATGTCAGGCATATCCATCTCCAATCCGGTAAGAACAGCGTCGCCGGAAAGAAGGACACGATGGAAGTTTTCGCGTGTGAGATAACTTTTACGAAAATCAAATGTGCAGTCGGCAACGAGCCTTCCCTTAACATCATAAGGGAGCTTGGCAAGAATAATCTTCGGAAGATGCTCCACATTGAGACCTCCACGAAATGTTCCTGACACTTTCGCATCGGAGACCACATCCGTGACAGTGCCTGTGAGCGAGAATCCCATACCCTCTCCTTGTGCCACAAGGCGGGATATATTGAGCACTGAATTATCGGGCTTCACGCCATCAATCACAGCGTCGGCCTGAAGCTCAAACTGCTCCAGCTTCATACCGTCGTATGAGGCTGACCCCTTAGGCACGCTGACATTGATTTCAAAAGATGGTATCGAATCCACTCCCAGGGCGAACGGACCGGTGAGCTTAAGCCCAATGCCCAATGCCATGTCGGACTCCACCTTGGCAAGCTCGCCACGCATACCGGTAGGGATAACATCTATTATGTCACGAAACCGGGTAGGAGGGAGCGTGAGGTCAAATGACTCAAACATGAGTTCGTCCTCAAAATCCACTGTGGCATTGAGCGTGACAGAAACGTCACCTACCGCCAACCGGAAATCTTTCAGCGATGAGCGCAGGGGATGGCTGGCAGACCAATTGATGTCACCACCCATTCCCACCTGTAGACTGTTGACAACAATCTCGGAAACCGATGCTGATGTAAGCCCCTCGACAGAAAGGGAATACACCGGAGCGCCATCACCCTTAAGCCGCGTTGTGGCAAGGTTGACAGCAAGATCCATAGAGTCGGGGATGGAGACGTAACGTATGGGGAATCCTCCCTCTATCTCGAATGTGCCCATTGAGAAATCGGGTATCTCCAACGGTCCATCCTTAGAAGTGTCCTCCGCTGATGCCGGAAATATATCAAGGCTCCAAGACTCCGGCGTAGCCTGTATGAGATTGACCTCAGGAGAGGTGATAGTGATATCATAAAGAGAGATGTTTCCAACTAAAAGAGCCGGAATATTGACTGCGGCTTTCAGCCTGCCTACCGACAACAGGGAATCGGCATAGACAGGAAGCGTCATCCTCACATCGGAATGGAGCTTCTCAAAAGCCTTGGTGCGCACATCCAATCCCTGTACATCCAGATCAAATCGCGGGAAGGTGCTCCAGAAACTTATATCGATACGGTCGATACCCACCTCAGCATTAAGATACTCATTGGCATACCGCTCTACAATCGGGGTAAGCTTCTCGGGCCTGAGATAGTTTACGGCGACTGTTATCACTGCCAACAGGAGCAGCACTACCGCAAGTATTGCCAACGCAACAACTTTAGCTATTTTCTTGATATTCATTCTGTGTCAGGTTTTCTTGCTGTGATATGGAAACATGGCTGTCCCACCTCGTACTTGACCCATATCTTATTCTCCTCACGCATAGCTTTCAGCACTTCGGAGAGTATGCCTTTGAGGTCGTCCACGCTACGTGCTGGAGATGGGGATGACGCCACGAACGAGGCGTAGGAGATATCAAACGTAGTGCCAAGCTGATGCACCGACGAATCGACAGCATTACGGTTGCGGCGGCGCTTGACCGTGTGAGGTGTGCGAAGCAGGCTCGTCACCTTTATGCGGTAGTCACCGCCACCGCGCGCCGCTATGGTGTCACGGAACCTTTTTCCGATCTCCCTCAATGTTCCGGCTGCCTGCGGGACAAGATAGGGGCGGGAATATATGAGTGTGTCAAGAAAATAGTCGGCACACGTAGTGACCTTGACTATCGGCCGGGCAATCTGCCAATGGGAACGGGTATCGGTGAGCGGGCGTATACCGTAGCGGGCAGCCTCCTCCCAATGAATGTAGTTGGAATCATTGAAGAAAGGGCGCAAGTTGCCGAAATAATTTACCTTTATACGCTGAGTGGGTTCGGGCATCTTGTCGAGATGGCGCATATGGAAACTCACAGTATCCATGCGTTCAAGATCATAGACATCCGTCCCTGAGAATATCTCTACCACAGGTGCGTCCTTTGCATCATCCTTAACATCCATCCCGGTCTCTATCCCAACACTCTCCCCTACCGGACCTTGAGAGGGCAAAGGCACACACATCACCACACACATAGCAAAGAAAAGCAGCGTAGGCAATATCAGCCTAAGCACTTTCAACAGACTGATGTGACGCCGCCTTTCTCTTTTACCTGTATGTCTCTTAGTATCTTTTTCAGTCATTAATCATCATTGAGTACAATGCCCGCATATCTGAGGGCTTCGGCACGCTCTACACATGTGCCGCATTTACCGCAGTGTTTCTCGCCACCTTTGTAGCAGGAGTATGTAAGCGAATAGTCAACTCCAAGCTCCTTGCCGCGCCTGGCAATCTCACCCTTGGATAACGAAGTGTAGGGTGCGAAAAGCTCCAGGTGTTCATAGGTGCCGTCGGCTATGGCGGCACCCATAGAACGGATGAATTCCGGACGGCAGTCAGGGTATATGGCATGGTCACCGGAATGGTTGGCAATCATCACTCCTGCAAGACCACGGCTCTCGGCAAGCCCGGCAGCCACAGCAAGCATGATACCGTTACGGAACGGCACAACCGTCGACTTCATGTTCTCATCGTCATAACTTCCTTCCGGTATAGCATCCGCCCCTTCGAGAAGAGAGCTGCTGAAATGGCTCGCCATGAAGGTCAGATCTATCTCGATCCATTCTATGCCAAGCCTCTCGCAATTAAGGCGCGCATAGTGGGCCTCCCGCCTGTTATGGTTTGACCCATACTGGAATGTCACGGCTGCGGCTATCCTTTCCCTATAATCATAGAGCATAGTCACTGAATCCATCCCTCCTGAAAGTACCAACAGATATTCTTTACCTTGCATAATCTTTGAAATCATTATAAGTATGAACTTTACCCGGTTTACTCATTGGGGAAGGAGGCAAGCAGCCTTGACTTCACAAGTCCCTGATGCTCGTCATCGCCCCAATTGGCGAACGGATGTATGGCAATGCCACCGCGAGGGGTGAAAATGCCTTTGACCTCGATATATTTCGGATCCATAAGGCGTATCAGGTCCTTCATTATTATATTGACACAATCCTCATGGAAATCTCCGTGATTCCTGAAACTGAAAAGATAGAGCTTAAGGCTCTTGCTCTCCACCATCCTCTCTCTCGGAATATAGGAGATGAGTATCTTGGCAAAATCAGGCTGACCGGTCTTCGGGCAGAGTGATGTGAATTCCGGACATGTGAACGTGACAAGATACTCGTTGCCCGGGTGCTTGTTGACAAAAGCCTCAAGCACCTCGGGGGTGTATTGGTCAGGGTATTTTACGTGTGTGTCACCAAGGAGTGTGACACCGTCCAACTCATTGGATGTACGCATACGCAACGGTGTGTCGTTTTATCAATCAATTACTTTAAGCAGGAAATAGTTCTTCTTGCCGCGCTGCACAAGGATATACTTGTCATTGAGCAGCATGTCGGCACTCACAGGTGCGTAAGCGTCAGAGATCTTCTCTTTGTTGATGGACACTCCGCCACCCTGCACCATCTTGCGCATCTCTCCCTTTGAAGGGAACACTGCGGCATGGTCAGTGAGCAGGTCGGCAAGCTTGACACCTTCGGCAATCAGGGAACGTGATATCTCAAACTGAGGCACACCCTCCATTACAGCAAGCAGAGTAGCCTCGTCGATCCTGTGGAGTATCTCACCCGCCTTATTGCTGAAAAGTATCTGCGAGGCCTCCACCGCCATCTCATAATCCTCGGCAGAGTGCACCATAGTGGTGATCTCCTTGGCGAGACGCTTCTGAAGAGGGCGCAGCCCGGGATCCTTTGCCTGCTCCTCGACAAGAGCCTGCACCTCTTCGCGGGTGAGCTCAGTGAATATCTTGATATACTTCTCTGCATCGGCATCCGATACATTGAGCCAGAACTGATAGAACTTGTAAGGAGAAGTGTAGCGCGGGTCAAGCCATACATTTCCGCTCTCGGTCTTGCCGAACTTACCTCCGTCAGCTTTTGTGATGAGCGGGCAGGTAAGAGCATAAGCCTCTCCTCCCACAGTACGGCGTATCAGCTCGGTACCTGTAGTGATGTTTCCCCACTGGTCGGAACCTCCGAGTTGCAGACGACAGCCTTTCTCCTTATAAAGATGCAGAAAGTCGTAGCCCTGGCAGAGCTGATAGGAGAACTCGGTGAACGACATTCCCTGCTGCGATTCACCGCTGAGACGCTTCTTTACCGAATCTTTCGCCATCATGTAGTTGACAGTGATGTGCTTGCCTACATCGCGGATGAAGTCAAGAAACGAGAAATTCTTCATCCAGTCATAATTGTTGACCATCTCGGCGGCATTTGGTGCGGCTGAGTCGAAGTCAAGGAACTTGCTAAGCTGATTTTTGATTGCCTCCTGATTGTGACGAAGGGTCTCCTCGCTGAGAAGCTTACGCTCCTGACTCTTCATTGAAGGGTCACCGATCATACCGGTGGCACCGCCTACAAGAGCTATAGGCTTGTGGCCGGCACGCTGGAAATGCTTAAGCATCATGACACCGACAAGGTGTCCTATGTGTAGAGAGTCAGCTGTAGGGTCGATGCCGAGGTATGCCACAGTCATCTCTTTCTTGAGCTGTTCATCGGTTCCGGGCATCATCTGGTGGATCATTCCACGCCAGGTGAGTTCTTCTATAAAATCCATATATTTATGGTAAATATTTTAAACTGCTCGTGCGCGGGACGGGGATCGCCCCACCCGCGCACAAGTGGAAATTAAATTCTTTTACTTCAACGCTGCAAAAGCTTCTGCCATCCGGCGGAGAGCCTCGCGGATATTGTCATCGCTTGTGGCATAGCTAAGGCGTATGTAGCCTTCCATACCGAAAGCACCGCCATCAACAGTAGCCACATGTCCGCTCTCAAGGAGATACATAGCGATATCGGCTGACGATCCTATCTTCTTGCCGTCGGGGGTTGTCTTGCCAATATATGCACTCACTTCCGGGAAGAGATAGAATGCTCCGGTGGGACGGTTCACCTTGAGCCCGGGTATCTGTGAGGCAAGCTCCACTACGAGGTTGCGTCGACGCTCGAAAGCCTTGTTCATCTCTGCCACACATTCCTGCGAACCGGTATAAGCAGCCTCTGCCGCCTTCTGCGCAACTGACGATGCATTGGAGGTGTACTGTCCCTGAAGCTTGTTTACAGCCTTGGCGAGCCACAGAGGAGCCGCGCTATAACCGATACGCCATCCTGTCATCGCGTATGCCTTGGATACACCGTTTATGATGATAGTGCGGTCAGCTATCTCGGGGAACGACGCCATTGAGGTGAAAGAGCCTGTGAAATTGATGTGCTCATATATCTCATCGGCAAGAACAAGTATCTGAGGATGCTTTGCAAGCACACTTACCAGCCCCTGGAGCTCTTCACGTGAGTACACGCTGCCTGTGGGATTGGACGGTGAGCAGAGAAGTATCATACGTGTTGCAGGGGTGATGGCTGACTCAAGCTGTGCAGGGGTGATCTTGAAGTCCTGCGAGATGTCGGCTTTGACTTCTACAGGCTTGCCCTCGGCGAGCTTGACCATCTCCACGTAGCTTACCCACGCAGGCATAGGGATAATCACTTCATCACCCTTGTTGATGGTTGCAAGAATCACATTGCACAGAGCCTGCTTGGCACCGTTTGACACAGTGATCTGCTCCGGGGCATAGTCAACGCCATTCTCATTTCTGAGCTTGTCGCTTATAGCCTTGCGAAGTGACATATAGCCGGGGACCGGAGTATAGAAAGTGAAATTGTCGTCGATCGCTTTCTTGGCAGCCTCCTTGATGTGGCGAGGTGTCTCGAAGTCAGGCTCTCCCACTGAAAGATTGATCACATCAACGCCCTGAGCCTTAAGCTCATTGCTCTTCTGCGACATCGCCAAAGTGGCTGAAGGCGCAAGCGCGTTTACACGCTCTGATACGTGAGTACACATATGATATATACTATATTTTGGTCTTGTGGTGCAAAGGTAATGTTTTTATCTGAGACTATCAACCGTAACACAAACGAGTTCAGTCAAACCGGATCTCGGCTTGCGTCATTTCGTCGTATCCTTCCCATCCTGGATCGTTCTCACAATACACGGTGATAGGCAGAAGAGGGAACGGCTCAAGAGCCTGATTGAGCTTCTTGCCGAAGATGTGGGTCGACACCGAATAGAACACCCACTCACGCTTGCCGTCGCCGGTGAATATGCCGGTAAGGATCGCCACAGGGTCCTTCCTGAACTCGGTCTGCAAGGCTTCCTGCACCTGCTCCATAAGTTCCGATGTCGCTGTGTCGGGCATTCCTGATGCATCTCCCGTGTAATTCCATGAAACCTCAATACGGATACAAAAACGCGGGTTGCTGCGAAATTTTGCCACATCCTTGTTGCCTGTCACCATTATGAGATGTCCGTCCTCGCTCTCTGCCGGGGCTGTCCACCAAGAATCTTTTTCCATAAAACTGCGTGTTAATTTAAGCAAAATTACTGAAGATTTTTGATATAACCCACGATTGTAACTAATTTTGTGAAAAATTTAACTCGACTTTCGCAATGCTTGATTTCATCACATGGACGGCTGACCCTGTGTGGTTTCATATAGGTCCGCTCGCCATACGCTGGTACAGCCTCGCCTTTATGGTGGGATTTCTTGTAGGATATGAGATTGAAGCCCGTATATACCGTCATGAGGGCGCACCAGAGCGATGGCTCGGCATACTACTTATGTGGACTGTGGCAGGCACCATAATCGGGGCACGTCTGGGTCACGTGTTTTTCTATGAATGGGACATGTACAAGCATAATCCCATAAGTATCCTTTACGTCTGGCACGGAGGTCTGGCAAGCCACGGAGGCACCATAGGTATAATAATAGGCGTGATCCTTTACTCGCTCATCACCACCAAGCGCAATCCGTTATGGACGTTCGACAGGCTTGTGATCCCGGTGGCACTTGTAGGAGGCCTTATCCGACTCGGCAACCTCATGAACTCGGAGATATTCGGTCATGCCACAACTTTGCCATGGGGATTCATGTTTCTGCGCTCCCGGGAATGGAACGAACTCTATTACGGTCAGGCGTGCCATCCGACCCAGATCTATGAAGCTCTCTGTTACTTCTCTCTCTTCGCCGTGCTCATGTGGATGTACTGGAAGAAGAATGCAGAGGAGCGTACAGGACTGATATTCGGAGTATTCCTGACAGGCATATTCCTTCCTCGTTTCCTTATAGAGTTCATAAAGAATGACCAGGTTGATTTCGAGGCGACAATGGCTCTGAATATGGGACAATGGCTAAGCATACCATTTGTGCTCATAGGCATCGGACTGGTGATATACGCCATGCGCCGTCCCAGAATCAGAATTGATTTCCCTGACCGCTTTGCCGACGAGGATGAGAAACCTCGTAAAAAGAATAAATAATTAGCAGAAATTTCGCTAAATTTGCACAGAATTTTTGACAAGAGAATATGATTGACAAGATAAATCAGCTCAAAGCTGAAATAGAGGCAGTCACAGCCGCAAATATTGATGAGGTAGAAGCCCTCCGCATAAAATACCTGAGCAAAAAAGGTGCGATAACATCTCTCATGCAGGATTTCCGCACCGTGCCGGCAGAACAGAAACGTGAGCTCGGGCAAAAGCTCAACGAACTCAAGACTATTGCAACCGAACGTCTTGCCGCCCTGCGCGAGGCACTTGAGAACAGCGACACCGTCGACTCGGATCTCGACCTCACTCGCACAGCAGCCCCGCTCCCACTCGGTTCACGCCATCCACTGTCGCTTGTCAAGGACGAAATCATAGCCATATTCTCACGCCTGGGGTTCACTATCGCCGAAGGTCCGGAGATCGAGGATGACTGGCATGTGTTCTCCTCGCTCAACTTTGCAGAGGATCATCCCGCACGCGACATGCAGGACACATTCTTCATCGAACACCACCCCGACATCGTGCTCCGGTCACACACATCATCAGTGCAGTCACGAGTAATGGAGAGCAACCAGCCTCCGATACGCATCATATGCCCCGGACGAGTGTACCGCAACGAAGCTATCTCGGCACGCGCACACTGCTTCTTCCATCAGGTGGAAGCTCTGTATGTCGACGAGAACGTGTCGTTTGCCGACCTTCGACAGACACTCCTCTACTTCGCTCGTGAAATGTTCGGACCTGAAACCAAGATACGCCTGCGCCCGAGCTACTTCCCGTTCACCGAACCGTCAGCAGAGATGGATATCTCCTGCAACCTCTGCGGAGGCAAAGGATGCTCATTCTGCAAGCACACCGGATGGGTGGAGATACTCGGATGCGGAATGGTAGACCCCAATGTGCTTGAGGCATGCGGCATAGACTCCAAGAAATACACCGGATTCGCACTTGGCATGGGTGTGGAGCGCATCACCAACCTGAAATACCAGATCAGCGACCTGAGGATGTTCTCGGAGAACGACCGTCGATTCCTTGAGCAGTTCCAGCCTGCACACTGATAACAGATGACAATAAAGGAAAGATACCGAAGGGTGCTTGATCTGTTTGAAGCCGCCATGCCGGTGGCTGAGACGGAGCTTCATTACGACAATCCTTACCAGCTGCTTGTAGCCGTGATACTCTCGGCGCAATGCACCGACAAGCGTGTCAACATGATCACCCCTGCCCTTTTCGAAGCCTACCCTACCGCCGAATCCATGGCGACAGCGACCGCGGAAGAAATCTATACTTACATCAAGAGCGTATCCTATCCCAACAACAAGGCAAAGTCACTTGCCGGAATGGCACGTATGCTTGTCGAGAAGTATCATGGCGAGGTGCCATCGGATATCGACAGCCTCATGGCTCTTCCCGGGGTGGGACGCAAGACTGCCAACGTCATTCTCGCCGTTGTGTTCAACAGGGCTGCCATGGCGGTTGACACCCATGTGTTTCGCGTGAGCGAACGCATAGGTCTCACCACCGGGAGCAAGACACCCCTCTCCACCGAAAAGGCACTCGTAAAATATATTCCTGAAGAAATAATCCCCAAGGCTCACCATTGGCTTATATTGCACGGCAGATATGTGTGCAAGGCACGCCGTCCTGAATGTCTTGACTGCGTGCTCACAGAGGTGTGCCGATATTATCAGAAAAATACCGGTAAAAATAATTAATGGAAGCAACCCTGCTTTTTATTATTGAAGTCATCGGCACACTCGCATTTGCTGTCAGCGGCATACGCCTGGCTGCCAAAAAACATTTCGACTGGTTCGGAGCCTATACCATAGGAGTAGTAACCGCCATAGGTGGTGGAACCATCCGTGACCTCCTGTTGGGAGCCCCAGTGTTCTGGATGTCGTCATGGATGTATCTCACAGTCACCGGACTCGCATTCATCATGGTGGTACTTTTCAAAAAAGTGCTCACATCCGATTCTCGTTCGCTCTTTATGTTTGACGCTTTCGGTCTGACCCTATTCGTGATCACCGGCATACAGAAGAGCCTTCTTTACGGCTACCCGATGTGGGTGGCTATAGTAATGGGCATGATCACAGGCTCATTCGGAGGCATAATGCGCGACGTGCTCATCAATGAGGAGCCACTATTTTTCCGCAAGGATATCTACGCCACCGCATGTATAGCCGGAGGGTTTGTGTACTGGGCGACATGGATATGCGGCGGCGATGACCTGCTCCAGAGTGAGGCTCTTTCCGTCAATTGCAATCATATTCTATCCCCCATTAATTTCATTGTATTGCGTATGTGCAAAATGGTATATTGCCATTATATAATCCGCCTGTGATTTGTCAATAATTTTCGTTGAAAATCCAAAAATATATAACAATTTAGTCAAGTAACAGATTAATGTGTAAGAAGTCACAGCTTTCCAGCCTATCTGGCGGATAATCTTGTTAAAATTGCGCATACTGGCTGACAGCACCGGGAATGACCCGGATTTGGGTTTTTTGGAGGCGAGAGACCATGCAGAAACGATTGGGGCGGCAGACCGTCGCCCTGGAGCGGCCCAGCGTCATCCTCTCCCACGCCGCC